>JAABUQ010011161.1_pt1 | contig 11564 bp, 4 predicted proteins | sample 5560001 | NCBI WGS metagenome assembly JAABUQ01 (sample SAMN10711888, study PRJNA513371) | rock metagenome | isolation source: Antarctica rocks | place: Antarctica: Victoria Land, Finger Mt nord | collected 2015-12-18
TGAAATCGAATCGCTCAAAGTAGTTTAGCGCGAAGCGCGCTAAACTACTTATAGTAATCGACTAAACTACTTTGAGCGATTCGATTCTTCGATTTTTTTTGACCTAAGTCTTGGCATTTGCACGTGATATTTCTAGGTTAGCGCGACCAGTCTAGATAGCTCTTTAAACGTCACGATAACAATGCTTTGCTTTTTTACTTTTTGTAGACGTATATTTTCGCAAAATGTGCGACAATAATTCTCTTCAATTCATCGTCGTATAAAAGAAAAAAAAAATTTAAATTGTCGAAAAAATCTTTTTATAAACTTTTTTCATTTCTTTGATAAATGTCGTTTATCGCGTCAAGTTTGCGCATTTATCTTAGTTATTCAATCGTATTTATAAAAAAACTTTTTACATTTTTTTCTTCATCTTTGTTTAACATTTTATGCGAGAGAGATTAAGCAACGATCTTGACTTTTCTCGTATATTATCGTGAAGCGTCTTGTTTTCTTTGATAAAGTTTTATTGTAAATTAATTATATGTTAGCAAACGAAAAGATATTTAAATTTTTAACAAAAATATTTAATCTTATTTTTGTCGCTATATCGCTATTTTGATGTTACGACAATGCGACAACATTCGACGCTATTAATTTTAAAATTTCTTTTTTAGTGTTGTTCATTATTTTGATGAATTAATTAAAATTTCTTTGTTTTACTCAATTCGATTAGCGTTGTTGACGCGCTAATAATATTTATTTATAATCTTTAACTTTTTCTTTTTTTCGCATATTAATTTTTATGGCGAAGCGATAAATAATTGCAAACGTTTCTTTTGTTGCTCGTACTATTAACGACGATAATGTGCGCAATAAGACAACTTTAAGTAAATTTTTCTAAATTTTTCTTTGCATTTGTTGATAACTTGAAATAATATTATTATATTTAACGCTTTGTAAATTGTGATTCAACTAATGTAAGCACTACTACATGCGAATGCTTCAACTTCGTTACGTATAAATCTAATGATATAGCATTTTATTACGAATATGCTTTTATCAAGTTTTTTCGTTCGCGTCTTCGTTATTTCTCGCAAGCTTTTTTTTTTTTTTTTTTTCATTGTTTCTTTTGTTTTAAAAAAAAGTTTAATTATATTGTAAGCATTTGCTTTTAATTTTTTATAATTGCTTACGCTCTTAATGTTGCAAGACGAAAAATTATTGCTACGATTATTGCGCTAAAAAGCGCAAGACTATACGTTTTATTTTTTAATTATATATTTGATTTACAATTTAGTGCGTTGCGATTTCTTAATGATTCGTTAAACGAATCAACACTTTACTAGTTTTTTGCGTACGTGTTTTTAATAACAAGAATATCGAAATTAATTAATTTAAATTCGCTTTGCGAGTTCGACGCTATCTACGATTTATATACGCATAAATTAGATAAAACAATTCGACTTCGCATTCGAATTAAAACAATTTATTAATTCGCATCGATACGAATTTGCAACGTCTTTACGAAGTTTAACAAAAAATATTAAATGTGATGCGTCATTGCGTCAATTTCAATGCTTTTTCTTTAAAAAAATTAAATAAAAACGAAGAGTTTAAGTCTAATTCGATTGTTGCGAAAGACGACGCTATTTTTTCACGAAAAAACGTTGTAAATTTTGCGTAATTCGAAGAACTCGCTAAGAACAATATTATTCGTTTTGTTTCTAATTTTTAAGTCGAATTTCTATAAAGAAAAGCGACATAAATGTCTAGACAAAATTTTCTTCGTATACTATAAACTATTTTTATAGTTTATACGATTTAAACTTTTATGTAATACGAATTATATATTAATAAGATCAACAATTAAAATAAATTGCTTTTAAGATAAGAAATGCAATTGCTAATTCGTAAAGAATTTAACAAGTTTATTATATCGCAAATCTTATTATGTTAAGCTTTCGTCGCATCGTTAGCGCTTAAATCTTTGTTAAATTGTTTAATTACTTTAAAAGTTTTAAAATATGTTGCTTCTTCAATTTATTAAGTTGATTTAACAAAATTTTTAGACGACAAATATCGATTTAATTACGCACTTTGTTAGCGTTGCATCTTCGCATCTTTTATAGACAATAACGAAATAAAAATAAAAATAAAAGTAATAAATTATCGAAAAAAACGAAACAATTAATTAGCGTAATTTATTCGCATTGTATAGTATGTATGCGAAGATCTTTATTAATGAAATAAAGTAAGAAAAGCAATTAAATAAAGATAAGAGAAACAACTAGATTTGAGCGCATTTCATGCAATTTTCTTATAGTTTTCTAATGTTTTAATAAATTTATTAAGAGAGCATCAATTTAATTTACGTGTCATTTGCGCTATTCTTTCGCTTTAATTGCGCGATTTTATATTATTCATTAACGTTACTTATTTTCGTCGAAGTCTTTTTTGCAAATGCGAAGCTTTAACTTCTTCGTTTTTAATATTTTTTCGTTTTTAATATTTTTTCGTTTTATACTTTTTAAGTTTTCGTTACGTATGCGCTAAGTAACTTGTCGAAATTTAATTGTTCTCACATGATAAATTTTTTTTATCGAACAAAATATTATAATTTATAATATTTTTATTTGTTGTCGAAAATCTTCTCGACTTTTTATTTTTAATTTTTGTCAACAAATATTATGTTTTTCGATGCAATTATGTTCGCATTTTAATAATATAATTTTAACAATAAAACGTAAAAGACGAAATAAATTTGTTACTTTTTAAAAAAACGAAAACAATACGTTTGCTTTCTAATAATGTCTTTAACTTCGAACGATTCTATAAATTTATAAAACAATTTTTTCTTTAAACGAACGTTTAAAAGATTTTTCGTTAAAAGCATAATTTTATTGTTCATTTAATACTTTTTCGAAGTAATTGTTTCATTGTGATTGCGAACTTGTGTCTATTGTGCGAACTAAAAACGATCTACAAGTTAATTTCGTTTATTTTACAAAAATTAAACTTGTTTTTAAATAATTAAAACGACGAAGCAATCTTTGTTATCTTAATTGAATCTAAAATTTGCGACAACATTAAACATCGTTTTAAAGAACGACAACTCAATGAACATATGCGAAACGCTATTGTACATATATTGAATTAAAGCTAGAAACGAATCTTAATTATTTTATTTATAATTGCAATAGCATCGCAAATAGTGTTTTAAAATTTAATTTTATCGTTCGATTTAATTATTAATTTAAGAATGAAAAGTTATGTTTAACTTTTGTTTAATGCGAATGCGATAATATATTGCGAATTAATAATTATTAATAAAGAGCAATTTTCGATCAAAAACGATTTCTCGAATTTCAAAATATACAAATAACATTTTTTCGAATAATGTGTTTGCTAAATCTTTCGCAATTTATATAGGTTTCGCGAATATATATAATGATATTTTTAAATATTAATCAACGACTATTAAAATAACGTCGTAAATGTTGTTATCGCAACGATTGACAAACAATTCGATTATAAAGTTTATAAAAATTTTTACTTAAAGTCGAACTAAAACTAATAACAACGTTAACTTATTATATAAGCGATAACGCGATATTTTGTTACGCTAATATATATCGCATTTCCTAATGTATACGTCAATATTTAACGTCATTTTAAGTCAATAGAACTTCTTGCTTATTAAAGTTCTTGTTTTCTTAATTTCGAAATGCTTTGTTAACGAATTATCGTAATATAATTTAAGAAACTTTTCTTTAAAAAATGCTTCATTCGAAATAAGAATTACGTAAAAGAAGAATAACATTTTTTTGTAAATTAATTATTTTTGTTTAACGCAAACATTACGCGTACTATTTAACATTAATTGTTTTCTAATTTTAAGAGTTGTTAAATTCTTATTTTGAAACTTCTTAATCTTAATTAATAATAAGAAAAAGATTTTTTTTAAATGATTTTTCTCTTTGTACGCTAAGCGAACGTCACATTGACGCAACTGTTATGTCACAACGCTTTGAGCAATTTGTACGATTTTTTTTCCGTCATTTTAGTGTTTGTGATCTTCTTATTTATAAATACATTGTAAGAGAGTTTTTTAAATAATTTATCGTTAAGCTTCTTAATTATGAAAATCTTAATTTTGTTCTAAAAGTGCGAAGATTGCGCTTTGACGACGTCTTAAATTAACATTAAGATCATTTTAATAATTGCGATCGTAATGTTTTTTAACTTATTCTATAAAATAAACAAGCAAATCTCGTTATTCGTATCATTCTTATAATTAAATTGTCAAAACGACTTATTTGGAAGATTGATCTTTTTTGTGCGATAATTAATTTCGAAATCATATTTCGCTAAAGAAAGAGTTCATCGCATTTGACAACAATTTAGCGTCGTTATCTTTATAAAGTAGCGCAAATTGTTACAATTCATTAACACAATAATTAAATAATAACTTTCTTTAAGATAGTGTTTTTATTGTTTAAATCTTGTAACAATTGCGAACAACTTTTAATCATCAATTTCGTATTGTATTTTTACAAAAATTATTTTTCTTAAATAGAATGCAATTGAGTGTTACGTCGTTTATTTAACTTCGTTCACGAAATACATTAATTAAGAGAAAATAACAACGATAACAAATTTTAAAACGTTTGTTTCGACACAAATGTAATTCTTAAAATTAAAATGCACTAACATAAATGTTCGCATAAAGATAAGAATAAGCTTCTTAAACGTTGTTACAACGTTCTTGTTAAATACGAAAAACTTATTTTGTTTTTTTGCTTATTGTCTTTTAGCAACTTCATTAATGCTTAAATGATTTTTGCATAGTATTGAACAAATCGTTTATAGAAGTTTGCAAACTCTAAAAACATTTAAAGCTCACAAAGAGTAATTAATTTAAGTTACGTTATAATAAAGTTTATATGACGCGAATTTATTAATATATCGTAATTGCTTATAATGTATTTTAAAAATTTTAATTAAAATTATTATGAAAACACATTTCGATAACTTGACATAAAGTTTATACAATCGCAAATATTTAAAAATTTAACAAACGCAATCTTAATATTTTTTTTATGTCTTTAAGTAAATCAAAATATTGTCGAAATATATTATACAAATGGAATTAATTAATTTTCGCAATGCTTTATTAATTTGCGATTAAAAAATAACTAATGTATTTGTTAATTCAAATAACATTATCGCATATTCGAAATAATTATATTGTATTAATCTTTGTTTTGTACTTTTAATTCGCAATTGCGACTATAATCGTTGCGAATTTATTTAATTTTTTAACTTATTAAAGACTTTCTTAATGATAAGTTGCGACAAAGACGCATTTTAAGCGTTTATCGCAAAGCTCAATTAGAAATTTTCTATTATATTTATTTGCGTTTTCTTAGAAGATTTAAAACAATTTCTCGCAATATGTTTTTTCTTTTCGCAATTATAGCAAATGCGTTTATTTCGCACAATATCGCTAGCTTTTTTTAAACTACGAAAAAAAAATTTGCTTGTGCTTTTTTAACGACTTGCTATCGCAAAGACGTCGCAAATTTCATTCGTTAATACAATCTTTTTTTGTCTTTAATTGTAAAAACTTTCTTTAAAGTTGCGAAATTTAAAGAATAATTTTTTTTAAAAAATTTTATTTAATATTTTAAATCTTAAGAATATTGTGCTCTTTATGCGTTACGTTAACGCGACAAACGTACTTCTTATCTTAAGAATTTAAATTACGTCGTTAATTTTTTTTCGAAGATCTTTTCTTAGTTTATGCAAAAAATAATTATGTCGTTAATGTTTAATATATTTGTCAAGATTCGCTTTAAACGTTTCAAGATATGCTACGAAGTCGTTAACGTTTTGCGACGATTGTTGTTTAACGTTCTTATATTTTCGAAAGAAAACGAAACAACAATTTTTCGAATTCTTAATAAGATTAACTAGATACTTAATGAATTGCTTTTAATTTTATTTTTTAATTTCGTTCTTATTTTTGTTTTTGTAATTCTCTTATTGCGACGTAGACGCATCGCGAAGAAATTGTTAAGCTTAACAAATCTTTGTGATTTCTTTTAAAAATTATTCTTCATTAATTTCGAATTTTTTTTAGCACTTTAAATTTTCATTTTCATTTTTTAAAGTTCTTTTTATAATATAAATTTAAATTAATTAATTTTATAAATCGTGCGAAGCGTTGCTTCTTAAGCGTCAATTTGTTATTTTTATTATTAAAGTTGTTTTTGCGAAAGCGACGCGTACTAGGCGCTCTAACTTCGTTTTAACGAAGAAACTCTTTTAGATGTTTGTTTTTTATTTAAGCGATATAAAAATTTCGTTTTGTTTAAAGTTTACGTTTCTTTGTTTGCTTTTCGACGAATAGCTTTTTATAATTAATATTTTTATCGAACAATAACGACGACATAGCGTTGTCGTTTTGCGAAGATTTTTCTTGTGATGTAATCTTGAGATTCGTAGTTAACGCAATTTAGATTCTCGCATTGTTTTCGTTTTTTAATCGCTAAAACTTCGCAACATCGTTGTTGTTATTTAAATTTTGTTTTGTATTACGTATTGTGTTGATTATTTTGTCGAACAATCGCTTTTATAGATTAAGACGAATTAATATTGTGAGACTATGTACAAACGTATAACAAGACGTTGTTTCATCGACGCATTCAAGACGAGACTACATAACATGTAGAATTATAGTTTAAAAAGGCATTAATTCGTGAGAATTTTAGAAGAGAATTTTTAGAAAAAAAACTTTGCACGACGTCAAGTCGCTACTACAAGAGCTTAACACTAATGTATTTATTAAGTTATTGATCGTTAGCATTACAATTAGTTGCATATTAAAGACTTAATTCGTTCTTAAAACGCGCGTTATCGAAGTAAATATAATAAATTAATTGCATTATATTGAAGCTAAGATGTTACAATTTAATTATTAATATTAATTAATTAAAGCTATTGAAGAAAAGTTCGAACGTGTATTTTTGCAAGACTATTGTCGACTTTATTCTCTCATAAGTCTTTAGATTATTTGCGCAAATTCGCATGTTATTGTCGAATTACAAGTTGTCGTTCTCAAATTCAATTTGCGTAAAATAAAAATCGTTGATAATATTAATATTGTTAATTGTCGTGCTTTTATTTTTGAAAATCGACTTTATAAAATAATACTTAATTTAATAAGATTTTAACGATTGAATAAATAACATAAACGTCGATTAAAAGAATTTATCTTTTATCTTTTTATACTTTAAATTTATAAAGAGATCTTGTATAACAATCTTAATATGTCGCAATTAAATTTGCTTCGTCAATCAAACAATGCTAATTAATTCGATTATTATTTACGTTTATATTAAGTTTGACGTTCTTAATTTTTATCACAAGTTGTCAAATTAAAAACGAATAAAATTAAGAATTTCACATCTTTTTTCTTAGCGAAATCAAGCTAAATTCGTAAAATTTAAACATAAGAGTTGTCGTAATAAACTTAAATTGTCTTATCTTATTAAATCTTTTATTTCTTCTATCTTTTGCATAATCGAAATTATTATATGTTAAAATCGTGATTAAAAGTTTCTTTATTAATTTAAGTCGTTTTCTAATCTTATTTGTCAACTTTTTCATATAACGTTAAATTGTGCAATAAGACATAATTAGATTAACGAAGCATAACGAATTAATAACTCTTCGATAAGCATCGTTATTGTAAAAATAAAGAGCAAAAATCGATTAAAAATTATTCGATTTGTTAAGATAAAGTAAATAACATAGCTTCGACATTGTTAAGAATTGAGCTTTAAATACGTTTTTGTCGCAATTACTTTAACGTTTTAAGTAATCAACGCTAACAATAAATTTTAGTTAACAAGAAATATGTTTAATTATTGTCTTTTTAACTTTCTCGAAGTTAATCAAAGTTTTTCAATCTATAATCTTTAAGAATTTTTAATATTTTTTGAAGACTTTATTCTTTATTAACGCATCTAATTTTAATCACAATTTATTTATTGTCTAGAATTAATCGCAATAAAATGCGATAACAAACTTTCGTAAATTTATTAAAAAAAAGAATTCTTTTTTTTTCAATCAAATTCTTATAGACGTAATCAAGAAATTCGCTATATTATTTTGCGAATTTATCCCAATGTTGTCTTAATAAAGTTAAATACTTGACAACTATTAACTTATAACTAAATATTAAATTTGTAATATTTTTTACTTTTTCAAATTCGATTTTGCGAAATCGACGAACGTTCGCGAGAGAAATCGAGATATTTAAAGATAATAAGCGAACGAAATAAATATCGTCAAAAGAATAATTTTGATTGTTGAAATTTCGCAAAAAAAAAAACAAGACTTGACGTCAACTTCTTAATAATCGATAAAAACTCGATAAAAAAAAGATTATAATGCGAGAATTTCAATATAATAAAAAACACTTCGAATTTATATGTTCTCGAATGTGTTAAATAAAGATTGTGTTTATTTCTAAATTAATAAGATAACAAAAAAAGAAAATTAATTAAATTAATTTTGCGTAACTTTGTTTTGCTTATTCAATTACAAACAAGCATTTATATTAATGTTTATAACGTTATTGATACAACAAATTAGATTAAACTTTAATATTTTTAATTTCGCATCTAAATTACTACATAACGATCGTTATAAAATTTACTCTCTTCTTCGTTAAACGTAATTTCTTTGTTAAACATTTAAGTCAAATAATTAAATTAACTTTTTGTTCTTCTTTACGTTTAATCTTGCGACTTTCGATGCATTATTTTATTATTAATTCGTCGTCAAAAGTCTTCGTCAATTATAAAAGATTAAAAGTAGCGAATTAGCGTTATTTAATTTTGTCAAATGCAAACATTAATCGCAAAGTATAAAGTTACGAATTAAATCTATTAATGCATTTTAGTTGTTAAGTTCACTCTTAAATGCAAGACTTATCGCAAATACAATTCGTTCGATTTAACATCTTAAAAATGCTTCATAAAACTCGAATAACGTTGCGTAACAATATTGTAGTCGAGAAAATGATCGCGTTATTGCGTAAAAATATTGTTAAATTTTTATAAAATATTTGTTCTTAATTATTTTATCTTGAAGACTAAGTTTTGATACACAATTTACATTTTTATTGCGATACGACAAGTCTTTATTTATTTTTAAATTCGCTTTTATTAAATAATTGTTATTAAGTATTAACATCTTTTATCGCAAACAAAAGTCGCATATTATAATATATATTTTTAAACTTAAATTATTAACTTTTGCATCGTTTGCAACTTTTAATTTAAGTCGATTATATTCGAAACTTCGAATTTTTATTTTAGACGACAAATATAAAATTATTAAAAGCATAAAAATCAAAAAAGCGAATCTTATACAACATTGCGTCGTATCGAAAAACAAACTCGCACAATTATATATAATTTCGAATTGTTAACAACAATCGCGAACGATTTACGTTTTCGAGTCAAAACTTTTTGATAAGTTAATCAAAATTAAATTGCTTTGCGTTTGTTTTTAATGTTTGCACATTATTCGTTACGTTTAAGTCTTTGTTAGATTTTTTTCGCTAAGTTACTTCGAATTGTTCGCGAATTTTTTTTTACTTCGTAATTAATAAATTATTAACGTGTTAATTAAACAAAAGTCAATGTTAATAAATGCAACGCAATTTTGTATATTGCTTATAAAAAGAAGTAAAACGACGTTTAAGCTCGCGTTAAACGATTGAAAATTTCTACAATTTTTTTTGCTTTGCGTCGCTATTCGCTCTTTATTTTTTTTCTTAATAACGTAGAAATAACGATAATTTGTTATTTATTGTAATAAAGAATTTTTTTTAGATTCTCTTTATTTTTTTGATAGCAAATACATATTTACAATTAATTATTATCAAACTAGTATATCTATAAGTAAATATATCTCGACTTGCATTATTGCTTTTACAATTTTTTCGATAATTTAAAATAAACGACATTAAGATGTTTTGTATCGAAGAGACAACACTTGTACAATGCGTGTCTTGATTATTTTTCGCAATTGATCTATACATAATTTTAGTTACTATATCGTTAATATAAGATATTATTAAAATATCTTAATAATAAAATGCGAATGTTAACTTCATTTAATGTTTCTTAAACGCATTTAAGAGTTCGTAATCAACTATTTTCGAATTTAAAAATATATCATTTATTATTAATTTCGTATTTGCTATCTTTTTTTAAGCTTTATTTAATGTTTTGTTAACTTATTGACATTGTCGATTGCAATTAATGTTCGAAATTCGCTTAAACAACGTTTTTTCTCGATTTATTTTGATTAAATAAAATAGCAAGACAAGACAAGTCTTATTGTTCTTAATTTTTATCTCGTTTTTTTTGTTAGAAATCTTGAAGATTCAATTCGAACGCAACGATTTATGTCAAAAATCTTGAAAATTTAATTCGAACGTTTTATAAACGTTCGATCTTTTTATTTGCTTAAAATTTACAAAGTTATTTTATAAAGCGCATTTGCGCTCTAATTTAATTATATATATAAATAACAAAAGACGAAAAGAAGATGCATTAAAGAAAAGATAAAAACATTTATAATATATATATTCGAAATAAGATTAATTATAGACGTTCAATATTGATGCGTCTTATAAATTAAGAAGAAACAAACATATCTTGTCAATAAACAAAAGAAATATAAGAATAAGTTGCAACTTTAATCGTTTTAGAATTTATTTATGTTTAGACAATCAACATAGCAACTCGACTTTCGCAAATAAAAATCTTAATTTAAATTTATATTTATATTTAAACGATCAATATAATAACTCGACTTTCGCAAATAAAAATCTTAATTTATATTTATATTTAAACGATCAACAAAATAACTCGACTTTCGCAAATAAAAATCTTAATTTATTTTTATTTTTAAACGATCAACATAGCAACTCGACTTTTGCGAATAAAAATCTTAATTCAAATTTGTATTTAAAAGATCAACATAACAACTTGACTTTCGCAAATAAAAATTTTAATTCGAACTTATATTTAGACGATTAACAAATATAAAATAAGCGAAAATCAATACGATCAAAAATGTGCATAAGAATAATAATAATCGAAATGTATTATAAGCAAATGTGCGCAACGCGAAATTATCTTTGCAAAAGTTCGATTGCGTCGTAAAATTAATGTGTCAAAATATATACATCTTATTAACTTTAAAGATTTATATTAATAATAAAGCTAAATTGCATAAAATTTAAACGTTTATTAAATTACTAATTGTGTTGTCAATTTTAACGAAATTGATCAAAGATTAAAATTAAGATAATTTACATAAATTGCGACTTGTTTAATTTGCGTTCAATATAACGTAAAAACAATTAAAATAATCGAAAAATATTGCGAGAAAAAAAAATTAACTTGCAAGAGTTATGTTACGAGCCTAGCAGGAACGTACTAGTATAGGAAGTACGCTTAGGCGTAGTACGAGATACGATTGCCTGCATGCTCGCT
>JAABUQ010011162.1_pt1 | contig 11563 bp, 12 predicted proteins | sample 5560001 | NCBI WGS metagenome assembly JAABUQ01 (sample SAMN10711888, study PRJNA513371) | rock metagenome | isolation source: Antarctica rocks | place: Antarctica: Victoria Land, Finger Mt nord | collected 2015-12-18
ATTTGGGAGAAGCTTAGCTCATACTCCAGTGGGCTCAGATCCAAAGCCTTGCTCCTTAATTCTTAATCGCATCAGACAATTTTAGCTTTGGTCTGGTTGGTAATCTTTTTCCTGGAAGCCGCCTTAGGCTTTTTGAGCGTGATTGCAACTGAATTATTGCAACTGACGTATCTACATCGAACGCAGCCTGAAGCCTCAGTGGAGTTAGTGCTTAATCCTACTCAAGTTACGGTTCTCAAGGCCAGAGCTGATAAACTGCCTCAAGTGCTTACTGTGCGATGGGCCTTGGAGTCAGTAGCACGTTTGGGAGGTTATTTGGAACATCGCCGTAAGACTCCGATTGGTATTCAGGTGCTTTGGCGCGGTTGGTTGAAATTGCAAGACCTCTGTGAAGGTTGGCAGCTTGCTCAAACTTAACGTGAAAAGTCAGGTGCTAGACCACCCTGAACAAATTGGTCAATCCAGCTCGTTAAAGTTTTATAAGTACAGCCAATCCTCTCTGCAACTTCCGCGCGGCTTTGTCTCTCCCATAAATATTTAATCGCTCTTAACTTCCGGCGAATATACTCTTGCTGGTGTTGATAATAAAGTTTTTTCCATAGTTCTAGCTCTTGAGGCTGTTGCTGGAACTGCTGTATTCTACTGGTCATGGTCGAGTGAATAATACCTTAGTTTCATTCTATCACCCCTAGGTAATCTTGAAGCGAGAAAGGAGTAAGTTTGATCTATTACACCTAAATATTCCTAATTATCCGAGGCTTGATTGGTTTGCATGGGTTGCCAGCGCAAACCGTCCACGCAGGCATATCTTTTGTAACTACAGATCTAGCCCCAATGACAGCTCCTTCACCAACCATTATTCCAGGGCTAATGAAACTCTCAGCACCTAACCACGCATTATCGCCAATATGGATTGGCTTTGCATAGAGCTGAAAATTTGAATCTTCATAATCATGAGTTCCCGTACACAAATATGTACCTTGAGAAACCACGACTTTTTTACCTAAAAATATAACTGCCATTGAGTAGCAGTTAACACTATCAGCCATTCCTGCCTGGTCTGCCATAGTCAGGTTCCAGGGTGCCCAAACTCTAGCCTTGGGATAAACATGACAACCCTTCCCTATCTTTGCCCCAAAGCACCGAAGCAAAAATGAACGCCAAGGATGTAATGGACGTGGGGATGTTTGGAAAAAAAGTGCGTACACGATTCCCCATCCTAGTCGAGCTAGTCGGTTCTTAAAAGAAAAGCTTGAGTGAATGTGTGGATTAATTCCTTTCAAAATATCTAACGTTTCGTTGTTCATATTAAGGCCTAATTTTTTCAAGCTCTTGGTAATATTTTTTCGAGAAAATCTTTTACTGCCTTGTGAATTTCAAATCGTTCAGTGAAACACTGTTTAGCTTTTTGTTGAATAATTTGCTGCTCATCAGGTAACATCGCCAACCACTTTTTCAGTAACTCAATCGTGCCATCTAAATCATCATTTGCTACTAAGCCTGCGCCATCTGCTGCAACCTCGCGCCAGATATTGACTTTATTGGAAATTAAAACTGGAACCCCACAAGCCATGGCTTCTGCAACGACAATACCAAAATTTTCTTGATGGGAAGGTAGCACAAGTACCTCAGCGGCGTAAACTGCGCCCCACTTCAGGTCACCCGATAACATCCCTGTCCAAGCGATCTTTTGAGCAATGCCCAATTTTTTGGCTTGCTTTTGCAATTCTGCTTGCCAGCCCGTTTGGTCAGGGCCAGCTATCACTAGGTGGAGCGAATCCTCTGCTCCTGCCACCTTTGCAAATGCTTCAATAAGCAAATCGCAGCCTTTCTTGATGTGAATCCGACTGAGAAATAAAAGTAGACGTTTATGACGCAGTTCGGGAAACTGACTTAAAAAGGTTTGGCGTTGCACTGCTGGATCTCCAGTGGGTGCAGCAGTGCCAAAATTCACAACGATTTCATTACACTTGTATAGCCAAAATGAATCCCGCGCTAAAATCCGTTCTTCCTCGCAGGTAAACAGCACAGCTTGGGCATCCCGTAATACCCGGTATTCTGCCCAAGGCCAGTAAAGCCATTTTTTTAGGTGCTTGAGGGGATAGGTGCGCTTGAACCAGGGGTCAAGCATCCCGTGAGTAAAAACAAAATAAGGAGGGGTATGAGAACCTCGCTTGCGGAACGAATGTAGAGCCAGCCAGACACCAAAGCTGGAGTATTGCCAGATACCATTGACAATGACAACATCATAGTGTGCGGCATTCCGGCGCAGCCACGGCACAAAATGCTTCGAGTACTTATAGTCAGATCTACCCGGTCCTAAGGCATGTATCTTCAATGGGAATGTCTTTAACCAGGATGAGTTTGGAGCATCTAGACAGGCCACTTCAACAGTATGCCCCTGATGCAAAAGTACCTGCCCTAATTGTTTGATTGCTTCAGTTGTCCCGCCACCGCTGGGGTTAACTGATGAGATGACATTAAGAACTCTCACTGGCAGATTTCCTGGTAAAGTTTGATGTAGGACTCAAGCATTGTTTGAGACGTAAACCGCTGTACATTGATCAGTCCTGCTTGCTTTAGTTTTGAGACATTTGGAAGATTCTTGGCAATTTCTCTGGCTGCTTCTTCAGGACAATCTGGATTGATGTAAATGGCTGCTTCTCCCCCCACTTCTGTCATTGGGGCTCGATTGGAGGTAAAAACAGGGCAACCACAAGCTTGAGCCTCTACAATTGGCCAGCCAAATCCTTCTTGTAATGAAGGAAACAATAAGGCAGTGGCAGTGGAGTACAGAGCACGTAAGTCCTCATTTTCCACTGCCACTAATTCCCGTACTTTAGTTTCCAAGCTATTGCCTTGAACGAACTGATGCATTCGATCGGTAAAAGGCTTACCTACCATGAACAAAAGAAGATCTGATAGTTCAGGCTGCTGTCTCAGGTAATTAAATATCGCCAGAACACCCAGACGGTTTTTGTACCAATGATTTCCTCCAACATGCAAAATAAACGGTGAGTTACTAGAAATTCCCAAAAATTCTAGACGCTCATCAGCCTCAACCTTTTCCATCGGGCTATAGGAGTAATTCAAGCCCATATAGATTACAGACACAATATCAGGATTTATCTTTGTTAAACGTATCAAATCTGTTCCTGTCTGTTCTGAAATACAAGCTATCCGGTGCGATCGCTCAAGCCCTTTAAGAATCAGGTGCTGAAGTTGCTGACCAGTCCACCTGGTAGGATTTTCCTTGATTTCACCCAAGGCGGAGCGGATGGCCAAGAGGTCATTGCAAGTCACTAAATGAGGCACTATTTGTAAAAAATTTGTATAAATTGCATTAGAATGGTCGCAAATGTGTACCACATCTGCCCAAGACAATACTCGACCCAGTTGGCAGGGAAAGAGCAGAAATTTATCGATATAGCCCAACCACTTCCCTACCCTTTTGCCAGAAGGGCTTAATCTACGAAAAAAGGGCTCTGGTTGAATGAGACGCACTTCATAACCCAATTGAACTAAACCAACTTGAAGCATGTTGGCAAAACGCTGCATGCTTTCGTGTTGATCGAGCAGGTAGTTACCGACTAGTAAAATCTTCATCGGATTGCTGGGATTGCTTGATTATCGGATTCAGTCTGGCAGGATGCTAAGCATAAACCACCTCCTAAAATAGCAAAACCAAGGGTAGTTGGCTGTCCAAACTGTCCATTTAAAATAAGGAGTGCACAGCTAGTGAAAATAAACAAAGGCAGAACCCTGCCAGTAGATGCGCTTTGAACACAAAGCCCACCCATCCAGATTATCAGCCCTATTCTTAGCAGAATATACAATAGACCTAGAACGAAACCACTCTCCAGGACTACTCGTTCCCACTCACCCTCAGCAAGCAAATATGTGACTTTCCCTGTTAATAAGGCTGAACCTGCAGCAGTTCCCATACCCAGCCCATAACCAAGTGGGGGTATCTGATCGGTATTATTGAAAGGTTTAAGAAATTCACCGAAAAATCGACTGACGATTCCACCACCACTGGCCTCAACACCATTGGCTTGTTCTATTCTGGTACTTAGGACCTTGACGCCTTGATTAAAAAAGGGTAAGTGGCTAACGCCGAAGCCAACTAAAACTGCGAAGGCAAGAAATTTATAAGACTTACCAACAAACTCTGGTTTAACTAAAAAGACAACTATTAAAGATATTAAAACTATTCCAACCGACGCAACTGCCGTGCGGCTACCCGAGACAGCAAGAGCCAAGACCAAGCTAAGTCCAGCAGCAGAAAGCAGCCAGTTAGGATAAATCTTGCTTTGAATTAGCCCATATAATATAAAAGAAGCAACCAGGGAAAAATACTGAGCAGCACCCGTGGTAAAAGAAAAAATGCCAGGTGGACGGATCTTACCCAGTGACGATCCGATCTGCATCGCATCTATGCCAGCTCCTCTGTTGATAAAAGCATTAGGTGGGGAGCTGAACTGATAGACCATCAAGATCGCCATAGGAACTGTCAATAACAAAACCCACCTGCCTAACTTCTTGATATCTTTAAGGCTAAAAACCTTAGGAATTAAAAGCATAAAAGGTAAATGTAAAAAGTTAGTGCGTAGACCGTAAATAACCACTAAAAGTTTACTGCTAGAAGTGATATCAGAAGTTATAACTGTAGCTAAACCTCCTAAAAATGAAACAAAAGCTAGAAAAATAATGGCTTTAGTGAAAATGTCTTTTGGGAATATCCCTTCCTTAAGGGCAAGAAAATACGCTCCAATAACTAGTGGATCTCTGATAATTAATAAAGGAGCAGCAAACTGTGGAACCACCCATTTCCTTAAAGCCCCTTCAAATATTAATAACCAAAAATAGAACCAGATAAGACGCTGGATATTGCATGATGCCATAATTATTTCTAGTTTTTCCTTGAAGAATGAACAACATTCAATATCTTTTGATAGTAATTTTTCCAAGTAATTTGTGCTGCTTTTTGACGAGCTAGAATACTCATCTCATCTAGCCTATGACGATTATCTGCAAACCAAGCAATTCTTTCAGCAATCTTCTGAGGCGAGCGGATTGGCACTAGAAATCCTGTTTTACCTTCATCTATTAGATCTTCACCCCCGGCATTAGGAGTCGCAATCAAAGGCAAACCACAGCTCATCGCTTCTTGCTGAACTAAAGCCCTACCTTCAACTATTGATGGCAGTACAAGTAGCTCGCAGGATTGCATTAGATGAAGCACTGCTTGATGCGGTCGTGTCGGCTCGTAAGTAAAGTCTGGGAACTGAGCGCGATAAAACTCCATTGGCCTTAAAAGTGAGCCCATGACTACTAATTCCACATCGGAGCGGTTGAGCAACTTCATGGCGGAAAAAAGATCAGCAAGTCCCTTGCGCTGGGTCATTGAGCCAGCAAAAAGTATACGGAGAGGTGAGCTTGTAAAGTCTCTTGACTTCTGTGTTTGTCCCTTAATTTCAGGGGAACCAAATTCAGCAACGACGCACTTTTTGGTCTGGCGAGTAGTTATTGGTAGCGAGTCATAAACAAACTTACTGGGACAAATCACCACATCTGCTAGAGCTAATTCTTCGGCTTTACGCTCAAGCTTAGCTAGAGAGTCACGGGTCCCTACCAGCGTTGGTTCCCACTCTGGCAGTCGCTCTGCCTCTTCACTCAGTAGCTGCTGGCTAGTTTCCCAATAGACAATTGGTAAATCGTAAAAACATTTTAGACCAAGTTTATTGGCAGTTTTAAATGTATGAAAAGCAGCATCTTCATAACAATAAACAGCAGAAATTTGGCTATCTGTCCAATTGTTCACGAGTTGCTCTGCTGCACGGAGATCGAGGTCTCTGTACACTGAGTCAACGGATGCCCATCCTGTTTCGTGTACTGTCAGAAAACTTATATTCATTTTGGATGCGAGCAACCTAATTAGCTCTCTTAAAGGACATGTGGAGATTTTAACGTTGGGAATATCGTAAGTACGCCTAAGTAACTCGTTCTTAATAGTTTGTGGTATCAGGCCAAGGTACCAGTCAGATTCTTTCACTGCTACGGTAGTTAGAAATAAGGCTAACTCCTCTGCCTGTGCTAAGCCAGCTAACACAGCTCTAACATTCCTATTTCCTGTTGGATGGCTTAAAAGTATCACTCGGCAGTATCCCTTAGTACTTAAAAATATAGGTTGCTCTTATTGCTTAATGAGAACACTGTTTTTGCTCTCTAAAAGTTGTTGATAATGTTTAAGGTAGAGCGACATAGGTTGGAGATAGTTCAATAATTCTTGATGAGTTGCTTCTGATAGCCTTTGATATTCATCTTCATTAATAATGGCAGCCTTTTCCAGAAGTTGTTTCAGCTGTTCAATATTGCCAGGCTCACAAGATAAGGCATGAATACCTCCTGCTTCAGTTAATCCACCATCTCTGGTAATGATGCAAGGGACTCCTACATGGCGAGCCTCAATTGGCGTTAAGCCAAAGTCTTCATTAGTGTGAGGCGGTGTCACCATCCATTTGGCGTGCCGGATGATATCATTTCGGGTTTGAGCATTTACAAAGCCCTTAATTACAACTCCTTTAATTTGTTGCTCGCGAATTTTTGCCTCGATTTTTGGCCTCAAAGGACCGTCACCCATAAGAATCAATGGCCAAGTTTCACGGTTAAGTGATGCCTGGGCGTACGCATCGAGTAACACTTCCAATCCTTTATTAGGAATCCACCGAGAGACAAAAACAAAACCTTTGCGTTTAGATGTTGGTACGTTTCCTGTCGGTAAATTAGACACGACGGGCAACTTGGCACTGGTAGCTCTCTTGCTAATAGGTTCCCAACTATTCCAGACAAAGTCAGAATTATACCAGTGTCGGTCAGCTAAATGAGTTGCTAGACGACAAATTAGTGGATGTAGTTGTAAAGTGCGACGGCACCAGTTATGAATTGTCATAACGAGTGGCTTTTGCAGTAGTTTTGCAAATACAGCTACATCAATGCAGGGATTTTGACAATGGACTAAATCAGATAGCCAAATTAAGTCTAGTAATTCTCTAGAGGCCCGCTCAACGAAGACTACTTTGACCTTTGATTTTGTAATGATCTCGTTTAATAAAGAGCTAAGCTTAAACCCTTTTACGCGTTTAAAACATAAGGTGACATTTACTTCCTGGCTAGATTGCAATTCGTGAGCAAGTGTAAAGACAAATGATTCAATACCGCCAAAGGTTCCAAAACATGGAGAAACAATGAGAACTTTCATAAGGCTAATATCTAAGTTTTAAGCTTAGATGCTACGTATTTCTTAATCACGTTTAATACGGAACATCGTTTTTATACCCTTTAACACCCCCTTCTTCTCATCATAACACTAGTGACATTTTCCCGACACCAAGCTACGCTATGGTGCGGGCTTCTCGCTTCATAGACCGGCTATCGCTTAGGTCTCCACGAGCTTTACTCACCGGATGTCCCTCGGCAAGTTTTCTGATGTTTATTGCAGCATTCAAATCCCGACAAACCTCTAGGCCACAACTACATTTATGTACTCTGTCTTTGAGAGTCTTCGCAACTTTGATGCCGCAATTACTACAATCCTGAGTCGTACCGTTTGGGTTTACTGCAACCGTCGTCTTACCAGCATTCTCGGCTGCCGACCCTGCCGGAGGCAACCTCCGGCAGGAACGCGGCAGTGCATTCCGCACTTTGCAAGCGACTATCGCAATAAAACTAGTTATCATTTGAGAGAGATTAAAGTGCGGACTCCACCCATTGAGGGTTATCTCTCAAATGTCACTCATCCCCAAGTATTACTACTCATTTCGAGTGAACGAATCGCACTTTCAATCCTACATCAATTCCTACTACCTTAGTGAAATCAATGTTGGGCGAGAGAACAGGTATTATATCATCTTGTAGAGATAACGTCACATACCATCCATCACCCTGATGAATAACCGTAGCGGTTTTGATTTTGAAACCGTCTAGCAATGGGTGGTGAAGTACAATCTTGACATCGCCAATCTTGGGTAAGGTTATTCGATTGCCTTCGATACAATCTTGTTTAATTTGTGGATAAGTGAATGAACGATAACGACTGTTTGACTTAAATCTCGGTCTCCCAGATCGTTTACCATTCTGATCTCCAAACACAAACCTCTCAAACGTTTTGTCTACCCGTAGTACACAATCTTGTAACACTTGTGAATAAATATCTTTGTACCAAGGACGTTCTGCCTTGGTCTGTGGTAAGTCACCTTTCTGCAACGCTTTCCAATCAACATATCCGTGGTTGCCAATTCGGTTGAACGGAATATCCTGAAATATTTCTGCGACTGGTACAATCGAGCAAATCAACGGACACGCATCGACTCGACACCGTGTTTGGTCATACCAGTCAAACCGTTGTCCCAATCGATAGTTGTACTGGCACCGCAAGATCTCTAACCGCCAATCGACCTGGAGGCAACCTCCATGTCGCAAGTGGCGGCTTCGCCAATTCTCCATTTGGGCAGGTTGGCTAGGTGTGGGTTTAAGTCGGTACTGGTGCGCGATTCTCATGTGCTGATTGTAACATTTGTGCCGTCAAGTGTCTACGTTGTAGTTGGCAATTCATGAGCCAGTCCTGAAGGAGGGGAGCCACTGCGTTGGACGGGTTCCCCGGCTTAAAGCAAGTGGCGTTTTCCCTCCGTAGGGAACTGGCGTCCCCGTCGCCAAAACATCGCTACGCTTGTTTATGGCGCGGGGCTTCTTGCCGTTGAAAGCTAAATTTTATGCTAAATCTTACCAAAGGAAGATGAATCAGTCAACTCATTGATAAACTTAATTGTTGTGCTTTTAAGTCGTGGTCGTATCACTTGCCTTTGTAAGCTGTTTTTTACTTTATCCGGTAAACGGGAATCCATTTTATACAGCAATGGTTCATAATCCTGCGGTATTGTGAGACCTAAGGATAATTGAATATCATCTCGATTCACTATAACTGGTAGCCCATGCTCTAGCATTGCGGCAACAGTAGCACTTTTGCCAATTAGTAGGTAGCACGAGGTAGCAATACTAAAGTCAATAGAATTAAAAAATTCTGATATCTTGGTTGGTAGCTGCTCACCCAACCGTAAGAAGACAAACTGGCAAGAGTAAGTTTTAGATAAGCTTTCCCATAACTGCTCACCAGCGCCCAAACAGCCGATTGAGATAATAGCAATTCTGCGTTGATGTTGAATCCCTGCCTGGTGTAAGTAGGTAAACAATGGTTCTGCTGGCCAGATTGGATGTAGGGTTCCAAAAAAGCCAAACAGCCAAAACTGGCTTCGATTTCCTGTTTGAACATCTAAACCCAACTTTTGTAACTCTGGAAAAAGCCAATCATCTCCATTTTTGTCGCCGATAGGAATGGCTCCAAATAAGGGCAAATGCCTAGCTGAAATGCCAAGTTGTTGCAACATCCTGATGTAGACTGAGTTACTTGTATGAATTATGCTAGGCTGAAGTTGCTTGACCAAGCGCAAAATAACAAACTTTTGAACAAAACCAATCAGCCGATCTTTTGGTGCTGCTCCTACATACTGACCAATCCATAACTCATGGAACATCATGTGCATCCGCCGCCCCTGTACAAGTGGACGCAGCCATTTACTGAGGCCTATAGTGATACCTTTATCTTGAAAACCATATGGGACAAATTGTAGACTCACCCATTCAGGCTTGAATGAAGCCAATAATTCTTTGATACTGGCATTTCGATAGTTCCAAGGCATGTTTGCAGGTAATCGCAGCATTGGAATCTTTACCCCATCTACTGCTATTCTCGATTGAGAAAGCTGGGTCAATAGGCGGTCATTGAGCGATATCAGGCAGCACTCATGACCTTGCCTCACACATTCTTCTGCTAACAAGCGCGTGTAGTCCCCAACTCCATCTCTACCCGGTTCCAAGCAGCTGGTGATAAAAGCAATCCTCATGCTTCTGATTGGCGTTCTTTCCTTGCTTCACACATCATTCGCGCAACATCATGCATCTTGTACTGCGGTTGCCATCCTAATTTTTCCTTGGCTTTAGCTGGGTTAGCTCTTCCAATCGCAATATCAGTTGGTCGTAACAGAGCAGCATCTGTTACCACGTGATCGTGCCAGTCTAAACCAACATAAGCAAATGCTGCCGCCACAAAATCTTCTAATTTATGGGTTTCTCCTGTAGCAATTACATAATCATCTGGCTGAGTTTTTTGTAACATTAAGTACATTCCCTTAACGTATTCTGGAGCCCAGCCCCAATCACGCTGAACAGAAATGTTGCCTAGATAGAGCTTTTCTTGACTCCCCTTAGCAATACGGTAGGCTGCAGCAACAATCTTTTGTGTGACAAACCGTTCGGGTCGGAGGGGAGACTCGTGGTTAAACAAGATACCGGAACAAGCAAATAGACTGTAAGCTTCACGATAGTTGGCAACTTCCCAAAAGGCAGCTGCCTTAGCCACAGCATAGGGACTTCTAGGGCGGAATGGAGTGGTTTCATCTGCTGCAGCCTCGCTTATATCTCCAAAACACTCGCTGGAGCTAGCGTTATAAAGTTTGATGGGCTGATTGGTAAACCGAATTGCTTCCAGTAAGTTCAGCGTTCCGGTAGCAATGCTCTCTAGGGTTTCAACAGGCTGCTCAAAGGAGAGACCCACAGAACTTTGACCTGCTAGGTTATAGACTTCATCAGGCTGGATCTTGGTTAGCACTCGTAACACACTGCGAAAATCGTTGAGGGCGACAGACGCTAATTTCACCTGCCCGCGGATGCCCAAGCATACTAAGTTCTGGAAACGGGACATCTGAGCATCCCGCGAAGTTCCACAGACAATGTAGCCTTTGTTCAAAAGTAACTGCGCTAGGTAGGCTCCATCTTGCCCAGACACGCCACAGATTAATGCCTTCTTTGCCATTGAGGATTTCCTGAGCTAAAAGTTCTGTTCTGCGTCAATTCCTAAAGCTTGCAGTTGATAGGCTTGAACAGTAGCAAAAATTTGCTGGCTTGATAAGGGATAGACTGAGTCATGGAAGTTGCTAATTCAAGATGCGCACAAGCTAATGTTCCATCTGAATGCTCATAATGATAATTCGCCTTGGCTGTGAGATTTCAGGGTTTTACCTGCATTACTTAAAGAATAGCTACCTGTTTCGAATTTAAAAATCGGTAAAGTTCAGAGGAAAATTAGAAAAAAGTCAGATAAAAGTCAGACAAATGGCAAGTTTCGTCCTGAAAATAACTCGAGGTAGCTGGATGTGAAAGCAAGAAATTCTTTTTCAGACTGAATTCCAGTCAATCATATTTACTCTTCTTAAGAGTGTACCTAGTGCAGGCTGGCTAAAATAGTTGAGCAGCCTAATCGGGTTCTGGGAAGCCCTTAAACTTCCAGTTGAAAGGCTTGGCAAACCCGCGATTGAAGTAAGCACTAGAGTTCTTGCATAAGTGAGAGATGTGGTAGAAGTGGTAGGTCTATAGAAGCCGAATCATGACCTACTCACGATTCCAGCAACTTAAGCCAGAAGACTTCAAACGACTGTGTGGAGTCCATCAT
>JAABUQ010011163.1_pt1 | contig 11563 bp, 9 predicted proteins | sample 5560001 | NCBI WGS metagenome assembly JAABUQ01 (sample SAMN10711888, study PRJNA513371) | rock metagenome | isolation source: Antarctica rocks | place: Antarctica: Victoria Land, Finger Mt nord | collected 2015-12-18
TTCCACCAATCGGGCGGCTGTTGCGACGGTAGTAGCCCGATGTGTTATCCGCTCGGCGACTTCATGCTCGGCTCGAACGACGTGAAGCTCGGCGAGATCGGCGGCGCGCCGTTCTATATGAGCGCCTCGCAGTTCGCGTATTGGCAGCACACCATGCTCGTGATCGACGTCGTGCCCGGACGCGGCGGGATGTTCTCGCTCGAAAACGGCCAGGGCGTTCGCTTTCTCACCCGCTCGCGCATGTATGAGAGCGACGAACTCGCGCGCCTGCGGCCAGTTGAACCTGCGACGGAGGCGTAGTGCCTAGCGGGGCAAGGGTCTGCTTTCAAGCTCACCGACACGCAAGCTTTAAGGCAGCTTTGGCGGCACATAGGTGAGCTGCGAGACGTTACGTGAGGAAATGCGAGTCGTCTAGACGACCTCGACGCGCACGCTATTTTCAGCTTCGCCGCCGAGCAAATTGCCGATATCCTCGGGATCGGATGTCAAGATGAGCGCGGGGATGTTTCGGAGTGCGACGTCAACAACGCTTGCGTCGATCGCTGTCCCGCGACCCGAGCATGACGCAATCGCGACGCCGATGCGCTTTGCAGCCTCTGCGTCGAGCGCCGGGATATCGTGAGCCGCATTTAGGAGGCGTGCAAGATTCGCTTGCCTTCCGCCGCGCCACGCCTCGGCGATCGCTCCTGCCGGAATGAGGACGGTCGCATTACGCTCGCGTGAGGCCTTGAGAAGGCTTACAACCTTGGTATTATTGCGTTCGACCGCAATCAGTGCCCCGCTGTCAAGGACGATCGTTCGAGTCACGTTGTCAGGAGCGTGGCCGCCCTTTGTAGGTCGTCACCCGACACCGGAGACGTGGCTTCGGCATGCGCGAGGAACTCGTCCATAGCGCGCCGCTGGAGTTCGTGGGCAAGAGCCGTCGCCACGAACCTAGAGAAGCCCCGCTTTCCGGTCAGCTTGCGGACCTCCTGGACGATAGCTGAGGGAACCGTGGCCGAGATCGGCTGATGCGCTGCAGGCACAAAACGGTCGGGCAGCTTTAACGACGGCCGATTCATAGTCGAATCATATAGTAGGTATGATCTACTGGCAAGTGTATGCCTCCAAATCCGGCCGGCGAAAGCTCACTTTCGAACAGAACTTGACCATCTCTTAAATAATTACACACGGCTACCTTGCTTTCCCTCAGGACTTAGATTATTATGAAAAAAGCGCAGTCGAGTGAAGTCGACTGCGCCACTATGGACGACGAGAACATGGAAGGAGGAAAGGTATACCTAGACTTGCATGAGCCGGTTTTCCGGACCGGCCTCTGCACTATTTGACGACACGTAAGCTTTTCCCGCGCTTAATCGTTCGTGGCATACTTGAAGCACCATCTCTCCGATAATAGTGGCGTGCGACGGGCTTAGTTCCGCACTTAGCGGCATCGTTTCTCCACACGCCGCTGATAGCGTCTGGTCCCGGGCGGCTTTACTCTAGAAGCGGCGTCTACTGCGCGGGGCGCCTTATACATAGTTCTCCTTAGGTCAAATCGCCAGTAAGGATTCGATTTGCCGGACCGTGGTGGAAGCTCTATAACGTCTACCTGAATCGAAAGAGGTAGCTCTTGCAAACCTACGTTAAATTCTTCGGTATTGCGATGGGCGACGCAACCCACGCGACTCCCTATCCGTATCAGGTGTACCTCGCCGAATCCGCTGAGTGGCCGACGCTGCTGGAAGTACCGACCGGCCTCGGTAAGACGGAAGCGGTCGTCCTTGCGTACGTATACCGCGCGCTAATACTGAAGGCTAACGAGCCACGGCTTATGTTCTACACGCTTCCGATGCGGGCACTCGTGGAGCAGACAACGGCGCGTATTCGTCTGGCGCTTGAACGTTTGGAAGCGTCGGCAGAGTTTGGGCACGTCAAGTATCCTCTCGTTGAGACGTTGCTTGGCGGTGACGTTTCGATGAACTGGGTGGAGCGTCCCGAAGATCACGTAATCGTCGTTGCGACGCAGGATATGGCGCTTTCGCGCGCGCTTAATCGAGGCTATGCAATGAGTCGATTCCAGTGGCCGATGGCATTTGGCGCAATTTCGAACGATGTTCTCTACATCGTCGACGAGGTACAACTTCATGGCGTCGGCGCCGTTACCGCGGCGCAACTGCAAGGCTTAAGCGAACGCTTCGGACACTTCGGTGATCGGCAGACGATTTTCATGTCGGCGACCATCGACACGGCACGCATCGACACCATTGATTTTCCACTTTCACCTGTAACCGCGCGGTCGTTGTCCGACGCGGATCGAGCGCACGACGCCGTCGACCGGCTCCTGACGGCGGCGAAGCGCGTCAGTCGTGTTGCGGTCGAAGGAGAATCCGCGGCGGCGATCGCGATCATCAAGGCGCACACACCTGGTACGCTGACGCTCGCTGTCGTAAATACCGTCAAGCGAGCGCGTGCGATCTTCGCGGAGATCGGCAAACGTGCTCCTGATACAGAGCGCCTGTTGATGCATTCCCGTTTCCGAGCGAAAGACCGTGAGGCGCTTGCACAACAACTGGCTACCCTCGACGCAGACGCGGGCAGCGGCTCGATCATCGTAGCGACGCAGGTCGTCGAAGCGGGCGTTGACATCAGCGCACAAACGCTTCTGAGTGACGTCGCTCCCTGGTCGTCGATCGTGCAGCGTTTAGGTCGTTGCAATCGTCGCGCACGGCAGAACGCTTCGGCGCGCTTCCTCTGGTTCGATGATCCGAGTCTTAAAGCCGCACCTTATGAGGCAAGTGACCTCACGGCATCGCGCCAACTCCTCATAGAACTCGAGGGCGAAAGTGCAAGCCCCTCACGCTTGTCGACTATCGCTGCGCCGCCGTACGTACCCGGCGGCGACGCCGTTCTGCGTTCAACGGATCTTATCGATCTCTTCGACACGACTACCGATCTGTCGGGCAATGACGTCGATGTTTCACGTTACATCCGCGACGGCGACGAGTCAACCGTGTTCGTGTTCTGGCGCGCTACCGTGCCGACGACGAACGATCCACCGCGTCGCGACGAACTGTGCCCGGTGCCGCGTGATGAACTGTACGGCGTTTTGGAAAAGCTCGCTGCCGCAAAGCATGGCGCGCGCGCCCGTGTGGTTAATCCGCTCGCTCGCGACCGGAAAGTGCGGTCAAAAGTGCGGTCCGAAGATCGATGGCAGCTAGCGCGTGCACCGATACGCATTGGCGAAGTGGTCTGGTTGGCAAGCGACGTGGGCTGCTATGACGCGAGTCTCGGATTCGATCCGTCTCGATTCGAAAAAGGCAGCGTCGAGGAAGTCCTGCATAAGAACGAGGTCGAGTTCGCACCGGATGACAGCATCGATGACGATAATTCTGCTTACATCGGCTCGGCGGTCACACTGCAAGACCATTCAGGTGACGCACGAGAAGCGGCGCAAGATCTGATCGATCAACTTGACGCGATCAATCCGCAGCTCTTGTCGGCGGAGATCGGTAGCGCGGTCGTCGATGCAGCGTTCTGGCACGACACGGGCAAGGCGCATCCCGTTTTCCAAGCGACGATGGAGCGTTCTCTTGCCAAGGCGGATTATCCAACGGAGGGCGGCCCATGGGCGAAGTCGGTGGGCCGCGGGCGGCACAGCCGTGCGCATTTTCGCCACGAATTGGCGAGTGCGCTCGTGTGGCTCGAAGTGCATCGCGAGCGTTCAACGCCAATCGTCGATCTGGTCGCCTATCTCATCGCGGCGCACCACGGCAAACTTCGAATGAGCGCGTACACGCTCGCGGGTGAAAGCAGCGGTCGTCTCGAGCGCACGGAACTGACTAATGGAACAATAGCATCGCAAGAACACACGATTCGATCGATCCTCGGAATTATCGATGGCGAGGAGATGCCCGCTGTTCGACTCGGCCAGACCGCGGTTGCACCGTTCCTTCTAGATCTGCGTAACTTCGCGGTTGGCATCGATAGCGAATCTGAGATCGGTGCGGTTTGGGACGATCGTGTAATCAGTTTGCGGGACGACCCGATGCTCGGACCGTTTCGGCTCGCATATCTCGAGTTGCTCGTGCGCCTTGCCGATTGGCGTGCGAGCGCCAAACGACAATGCCTTCCCGAGCGCGATCGTGCCGATCGCATCCTCGACGTCGAAGACGACGGCGACGGCGATGTTACTGCCCGCGAAGCCTCCTCGGCCGAAGCAATAGAAGATGCCCTCGCGTGATGTTCAGCCATGTCCTCAACGGTTGCCGCCCGGACAGCTTTCTTTCGTATCTCAAGGCGATCGGAGTCTTTCGGCTTTTCGCACAAAATGCTGATCCTGATGCTCGGCTCGCGTTTCGTGACGACGCTGCGATCGTCCATACGGCGCAATCCCGCGAGCAACTCGAGGAGTTCTTTCGCGACCGCTTCGCCCCGACACCGATTCTCAATCCGTGGAATAAAGGTAGCGGGTTGGTCAAAGGTGCGAAATCGCCGGGCGCCGAGGCCATTGTCGCGTCCATGCTTGCGACGCAAACGCCGCGTTTCTCCGCATACCGTGAATCGATCAGTGCTGCTACCGCGGCAATCGATGCCGCCGACCGTCGCGGTGCTCCCAACGAAGCTGAAAAAAAGAAGCTTATCGTTGCGCTGTATCGGGCGCGATGCCCGGAAACTGCCTTGGCATGGCTCGACTCAGCGATCATCCTTGGGTCGACTTACGCGAGCTTTCCCCCGCTCATGGGTTCCGGTGGAAACGATGGGCGCCTTGACTTCGGTGTAAACTTTGCCGAGCACGCGTTAACCGTGGCTGGTGAATCGCGCAACAAGAAGATCGATGTCCCGGCTCTTTTACGCGACGCACTCGACGGCACGGGTTACGCGGCGCTACTCGGCGGCGGCGGCCTCGGGCAGTTCGCACCGGCTACGGCGGCCATGTTTAACAGTGGCAATGGTACCTCGGGTTCTCCGCTCTCCAACCCCTGGGACTTCGTCCTTACCTTCGAGGGAGCGGTTGCCTTTGCGGGCGAGTTAGTGAAAAGGGCGAGCACGAGCGATCGTCCGAGTTTCCCGTTCATGTTCACGTCGGTGGCAGCGGGTTTCGGTTCGGCGAGCAGCAGCGAACAGACGCGCGGCGAAGTATGGTTGCCCGTCTGGAACGGTGCGGCGTCATGGCCTGCAATTGCCGCACTGTTGCGGCGTGGACGCCTTGAGGTCGACGCGTCCGGCTCGCGGCGAACCTTCACCCGCCCGGCACGCTCGAGTTTCGATGCCGTGCACGGCGCCTTGACGCTCGGCGTAGCGTCCGGTCTTCAGCGACTGGAACGCGTCGTTCTCTCCGCGCGTAACGGCCTTGCCTTTACGGGCACGAGTGCAGGTGCCATAGTCGTGCGCGACCGTGTCGACCCTGCCTTCTTGTCGTTGAGTCGAGAAACGTTGCAATGGATTTCCAGCACCGCAAGCAAGCAGATTGGCGCGCAAGCGACGGCGGCAATTCGTTCGTACGAAGATGCGGTCTATGCCTACGCGGCAACGCGGTTCGAGGGCAATGACCGCCGCGCTGCCCTCCAAGACGTGATCGCCGCGCTCGGTGTCGTTGATCGCGCCGTCGCGCTCGCCCCTCCGAAAGAACATCGCCCGCTACCGTTTCTGGACGAGTCGTTGCTCGTTGCCGACGGACCGCTCGACGATGGAAGTTCCGAGCATCGAATCGCTCGAGCGCTAGCGTCGTACGGCGGTCATCAGGATTCGAACCTTTCAGCGCGTTTGCGATTCGATCTCGTCGGCGTAAAACTCGCGTCGCGAGAGGAACTCGAATATGGGCACGTCCGCGAAACGTTGTGGCGCCCCGACACACTCTCTATGCTCGCGAGCATCTGCGCGCGACGCGCTCGCGATGTCGCCGGAGCAGAAGACGAGTCCAATGCGGCGTGGATACTCTCGACCGAATCGTTCGTTGACGAAGCAGACTTCGCGCGGCTGTTTGCGAGTGAAGTCGACATAGATCGCGTCGGGCGGCTCCTCGTCGGTTACGCCCTCATCAAGCCGCCGGCATGTCGAATGGTGCGGGCGGCTGCTCGTGCTTCAGATGACGACCGCGAGTTCAACGTATCCAATATCGAAGGTGCCGCAAAACGTGCCCAACCGGCTGTCTGCGAAATTCCGAGCGCATTCGCATTACTCAAACTAGCGTTTGATCGCACGCCGCACCCAGATTTCGAGCGGTCCGCCAATGGTCGGCGACGTCGAGAACCGCTCGATGCCGAACTCGTTCCGTTGTTGTTGGCGGGCTCAACGGATCGCGCTCTTGACGTTGCCGTACGGCGGCTTCGCGCAAGCGGCTTTGCTCCTCGCAATGCGACCGGTACCACCTTCGACGCAGTGGCGTATGCTGCGTACCTTCTCGTGCCCGCGTCGGGCGGCATGATCCGTTCCTGCGCGGAGCGCGGGTTGCTCATCAGTCCATTCCTCGCGCACAAGCTGCAAGCTAATCTTGCCGCGAGCGACACTTCCGATGCGCCGAACGCGCAAGAAAGTTGAAATGAATTACAGCCATGAACCTCTCCTTGCCGCGCCGCGCGTTGTTGTTCAAGCAGCACTTAAGCCGCTGATCGGCAGTCGCTTCCAGCCGACGGGCTTTCCCAATCTTGGTGCGGCGGAGTATCAATTGCCCGTTAACGCGGAAGGCAAACGCGTGAAGTGCCTGCTGGTCGAATCGGCACAGTCCGTCGCAAATCATTTGGAAAACACCGTGTGGGATGAAGCGGCCGGCGATCTCATCTCGGACTTTCGAGGGCTTCCGTATGTTGGATCAATGATCAACGGCGTTGCGACCGATTCGATTCGGGAAGCGCACCGTCTCAACTCGCCGTATCTCGTCGAGGGAATGCGACCACGTTTAATGGAGCGCGCGGATATTGCCGAGAAAAAGAAAGTCGCGGCTGCAAAGAAACCCGGCAAGGCTGCCGCTTCGGGAGGCGATCTCGACGAAGCGGAAAGCAGTAGCTCCGTCGATATACGAAAGCTCGCGAGCGCTGTATTTTATTATGATCCCAATAGCGTCCTTCATGGCGTTTTTCTTGAAAAGTTGGTAGGGCTGGCGCGCCTGACGCGCATTGTTTCAGGGTTCATTGAAGCAGCCGACGTTGAAGTCGTGCAAAGCGGCGGCGTGAAGAACGACCGAATCGACCCTTCCGGAAAAGTGCACGGCGGCGCCGCGAAGGGCTTCGGCAACGTACCGTATGCGAAAGCCGAATATGCCGCGAAGTCGATTGAGGCGCTGTTCTCGTTCGATGCTGCGCGCGTCCGCTCATACGGCTTTCCGCAACCGGCAAGTCGTTTGCTTCTCGCCCTTGCGCTGTGGAAGATTCGCAAGTTTCTCGAAGATGGGGCGCGACTTCGGACGGCGTGCGATCTGATCGTCGATGGGTCAATCACGATCGTTCAGCCGACGGGTATCGACTATCCAACGATCGATGAACTAACGACCGAGATCAAACAGCAGATCGCCGCATGCGCGGCTTCCGGGCTGTTCGCGACGCCGGCGATTACAACCGTTACCTTTACAGGTGCGTCCGGAAAGATTGAGAGCGAATGATCGCTCTTGCAATCGATTTCACTGCCGGCCGATTTCACGCGACCCCCTGGGATCGCTCGGTCAACGAAGGCGACGTCGAATGGCCGCCTTCGCCGTGGCGATTCTTGCGAGCCATCATTGCAGCGTTCCATTTGCTCGGCGAAAAGGACGTTGCAACGCTTTCTCGCGTGTGCGATCAGATGGCAGCGGCGCCGCAATTCATCCTGCCGCCCGCGACGGCCGGCCATACGCGGCATTACATGCCGCAAGACAAGGCGGGCGTGACCGCGCTGGTGCTCGACGCGTTCGTCGCTTTCACAAATCGGTCGGCACGGGCGTATGTCGTATGGAACGATGCGACGCTTTCAACCGACGAGCATCTCTTGCTCGAACGGGTGGTCGGGGGTATCACCTATCTCGGACGAAGCGAGTCGTGGTGTCGGGTGTCGGTCCAGACGGGTGCGCCCCAACGCGACGGCATGTTCGATGTGATGCTTGCGTCGTACGGCCCGCAGAGCGATCGAGGACCCGTCGTAAGACGTCTCGGCGTAGACGGGAATTTTCGCGGGCGTGGCCTCCTCGCATGTCTTTCGGAAGACACTAACGCGATGCGGAAACGGAAGGCGGTCTTGCCTAACGGATCCGTCTGGCTCGACTATCGGTTTCCCGAGAATTATGGTCGCGACCGTGTCACGTCGCTTCGCGCGAGCGGGAAAGCCGAATTCGCAAAACGTGTGTTGCGTTTCCGTCTAGAGGGGCCGACCCCGAACGTCCTTCCGCCCGTTACCGACACGTTACGCGTCGGCGAGATCTTTCGCCGAACCGTGCTTTCGATTCAGGGCGGTCGGGGTGAAACACTCTCAACACCGCTGTTTAGCGGCAAGTCTGTTGATGGGACGCCGCTGACCGGTGAGAATCATGCCTACTTTTTGCCGCGTGATCGCGACGGTGATGGTCTGCTCGAGACGGTCGACGTGTACTTGCCGCGGGCGTTTTCGCATGAAGAATATCGAGCGCTCGCGTCCGTTTCGCGGCTCTACGCGCACGAATTCAAGCTGGCCGCCGACGACTACATTCGCGTTACGTTTCTCGGCGACGCGCAGGCCGATCCGCCCGCGCGACGTTGGCGTTCGGCGACGCCTTTCGTTCTGCCGCGTCATGAAAAGCGTCGTGGGACCGCCGACGCGCCGCGTATCCTCGATTCGCCGGACGAACAGATTCGTCGTGAATTGGGATTTCGTTTGCTTGAAGCGCGCGATGTCGATGTCGCACGCGGAGCGGCCGCGCGCATCGGCCTGCGCAGCGGACGGTCGGCGTTCGCGGGGAGCTATCGCCGACTGCGGCCCGGCGATCGTGGAACGCGCGAAGCGGTCACAGCGATTATTACCTTTGACAAACCTGTGACGGGACCGATTGCGATCGGCATGCACGCGCACTTCGGCCTGGGACAATTCGTGCCGATCGAAACGGACGACTGACGCAATGGAAACGGCGCTTCTTCCGGTGCGGATGATCAACGAAGCGACGTACTGCCGCCGTCTTTTCTGGCTAGAACATGTCGCGAAGCAATTTGCGGAGAGCCACGATACGCGCGACGGAACGCGAATTCACGCGCGCGTGGATAAGCCCGGCGGGCGGCTTGCGAAGCGCGACGCTTCGGCAGAGGAGCCTCCGGTCGTTGCCCGTTCCGTCACGCTCTCTTCGGAAAAGCTCGGCATTATCGGGAAGATCGATCTCGTGGAAAGCGTCGGTGGAAACGCGATCCCGGTCGATTACAAGCGGGGTTCAGCGCCGCGCCTCGAGCAGGGCGCTTGGGACTCGGAGCGGGTGCAGCTCTGTCTACAAGGACTGCTCTTACGTGAAGCCGGCTACGCCTGCAGCGATGGCGTGTTGTACTATGCGGAATCGCGCAGACGCGTGACCATCGCTTTCGATGACGACCTCATCGACCTAGCGTTGCGCGCCGTCGCCGACGCACGTACGACCGTCGCCAGCAACACGATTCCAGCACCGCTCGTCGACAGCCCTAAGTGTCCCCGCTGTTCGCTCGTCGCCATCTGTCTTCCCGATGAGACGAATCTTTTGCGGGCGGAGCGCGCCGGGACGGTGCATCGCACCCTTACGCCGCCTGCGGACGATGCGTTGCCGCTCTATGTAGTGGCTCCCGGAGCCAGTGTCGGGAAGACCGACGAAACGCTGGAGGTCCGGAAGGAAGGTGCAGTTGTCGATCGAGCGCGCTTGCTCGAAGTATTGCATGTGTCGATGTTCGGGAACGCACAGATCAGCACCCAGGCTCTGCGCGCGCTTGCCGAACGCGACATTCCGGTGTTCTATCTTTCGTTCGGAGGCTGGCTCTTCGCAATCTGCCATGCGCCGGTATCGCATAGCCTCCACGCGCGGATTGCGCAACATCGCGCCTTCCAAGATGTGGAAACGACGCTGTCGCTCTCACGCGGCTTCGTCGAAGGGAAGATTCGTAATCAGCGTACGCTCGTGCGGCGGCAACTCGGCGAGAAAGCGTCGAATGATCTCAAACAGCTTTCGTGGCTCATCGATCGGGTGACTAAGGTAAAGGATCCCGATGTGCTGCTCGGATACGAAGGAAAAGCGGCCCGTGTGTACTTCTCGCGATTTGCCGACATGCTCAAAGCTGGAACGCCGTTTGATTTCGAGCGCCGCAATCGGCGACCGCCACGCGACCCCGTAAACGCGCTACTCTCTTTCATGTATGCAATGCTCGTGAAAGAGTGCGTTGCCGGACTCCTCGCCGTTGGGCTGGATCCCAGCCTCGGCTTTCTCCACCGTTTACGAGCCGGTCGACCCGGTCTCGCATTAGACCTCGCTGAAGAGTTCCGTCCGATCGTTGCGGATTCCGTCGTACTCTCGCTGATAAATACGAGCGAGATCGAGGCATCGCATTTTGTGTCGCTCAATGGTGAAACCGCGCTGACGACCGAAGGGCGTCGTGCCGTGATCGGGGCGTTTGAGCGGCGCATGAACGCCGCGGTGACGCATCCGGTTTTCGGCTACGCGATCTCTTATCGCCGCGTAATCGCGGTCCAAGCACGACTTCTTGCGCGAGCGCTCGAAGGCGACATTCCCGCGTATCCGGCCTTCGTTACGCGCTAATGGCACAGCGAGTTTACCTCTTGAGCTACGACATTCGCGATAAGCGTCGGCTACGCGCGATGCACAAAGTAGCGACGGCCTTCGGTGCACGCCTGCAATACAGCCTCTACGCTTGTGCCTTAACGCGGGCGCAAAGAATCGATCTCCGTATTGCTGTAGCGCAGGTGATGGAGGCGTCTGTCGATTCCGTCATCATATTGGATCTCGGTGCGATGATAGACCGTGAATCGTGGATTCCGCCGTATGAGTCGCTTGGGATTGTGCTCGAACTGGAAGCGCGTTCGGCGATCGTCGTTTGACCGCTTCGAGCGGCTCGGTGATTAGCGTCGCCTTCGTGGGCGCTCGCGCTAGGTGGCATGAGGGTTTGTCGCGCTCGAACGACGTGTTGCAAGGTCACCCGGCGGGCGCGAAGGGACCCGCTCGAAAAGTGCGCGAATCGCCCTGCTGCGACAGACGATCGCCCTGCCAGGGTCACCGCGTCCACCGCGACGCGGCATCATTGAAGCTCAAAGTATCCGGGGCGTTGCAGATCGCGTACGAGACGAGTCACCGCGTCCACCGCGACGCGGCATCATTGAAGCTGCCGACTCGGCCGGTCGATGCGGTCGCCTTGCTACCGTGTCACCGCGTCCACCGCGACGCGGCATCATTGAAGCGGCACCACCATCGCGTACACGTCGGACGGCAGATACTCGGGTCACCGCGTCCACCGCGACGCGGCATCATTGAAGCTATTGTGCGATTGTCTCATGCGATTCGTCCGCAAGTCACCGCGTCCACCGCGACGCGGCATCATTGAAGCAGCCCGTCACGCACGATAAAGTACAGGACGCCAAAGAGTCACCGCGTCCACCGCGACGCGGCATCATTGAAGCGCAC
>JAABUQ010011164.1_pt1 | contig 11562 bp, 9 predicted proteins | sample 5560001 | NCBI WGS metagenome assembly JAABUQ01 (sample SAMN10711888, study PRJNA513371) | rock metagenome | isolation source: Antarctica rocks | place: Antarctica: Victoria Land, Finger Mt nord | collected 2015-12-18
GTCCGCTCGCCCCTGATTGTCCCCGCCGACCGCGATGAAATGGCGCAGATTTTAGTCAATCTCCTGGACAATGCCATCGCGTATACCCCGCACGGCGGCTCCATTCTGCTGTCGGCGGAAGACCATCCCGACTCGGTGACTATTCATCTTGCGGATACAGGCATCGGCATCATGTCCCACGACATCCCCCGTTTGTTTGAGCGCTTCTACCGGGCAGACAAGGCGCGCAGCCGCGCTTCGGGCGGCACGGGTTTGGGGCTAAGCATCGTCAAGCACATTGTGGAAGGGCATGGCGGGACAGTGGGCGTGGAGAGCGAATACAATCACGGTAGCGTGTTCACCTTTACGCTTCCCAAGTGAGGTGGGTGATAAGAGGCCTAGCCCCGGCTTCAGGAGTCCCTCCCCCGCCTCGCATACTGCTCGGCTTCCCCTCCCCTAAAGGGGAGGGGTGCCTGTGTTATGGAGTTGATCTAGGTAACAGACGTTCTTCTCCGCCTAGCCTTGAAGGACACACAGCCACTTCCCGAAGAGATCAACCAAATGCGCTAGGCACCCCTCCCCTTTAGGGGAGGGGAAGCCGAGCAGTATGCGAGGCGAGGGAGGGACTCTTAAAGCCTTTGCACGCGCCTTCCCCGCCCTTTCCCAGCCATAACCAACGACAGACGGATTTCTTCCGTCGTTGGTTCGCGAGGGGCACGCTCATAACAACCCCAAACAAAGCCGTCGTAACAGCTATCCCACACAACGCACAGGCGCTAAAACAGGCCCGAAATTACGCCGTCGTCGCTGATGTCAATGTCTAAGGCGGCGGGGTGCGCGGGCAGGCCCGGCATGGTCAAGATGTCGCCAAGCATTGCCACCACAAAGCCTGCCCCGGCGGAAAGCGACAGCGCGCGCACCGTGAGGCCGAAGCCGGTGGGGGCGTTGCGGCGGGAAGCGTCGTCGGTGAACGAGTACTGGGTTTTGGCGACGCAGACAGGCAGGTGGTTGAAGCCGTGCGCTTGCAGCCAAAGAAGCTGCTTGCGCGCCTCGGCGGTGAGGGTGATTGTGTCTGCGCCGTAGACTTTGGCGGCGAGGGTTTGCAGTTTCTCCTCAAGCGAGGCGGCAGGGTCGTAGATGGGCTGAAAGTGCGCAGGTTCGCCGAGCGCTTCCAGCACGGCCTGGCCTAGCTCTTCGCCGCCCACGCCGCCCTGGCCCCAAACATCGTTGACGGCAACGCGCCAGCCCTTTGCCTGGCAGTGGGAAACAACAGCATTTACCTCGGCTAATGTGTCGGTGGCAAACTTGTTCACAGTCACGACAAAGGGGACGCCGATTTGCGCGACGTTTGCGGCGTGACGATCAAGATTAGCCAGGCCGCGTCGAACGGCAGAAACATTCTCCGTGTTCAGCTTGGACTTACTGACGCCGCCGTGCATCTTCAGGGCGCGCACGGTGGCAATCAGCACGACGGTATCCGGGGACAGCAGGGGCTGGCGCGGGGCGGCGACAATGTCCACGAACTTTTCAAAGCCTAAGTCGGAGCCAAAGCCTGCTTCGGTACACACGATCTCGCCCAGGCGCAGGGCCAGGCGCGTGCCCAAAATGCTGGAACAGCCGTGGGCGATGTTGGCGAACGGCCCGCCATGCACGAAGGCGGGCGTGCCTTCCAATGTCTGCACCAGATTGGGTTTGAGGGCATCGCGCAAGAGGGCGGCCATCGCGCCATGAGCCTGCAAGTCGGCGGCGGTGACAGGTTCACTTTGATGGTTCTGGCCGACCACGATGCGGCCCAGGCGTGTCTTAAGCTCCGCCAATGTCTCCGAAAGACAGAGAATTGCCATGACTTCCGAAGCGACGGTAATCTGGAAACCTGTCTCGCGCGGGTAGCCGTTGGCGCGTCCGCCCAGGCCGACAATGACGTCTCGCAGGGCGCGGTCGTTGACATCCAGGCAGCGGCGGTGGGTGATTGTGCGCACGTCTAAGCCGAGCGCGTTGCCCTGCGCGATATGGTTGTCGGCCAGTGCGGCGAGCAGGTTGTTGGCGCTGGTGAGGGCATGCATATCGCCCGTAAAGTGCAGGTTGATGTCTTCCATAGGCAGCACCTGCGCGTGCCCGCCGCCCGCCGCACCTCCCTTCATGCCAAAGACCGGCCCCATGCTTGGCTCGCGGATGGCGGCGATGGCGCGCTTGCCAAGCTTGCAGAGGCCCTGCACCAGGCCAATGGTGACAGTGGTCTTGCCCTCGCCTGCGGGCGTGGGGGTGATGGCGGTGACAACGACGAGTTTGCCGCGCGGGGCATGGGGCACGAGCAGGCGGGTGATGGTCGGGGCACTAATTTTGGCCTTGTCGCGTCCATAAAGTTCCAGGTCGGCGGGGCCGAGGCCAAGGTCTTGGGCGACATCCACAATGGGGCGGGGCGGGGCAGCGTGAGCAATTTCCAGGTCGGTGGGCATGGGTCGTTCTTTCGGGGAAAACACAGGGGCGGGTCAGATTAAAGCCTGAGGATAGATGGCGACATGCGAGCCTTCGGCGAGGGTGACAGCATCGGGTGCGCGGGATTGCAAGCTGTGCCAGGCAGGGCCATACAGGGCCTCAAAGTCCAACGGTAAGTCGCAATGCTGCACGGCATAGGTGCGCCAGTGGGGGTGGACAACGCGGTAGCGAATGAGCTTGCCGCCGCGCGTCTGCCCAAATCCCCACCCTTGTTCTTTAATCCAGTTGTCCAGGCTGCCCGGCGGGGGGTCGGCAGGCGGGCCGTGCGCGGTGACAGCGAGGGTGTGCCTTTGTCCATTCAGGGCAAAGTCGTGGCGGACGCGCCTTGTCTCGCCCACCTGCGTGACGCGGCTGGTCATGCGGGCCAGCGAGTATTTCTCGTTGTAGGTGAGGCGCGCGGCGAGGGCGATGAGGGGTGTGGGCACCAACTCGCGCACAAAGACGACGCCGCGACGCTCGCCCTCGCGCACATAGAAGCGCAGGTTGAACTCAGGGAAGTCGCAGATGCCGAAGAGGGGCGGCACGCTCCAGCCAAGCACGCGCATCTGGGAAAAGTCAAACCCAACAAGGCTGCACCATGCGCTGCCATTGCGCTTGTCTAAAGAAAGGCCGGGGGGAAGCAGGGGCAGCAGCAGGTCGTCGGGCACGGCATACGAGGCCAGCACAAGGTCAGTCCAAACGGCGGTAAGGAAGGGTGTCATGGGGCGGGGGTGCGCTTTCCATTGCGGGGCAGACACGCCATTGTAGCACACCGATTGCCAATAAAAAGCTTGGCTTAGGGAATAAGCCTGCGGAGGAAAAGAGGATAAAGTGAGCCTGGAGAGGATCGAACTCCCGACACTGGAGGTAGAAGCTCCATGCTCTATCCACTGAGCTACAGGCCCACGGCGGGACGAGAGGGAAATAGAAAGGATTGGAAAAGGAAAGATTAGAGAAAGATTGGAGCGGGCAACGAGGCTCGAACTCGCGACATTCTGCTTGGAAGGCAGACGCTCTACCACTGAGCTACACCCGCACTCTCTTGGCTAGTATACTGCACTCTGGGCAAAAAAGCAACTGCTGTTTGGGGCGTGGAGTACATATCCCGCATTGAAATGCGGGTCTAGCATTATAAAACTAGCCTGCGCAGGTTAGCGTATGCCTAGAGGGACATTACTTCATATCAGGTGCAGGGTTGTTATCTCGTGGCATGTTCTGTGAACGCGGCAAGGACTTCCGTATGGCTTAACTCTTCTGCCAACTGCTGGGCCGTCTTACCATCGCGGTTAGCCAGGGTGGCATCCGCGCCGAGATGGAGCAACAGGCGTACCATGTTGGGCTGCCCGGTATAGGCGGCTGCCATGAGGGGGGTGTCACCTAAGGCGTTGCGGCTATTCAGGTCGGCACCATTTTGCAGTAATCGCCGGACGTTTTCCAGGTTGCCCATATTGACCTGGTCATCAAGTTCTAAGATAAGCCGGTGCTCGCGTGTCACTAAAGCCTTCGGAGACGCAGTATAACGACAAGAAAGCGTAACATGGCGTCAGGTGCAGTGATAGTTAGGCCGTATTCAGTAGGTTGCGGAGCATGTTCTTCCTCGCCGTGTCTGGCTTGCAAGGAACATAGCTCTCCATGCGAACAAGCAGTTCAAGCCAGTGGGTCAGGAACGCTTTGTCCGTTCGCAGTTGCGCTTTGGCAAGCGCCCAGCGCTCTTCGCAGTCTTTCATCTCCGCTGAAATGCGGTTCGCCTCTCGCCAGCAGTCCACGCACAGGAGGCGATGCTGGTCAATACTGGCCTTTTTCACCTCAAACGTGTACCTTTGATCCAGGGCGGTGAAGACGGCCTTCTTCCTGCAATGCCAGCATGTGTAGGGAATGTCTTTGTACTCATGCACGAACTCAAACGACACTGACCGCTTGCTCTTCTCAGACCACTGGGTTGGATCAGCAGGAACCGAGTCTTGCTGCTCGCGCTTGTTCATATAGGACGCCTCACGGAAAAGCTTACCTGCTGCGGCACGCAAAGCGACGCAGGAGCGCAGTGTGGCGTCAGGGGCAGCGATTGTTACACCGCTGCGCTCAACCCGCCCAAAGTAGCAGGGCGTCGCCAGCTTGGGCCGCTTCCTGATAGAAGGCGACCAGAGCCGAGTAGGTCTCAAGCAGAGGTTCAACGTCTTCCTGGCTCCAGCCCGTTGGACTCATGCGGGGGTATCCTTTCGCCGCGTTATACGCCTCAATATTGAAACGCCTGCCCAACTCCGCCGCGTCTGTTTCCTGCAACGCTTGCGCAGCATCGCGCACCTCGGCAGGTGTAAGGAAACGCGGTGGGCCATAGCCGACATCAACATCACTGATAAGCGACCCGCCCATCACGATGTTGCCGAGGGGCGGCGGGGTCTGACACTTTTCCGGGAACGTGGCCTCGCCAGTGAGCAGGAAGTGGATTGCCTGCCACTCATTATTAATGTCGAGTAGCCGTTCCGGGTCATCCACAGGCGCGGGCGCGTCTAGGAACGCCTCCTCGTTGAACTCTTCATCGTCGGCGGTGTTCATCTCTTCCAGTTGGTCGAACCGGTCGTGGCCGAAGAAGGAACCGATACTCTTTGGGTCACGCTGAAAGTCGGCCAGTTCCGCAGGAGTGATACGCCGGTACTTGGCATTGATGGACATGGTTGATTAGAGACCTGCCTTTCGCCGGATGCGGTCTAACTCGTTATTATGCCGCGCTTGGTGGTGCGGGCTATGTGTCCCCAAAGCTGGCTGTTTTGGTGTCTTACTGCCGCTTGGTTGCAGTATACCATGTGTGTTTTGGATTGGCTGCGGGGAGGCTGGATTTACTCTTACGGAATGGCAGGTGTTTAGTAGTTCTTTAGTAAGTGTTCAGTAGTTCTTTAGTGGTTCTTTAGTCCCGCAGTAGTGGGTATTCAGTGGCGGGCTGTTTGCGAGGTGTTGGCGGAGTGCTTGCGGGGCGGAGCGGAACAGAGCACTCGCTGCTTGTGTTGTGGTGAGTATGATACCGTTTAGTGAACTGATGGCGCAGCTAGAAAACGATGACGCGGATGAGGCAGTGCGGGCGCTGATTGATGCGGGCGCGGCTGTGGTGGAGCCGCTTGTGGCCGCGCTGACTGCGGACAATCCCAACACGCGCGCCCATGCGGCGGATGCCTTGGGGGAGATTGGCGACCGGCGGGCGACGATGCCTCTTGCGCGCGCTTTGGCAGACCTTGCGCCGCATGTGCAGGTGAGCGCGGCTTTGGCGCTGGGGGAGATTGGGGACAGCGAGGCGGTGGGGGCGCTGCGGAATGCTTTGGGCGCGGTGGATTGGTCGGCGCGGGGGGCGGCGTGTGTTGCACTGGGACAGATTGGTCAGGCGGAGGCGGTGGCGGATGTGCTGGCAATGCTCGCGGATGACGTTCCCCAGGTGCGGGGCGCGGCGGCGTGGGCTTTGGGCAAGCTGGGCGACCGGTGCGCAGTGGAGGCGCTGCGTCAAAGGCTGGGGGATGAGAATGCCGATGTGCGCGAGGCGGCTTCCGAAGCGCTGGGCAGGCTGGAGCGACGCCATTCGTTTTGACGGCGCGCGGCAGTTCTAAGGGGCAGGCGGCGATTTTAAGGGACAGAGGATAGCGGCAGGGCAGCCTGGTAGCGGGGACGCCCGACAATCTTTGGGTCGTGGCCGAGTTGTTTGGTAATCTGCTCTAAGACGAGGCTCATGCGGGTGCGGGTAGATAAAAGCGCGTGCGGGTCGGTGCTGAAATGCGTGTAGTCGGTGACCATGGCATTGTCTATGGCGCACAGGGCACGGGCTTGTTTGGCTAACGCGGGCGCTTTGCCGTGGGCGGCCAGTTCGCGCGCGCCCGCTTCCAGCAGGCAGAAGACTTCGTAATCCTGCATGCCGTCACGCAGGGCTTCCAGGCGCAGGGAGTCGATAGGCTTGCCCTGCGCGTCCGGGTAGATCAGCTCGCCGTCGCCGTTAGAGTCCAGAAAGCGGGCGGCGTCTGCGAGTGGGTCAGGCGTGTCGCGCCAGTTGGTGACGGCCCAGTAGAGCATGCCGTCCATATCGTGCTTCCAGCTCAGCCAGGGCCAGAGACGCTCGTCCAGCAGGGGATAGTCTGTCCATAAATTGATGCCGGGCGCGCGCGACGGGTACGCGGGGTACCACCAGGAGGCTTTCCCGCGCTGCTGCTCCCGATGCGAGGCGTCAGGCTGGAAGTAGTCACCCCGCCCGGCGATGATGCACGGGCACCAGATGTCTACATTGGTCAAGGCTTGCGGGTAGCCGCGCGCCGTCACCAGCAGGGGGATACCCGGCGCGGCGCGCTTGTAGTCGGCCAGTTTCTGATTGAGCGCGGGCAGTTGGTCGGCATTTGGCTCGTCTGCCGCATACACATAGGCGTATGGGAGCCAGCCTTTGCGGCTCAGATGCTCCTGGTAGGCACGGGCGATCTCGGGGTTCTGGTCGGGAAAATTAATCGCAAACCCTGTCATCCCCTGCGCCAGGCGATGGGTCATGGAGCGGTCAAAGTCGGCCCAGTCGTAGGTTTGCGGCCCGCCGGGCTGCGCGGGCGGAACAATGCGCGGCCTGCCCACGCTTTCGGTGGGCGTCAGGCGATGGGCCAGCAAATCGTCTTTCACCGCGCCGTCATCTATCGCACGATTGCCGTAAAAGCCCGTTCCAAAAGCCGTGCGGATATGGCTTTGACGAGGCATCGCCCAGTTCCAAACCCGCAGGGAAACTGGAATTGTCAGCGCCGTACCCCCCAATGAAGACACTGTCACCGTGCCCGCGTAAAGCCCCGGTTTGGCGTTTGACGGAATAGCCAGGTCCACCCACACAAATGCCCGCGCCTGGGCGGCGATGTCAAGCGGGGCGAGCGGCAGCAGCGAGTCAGGCCACAGGCCCACATACCGCGTCTGATAGCCCGGCATTTGTGTCCGCACCGAACCAACCTGGCGCACGCGCACCACGCGGCCCGCGATTGTCGCTTTCCCTGGCCCTTGGAGATTAGAAACAGAAACCCAGACAGCGTGCCAGAACCGCTCGCCGGCAAACAGCGCAATCTGCGCGTCCGCCACTTCATTGCGGCCCCCAGCGAGAGCCAGCGGCCTGCCCAGCGGCCCCGCGTAGGCGTCAATCGGCAGCAAACGCGTCAACGGGTCCAGCACGGCCCACGCGGGGCTGTGGACGGGGGCGGCCAGTGCAGGCGCGAGCGGCCCGCTGTCCGCGTGCGAGTGCGGCGACAGCGAAGTCGCGAAACTCAGCAGGCACAGCAGCCCCAGCCGGGATGCGAGGCAAAGAAGCGTTTGCATCGGGTTCAATTCGGCGCGAGGCCGCGTGGTTCCTGCTTTTTGCGGGCGCGGGCGGGCAAGCAAGAAACGCCAGAGGGCTTTGCAAAGGTTTGGCATCGGCTTTTCAAGCGCGTCCTAACGACGGAAGGTTTTGTTCCGTCGTTGGTTATGGCTTGGAATGCGAAAGGAACGCGTTTGCAAAGCTGATAAGAGGCCCCCCGCCCTTCTCCCCGCTATGGAGGCTCTGCGACTAGGGGCAATAATGGGGTGCAATACAGAAAGAAGGCATGGACCACACTCGGTATTGCTCTGCTCTGGTTTCCTTCTGGCTCCCCAAACTTGGGGCGGGGGGGCCTTCTTAGCACTTTCTAGACACACTGTTAGCAGTCGCCGACCACTTTGCTGCGCCGCAAAGCCGCGTCTCTGATAAAGATGAGTGCGAGCAATGACCCCGCCGTTGCCAGAGACGCCGAAACCACAAACGGCGCAATGTGCCCGGCATGCTGGTACAAGCGCGTGCCGATCAGCACGCCCAAACCCGCGCCCACGCCCTGGGCGGTGCTGACTGAGGCAAAGATAGTGCCGCGCTGATGGTCGCCGCCCAGCGATGACAGCAGGGCCATCCACGCGGGAAAAGCCAGCACAAAGCCGATGCCAAGCAGCGAGGCCGTGGCAACAAACGCCTCCTGCCCGCCGTGCAAGTGGTGGATCAGCGGGATGCCCCACAAGCCCAAAGTCGCCAGCACAAAGCCCAGCCGCACCGACTGCGTCTTGCCCCAGGCATCGGCAAGCCGCCCCGCCGGCACGGCAATCGCGGCGATAACGAGCGACGGCCCCAATGTGAGGACGCCAAACTGAGTTTCCGTAATCTTGAACTCGTCCAGGGCAAACAGTTTCACCAGGGGAATGATGCAGCCGATGCCCAGAAACATGACCAGGGCAATCCACAAAAACTGCGGCACGCACTTTAATGCACTCAGAAACTGCACCCAGGAAAGGCTCGCCTCCTGCGCGGCGGCTGCCGTCTGCACCATGGTAGTATGCTTGCGGTTGCGCAGGCCGAGCATCGCGGTAATGGCGGCAAGCGCAAACAAAAAGCTGGCGAGATAAAACGAAGGGATATAATGGCCAGGCTGATACACAGGGTTGACCACTATCGGTGCCACGCTGTCCACCCCACCCACGTGCGCGTGGCGTCCTAGGTGGGCCAAATGATGCCCGGTCTGCACGAGGTTGTGCCGTACGCGGTGGGTCACCTGAGAGATTTGCCCACCCAGCGTGACACCCGCATCATGGGTCAGCAGCGGGCCGAAGGTGTCGTCCACAAAGCCGCCCGCCAGGAATGCAAAGGCCAGCCCCAGCATATACGCGACGTTTAATGCGCCCATTGCCGTCGCCCGCCGCGCCTCGGCAACCGTATCGCCCACATAGGCATACAGGGCAGGCCACATCGCCGCCTGCCCCATGCCGTCCAGCGCGCGCAGGAAACCCACCGCCAGCAGGGCGGCAATGGCCGTTGCCGAAGCCGGGTCGTAGCGAATAGAAATGAGAAAGATCGGGGTGAAAACGGTTATCAATGAGCCAAGCAAGATCAGCGGCTTGCGTCCAAACTTGTCTGATAGCGCGCCCAAAGGGGCTTTGGTCAGCGCTTCGGAGGCATAAAACGCCGCCAAAAGCCAGCCATAAACGCCCGTCCCGACGCCCAGGCCCTTGCTGACATACACCGGCAAAGCGGAGTTTGCCAGCACAGACATGCCCAGCTCACCAAAGATGGCAATCAGCACAACCGGCAGGACGGCAGCAAACCAGCCTTTGGCTTTGGGGTCGGGAAGGTCGTTGGCGGGCGAGGGAGCGGGATCAACCGGCAATGGCTGGCTCATAGAGAAAGGCTTTCTCGGGCAGAGCGCACGGGAGAAAAGTGGGAGAAAAGTGGGCAACAAGCCAGTGCCGGAAAGCAGCCTCCCCGGCACCTAGCATATCAACAAAGCTAATCCAGCACGACTTCGCGGCGCGTCTCGCTGGACTCGTACAGGGCATCCAGGATGCGGGAGGCCATCAGACCCTGTTCGCCGGGCACCAAAACAGGCTTGTTATCGGCGATAGACTGCACAAACGCCCGTATCTCCTCCTCATGCGACTGCACTTTAGGCATGAAGACCGGCGTGGTATCGGTCAGCGTGCCGTCTTCCTCGCGGAACAAGCGCGTGTTGGCATCGTTGTGCAAGTCTAGGAAGACCCCGCCTTCCGTGCCGAACAGGCTGGTTTCAAACCGCTCTTTATCGTTGTTCAAGATAAACGATGACTCTAGCACAAGGGTGGCCCCATTGTCAAAGCGCACGTAGCCACTGGCAAAGTCTTCCACGGTAAAGTTGTCTGGGTCCCAGGGCCTGCCGAACAAATTGACGTGGCCCGAGCGATGCCCGTACTTGGTGACCGCGCTGCCGCTCACCGAGACAGGCTTGGGATGGCCCATCAGCCACAGCGTCATATCTAGAATATGCACGCCGATGTCTATGAGTGGCCCGCCGCCCTGCTTGTCTTTCTCGGTGAAAACGCCCCACATGGGCACGCCGCGCCTGCGCAGCGCCTGCGCGCGGGCGTAGTAGATGTCGCCCAGCTTGCCCGCATCCACCATGCGCTTGATGGCTTGCGGCCCGCCGCCAAAGCGCATGTTCAGGCCGACCTGGAACTTGCGCCCCGATTTCTGCGCGGCTTCCACCATCAGCGCGCCCTGCTTGCTGTCAATCGCAATGGGCTTTTCGCACAGGACATCCTTGCCTGCCTCAAACGCGGCGACGGCGGGGGGCATGTGCATGTAGTTCGGGGTGCAGATGCTGACCGCGTCTATTTCGGGCAGCGCGAGCAGGGCGTTGTAGTCGTCAAAAGTCTGGACAGGGCCGTATTTAGCGTTGGCTTCGGCCAGCTTGTCGGGCTTGATGTCGCACAGAGCGATGATTTTTACCTTGCCCTCATCTTGAAGCTTCTTGTAGGCAGGGAGGTGAACAGACTGCGCGATGCCGCCGGTGCCAATGACCCCAATGCCTACTGGTTTGCCGGTATATTCACCCCCGCCGCCTGCGCCTGCAATTAAATCGTCGTCCCAATCGTTTGCCATGTGTTGTTGTTCCTTTAGAGTGTGATGTTTAACAGAAAACGTGCGTGCTTACCCTGCCGCTGCCGTATCGGCGGGTGCGGCATTATCCATCATTTTAGCACGTTCTGCATCGGTTGGCTTCCAATCCGTAGATTGGTATTCTTCCCAAACGCGGGCGTAGGTGGCGCGGGTCTGCTCGGCGATATGCGCCCAGCTAAAGTCTGTTTGCAGCCGTGCAAACGCGGCCTCGGTGCGGGCCTGGGCCGCTTCGGGGTTGTGCAGCACGTTCAGCAGGCCGTCGGCGAGCGAGTTGGGGTTGCCCGCATAGGTGGTCAGGCCCGTAACACCGTCCAGAACCACTTCGGGCAGCCCGCCCGCATCAGACACGACTACGGGCACATGCGCCGCCATCGCTTCCAAAGCGACGATGCCGAACGGCTCATACAGGCTGGGGAACGCGGCAATGTCAATGATAGAGTATATCTTAAGCAGGTCTTCATCCGGCACAAAGCCCGCAAAGTAAACGTGGCGCTCCATCCCCAGGTACGCTGCGAGGTTGACTTGATGCTCGCGCGCGCCGCCGCCGCAAATCAGCAGCTTGGCATCATGGTAGCCCCAGCGCACTTTGGGCAGGCTTTCAATCAGCACTTGGACGCCTTTTTCCCGCACCATGCGCCCGACGAAAAAGATGATTTTCTCTTCGGGCGCGGCGTAGCGGGCACGGAACT
>JAABUQ010011167.1_pt1 | contig 11558 bp, 12 predicted proteins | sample 5560001 | NCBI WGS metagenome assembly JAABUQ01 (sample SAMN10711888, study PRJNA513371) | rock metagenome | isolation source: Antarctica rocks | place: Antarctica: Victoria Land, Finger Mt nord | collected 2015-12-18
TCCAACCGCGACCGCCTCAACAGGGACCAAGCCGACCGCGACCGCTTCACCCGGGAACGGTTCGAACGCGACCACCTCAACCAGGAACAGCGGGACCGCGACCTCATCCGGGAGCGCGTCCTCAGGCTAGCACCAGAGCAGCCGGGCCGACCGATGGAAGGGCCGGCCCGGGGGGGCCAAGACTTCCGGCGGCCGCCCCCGTCCGCACCTATGCCCGCTGCCGCGCCCGCACCGCAACGGCCACCACCGCCCGCTCCCGGCCCGGCCCCGGGACCGGTGCGCCGGTTGCTACCCTGAGGGGGGCCGTTCCGCCCGGCGGCCAGGTTTGCTACATGCCCCGCGATACCTTAGGACGCATGAGATGACGCCAACCGACATCGCGCGGGTGCAGACCTACCTGCGCCGCACCCTTGGCAACGACCGCATCACGGTGGAGGCGCCGAAGCGCAAGGGCGCCACCGTCGAGGTCACGGTCGATAAGGACTTCCTCGGCACGCTGCACCGGGACGAGGAGGAGGGCGAGGTGTCCTACTCCCTGCATATCACCATCCTGGACGAGGACCTGCCGCCCCCGCCGAAGCGGTAGCCTGCCGGCCGGGCGTCAGGCCCGGCCGTCGAAGAACTTGGCGACCTTGGCAAAGAAGCCCTCGCTCTCCGGGCTGCCCTTGGCATGGTCGCGGGCCTCCTCCTCGAACTCCTCCAACAGCTCGCGTTGCCGCTTGCTGAGGTGCTGCGGCGTCTCGACCGCGACCTGGATGTACATATCCCCACGCTGGGCGCTGCGCAGGACGGAGAAGCCCTTGCTCCGCAGCCGGAACTGGTGGCCGGTCTGCGTGCCCGGCGGGATCTTGACCTTGGCCCGCGTGCCGTCGATGGCAGGAACCTCCACCTCGCCGCCCAGCGCCGCCTGCGCCATCGGCAGGGGAACCCGGCAGTAGATGTTGGCGCCGTCACGCTGAAAAATTTCGTGCGGGCGGACGCCGACATGCACGTACAAGTCGCCCGGCGGCGCCCCGGCTGCCCCAGCCTCGCCCTCGCCGGCCAGGCGGATGCGCGTGCCGTCTTCGACCCCGGCGGGGATGGACACCTGCAACGTCTTTTCCCGCTGCACCGTGCCGGCGCCGTTGCACACCTTGCAGGGGTTCTTGATCACCCGGCCGGCGCCGCCGCAGGTCGGACAGGTGCGCTCAATCAAGAAGAAGCCCTGCTGCGCCCGCACCTTGCCCGCACCGTTGCAGGTCGGGCAGGTGTCGGCCGCACGGTCCTTGCCCTCCGACCCCGTGCCGTTGCAGGCGTCGCACTTCACGCGGGTAGGCACCCGCACCTGCGTCTTTGCGCCGGTGAAGGCTTCGGCCAGATCGATCTCGACACCCGCGCGAAGGTCCGCCCCGGCCCGGTTGCGCGCCCCGCCACGGCGGCCGGTCATGTCACCGAACATTTGGTCGAAGATGTCGCCCAACCCGCCAGCATCCTGGAAGCCTGCGAACCCGGCGCCCGCGCCACCACCACCGCCGCCCTGCTCGAACGCAGCATGGCCGAAGCGGTCGTACGCCCCGCGCTTCTGGTCGTCCTTCAGCACATCGTAGGCCTCGTTCAGCTCCTTGAACTTGGCCTCCGCCGCCTTGTCATTCGGGTTGCGGTCAGGATGGTACTGCATCGCCAGCTTGCGGTAGGCGCGCTTCATGTCTTCCGCGTTGGCATCCTTCGGCACGCCAAGCGTCGCGTAGTAATCCTGCTTTGCCACGTCAGCCCTCATAACCCGGCGCTGACCCCACCCCGAACGTCAGGCAGGGACCAAAGAAAAAGGCGCCCGCCTCCTAGGAAGCACGGGCGCCTTACCGTTAAACTAAGCCGCCCGGTTAGGAGGCCTTCTTCTTCTGCTCCGGCACTTCCTCGAACTCGGCATCGACGACGTTGTCACCCGCTGCGGAGCCGCCCGGCTGGGAACCACCCTGCTGTGCGCCACCCTGCGGCGCCTCGCCGCCCGGAGCACCAGCCGCACCCTGCGCCTTGTAAACGGCCTCGCCGATCTTCATCGCCGACTGCGTCAGCCGGTCGCTGGCGGTCTTCAGCGCCTCCGCGTCCTGGCCCTCCATCGCCGAGCGAGCGTTGGCGACAGCAGCCTCGGCCTCGGCCTTCGCGTCGGCCGGAACCTTGTCGCCACCGTCCTGCAAAGCCTTCTCAACCTGGTGGATCATCGCCTCGGTGCTATTGCGCGCCTCGACCTGCTCACGCCGCTTCTTGTCGGACTCAGCGTTGGCCTCGGCCTCCTTGACCATCTTCTGGATGTCGGCATCCGACAGCCCGCCGCTGGCCTGGATGCGGATCTGGTGCTCCTTGCCGGTCGCCTTGTCCTTGGCCTGCACGCTGACGATGCCGTTGGCGTCGATGTCGAACGTCACCTCGATCTGCGGCACGCCGCGGGGGGCGGGGAGGATGCCCTCCAAGTTGAAGTCACCCAGCAGCTTGTTGTCGGCAGCCATCTCGCGCTCACCCTGGAAGCACTTGATGGTGACCGCGCTCTGGTTGTCGTCAGCCGTGGAGAACACCTGGCTCTTCTTGGTCGGGATCGTGGTGTTGCGGTCGATCAGCCGGGTGAACACGCCGCCCAGCGTCTCGATGCCCAAGCTCAGCGGCGTAACGTCCAGCAACAGCACGTCCTTCACGTCGCCCTTCAGCACCGCGCCCTGGACAGCCGCGCCGATGGCGACCACCTCGTCCGGGTTCACGTTGCGGGCGGGCTCACGGCCGAAGAACTGCTTCACGGTCTCGATGACCTTGGGCATCCGGGTCATGCCGCCGACCAGGATCACCTCGCTGATCTCGCCCGCCGTTACGCCGGCGTCCTTCAGGGCGGCACGGCACGGGGCCAGCGTCCGCTCGATCAGGTCATCGACCAGGCTCTCCAGCTTCGCACGGGACAGCTTCATCACCATGTGCTTCGGCCCACTGGCGTCGGCGGTGATGAACGGCAGGTTGATCTCGGTCTCCTTTGAGGACGACAACTCGATCTTGGCCTTCTCGGCGGCTTCCTTCAGCCGCTGCAGGGCCAGCTTGTCCTTGCGTAGGTCGATGCCCTGCTCGCGCTTGAACTCGTCCGCGAGGTAGCCGATCACGCGGTTGTCGAAGTCCTCGCCGCCCAGGAACGTGTCGCCGTTGGTGCTCTTCACCTCGAACACGCCGTCGCCGATCTCCAGCACGGACACGTCGAAGGTGCCGCCGCCGAGGTCGTATACGGCGATTACGCCGCCGCCCTTCTTGTCCATCCCATAGGCCAGCGCCGCCGCGGTCGGCTCGTTGATGATACGCAGCACCTCCAGCCCGGCAATCTTGCCCGCATCCTTGGTCGCCTGGCGCTGGGCATCATTGAAATAGGCAGGGACGGTGATGACGGCCTGCGTCACTTTCTCGCCGAGGTAGGACTCAGCCGTCTCCTTCATCTTGCCGAGGATGAACGCGCTGACCTGGCTGGGGGAGTACTTCTCGCCGCGTGCCTCGACCCAGGCGTCGTCGTTGCTGCCGCGGACGATGGCGTAGGGCACCATACCCTTGTCCTTCTCCACCAGCGGGTCGGCATAACGGCGGCCGATCAGGCGCTTCACGGCATACAGGGTGTTGGTCGGATTGGTGACGGCCTGGCGCTTGGCGCTCTGGCCGACAAGGCGCTCCCCATTGTCGCTGAACGCGACCATGCTGGGGGTGGTGCGGGCGCCCTCCGCATTCTCGATCACGCGCACGTCGGCGCCGGTGGAGCCTTCCATGATCGCAACGCAGCTATTGGTGGTGCCGAGGTCGATGCCGATGACCTTGCTCATACGTAGTCTCCTTTCAGCGGCGGCACCTGGCCCGAAGCACCGGACGCCGTCCTATGATGTAACTTTTCCGATGTATTCAGCGCACCCCGCCGCGACAAGGCCCGGTGGTGCACGTTAGGCGTGCATATCAGGCGGCGCTGTCTTCTTGCGAAGGCGCGCCAGCCTTCGCCACAACGACCATAGCCGGGCGCAGCAAGCGCCCATTTAGGGTCCAGGCGTTGGTCCAGGCCTGCACCACCGTCCCGGGGGCGTGCTCGGCCGAGGGCTGCTCCGCCATCGCCTGGTGCAGGTTGGCGTCGAACGGGTGTCCGGTCGGGTCGGTGCGCTGGATGCCGTTGCGTTCCAGGATGGTGACGAAGCTGCGCTCCACGCCCTGCAAGCCGTCGCGCAGCTTGGTGACGATATCGGGTTCGCCGTCCTGGTGCACGGGCAGGCTGGTCAGGCCGCGGCGCAGGTTCTCGGCGGCTTCCACAACGTCGGCGGCGAACTTCTGCACGGCGTATTGCCGAGTGTCGTCCACGTCGCGTTTGGCGCGGGTGCGGACGTTGGCCATCTCGGCCTCGGCACGCATCCAGCGGTCGCGCATGTCGTCGCGCTCGGCGGTCAGTTGGGCGATCTGGGATGCGGGATCACCCTCCGGCGCCGGGTAGGCGGCGTCGGGGGGGATGGGTTCAGGGTACTCAGGCGGATGGACCTGATCGTGTTCGGTGCTCATGGCGGCTCACGTAGGGCAGGGCGGGTGGCGTAACAAGCGGCAGGGCTATGACACAGGCTTGCTATGACACAAGTTGCCCCAGCAAGGCGTCCAGCCGCAGGCGGCCCTCCGCCGTCGCGGCCAGCCGGCCATCGGCGTAGGTCAGGTAGTCCGCCTCCAACGCCTGGTCCAGCACGGAGCGGTCCAGCGCGTCGTCCAGCGGCATCCCGGTGCGGGTGGCGAAGCGGGCGGCGTCGATGCCCTCGGTCAGGCGCAGGCCCATCAGCAGCATCTCGCGGGCGCGGTCGCGAGGGCCGATGCGCTCTTCGGCCGTGCTGCCGTGGCCCTGGCGCTCGACCCGGTCGGCCCAAGGTTCCGGGGCGCGGTGGCGGCGGGTGGCGACCAGGCTGCCATCCAGGGTGACGCGCCCATGCGCACCGGGACCGATGCCGGCGTAGTCGAGGTAGCGCCAGTAGGCGAGGTTGTGCCGGCTTTCCGCGCCGGGTCGGGCGAGGTTGCTGACCTCATACGTCAACAGGCCGTGCCGTGCGCAGGCATCCGCGGTCGCCACGTACAGCTCGGCCGCAAGGTCGTCATCCGGCAGCACCAGCTCGCCCCGGCGGTGCAGCGCCTCGAAGCCGGTGCCGGGTTCGATGGTGAGCTGATAGAGAGAGAGGTGGTCGGCGCATAGTTGCAGCGCCTGGTCCAGCTCCGCCTGCCAGGCCGCGACGCCCTGGCCGGGCCGGGCGTAGATCAGGTCGAACGACACCCGGGGAAAGGTCGCCCGCGCCGCCTCCAGCGCCGCCACCGCCTGGCCCGCCGAGTGCTGCCGCCCCAGCATGGCCAGCGCTGCCGCGTCCAGGCTCTGGATGCCCAGCGACGCCCGGTTCACCCCGGCGGCGCGGAAACCGGCCAGCTTCGCCAGTTCCACGCTGGTCGGGTTGGCCTCCAGGGTGATTTCCAGGTCCGGCAGCGGGTCGAACAGCGTGGTGGCATCGGCGATCAGGGCGGCGACGGTGTCCGGCTCCATCAGGCTGGGGGTGCCGCCGCCGAAGAAGATGCTGGCCAGCGGGCGGCGGCCCAGCCGGGCGGCCTCCCAGGCCAGCTCGGTCCGCAGGGCGCGGGCGAAGCGGGCCTGGGGGATGCGCTCGCGGACGTGGCTGTTGAAGTCGCAGTACGGGCACTTGGCCAGGCAGAACGGCCAGTGGATATACAGGGCGATGGGGTCCATTCCCAGCATATAGGCGGCTGGACAGCGCGTTGCGCCAGGGCGAGGCTGCTGCGGTGAGCGACGATCCCATCGAGCGGGTGCGGGCGGCCTTGGCGCGGGCCGGGCACCCCGACACCATTACCGCTTATCCAGCCGGCACGCGGACCGCCCTGGACGCTGCCGCGGTGATCGGCTGCGGCGTGGCGCAGATCGCCAAGTCCATCGTGTTCCGTACCCTGGACGGCCGTGCCGCGGTCATCGTCACATCCGGCGCGAACCGGGTCGATGCCGCGCGGGCTGCCGCCGCCCTCGGCGTGACGTTGGCCCGGGCAGATGCGGTGTTCGTCCGTCAGGCGACCGGGTTCGCTATCGGCGGCGTGGCGCCTGTGGGGCACCTCACGCCGCCGCTGCTGGTGCTTGATGCGGACCTGCTGCGGCTTGACCCGGTTTGGGCAGCAGCCGGATCGCCGCAGCATGTGTTCCGCACCAGTGCAGCCAACCTGCTGCGGATGACGGGCGCGGTGGTCGCACCCGTGGCCGAGACCCCGGGTTAAGGTGCCGCCGCCCCGGTCGGCAGGGGCAGCCCGGCCACCGCGCCGCCGAACCACGCCTGCGGCAGTGACGGCGTCACCCCTTCCCGCCGCTCCTCCGCGCTCACGCACATGCGTATCGCGTCGTAGGCCATCGGCCAGGTGCCGCGCCGGTCCAGCCGGCTCAGCAGGCAGCGGTCGTACACGGTGTAGGTCTCGCCGGCACCGCAGCCGAACGAGGTCCGGTCCACCCGGGCCGCCGTCAGGATCACCCGGTTGGGCCGCGTCATCGGCGGCTGGGCGAAGGCTCCGCTGAAGCAGCTCGACACCACCACCGCCGTTGGCGCGCCGCCGCAGCCGGCCTGCAGCGCGCGGTCCAGCAGGGCGGGCGTCAGCACCTCCTCCTCGGCCGACAAGTACAGACCGCCGCCGTGCACCCCATGCGAGGTGGCGAACACCAGGCAGCCCTGGCCGGCCGCCGGGTGCATGGCGGCGATCGCCTCCACCACATTGCCGAGCGTGGCCGGCAGCGCCCTGCCGGCCCCCGTGCCGCTCAGCCGCACGATGCCTGCGGCGGCGCCGGCCCGGCGGAGGTCGGCGGCCACCCCGTCCATGGCATTGTCGAACACCGGAAGCGACCCGTCGCCAGCGATCAGCACGGCCTTGTAGGGAGCCACTGCCGAGGCAGCCGGCGCCGTCGCGGCAGGCAGCAGGGCGCAGGCCGCAGCCAGGCCGAGAAGCGCCACGCGGGCAAGGCGCCGCATCACGCCGCACCCAGACGAGCTGCAACCAGTGACGCCAGCCGCTCCAGGTAGGGATCGGGCGACCCTCGGTGCCGCATCGCGTCGGCCGTCCGCCGCAAGTAGTCCGCGGCGGGGCCGCCTGGACCGGCCGTGGTGGCCAGGATGTCCGCCACGGCAGCATCCTTCAAACGTCCGGCGAACAGCGGGTGCAGCGGATCGGCGACGAAGGTGACGGCGTCCAGCGGCCCGGCCGCGGTCAGCACCTGCACCCACCGGGCCTCATAGAACCCTGCCGCCATCTCATGCTTCCACACCGCCCAGAAGTTCTGCGCCAGGTCCGGCTCCGCCAGGTGCACCACCAGGCCGGGGCAGGCGCCACCGTCCGGCACCAACCCCAGGGTCAGCGACGGTTGCTCGGGCGTGCCGCGGTTGCGGTCGTCGCGCAGGCAGTACTGGCGGGTCATGCCGTGCAGGGCGCCGGTGCGCTCGCCGTCGCTGTCATAGGGGCGATCCCAGATCAGGGCGCCATAGGCGAACACCCAGATGCCGTCGCCATTCCGCTCGCTCAGGATCGAGTCCGCGCCGCGCCGCAGGACATCGTCCGGCACCGTTCCGTCCGGCTTGGAGTCTTTCTCCTTGGCGGGAAGCTGCGTCCGTATCAGCTCGGACGTAAGTATTTCCATGAGGTATTCCTGAGATCGGTAGACTGCTGACCGCTTGGCCAGGGTCTGCCCAAACCAAACTATTGAACATCCAGCCATATGGTGCCCTACGGGGAGCTGGCATCCCCAGCCTGCACCCGGGGCTCCTTGACGCATGTGGCGTGACGCCGCTGCCTGCTACGGGAAGCAGGATGTCAGGAGCTGCTCCATCGCCCGCGCCCGATGGCTGCTGGCGTGCTTGGCGGCCGGGTCCATCTCGCCATAGGTCTGCACCCCGCCCAACGGCACGAACATCGGATCGTAGCCGAAGCCGCGGTCGCCGCGCGGCGGCCAGGCGATGCTTCCCTCTGCCCGGCCCAGGTAGGTCGCCTGCTGCCCATCCGGCCAGGCCAGGCACAGCGCGCAGGCGAACCAGGCACGCAGGTCCGCGCTGCCCTCCATCTCCCGCCACACCCGCGCCATCGCTCCCGCGAAGTCCTTGCCCGGCCCGGCCCAGCGCGCCGACACCACGCCCGGCGCTCCCCCAAGCGCCGCGGCGCAGAATCCGGAGTCGTCCGCCAGCGCCGGCAGGCCGCAGGCCCGGGCCGCGGCCAGCGCCTTGATGGCCGCGTTGCCGGCGAAATCCGGCGCGTCCTCCTCCGGAACCGGCAGGCCTAATGTCCCAGCCGACGTGACCTCGACGCCGAACGGCGCCAGCAGCTCCACGATCTCCCGCAGCTTGCCCGCATTATGGGTGGCCAGCACGAGCCGGCTGCCGGGCAGGAGGCGGCGCAACGTCAAGCCGCCGCGTCCAGGGCGGCCTGCTGCACCTCGAACAGCCGGGCGGCGCCAAGGCGGGCCAGGCGCATCAGCTCCATGAACTGCGCCTCGCTGAACGGCGCCGCCTCCGCGGTCCCCTGCACCTCCACGATCCCGCCCGCTGCGGTCAGCACGAAATTCGCGTCGGCCTCCGCCCCGCTGTCCTCGGCATAGTCCAGGTCCAGCACCGCCGCACCGCCCGCTTCTCCATGACGGACCAGCCCGCAACTGACCGCCGCCACCTGGCCGGTCATCGGCGAGCGCGAGATGACCCGGTTCCGCTCTAGGTGCCGGAACGCCAGGCTCAGCGCCACCCAGGCCCCGGTGACGCTGGCGCACCGCGTGCCGCCATCGGCGTTCAGCACGTCGCAGTCCAGGGTGATGCTGTACTCGCCCATGGCGGAGCGATCGACGACGGCGCGCAGGCTGCGGCCGATCAGGCGCTGGATTTCCTGGGTGCGGCCGGACTGCTTGCCGCGCGCCGCTTCGCGGTCACCGCGCTTATGGGTGGCGCGCGGCAGCATGCCGTACTCCGCCGTCACCCAGCCCAGCCCGGTGCCGCGCAGGAAACTTGGCGTGCGGCCCTCAATGCTGGCGGTGCACAGCACCTCCGTGCCGCCCATGCGGATCAGGCACGAGCCCTCGGCGTGGCGGGCGAACCCGGTCTGGATGGAAACGTCCCGCATTTCATCGGCGTGGCGGCCGGAAGGGCGCATGGTGGTGTCCTGTTCAGAGGGCGGGCCATATAGCGCAAGTGGCACGGTTCTGGCAGGCCACAAAACATGGCGTGAACCTGGCTGGCGGAATGGAATAGGGATGACGGCATGACGATTGGCGTAGGGATCATCGGGGCGGGGATCATGGGGGAGCGCCTGCTGCGCGCCGCCTTGGAGTCCGACGCCGTGCATGTCTCCGGCATCTGGGACCAGGCGCCGGCTGCGCTGGACCGTCTCGGCGCCGCCATCCCCGGCTTGAACCGGGCCGCGTCGGCGGAGGCTGTCATCGAGGGGGCCGATTGCGTCTATATCGCCACACCCCCGGCCACGCACCTCGCCTACGCCCGCATGGCGCGGCAGGCCGGGCGCGCGGTGTTCCTGGAGAAGCCGCTGGCGGTGGACCTGCTCGACGGCCGGCGCTTCCTGGGGGAGACGCAGGCCGGCGGGGCGCCGGTGGCGGTCAACTTCCCCTTCACGTCCTCGCCGGCCGTTGCCCGGCTGGCGGAGTGGCTGCGCGACGGCGTGACCGGCGCCCCGCGCGGCTTCAGCATCGACGTGGGCTTCGCCGCCTGGCCGCGGCCCTGGCAGGAGCAGGCAGCGCCCTGGCTGGACGGCCCGGCGGAGGGCGGCTTCACCCGCGAGGTCGTGTCGCACTTCCTGTTCCTGTCCCGCCGCCTGCTAGGGCCACTTGGCCTGCTGTCCAGCAACGCCGAGTATCTGGCGCCGGGCCGCACCGAAAGCTCGATCACCGCGCGCCTGGACGCCGGCGGGCTGCCGGGCCGGGTGCAGGGCGCGGTCGGGGCGACGCCGGAGCACGACACCAACACCTGGACCGTGCGCGGCGTCGCCGACATTCGCCTGCGCGACTGGTCCCTCGCCGAGCGCAAGCGCCCCGACGGTACCTGGGCGCCCGACCCCGATGCGCTGCCCAACGAGCGCCTGCGCCCCCTGGTGCTGCATGGCCAGTTGCAGCAGGTCGCCCGCATGACCCGCGGGGAGCCGCACCACCTGGCGACCGTGACCGAGGCGTTCGAGGTGCAGGAGGTCGTTGAGGCCATCCTGGCCGGCATCGCCCTGCCGAACATCACCCGGCGCGCCTGACGGGCATGGAGAACACCGACCGCCCCGGCACCCCTCGCCCACCGCCCCGCGGCCCCGGGCGGTCCCCGCCGGGCCTGGACCCGCGCGCCGCCAGCGTGCTGCGGGAGATTGTCGAGCAGTACGTGGCCACCGGGGAGCCGGTCGGCAGCCGCACCCTGTCCCGCCGCCTGCCCGTCGCGCTGTCCCCGGCGACGATCCGCAACGTGATGGCGGACCTGACCGACGCCGGGCTGTTGTTCTCGCCGCACACCAGCGCCGGGCGGTTGCCGACCGACCGCGGCCTGCGGCTGTTCGTCGATGGCCTGTTGCAGTCGGGCGGCCTCGCCGAGGACGAGCGCGAGGCGATCTCCCGCGCGCTCGAGGCCCGGGGCCGCAGCCTGGAGGACACCCTGGCCGAGGCAAGCACCATGCTGGCGGGCCTGGCGGGCGCGGCCGGGCTGGTGCTGGCGCCGAAGTCGGACGGGGCGGTGCGGCATATCGAGTTCGTGCCGCTCGGCCCCGGCCGCGCCCTGGTGATCCTGGTGTCCGCCGACGGGCAGGTGGAGAACCGGGTGATCGAGACGCCGCCGGGCCTGCCGCCGTCCGCGCTGACGGAGGCGACGAACTACCTGAACGCGCAACTGGCTGGCCGCAGCCTGGCCGACCGCAGCCTGGGCGAGCTGCGCCGGGTGGTCGGCGCCGACATGGCGGAGGACCGGACGCAGTTGGACGGCCTGACCTCCCAGGTGGTGGAGGCCGGGCTCGCCACCTGGACCGGGGAGGGCCGCGGCGGCGCCCTGATCGTGCGCGGCCAGGCCCGGCTGCTGCAGGAGGTGACGCAAATCGAAAGCCTTGCCGCGATCCAGACCCTGTTCGAGCGGCTGGAGCACCAGGAGACGATGCTGCGGCTGCTGGACCTGGCCGAGGCGTCGGACGGCGTACGCATCTTCATCGGCGCGGAGAGCGGCCTGTTCGGCGCCAGCGGCGTTTCCATGGTGGTCGCCCCGGCGCGCAACGGCGCCGACCGCATCGTCGGCGCCATCGGGGTGATCGGCCCGACGCGCATCAACTACGGCCGGATCATCCCCGTGGTGGACTACACCGCCCGGGTGATCGGGCGGCTGCTGGGCTGACGCCAGCCCGTGGTCGGCTAACAATGTTATTTTTCATCAACTCTTGCGTGCTATACCCCGTTCACGTCAGGATCCGAAAATCCTCCGGTGAGATGATCCGGAAGTTATCCGTTACGGCATCGCAGAACACGTGCCAGTTTCTGGGCACCTCCTCGCGCAGGAACGTCAGGATCGCGA
>JAABUQ010011168.1_pt1 | contig 11557 bp, 3 predicted proteins | sample 5560001 | NCBI WGS metagenome assembly JAABUQ01 (sample SAMN10711888, study PRJNA513371) | rock metagenome | isolation source: Antarctica rocks | place: Antarctica: Victoria Land, Finger Mt nord | collected 2015-12-18
ATAAAATATTAAAAAAATTTAATAAAAATTTATTTATATATTTTATATTTTATTATATTATTAAAGTTTTTAGAATATTTAATAATAATATATATAAATATAAAATATAAACTTTTTAATTATATAAATAAAATTTTTTAATATTTATATTTATAATTTATTATTATATTTTATTTTATATTTTTAAAAATATAAAATTTTACCTTTTTATTATTTTATTATTTATTAATTAATTTATATTAATAAAGATTTATATAAAAACGCTTAAAAAACTTTATAATTTATATTCTTTAAATATTTAATATAATATATAAGCTTAGTATATAAAGGGGGCTAATAAGGTATTTTTGCTTTTTTAAGTATATTACGAAAATAGCCCGGGTTATAGGTTATAACACACCCAAACAGACCCCCCAATAAATGATACTTTTCGTAAGTCTTGTTGACTCGCTTGTAGATTGGTATAGATATTGTCGAAGAAGCTTTTTGGCGGACAGGGTCTGTACTGCTTTCCGTAATGGGGAGTGTATTATCGCGTCTATGCTGCATTTGTTCTCTAATACCTGCATTGTAGTTTCTTGGCATAGTCGGCTTCCTTTTCTCGGGTGGCGTCTGTCTTGCTGCTGCAGCCTCATACCCCAAAAATACCTTGGGTAAGAGGGGTATCTGTTGGAGAATGGCTGGGGCACTCTCTCCAGCAGCATTAAGCCAAATCAGGTCTAGCGTATTGCAATCCTGGATCACTGTTAGCCAGGCTATATACCGAATAATAAGGGTTATACTTAAGGTATATTAGCTTTATTCAATATTTTATTATTTATAAGGTTTAAATTGATTAATTGAATATATAAATAAATTTATATTTTTAAATAAATAAAATAATTAAAATTTTTTATAATTAATAAGTTATAAACTTAGCTAGCGTTTATATATTTATATAAAGAAAGAAATATTTAAATTTTCAATTTATAAATATTATTATTTTATTTACTTTTATATTAAATTATAAAAATAATATATAAAAAGGTAATTATCTTAAAAAGGATCTTTAACTATTATAATTAAGCCTTTAAAATATAAGTTATTTTTATTAAAAAAGAATCCTAATTAACTATTAATAAAAATAAAAATATTATTTTTAAAAAAATTATTAAAATAATATTTATTTATAATAAATAATAAAGTTAAAAAGATTCTTCAAAAGCCTTAAAAATAGGGAATTTTAAAAAGTAAAAGAAAATAAAATAAAAATTAATAATAATAATAAAAAAGGGAAATAATAAAAATACTAAACCGAAATATTTTTATTATAAAAGATTTTATATAAAAGAAAAATATTATTATTTAAATAACAACTTCTATTTTAATTAATAAAAGTCAAAAAATAAGAAATTCTTCTTTAAAAATAATAAGGAAAAAATAAAATAAATCCTAAAGGTATATAGCCTTAAAACAATTATTAATTTTAAAAAAATATTAATAATATAATTAATATATAAAATATTTAGAAAATTAAATATTTATTTAAATTTAAAAGTTAAGATTTATATTTATTTTAAATATTGATATTTTATTTCTTATTATATATATAATTACTTTATTAATAAGACTAATAATATTATTATAATAATAAAAAAATTAAATTAATAAATATATATTATATTTTAGAAAGTTAATATAATATCATTTTAATAATAAAATTAATTAAAAAAAGATATATAATATCATTTAAAGGAAATTTTTTTAATATTAAAGATAAAATAAAGAAAATATATTAGGAATATTAGAACAAAAGACGTTCTAGCCTTATAAAAACTTTAATATATACGCTTTAAATATATTAAAATAACTTTAATAAAAAATATAATAAAAATAATTATTAGAATAAATATTAAATAAAATAATAAATTTAAAAATATTATATTATTAAAATAACAATATAAAATTTATATTATAAGAAAATAATTTAATATTTTTAATTATAAGTTAATAAAGAATAAATAAATAATATTTCTAAATAAATAATAATTTATAAATATTATTAAAAATAGAAAAATTAATTTTATAAAAAATAATATAAAATATATTTTAATATTTATTAATAAATATATTAATATAATAATTATTTATTTTCTTTTTTTACAAAAAATAAACTTTATTAATAATTATATTAAAGATATAAGGATCGCTATTGTTTAGCTACCGGGCCAAAACAATAGTTATAAGAGTATTAAGCTCTTACCTTACCCTTCTTATTAAATAATATATTTTTATAATTATCTCCCTTTTTAAAGGAATTCGTCCCCGAATTCTTAAGAAGTAGAAAAATTAATATATTCCTAGGGGGGCCTGCTAGGGTATATTTATCCCCTGACGGCTTAAGGTATATTCCTAGGGGGCCCGCTTTTTAAGGTATATTTATCCCCCAACAGCTTAAGGTATATTCCTAGGGGGGCCTATTTTTAGGCATATTTATCCCCTTATAGTTTAAAAATATATTCTTAGGGGGGCCTGCTTTAGGGCGTATTTATCCCCTAATAAATTAAAGTATATTCCTAGGGGGGCTTATTTTTAGGGTATATTTATTCCTTGATAACTTAAATACGTTCTTAAAGGGGTTTATTTCTAAAGTATATTTATCCTTTGATAATTTAGTAATAATACCGTATTTATATATTAACCTTGCTTAAAATAATTAAGAAAATTTTTTCCTTAAGTAAAAACTTAATATTATTATAAGGATTGCTACCGTTTAATTACCGGGCTAAAATAATAGTTATAAAAGTATTAAGTTCTTGCCTTACTCCCCTTATTAAATAGTATACCCTTACAAAGGATTATATTAAAAAGAATAATATTAAAAAATATATTATTAATTATTTATATAAAAATAATATAAAAAAATTTATTAATTTGTAAATATAAATAATTTTTAATTAAATTAATATTTAATAAAAATTGATATTATTATATAACTTTTATTAAAATAATATTATTAAATAAAATAATAAAACATTATTCGAATAAATTAAAATAATATTATTTTATTTAAAAGGAAATTTTAAATTTTATAATTTATATTAAAGAAAAGTTTTTTATAATAATATTTAATAAAAAAATCTTATATAAAAAATAAAATAAAAATAAATTAAATATTAATAAAGAAGTTAGCTTTAGTTTTAATATATAAAATAGATTTAAAGAAATTAATATTCAAAATATTAAGTTTAATAAAATAATTAAATTTAACTTTAATAAGTAAAATATTAAATAAATATTAAATATAAAATTAAATAAAGAAATTATAATTTATATTAATAATATATTATTTTTATATAATAAATAAAAAATATTAAATATATAATAAATATTTTTTTAAATTTATTAAAGGTTATTAATATTATTAGAATATTAACCGAAAAAATTTATAAAACTTTATTTATTAATAATTTATTATAATCTCTAAAAAGGAATAAAGGGGAGAAAATTTCCTTTTATATAAATTTTTTAAATAATCGAAAATAAAAATATTACTTTTTTTAAAAATTAATAAAAAATATTTTTAAAATTAAATAAAAAATAATAGAAAATAATATTTTAAATAAAATTAAATATAATAAAATCTAAAAAAATATAAGAAATTAGGAAATTATTATTAAAATATAAAATATTTCCAAAAAGATAAATATTATTAATTAAATTAAATATTAAAAGCGAAATTATTAAATATAAAGTTTAATAAGTTATTAAAGGCTTCGAATAAATAAAAGAAGTAAATTATAATATTATTTTTTTATTAATTATAAAAATTTTAAATTAAAAAGTATTCTTAATTTTAAAAATAAAATATAATATAAAAATAAAATATTCCAATATTAATATTACCTTTTTAAAAGTAACTTTTAAAAAAGAAATATAAATAAAATAATTTTATAAATATATTAACAATATAAATAATATATATTATTTAAAAAAGGTTTTATATAACTTTAAATAATTATTTAAGGAATAAGGAAAAATATTAATAATAAAACTAAAAAATTTTGACTTTAAACAATTTTAAAAAAATATTTTTATTTTTATTAATAATAAAAGAACAATTATAATTATTTATATAAATAATCTATTAATACTCATATATATAAAAAATAATAAATAAATTAAAAATCTAATTTAATAAAAAATTCAAATTAAAATATTTAAAAGTTATTTTTTTCTATTTAAAAATAAAAATTTCAAGAAATCGCAATAATTATATAATTATTATTATTTAAAAGGGCTATATTGCCTAAATATTCAAATAATTAGAAATAGAAGATTATTATATTATTAAAAATATTATAAATAAGAATATAAAATTAGAATAATTATTTCTTAAATATATTATTAATAAAAAATTAAAAAATAACTTTATATTTATTATTAAGGCTTTAAATTAAGTAGTTAAAATAAACCGGCTTAATATTAATTTTATAATATATTATTTAAATAAATATTTTATATAATTAATAAATAATTATTATATAATAATAAAATAAGTAATAAAATATTTAATTAATATAATTGAAATCGGAATAATATTTAAGTTAAATTATATATATAATAAGACTTTTTAAGCCTATTTTGACTTTTCCTAATATAATAATATTAATAATAATAAATTTATAATAAAATATTTTTTTTAAATTAATTAATAAACTAATTAGTTAAAGGTTTAAATAAAAACTAATTATAATTATATTATTAATTAAGGTTGAATATATTATTATATTAAAAGTATATAAAAAAGTTATATATTTTAAGGATTTGCTTTAAGAACTTAAATATAATAAAAAAAATATAAAAAATATAAAAATAAATTTAAATAATAAATTAATAATTAATTTAGTTAAAAACCTTATAATATACTTTAAAATAAAAAATATATAATTTCAATATTATAAAATAAAGGAGTTAGTATAAAATAAAAATATAATTATAAATTAAATTTTTATTAAAAAAATAATAATAAATTTTTTAATAAAGCTAATAATAATAACAAGCTTAAAATATATATTCTAATTATTAAAGCTAGTTTAAAAAGGCGAAAAAAAATATAAAGCTTAATAAATTATTTGTTAATAATATTTAAAAATTATTATAAAGTTTAAAAAAAAGTATTAGAAAATAATTAAAATAATCTTTTTAATAATATTAAATTAAATTAAATTAAATATATTATAATCTTAGATTATTATTAGCCAGGCTATATACCGAATAATAAAGGCTATACTTAAGGTATATTAGCTCTATTAAATATTTTATTATTTATAGGGCCTAGATTGATCAGCCGAGTATATAAATAAGCCTGTATTCCTAAGTAGATAGAGCAATTGAAATCTCCTATAACCAACAGTATCCTAAGTATCACTAGCGCAGACAGACTAGGTACCTATCTTTTACCCCACGAGCCTCCCAAGGCTGAACCTGTTCTCTCATCTTCCCACTCTACGCTCATGGATCCGCTCTCGATAACAGCATCCATCGTCGGCATACTAGGCGCGGCGGCCAAAGTCTCCTCACTGTTAATTACTTTTGTACAGAACACAAAGGGAGCCCCCAAACTCGCGCAGGCCGTTCTCGCTGAGGTCAATGGCCTCAGTGCAGTTCTCACACACTTGCAAACCTACCTCCTGGGCACTGCAAGCTCATCCAAATCCCGAGCCTCGCTGATTCTAGTCGAGCAAGTCATTGTAACGTTGACAGAATGCGTGACAACTTTCTCCGAACTCGAAGATGTTCTCGGGACCGCGCGACTTGAGAGCGATCTCCGTATCATGGACCGGGTGAAATTGGCGATGAAGGAGTCTAAGGTAGTTGAAATACAGGAAAGATTGCAAAGAAACAAGGCATCGTTGACTCTCATGCTGACGATCCTGCAATGGTCCGATTCTCCTATTTCTTTGCTCTTGACCCTCTCATCTTTTGCGATTCAGATCATTGATACTATGTTAGCAAATCAATGGAAGAGGCAGAGTCTGCAATGCTCCGCTTGTGTAGTTTGGTAGAGCAGGTGTTGGCAAAGAATGAGGAGATGGGCCTGCGGCTGAGGAACATGGATGGCGCCGTCAGTGATCCAGGTCCGAAGGAGAGACCCGACGCTAGTACGACATCAAGCAGGACGGTATCGCCCCCTCCTAGTCCTCCCAAAGATATGCCGGAGGATATACAACGGAACGCTTTCGGTTTCGCGTTCGAGGAAGACCTGCTTGCGTCTCGTGTATACCGGAGGCCTCTCTTTAGTGACTCTGGAGAGTCACTCGTAACGTCTGCAGCCCGAACAACAGCTTCGTCTATACTATCGGCCCTTAGCTTGACAGACACCTCAGATATTTCAGTTCTGGCAGTACCAATCTATGCACACGAGATCAGCAATAGTGCCCGCTATATCTTTGGAGACTTTCAGCCGGGAGCCCCAGCTGTCGAAGGCCAGGAAGCGGCTATAAAACCTGCCCGACACATTTTGAAAGCCAATAAATGGAATGTGTTTGCTTCTGCAGTCCGGCACCAAAGACGGGCCCAAGCAGCAAAACCGGATGTTGCACGGATAATGGAACCGAATATCCTGGGCGTCCCGTTGCAGGAAAGTATTAGATATGCCAACGTTGCCATATCCTTAATGAACGAGAAGGGCCAAAGCTATATCTATGGCTATGTACCAATCTTTGTAGCCAAAATTGGAGTGTTCCTCAAGGAGAAGGGTCAGTCCCTATCCAATCAGTAGTTTAATAGACTTATCACTAACCCTCTTCACCCAGCAACCGATGTCGAGAATATATTTAGCATCAGCGGATCCCCTCTCCGTCTCCAGATAGTTGAGGCTGCCTTCAATAAACCCCCAAGATACGGCAAAGGCTTCAATTGGAGTGGTTATACAGTTCATGACGCCGCAAGCATCTTGCTGAGATTTCTATTATAACTCCCAGAATCTGTCATTCCGGTCAGTCATTACGCAGCCTTCCAAATTCCCATGAAAGCTTCGCACAAGGAGAACGAGTATACAGAATACGAGTATACAGTACGTGCGTTTCGGCAATTAATCACCTTGCTGCCGCCTCTGTCACGCCAGCTCCTCCTGTATCTATTGGATCTTCTAGCTGTATTTGCTTCAAAGTCACACATCAACAAGATGACCCCACAACGCATGGCTGCAATTTTCCAAACAGCAATTCTTTCATCAATTAAGGCAGGTGACGACTATATTGAAGACCCAACATCTCGCCAGCTTAGTCAGGATGTGCTGGTATTCCTGATTGAGCACCAGGACCACTTCCTTGTTGGGATGGCCTGAGGAGCTCGCTTTTAAATGACGCAAAGCGTTTAGCAGCATTGCATCTAAACGCCTTGCCTATATTATGATTTTAGGGCCCCAACCATCCTGCCGATTTAGAGACTTGTCCTGTTACTGAAGACAAAAGCAGAGGTTGGACAGGGTTGATGGTAGACTATGGTCAAAGGATTTATGGCACGTAGGGCCATTGATTTGTCTTCAGATCGTTATTTCTAAGGAGGAACTTAGCTACCTAACCCAGTCACGGACCTATTAGAATGATGTCTTTTCTCTCGTAAAGCCGTAAACGTTCAGCTGGTTATCGCTTTCGACAATTCACTCGATAAACCATTTAGGGGGAGCGGTATACGGCGTTCGATTCCTGTCTGAGGTTCCTGGTGGCTTCCTCGTCCTAGATAATAGATGTATATGATAATGTTAGCTAAATCTAAAATAACTTGGATCTCGAGTGAGGAGAGTTTTGCTTCCTTCCGAGATTCCGAAGCTCGGAGGTTCTAAAGCCAAGACTTCCGAGACTTATCCGTAGAAGATATCCCGAGGTAATGCCGCCCCCGGCCCAATGCCGCCTTTTCTTATATTTCTTATTTTTTCTAGATTATAGCCAGTACTACCAACGAAGCTCGTATAGAGCTCGTATTAGCCGACTTATATCGTTAAAAGAAGCCTAACTTCTTAAGGACTATTAAAAGATATAGCCTAATCGGATTAATATTATATAAGCGATTTCAAGGCAAAATACTCTCCAGGGCTATTATTATATTAGAATATTATTAAAATCTTATTTATATTTAAGAAAAAATCTTAATTAACTAGATTAATTATCTTATTAATTATAGAATACTTTTAATTAATTAAATAGTCCGGAATTTCGCAAAGGAAATAATCGGATAATTTATAAATAAAAATTAAATTAGGGATTTTATTAAATAATATAAAGGAAAGCTTATAAGCCTATATCTTCGTAATATTAATAAGGAGAAATTAAATATAGAATACGCCCCGATATTTAAGCAATTCTATAATTTAGTAATAAATAATTTTATATTTATTTATTAATTAAGCTATTATTAATTGATTTTTTACTTAATTAATTAATAATATCGAGAAATATAATATTACCGTAGAAAATATTTATAATTAAAACGAAAAAGGCTTTCTAATTAATCAGATTAATATTATAAAGCGTATTATATTTATTAAAGCTTTTAATATTAGCCGAATAATATATATAAGCCAGAATAAGAGTAGGGAATTTATTAGCCTACTCGTTTGTATTAGCGCTATTAGAATTGTTTTACCTCTAGCGCTTATTTATAAAGGTAACTCTGGTATTTTATAAAGTACTTAAGTTAAAGATTAGGCCCTTCTAGCTATTATATATTTTATAATCTCTTCGAATAGGTAAAGTTATAATACTCTTAATCGATAATAATTAGAAACGATTTTTCAACGCTATATAAGCCGAGGGAGAGTATATTATTTATTAATTATTAACGGTTATTTTAATTATATTAATATAAAATTTATCCTCCTATACAACAGTTTATATATTCTATTATTAATCTTATCTTTATATTCAATTTATTATCTATAGCCTTTAGATATTTCGCTATTTGCTCTGCTAGCGAAGTTTTATATAAATAATCTAAATAATTTAATATTTTAAAGTTTGAGGATAATTTTAATAAATAAAAAAGCCTTTTAGAATATTTTTTAGCTTATATAATAAGAAGTTTTTTTAGAAAATAATATTTTTTCCGATTTTAAAAAAACCGGAATTTAGCCTTTTAATCCTATAATAATCTTTTTATAAATTATAAAACCTTTATCCAAAAAAGTCCTTAATAATATTAAAAATATTTAAATACTTATAATTTGCAAGGTAAATCGTTATATATAATAATAATATTATAGAGTTCTAAGCTCGTCGTTACTTACCAAAGTATTTAAAGCGAACGAGCGGCTTATATCTTAATACTTTATAAATAATTATATTATTAAAGGCTTAATAAATACCCTTAGGAATAAAAAAAAAAGAAGGTAATATAATATATACCTTAATTTAATTAAGGAGAATAGCTTTAGACCTTAGTTTTTCAGTCTTAATCGAATTTAAATAGCTCGGGATTATTAAGATTAGAAAGATATTAATAAAATATAATAATAATAAGATATTGTTAATAAAATAAACTTAATAATTATTAAGAAGGCTTAAAAGGAAGCAGATCAGATCTAAAAGGCTCTTAATATTTTATAACGGCAATAAGCTATTACTGAAGCAAAGATATAAAAAACTTTAAAAAAGTAAGCTTAAATAGAGTTAAAAAAGGTAATTATTATATTAAGGAAAGGGTAATTTAATCGGAAAGGGGTTTTTCCAGACTCTTGCAAAGCTTTTAGCAAGCTCGGGAAACAACAAAATATACCTGATTATATTATCGCTATTGCTATCGCAGAAAAGGCCGTTTTAGTTATTTCTCGGGGAAAAAAGATCTACCGCCTATAGCGCTTTGATATTTGAGGTTTTTGAGGTCAAATATTATATATATACCTTCTATCTATTATATATTTAATTAGGAGCTTACCAATCGAGATAGTTGTTATTCTATAAGTAAATAGGTAGATTTAAAAAAATCTAGAAAATAAGGCATTGGGCCGGGGGCGGCATTACCTCGGGATATCTTCTAAGGGTTCGAAACTCACTGAATCTCAAAACATCGTCAACCCCGGCTCCAACTTTCATTACAGACATACCTTTCCTTCTTATTTTATTCTCCCTCCTTGACATAGTCGAGCAAGTTGCATACCTGGAAGAAGTGGTTCCTACATGCGCACAGCATGCAACGCCGGATATAGTATAGATCTACCCAATCGCAACAATGGCCTATGATCGTCCGATCCCCCTACCGCCTCGAACGCCTACTCCGCCCCCGGAAGATGACAATGGATTGGAAGCTTTCTCCAACTCGCCCACCAAATCCGTCTTCGATCCTACCTCCCTCTCACCCATGGACGAGAACTTCTCCCTCGCCCGAAATGGCTCCATGCCCTCTTTCACTACAACAATACTTCCATTGGCAGAATCAGACGCAAACTCGGTCTACAGTCCCATGTCCGTCGAGAGCAACGACAGCACCGGCAGAAGACCCAGCAGCCTCATGGTGGAAGATGCGAATGGCGTCTTCAACTTCCAGCCCGCCTCAATGGCCAAAGCCCCCATCACCAAATCCGTGAGAAACCCCCCTTCCCCATCAATTGCACGGCATCCACCGCACACCGCAACATCTAACACGATCCAAACAGAACGTAGGCCAACGCCGCGGCCACAAATACAAACACTCCTCCGTCTCCCACCAATTCTTCCTCGAACCCCCGCCCCGCCCCCCCCTCTCCCTCCCCGTCCCCACCCTCAAAGAATGCCGGCGCAGCATGTCCCGCAACCAAACCCACCGCCTCTACTGGTCCATCTGCCACATGTGCGTCGCAGCCTACACGCTCTGGTCAGCCGAAGGCTCCCTCGCCCTAACCGCCCTCTCGCACCTCATCCTCTTCGACTCCCTCGGCGCCCTCCTCTGCGTCGCCGTCGACATCCTCGGCAATTTCGAAGTGTGGAAACGCAGCTCGATCCGACACCCCTTCGGCCTCGAGCGCGCCGAAGTCCTAGCCGGCTTCGCCATGTCCGTCCTCCTCCTCTTCATGGGCCTCGACCTCATCTCGCACAACCTGCAACACGTGCTCGAAGCGGCCGGCTCGCACGAACCGCACCACACCCACGACCACGAGCGCGTCTCCGCCGGCGAAGTCGACTCCGCCGCCCTCCTCGCCATCCTCAGCACCCTCGTCTCCGCCTTCGGCCTAGGCAACCACGCCAGGATAGGAAAAGCCATGCGCTTCGCCTACATCGAGAACCTGCCCTCCATCCTCGGCAACCCAAGCCACTTCCTCACAATCTCCTGCTCCCTCCTGCTCCTCCCCCTCCCCCTCCTCAGCATAAAAACCTACCTCTGGCTCGACCGCGCCCTCTCCACCACCATCGCCCTGAGCATGTGCACCCTCGGCTTCCGCCTCGTGCGCACACTGGGCTTCATGCTCCTTATGAGCTATGACAATGCTCACGCAGTGGGTGATGTAATGCGCGAGATCGAGCAGGACCCCAGCGTCGCGGGCATCCAGGACGCGAGGTTTTGGCAGGTCCATTACGGGCTTTGTGTCGCGGGGTTGAAGTTG
>JAABUQ010011169.1_pt1 | contig 11556 bp, 17 predicted proteins | sample 5560001 | NCBI WGS metagenome assembly JAABUQ01 (sample SAMN10711888, study PRJNA513371) | rock metagenome | isolation source: Antarctica rocks | place: Antarctica: Victoria Land, Finger Mt nord | collected 2015-12-18
CCACTGAAATCACCCATACTCCTCAAGTCGCCGGTAGTCACGGCGGCTTGGAGAGCCTAGCTTCGTGCTGTATGGGTGGGGGCGTTTTCTTTACCGCAGGCCGGGGGCATTTACGTTACCGATAGCATTCGGAAATTTCTTGAACACTGTGCACGCCATTCGTCGCTCATCTCGACCGCCCACGACGGAGCAAATACAGCCGAAGGGCGAGAAACTGCACGTCCGGCGGCTCGTTGTAAAGTCACGGCGCAAGGGCCGCCCGCTTGGGCGCAGGCCAACTACTCCGAATTCCTTGAGGCGCTGGTCGAAGATGCAGACTCTAGCTATGCGGAGCACATCGCAAACCATCGTCAATCACGGAAGAATTACGGTGGGCACTGACAATCACGCGTCTTTCCAACGATTTCACGGATCCTTCGCTGGATGTACACGATCGGCGATTCGCCGACGCCGGTTTCCCCCCGAACCCCCTTCCATCGCTCGTCATGTCGCGCTCAAGTTGCGCGCGATGCGCGCTGGCCGCGTACTCGGAGACGATTGCTGCGGCAATCGCTCCTCCGTTCCCGGCAAAAAGCGTCAATGTATCAGCATCGCCGTTCACTACCGGGTCTGAGGAGATCTGCTTATCACGCAATGGCATCGGCGACGGAAGGCTAGGCGCGTTAAAGTCTGATAGGCCGGGCGTTCAGGTGCGCGCAGGCACGGCGATCCCTAGCGATACGTCTGCGGTTTCGAGCCGCAACCGGCGGAATATGTCTGAGTGCGCCGTCGCGTCGTCGGGGACGAGGAAGCACACGTAGAACGGATTGTTCGCGCCGGGCTGAGCTAGCACGCGCATCGTGAAGCGCAACGGCCCGAAGGTCGGGTGCGTCAGCGCGAGTGGGGGCATCTGGTCGAGCTGGCTCACGTCGTGGTCGTTCCAGAAGCGCCGGAAGCTCTCGCTGGACTCCAGTAAGCGCGCGAGCAGCGCCTGGTACTCGGGATCCTTGATGTTTTGGCACATGGACCCGTGGAATGTCGCGGTCAGGTCGCGCGCCAGCACTTCCCATTCCTCGATTATTCCGTGGTGAGCGAATAGATACCAAAGCCAGTTACCCTCGAAACCGCGGGCGGCAGCCAGGTCGCCGAAGATTGCTATCGCCAGCGCGTTAGCCGCGACGACGTTCATCCCGGCGTTGAGCAGCATCGCCGGACCGAAGTTATAGCCATCAACGACGGCACGCGTGGTCGGGTCGACGTCGCCGGCCGGAAGGGCGCTGGGCGCCGCCCCCGTCACCAGCAGCTGGAGGTGTTTGTGCTCGGCCGGCGTTAGCCGCAGAGCAACTGCGACCGCATCTATCGTGCGCTGCGAGACCCCGGTATCCTTGGCCATTTCGAAGAGCGTGTACCACTCGGTGCTAAGCCCGGCGAGCTGCGCGACCTCCTCGCGGCGCAATCCCGGCGTGCGGCGACGCCCGGTCTCCGGCAACCCGACGTCGGCCGGCCGGAGGCGGGCTCGGCGGCTCATCAGGAACGCGCGCAATACCCGACGGCGAGCGGCGTCGTCGGACGGTTCAACCGAGATCCTGGTGGCCGCTATCCCCATGGTTGCTCTTTTCTTCCTAGCCCGCCAGACCCAGCGTAAGGTATAGCCATGCAAACCGCGGCTACGTGCGCATGTATGCACTCGGTCCAGCGCGTTTCGAGGCCGTTCGCTCCTTCATGAACGGCTCCGACCCGCGATAATCACGTCAGAAAGACCACCATGGAAACGCCACCGACCAAGACTAAGCCGGTCGACCTTAACGGGACCTTCGACATTACGCCAACCATCGACGAAATCATCGAGCTCAAAGCCGCGCGTGCGCTAGACGAGCGCGCGCTGCGAACGATATTCCTTGAAGCGCGAACGGCCAATGGTTTTGTCGACCGTCCGGTGCCCCGTGATCTGCTAGAGCGCGCCGTGGAAATTGCGCTCCTTGGACCGACGAGTGCGAATTCTCTCCCGCTTCGCGTCGTGTTTGTCGAAGCGCCGGACGCGAAAGAGCGTCTTCGCCCTGCTATGGCGCCGAACAATCTCGACAAGACGATGGCTGCTCCAGTGACCGCAATTATCGCAACAGACCTGAAATTCTACGACCAGTTCCCGCGTACGTTCCCCGAACGCGGAGAAATGTTCAAAGGCATGTTCGGTGGACTTCCCGCCGAAGCTCGGCGCGGCATGGCGTGGGACAATGCGATCCTGCAGATGGGTTACTTCATCATCGCACTGCGTTCTGTCGGACTGGATGCCGGTCCAATGGCCGGCTTTGAACGATCCATCGTCGATGCCGCATTTTTTCCTGACGGACAGTTCGTTTCACAATACGTCATCAACATCGGTTATGGCGACGACAAGAAGGTGTTTCCGCGGCTGCCGCGCTTCAACGTCGACGAAATCGCGCGCTTCGCGTAAAGCTCAGGGATAAGCATGTCATACGCCATCGTTGGAGCCGGCAATATAGGCTCGGCTCTCGCTCGCCAATTCGCTCGCCGCGGCATCGACGTTTCAATCACCAACAAGCGCGGACCGCAATCCCTCTCGCCCTTGGTCAAGGAACTCGGTAAGTACGTTACGGCGGCGTCTTTTGCGGATGCTCTGAGAGCAGACGTTGTCTTCCTAGCGATACCTTTCCCCGCCATACCTGATCTCGCCACCGCGGGCATCGATTGGAACGAGAAAGTCGTGATCGATGTGACGAACGCGTTCGGGGTCCCGTCGGAAACCCTCGCTGGCCGGACGTCATCAGGGGTCGTGGCGAGTTTACTGCCGGGCGCGACTATCGTCAAAGCCTTTAACCATCTTCCCGCAAGGGTGCTGGCACTTGATCCAGGGGTAATCCCAACGTTCGTGTCACCGGCCGCCATCTGACCTCGCAAACCGTCCGGCGAAGCCTCACTGCATCGCCGGCCGTGCTCTTGTCGTCCGGTGCCCTCGCGCTCGCCCCGTGCCGGTAATCGACGTGCAGTCGGTCGGCTCGGCTTCCTGAGCCCCAAACGAAGGGCATTCTAAACGGCTTCGAACATGGCTCTGGCCACCGCGGACACGGGATCAGGCCGCCTCTCCCGATGATCCGCGGCACTCCGCAAGCTGTGAACGGGTGGCGCTTGATGGAACCTGCGGTCGATGGCAATCTCGAAGCCTGGACACTCTCCGCTGAAGAGCGCGAACTGAGCAACGCGAGGAGCGACGCGAACCGCCTTGACTTTGCGTTGCTCTTGAAATTCTTTCAGAGCGCAGGACGTTTCCCGTCGGAGACTTCCACGATCGGATCCGCGCTCATTGCGGACGTCGCTCAACAGCTGGGCGTCGATCCCGGCACGGTCGGCGCGATGGGCGCTCGCACGGTCGAGCGTGCTCGCGCCGATATCCGCAATCTCTTGGGGTTCCGGGAAGCGACGGTCGACGATGCGGAGCGGCTCACCGAATGGATGCGCGATCACCTTGTCTCGATGGCGCCGCGCAGCCACGATGGCCTTGTTGCCGCAGTGGAAGCCGAGTGCCGAGGCCGCCGCATCGAACCTCCGTCTGCAGAGCGTGTCGATCGGATAGTTCGTTCTGCAATCCGAGCGCATGAGGAGCGCCTGGGCATCGCCACTATCACGCGCCTCTTCACGGTGAGCCGTCTACGCCTAGACGCGCTCCTGCAGCCAGGCACTTCCGTAGATGACGCTGGTACTGACGGCCAGCGATACAATGCTGACGAGGCGGCCACGTCAAAAGGGTCGACGACATCGGCGCGCGGAGCTCTCATCAATCAGTTACGCGGTGACGCGGGACGTCCGGGCGTGAACAGTCTGCGCCGCGAGATGGCAAAGCTACAGGTTCTGCGCGAGCTCGAACTCCCAGTTGACCTCTTCGACGGCGTCCCTCTGCCCGAGCTCGAAACGTACTGTAAACGGGTTACCGTCGAGGAACCGCACGAACTGCGCCGGCACCCCGAAGGTCCTCGGCTGACGTGGCTTGCGGCGTTCGCCTTCGTACGTGGCCGTGCGGTCACCGACAACCTGGTCGACCTGCTGGTTGAAACCATCCACCGCATTAACGCTCGCGCTGAGCGACGCGTCGAGCACGAGCTGCTTGAGGATCTCAAACGCGTCGGCGGTAAGCAGAGTCTGCTCTCTCAGGTCGCCGATGCGGCGCTCGCCCATCCCGACGGTATCGTCCGCGACGTCGTATTTCCGATCGTCAGCGAATCGACGCTGCGAGCGCTGGTCAAAGAGTGGAGAGCGACCGGACCGAGCTATCGAACGACGCTGCGCGCTCCATTCGTAACTCGTACAAGTTCCACTATCGCAAGATGGTTCCGCAACTTCTCCAGACGCTCGAGTTCCGTTCGAATAACGACGTGCACCGGCCGCTGATTCGAGCACTGGAGATCCTCATCCGTTACGCCGAGTCCAAGTTGCCGATCTTTCCCGCCAGCGAAGACGTCCCACTGGACTTCATCCGCGGTCTTTGGCGAGAGGCCGTCGTCGATGAAGATGGGAGCGGCCAAATCCGCGTCAACCGCATCACGTACGAAATCTGCGTCCTCGAGGCGCTGCGCGAGCGGCTGCGGTGCAAGGAGATATGGGTCGTGGGCGCCGACCGCTATCGTAACCCGGACGAGGACCTGCCGGCTGACTTTGAGGCTCAGCGCGCCGCGTACTACGCCGCGCTCCACCTTCCTCGCGATGCTGACGCCTTTGTCGATGGTTTGTGCGCCGAGATGCGTGCGACTCTGCGGACGCTGAACGACAACCTGCCGACGAATCCAAGCGTGGCAGTTACAAGCAAGGCCGGCGGTTGGATTGCGCTCTCGCCGCTCGAGCCGCAGGCCGAACCCGAGAACCTCGCGGCACTCAAGGCGGAGGTAGGCTCGATCTGGCCGATGACGAGCTTGCTCGACATCCTAAAAGAGACCGACCTGCGGTTGAACTTCACCGACGCGCTGCGTAGCGCCACCTCTTACGAGATCCTAGATCGCGAGATTTTGCGCCCTCGGCTCTTGCTCTGCCTCCATGGGATCGGAACGAATGCCGGCTTGCAGCGCATGAACCCGGCCGCTCACGGCGCAACATACAAGGACCTGATCTACACGCGCCGGCGCTACATCACGGTGGACCAACTGCGCGCGGCGATCGGCATCGTCACAAACGCGACCCTCCGCGCACGCAGCTCAGCGATCTGGGGTCAGGGGACGGCCGCCTGTGCCGCGGACTCAAAGCACTTCGGCGCGTGGGACCAAAACCTGATGACGCAGTGGCATCTTCGATATGGTGGTCCTGGAATCATGATCTACTGGCATGTCGAACGTAAGTCGCTATGCATCTACTCGCAGCTGAAGTCGCCGGCGTCTTCCGAGGCGGCAGCGATGATCGAAGGCGTCCTGCGCCATTGCACCGACATGGAAGTCGACCGGCAATACGTCGATAGCCACGGGCAGAGCGAGGTGGCCTTCGCATTCTGTCACCTCTTGGGGTTCCAGTTGCTGCCGCGTCTCAAGCCGATCCATGTCCAGCGCCTCTATCGCCCGGAAGCCGGCGTCTGGGGGAGCTATCGGCATCTGAATCCAGTCCTGTCGCGCCCCATCGATTGGGAGCTCATCCGCCAGCAGTACGATGAAATGGTCAAGTACACGACGGCTCTGCGCCTGGGGACCGCGCACTCCGAGGCGATCCTCCGCAGATTCAACCGCAGCAATGTTCAGCACCCTACGTACAAGGCGCTCACCGAACTCGGGAAAGCTGTCAAGACCGTCTTCCTAGGCCGTTACTTGGACCAGCCGGCTCTTCGGCGCGAGATCCACGAGGGACTCAACGTCATCGAACAATGGAACGGCGCCAACGACTTTGTCTTCTTCGGCAAGCACGGCGAGCTTGCGAGCAACGAACGTGAAGATAACGAGCTCAGTATGCTCGCGCTCCACCTCCTGCAGAACTGCATGGTCTACATCAACACGCTGATGCTGGAGCAGATCCTAGCGCAAGCCCACTGGCGGGAGCGGTTGACCGCCATTGATCGACGGGCGCTCACGCCGCTCATCTGGGGCCACGTTAATCCGTACGGGCGATACGAACTGGACATGAGCACCCGCCTTGCGCTCTCGGCCTGAGTCCTTATGTGGCGGCTGGTAACAGCAACGTTGGGATTACCCCTTCTTCACGCTCGAGAGAACGGTCTTTAGGCGTGCCGGCATACGTCATCTCAGAAGTCGAAGTCGTCGACGAACAACTCGCCGCCGAATACCGCTCGATCGCTGCGGACTCGATCGCGCGCTACGGTGGGCGCTACGTCATCCGCGGCGGCGCGATCGATATCGTCGAAGGTGAACGTCCTTCCGAACAGCACATCGTCGTTGTCGAGTTCCCGACGATGAAGCATGCACATGACTGGTACCGCTCGCAAGAATATGCGCCCGCGCTTAAGCTTCGTGCCACGGCACTGCGCGCCGGGCGGATCGTCGACGATCTCGTAACCGGCGAGCAACTCGTCGTCCTGGCCCTGACCCCGACCCCGCTGCCGTTCCAACCGACGTAGTCGGCTTGCTGCACGGGTGCAAACAGCTCGAGCGCGCGTTCCGTCGCGAGATGCGCACTCACCGAGCCAATCATCATGCCGAGCTGGTCGACGAACTTCGCGACCTTCGGTTCACCCCCGGTCGCATTCGCGCGCTGCTGGCGCGCCGCGATCGCGGCGAGCCGCGCCTGAATGCGCTGCAAGTCCGCAAGGACGGTATGGTCGATGCGATCGGCACGACCGTATTCCGCTTCGAAGGCGCGGAAAGTGCGGACAGAAGACGGGACGAGCACCGCCTGCAACGCGATCGAGACTCTCTTTGCCGGCTAATCGTCGTAGAGCTGACCGTGGTCCCAAAATGGACCCTTTTTGAAACGATTCGCGTTAACCCGGCAGCCGCGCTGAAGTGTACAACCTCGGCATACGCCACGGGCTGGGCCACGATCCTAAGCTTACGGGCCGGTGTAAGTTCTTGCGACGATTCTAAACACTTGCCCACCCGGTGCGCTAAAGTACACGTGTGGGCCGCAGGCTCGCTCGTGCACGCATTTAGAGGACGTTCCACCTATTGACGCTTGTACAAATTGCGGCTAGTATTCGTCGGGTGTTTACCCTCAGCGTTGACCGAGCGATCCATGCGATATTCCGCCGCTGGAGAGCTTTAAGGGCGGCCTCGAGAGCCGGGGATTAACGATGAGTACCGACACCGGTCGCGTCGACGCTGCGTTGCACGCACTCGCTGACCGCAACCGTCGTGCGATCCTGAATGAAGTCCGCCAACGCCCGCGCGCGGTTGGCGAGATCGCCGAACGGATTGCAATCTCTCAGCAAGCCGTGTCGCATCACTTACGTGTGCTGCGGCACTCCGGGCTGGTGAGCGAAAGCCGTGACGGTACGCGCCATCTCTTCAGCGTGAACGCCGGCGGCTTCGCGGCGGTGCAGGAATATCTCGAGGGGTTCTGGCCGAGCCGGCTGACGGCCCTCAAGCGCGCCGCAGAAGCTACCGCACGCAAGGACCACCGTGCCCGAGTATAACACCGCGATCGAAATCGACGCACCGCCCGAGATTGTTTTTGCCCATCTCGTGACGTCGGAGGGGATGGTGACGTGGATGGGTCAGCACGCCGAACTCGATCCAACCCCAGGTGGTTTGTTCGCGGTCGATATCAACGGGGCGGCCATCCGCGGCACGTTTCTTGAAGTGGATCCGCCGCGACGCGTCGTCGTCACGTGGGGCGTCGTCGGAGACAGCGCTATTCCGATGGGATCTTCCCGCGTCGAATTCACGCTCGTTCCGCACGCCGGCGGCACGCGGCTCGAGCTGCTCCACGCCCAGCTCCCCGTGAGCGAGGCCGAGATGCACGCCCGGGGCTGGGAACACTTTCTCGCACGGTTGCGCGTCGCGGCGCCCGGCGGCAATCCGGGACCAGACCCATTCGCAGCCGAGTTGCCGCTACAGCGTTCATGAAGCGTTACGACGCACTCGCCGCCGAGCAATTGCGCCAAGCCGATGTGTCCGTTGGTCGTGCGCTTCGCAACGACGTGCTCATGGTAGGCGGCAAGATTTTCGGCTTTCTCAAGGGCGATCGTCTCGTCCTGAAGTTGCCGACGATCCGCGCCGCGCAGCTCGTCGAAGCGGGCGCGGCAATTCCGTTCACGTCGGGTAGCCGCGTCATGAAGCAGTGGGTTGCGGTTGCCGCGCCCGCGGCGACACACGACGACCTCTGGCGCACGCTGCTCGACGATGCTCGCATGTATGTGGCCGCCGGCGAGTCCAGAGTGAAACGCACCCGTCCACCGCAAACGCAGAAGAGAAAGGAATGGTCTCAATGAGCGTAACTGGCATTGCGTTCACCATGTATCCCGTCACCGACGTGCGCGAGCATTGACGTTCTATCGCGATAAGCTGGGCCTACGACAGGAAGGCATGAACGAGGCGTGGTGGGTCGAGTTCGACGTCGGCGGCGCGACCTTCGGCATCGGGAACGTTCCCGACAACGGCAAGCCGGGCCACGCTCAGGGCCTCGTGCTCGAGGTCGAGAATCTCGACGCGTACCGTACCACGCTCAACAAGCGCGGCGTCGAGTCGACGGAGCCACACAAGACGCCGTACAATTGTGCGATCGCGATGCTTCGTGACCCTGACGGCAACGCCGTATGGTTACACGAAAAGCATGCCTCTTAGCAGCCTATCGTATGACGCCGCTCGATCTCACACTCGCGCCTCCGCGTAGCCCACGCGAACAACTCGCGGGTTACTGCTTTCTTCCACGAACGATCGACAAAGCACGCGCGCTGCTGCCGGGCGGTGCGACCGGCGCGTACCACATGGAGGGCGCTAGCGCCGATCTGCTTGCCGCGCTTGGCATTCGCACTGATGAGTTCTGCTCCGCCGTAGGCCAGGCTGTAAGCGAGGCGGACTTCCTCACATGGATTCAGGCCCAGGGCGACTGCACGAACGCGCAACGCTTCAACGCCGAAAAGCTCGGGGCTCGAATCGGCGATGTGCTACCGCATCAAGCAGCGGGCTTTCGGGCCGAACATCCCGCCCTTTCATCCGACGAGATCGACCGCTTTGTCGACGCGTTAGATGCCGACGATGACCGTTGCTTCACGACTTTAATGGACTGACTGTCAATCGCGAGCGGCCGGCAACTGTCGCAACGCCGCCGCGCTATAATGTGTCGGTTCCGCGATTAAGCGTTTTGCTTCGGCGATTGCCTGCGAATGCTCGCGACAGACATCGCACTCAACCGCGTCGCGATCGCAGAGGGTTCGATGCGCGTCGCGTGCGGCACGCCGAATGGCGAGCATATACGCGCTGCGCACGAAGTCCGGCACAAAGTCCTCATCGGAAAGAGCGCGGCCCCGGCGCGTGGCCGGGGCCGCTTCTTGCTTCATGCCGTGGCGGCCGACTCGGCCGCCACGGCCGCGCCGTCGACGTCTTCTTCCGCCGCATCATCGGCGTCCGCCGGCGCGCCACGCAAGCCGAACTCTTCGCCGCAATCGACGCACGCGCCGCGTGTCGGCTCGTCGTCGTACGGCTCGATCTCAGCGTGCAGGCACACGTCGCCGTCTTCGTCGGTCGTCGGCACGGCGTTCTGCGCGCCGAGCGGATCGTCGACGATCTCGTAGCCGAGGAGCAGCGCCTCATCTTGGCCCTTCGCTCCGACGCCGCTGCCGTTCCAACCGACGTAGTCGGCTTGCTGTACGGGCGCGAACAGCTCGAGCGCGCGTTCCGTCGCGAGATGGGCACTCACCGAGCCAATCATCATGCCGAGTTGGTCGACGAACTTGGCGACCTTCGGTTCACCGCCGGTCGCATTCGCGCGCTGCTGACGCGCAGCGATCGCAGCGAGACGCGCCTGAATGCGCTGCAAGTCCGCAAGGACGGTGTGGTCGATGCGATCGGCACGACCGTACTCCGCTTCAAAGGCGCGGATGTGCTCCTCACGCTGCGTGCGCGCTGCGTGGTAGAGTTCGAGCGCGCGCGCCTTCACGCGCGCATTCGCTTCGGCGCGCGTGATTTGCATTACCGGCAGCGCGGTCTCTACCGTGGCGAGCGCCGTGCTGCCATTGGTCTTAGCTTTACGAGACATGTTCAATACTCCATCAGACCGTAAGGGAAGGTGGCCCTCATCGGGCGCAGCCTCACTGCGCGACGCCAGCGTCGCCGGCGTTTCGGGCTAGATCGCGGAAGCGAATATCTCGGCGACAATGGCATGCATCATCGGATCACACGAACGCAGACGCTCGCGCGTCGCCGGCGGCCACGGCGACGTTGCGTCGTTGAACACGTCCGCGTAGGCGCGAACGCACTCCGCGAAATACTCATCGAGACCGCACGCAGCATACGGCGTCACAAACGATCGCGCCGAGGCGAACGCTGTTCGAATTTTCGGATCGTAGCCGCTCCGGTAGATGCCATCGCCGAGCGCGCAGTCGATCGCGTGTGCGACCTCGTGACCGATCGTCATCGCACTGAGCGAGCGCAGATACACGGAGCGTTCCTCGACGACGAAGAGCCCGGCCGGCGGCACGGGCCACGTATCGACGTCGACACCAAGACGTCGTAACGCGGGCGATACGTCACGATAGCGCTCGTTTCGCGTGAGCGGACGCACGCGGCAACCGATTGCGACGAGCCGTTCCAGCAGCGGTGTGGGATATGCGCTCAGATGACGCGCGACCGTCACGTGATCGTTCTCGTTCGCGTCGACGAGCAGCGCGGACACGACGTCGCTCGGACGCGACGAAACAGAACTCGACATGCGAGCCTCCAAAAAAGAAGCGCGACGCCCTCAGGGCGCCGCGCGAAGTGCGTTAGTTTAGAGCTGCGCCGTTACGCGGCGTTGCGACGCCGACGCGGTCCACGTCGCGCGCGCTCCTCGAACGCCGAGGCATTGAAGATGTCCGACGCAACGTCGGTCGGCACGTCCTCGAGCGGATGCGTTCCGAGCAGGCGCCGCACGGTGTAGCCGGCGCTCAGCAGTCGCGATGCCTCATCGCGCGAAAATTGCGTGAAGTCCGGGAGCGTCAGGCTCGGATCGAAGTCCCACGCTTGCGCTCCGGTTCCGTCGACGGCCATCGAAAGTAGCGCCTCGAGCTGCGCCGCACTCGGTCGCGTCGCGCGGTAAAGTTCGCACATCGCGTTTCCGTGATCGCCGGCTTTCGTGAACATCCACGCGCTGGTCACGGGATTCCACACGCCGTCGTTAGCTTTCATCGCCTGGCGGCAGAACTTCGTACGGTCGTCGCTGATGGTGTAGAGCGTCGTCATTGGTCTGAACCCTTCTCCGCCCGAGGCGGTCGCTGTTGATGGGTCCGTGAAAGCCGCGGACGCGGCGGAACGGCGCAGCGAACAAGGGCGGCGTAGCCGAGCGTGGACCGGAACGCAGTGAGGACCGGTAGTGTCCCTTGCGTTTCGTCGTGGCCGTGGCTAGGATCCCGAAGATCAACAGCGATTGACTCGGGCGGAGAAAGCGCAGGCCGTCACGCTTAACGCCGTTAGCGAACGACGACGCTGCCGCCTTATT
>JAABUQ010011170.1_pt1 | contig 11556 bp, 9 predicted proteins | sample 5560001 | NCBI WGS metagenome assembly JAABUQ01 (sample SAMN10711888, study PRJNA513371) | rock metagenome | isolation source: Antarctica rocks | place: Antarctica: Victoria Land, Finger Mt nord | collected 2015-12-18
TTTTGACATCGTGATATTATCAATTGCGTTGGTGATAGATCTGCAAAGTGAAATTTTAGATGTGTTTCGCAGGCCAAATCGTTTTTCACTTTCCCGGCTGCGACACAGAAACCTGCTCCGCACGATATAGCCAACGAAGGGAACCTAAAATCTTTCGCTTTGTGCTAAGGTCGGCGCTGCCCGCAACCTTGTCTTTGAGCCGCAGTGGGGAATTGCGGGGGAAGAGAAAAGCCTCCTGACTTCACAACACTACATCCTATGAAGTCATGATATTGACCACAGCAAAGCAGACGGAGATCCAAACATCGAACGCTCGCACATGACCGAGTCGCGTTCTCGTCGAGGTTGCGACGCATGGTAAGCGAGCCCTCGCCTTATGATAACAGACTAGAAACAATATTGATATCGTCCTCAAGTCGAGCCCGCCGGAAGAAATGCGACGAGGCGAGACCTCAATGTCGTAATTGTGAGGAGAGGGAGGAGAGCTGTAGATACACGCGAAAGCGACTCCCGAAAGCTATAGCCCCTTTAGCGGTAAGTCCAAACTAATCATCCAGCCGTATTGAACGTCGTTCCTGACCCTTTCACCAAAGCTCCTTCCCAACAGCGCTTGGATCCAATCAACCCACTTCCCAAACTGTGAAGCCCAGCTCGTGCACCACTTCCGCACCGAAGTGGTCCGACTAATCTGCTTCCCCTCGACGGAACTGAAAGACCCCTTCCACCAATACATCCTCCCCGCCACTCACACATCCACCCTAGTCCAAACAGCAGTCGAAGCCGTCGCAGCAGCGCACCAACACGCGCTCGGAGTAGGTAGTCTGAGCAACGCCGCCGCCTTCCACAATCGCGCCCTGCGCACCCTAGCCCAAACATTATCGCAGACCGATCCCATCGGCCATGTCACGGACCAGGCTCTCGGCGCCAGTCTCCTACTCGTGTACTACGAGATCGTCCTCGGAGGCTCTGCGACTGTCGCGCAATGCCATCTAAGAGGCGCGAAAACTCTAGTCGAGGTACGACGAGCATCCAGCAACATCGACCCGACGGCTTTTCGCTTCCTGTTGAAGACGTGTCAGTATTTCGATATCATGGTCGCGCTGTCGCTGCGCGAGCGGCCGTTGGGGTTTCTGGCGGACGCCGACGACTTCGCGCCTGGTGTTGATGGCACGTTTGGCCTCCTTGGCACGCTGTGGCCCCTCATGCAGACGCTGGCTGAGGTATTAGCCACTGCGGACTCGTCCGTCGAGAAGTTCGATGCGGTGAGTGAGCTCATTCGACAGCTCAAATCATGGTGCCCGGAGGCGGCGCGCCCGCTTCTGAACGAGCGTGATGCGGATCATCAGACGATGCTGCAGATTGCAAAAGCCTACAAGTATTGCAGCTTGTTGACTTTGCTCAAGCACACTTCGCAATCCGCAAAGGCTCATCAGGTAAACGGCAACAATGATGATGCTTTTGAATCGGAAATAGCCGCGACGTACCGAGAAGTTCTTGACAGCCTCCTTCGCGCTTGTGTGCTATCTGGGCCAATGTTGACCTTGGTGTGGCCATTGTTTACTGTGGGAATGGCAGCAGAATCTGCGGCTGACAAGACGATCACGCAGCACATCTTTGCCAAGCTGAACGAGAGGCAGCATATGAAAGTGGTTGAGTGCGCTAGTGAGATGGTGGAAAGGGCTTGGAAGAGGATTGAGATGGACCAGTGGACGGGTCCGCCGGATGTTCTGCTCTGCTAGCTGCTGCGTGTGTATTACCTATGAATGACAAACGACACGGCAAGATCGAGGACTTGGCCCAGATCTTTATGCGTGGCTTTTGAGCCCGGGACGCAAAGTGTCGAAAGTACTAGCACAATGACGTTCCTTTGGGCGCAGGATTCCGCTGTGGACCATGTGCGATTCTGGCCGGAATTTGTAGAGTACAATGCAAGGCCGTGTTTCCAGAGGATATTGTGGCTCCGACGTGCATGTTGATTTACCGTCCAAATGGCAGCGGAGGTGCTTACGTTGGGAGTGCCTTTTCAGCTCGGCGCGGCTGGCGAAAGGCTTTAGGCACTTCAATGCCGGCTGACCTTGACCTCGGGGGAAATACTTATTTAATGCATCCGAGTCGAGCGCTCATCGTCCGACTGGGACACTGCTCTGGCTTTGACACCCTGCTCCGGTTTTGACACCCTACTACGGTTTTGAACAACTTTCTCTAGGTGACGTCTACCGGGAGAATTGGCGCGGTCCCTTCAGCGCCTCGCCACCTGGTATTTTGACTCTCCGGGTCACGTCGCCCAGGAGGACTGAGGCGGTGTGAGTGGAGGGGTTCCATGGTGCCTCACCACTGGTTATTCGGGCTCTCATGGGTGATTTTCTCTAGGAGAATCCTTCTGGGCCGAATGCCAAAGACGATTTCTCCTGTTCTTAGACTAACATGGTAGAGACGGGAAAAGAAAGGGATTTACCTCTCTAACGAAGATTGCCGATGTTCAAGCTTCAGGTAAGTCTTACTTCGGCACCTACTGGGGGAGTGAGATCGGTAGCCTGCCCTTCATAATATTGGAGAAAAGTGCCGCTCAATTGATATGACCAGATGTTCTGGACGAGTGGTGCTCGACGTTGAATTTCCGACGCTCAACGAGATCCTCAGCGATCTGTATGTATAGGAGAACAGGAAATGCTTTAATGGAATTTAGATTCGCGGCATCAAATCAAGGCTCAAATTTTCTGCAAACACGATATATAGAAAACAAACGAAAAGGCGAGATAATAAGGGCCATTCCAAGTTTGGGCTACGCACGTAAAAAGACCTTGTGCACCGTCGCCGTGTGATTCTTGAAGTGCATAACGCTCGAGAGGACCAGCCCCGCTACCTTGCATTGTGGATGCGGACACGGGACCGGATCCTCAGGGGCGAAGTTTTTCAAGTGCCTCCCAACCTCATTCATTATCTGGTGGGGTTTGGTATATTCGTAGACTCGATGGTGGTAAGGCAGGCTTTCGTTACCTAAGCAAAACGTACATTAGGTGGGCCGGCAGACCATAGGGAAATCTTTCGTACCTCCGGGGGAGTCGTTCATCGTACTATCCGAGTCCTCCTATTTAATGATAACCTTAGGCCGACCGCGGCGCTGGGCTTCCCGCCGATCGTATAACGCCGTTCGGGCCTTAATCGCCTCGATTCTTCGCCGGAATCGTTCTCGATCTAAGAGACCCTCTCCGGGACTGTAGACCAATTGGACGACCTTCGCTCGCTCAGGGATATTGTAGACGATCGGCTTTGCCCGTTATATATCTTGAGTAGATATAGAAGTGACCGCCGTAGCGGAGAATCGAGCATTAAAGGCCAGAGTATTAGCTGTCCGGAAGTGTCGCTTCCGGGCCTGCGCAGTTATCTTCACCCGCAGTCTCTGTTTTACAGAATTCAAGCGGGCCTCTGCTTTTTTCTTCGTCTGGAACAGGCTCGTTCCCTGAGCATCCTTGATTGTTTTCCCTGCTCTGCGAATTCGCTCAGTAAGAGCTTTATTCCGTTGGCCGAGCTTAATCACTTTTGGATAGGTCGCCAGCTCCGCCTTCTGCTCCGATAACTCTGTTGGCGCGCTAGCGTCGGCTGTCAAGCTGGCAAGCCTGGCCATCTTTTGTACCACGTCGTTGGATGGGCGACCTAAGTAGCAGGCCTTGGTGTCAAATCGGACCTCCTGGTCCAGATAATAGCCAACTGCTCCCTGCTAATGGTCGAAGGTCTGATCTCGGACGGAGGAGGGAGCCTTATCTGTGGCAGGTGCATGAGGTCAGCGTTTAGAGCAGTATTCGGAGTGATAGGAGCTATAGACCAAAAAGGAGCAGACATACTATTAACGACATTCAAGAGGCCACCTCGGAGTCCATACTGGATGAAGGAGTGTTGGAAGCCCGCCTTCTCCCTAAGTCGCTTTAGGTCCTCGATCTGCGTACTCGTACGCAGAGGGTCCGTCGGCGATATACCAGACTCTCCTACGCCCCGTAATTTCTTATGGAAGACTGGAAGGTCCAAGACGTTACGCTTCTCTTTTAAAGTTAAGCTTTTCCTGCCCGGCGATATCTTCACCCAAAATATATTCTCTACCTTTTGAGCTAACTTGGCTTCGAATGTATTATCGTAAGCCGCTAGAGATATTAAATAATCGAGGAGGAAGAACAGCGGATCGTCGTTTTCTCTAATAATAACCAGGGTTTTTCTAGGTACATATACGTTAGTTAAAGATCGCTATTAGCGGAGTAGTAGTAGGGATAGAGTGGCTAAAGGAAAATAGGGAGGTTAATATAACTTATATTCGCGGATAATTATCTTCTCCTTTCGTGTAAAGGAGAGTGGCTTTTATAAAGACAAGGTTAGGCTTTCTTAGAATTTCGTTGATAACAATACTAATGGTAAAATATCGATAGAGAAAAGATCAAGTCTCTTCGGGTCCGATATCGTAATCGTTATCGATGTTAAGATCCTTATTATTAGTAAAGACCGAACTGTAATCGCTATCTTAGTCGCTTTCACTATTATATTTGCTGTCGCTGTCGTCGATTTTATCGCTTACTGTACTAGTATTACTGTTAACGTCGCAGCCAGAATCCATTGCCATTAAAGTATCGCCCTTATATCTCTTCTTCCTATAATGGCCACCATCGCCCGTGACATCCATCAAATCTTTTCTACTCCTTATGGCATCGACGATCGCCACGGTCTCAAGGGGCTCGTCCGAGTTATTGGAGTCGTCGAACTTAACGCGGGTATTAAATAGTAAGTATAGTTAGTAACTAAAAAAGACGGCGGCAAGTATACCGGTTACGACTTGGACCCGCTACCGCTCGTCTAAGTACGTCGCATCATCCAGCACCCAATATATATAGAGGAGGAGGTAGAGGTCGTTAAGGCCGATTACCGGTTTCTTCTTAGGTAGAACACGGAGGCTGTACTGGCCGATAAGCACGTTTATATACTATAGCAGCCGAGGACGTCAGCGTAGAGCTTCCTAAGCCTAAGGGAATGGTAGCTTATATTCTATATATCCCTCCTCTCGCGCGGGTCGAAGTCTCGATTAGCTTTATCGAGGATATATATTCTTAGGACCCGCCAATAGTTCCTAAGGCTCGATACCGTATCAATTCTTTTATAGCGATCCAGCGTCCACTTCCAAAAGATCGTAAAGACCGGCACTTCTGCCTTAGTAAGAAAAAGGAAAGGGTTGTGTCCAAGCTCGCTGTAGAACCTAGGTAAGGATTCATAGGTATTAGCGAGATTATAGACCGTAAAGATAGGGTAGACTTATCCTTCCCACTTCTTTAATACCGTTGCCAGGCTCTTCTCAGTGTTATCGGCAGCCGGCTTGCGGGTCTTACCTTGAGCAGCGACCTCTGCACGCTGCTGGATGTAAAAGCTCGGCGGTAGCCTGCCCCTTTTCCGCTGCGGCCGTCCCATGTCATCCAAGTGAATGATAGACGTGGGATTCGATGAACGGGGTGAGTGGACTGGGAGAGAATTACCAGTCGAGACGAATATGCGGAGTAAGAGCAATTTCACGATCGAAAAACCAAAGGACCGCGATATGGGTAAGCGATATGGGTGAAGTCCAGCTTCACTTGTACAGTGACAATGTGGAAGAACGTAGAAGTCGGAGGGTGGGCACCAGGCCTCATTAATGTTGGCTGCCCCGCAGAGGCTTGCTTGAGGGAAGGGTGTTGAAGCCAATGAGATGCGGCTACCCTCTGCGAGACTCTTACCCGATTGGGTTAGCGCCTTGGCGCTCTCGTGTATGTTAGTTGTCCCACAATTATAGATTTTATAGCAAGCAATACAGATGTTATCTGACTTTATTACCTGCTTCAAGTGATTATAAGTTCGGGACGACTTTATTGAACAAGCGCTCTAATTATAATGAATACTAAAGCATTATTAGTAATTCAATTAACTCGTAAAGAGAGTTTACGAGATAGTTATACATCAAAGAGATCTACTTCGAGTGTAAATCGATATTTTCAAAGCTTTTGTATTAGTTCTATTACATACTTTATGTTATCAAGATAAGTAAAAATAATAATAGGTTGTTCGAATAAATCTTTGCAAAGCTTACAGAATTGTCGACATAGTTAAACTAATCAAGAAATATAATGTTCGCTCTATTAAATGCAAATTTGTGAGAGAACGTCAATAGCAACTTGATAGATCGAAATCTATATTAATAGAATCTCTAGCAATAAATACAAAAAAGCTCGACAAATAGAAATCTCGTAATACAAAGATACGCAAAAAGATAGATTTTATATATAATAAGACAATTAAAATGCAATTAAAATCGATCTAAATTGCAAAGAAAATATAAGATTATCTTAAGAAAATTTGCACTTCTAATAAATAAAGTAATAAATAAAAGTTAATAAGCAAGATAAAATATTTATTACTTATTACATGCAAAGATATTGCAAACTTTTGTAATTAATTAGATAAATTAAAGATAAAGATCAAGAATCTCAAGATATAGATTAACAACTACTTTGGTATTGCGATACTTAATTTTCTTAATTAGCGTTTTAAAACTTGAATTATTTATCTTGTATAGCAAGCTCGTAATACTTACACTTAAGTTTTAGTTAAGCTGCATACTATAATAATATATATTAAACTTATCTAGAAGAAAAGAACAAAGTTAATTGATTTTCTAAAAAATTAAAGTTGACAATTTAGCAACAAAAGAAAACTTAGTGTAAACAAGTGTTTAAAGCAAAAGTTACAATATAGAAGCAAGAAAAAGTTCAAATTTCTTAATAAAGAATATACTAGAGAAATACAATATATTAGCTCAACAATAGCAACTAAATTTAACAATATATGCACAATATTTTATTATATTAGTTAAAATTAATAATTGTCGACTTATAGTAATAATTAATTTTAGTGGAATAAATAATTTTATAATTAGAGCTTTTGTAAAGAGAAAAGAATATTTTACTTAAAAGAAACTTGACGCTTACAATCTAATAATTGTAAATAAAAACTTGTTACTCGCAAAAAATAAAAAAGAAAATAGAGAAACAAAATTACTATTAATAGCTATTTAGCAATATTACAAGAAACTAATCTTTAATATAGCAAGAATAATTACTTATAATATTGTTCTAGAAATGTCTTAATTAAAACAATACAATTTAAAAATTAATTAGAATATACAAGTACTTAGATTTGTGCATTATAATTATACAATTTATATCTAATCTACGTATCGACAACGTTCGATAATAGATAAAAAATTAAATCGAAACTCGATTGCAAGTAGCAAGCTTATATTTTTGCAAAAAAACAATCTAATAAAGTTTAACTCAACAAGTATTAACAAAGATTAGCTAAATTTAAAATGTAAAATGAATAAAGAAAATTACAAATCTTTTAAGAGTTCTAAACTATTTAATATAATAAGAAAATTGCTAAAGTATATATTACAAATATACAATAATTAAAAGTATTTATTTTAGAAAGGGAAAACAATCGAGATTCTATCTAAATATTAATTGTAAAATTACAATATTAGACTTAAATTAAGCAAACAACTTAGATTTAAATTTATATATACTTTATTCGAAAAGAAGCTAGAAATACTTCGCGAATATTTGATAAAAAACAAAAAAAAAATTTATTAGAAAATTTCAATTACAAACAAAATACTTAATTCTTTTTATACTTAAAAAGAATAAAATTCTTTATTTATCTATTAATTATTAAAAGCTAAATAATATTACAATAAAAAATCGATATTTACTATTTAATATTAGTAAGCTTTAGAATTAATTGTTCGAAGCAAAGTACTTTATTAAATCAAACTTATAAGAAACATATAATTAAATTAGAATAAAGATAAGAAAGAATAGACTGATCGCGCTGACCCGGAAATGTCACGTGCAAATGTCAAGACTTGGGTCAAAAAAAAATCGAAGAATCGAATCGCTCAAAGTAGTTTAGTCGATTACTATAAGTAGTTTGGCGCACTTCGCGCTAAACTACTTTGAGCGATTCGATTTCAAAAAATCGTCACGATCCAATCTTGGCGTCGAGTCGAGCTAGAGAAGTGATATCATAACTTGACTCGACGATCAATCTAAGAAAGAAGTAAAAGACAATTTTTTATATACAATATAAATTATACAAATATACAATAATATTGTTCGAGCTTATAAACGTCTTAACAATATATTAAGAAATAATTAATAATATATTATAACAACATTTGAATTAATTTGTTATAATATATTTAAACAATATTATAATTTACTTAAACATTTTAGAAGAATATATAAATTATGTTTTTAAAGTACTAGAATGTCTAGATAGAAAAAATCTATATTTTAAATTAAAGAAATGCGAGTTTTATTAAGAAGAAATTGATTTTTTTAAATTTGTTGTTAAACAATATAAAGTACGTATAAATTCTAAAAAGTTATAAGCAACTAAAAAATAAAAATTATCTATTAATATTAAGAAAGTTTAATTCTTTCTAGATTTTATAAACTATAGCAAGAAATTTATTAAAAATTACTTTGTTAACGTAATATCATTGACAAATCTTACAAAGAAAAAGACATTATAAATATAAAAATTAATAAAAAAAAATCATTTTACGATTTTAAGCTAGAATGTTTAAAGAAGTTAATACTAAAGATGTACAATTTATAATTGTTAAGCAAGATTAAAATTAATATATTAAATCTAGTTATCAATATATACTTTAATTAAGAGTATAAAGATATATAATAATTAATAATATATCTTTCGAGAAAACTCTTGTTAATCGAATAAAATTATAATATTTACAACAAGAAGCTACTTGCTATTATAGTTTTTTTAAGATTATAAAGAGTATATATTAAAGAATTATTAAAATTTACAATTTTTACAATTTTTACAAATTATAAGAATCTTTTGCACTCTACTACTATTAAACAACTTAACAAAAGACAAGTATAATAATTAAAATAACTCGAACAATACAAATTAAGAGACAATATATATTAGACAAAAACAATAGCAAAGTAGACGCACTTAGCAAAAGAAGTAATTATATAAAAACAAAGAAATTGTTTAATTACAATATACTTGAGATTAACAAAGACAAATTACTATTAAAAAACAAGTATAAGCTAAATATTACTTTACGAATATTTAGAAATAATACAAAAGAATTTCCAATAAAGAAAGAAAAATTTCAAATATTTATTAACAAAATCGACAAATATATTAGAGAGCACTATAATAAATTATTGCAAGAGCACTTAAAAGTAATCAAAACTCTTTAGCTTTTATACTAGTATTGTTAGTTTTTTTTAATAAGACAAGTTGTTAAGATATATATTAAACGATATCTTAGCTATTAGCAAAACAAACATAATATATATACAAACTATAACAAAATTCAATATTAGAAATTATCTAAATTGCTATAGAACAAAGTTACAATAAACTTTATTATTAAGTTGTCGAAGTTAACAAATTTAGCAACTAGAGACAAATATAATTTAATACTAATAATAATTGAGAAACTTATTAAGTACTTATATATTATTGTATGCACAAAGAAGTTTATAGCAAAACAACTAGAATATATTGTATTAAATCGACTTATATAATATTACAATATACTTAAAGAACTAATTAATAATAGAGACAAGCTCTTTATATCTAATTATTAAAAAACACTTATATTAATATTAAATACAAGACTTTGTATATCTATTGTCTATTACTTAATTACAAATAAATAAATAGAGAGAACAAACTAGAGTCTTGGGCAATACTTGCGATACTATATTAACAGTACTTAAAACAATTGAATATTACTACTATTTATAATACAATTAATATTGAATGCAAAAGTCTCGAATATTACAAAAATAATCTTATTCTACGCAAATTATAGCGAAAAATCAAATCTCTTTAAGAACGAACAAAAATATCTATCGACACAATTAATTATTAAAAGAATAGTTATATTGAAGAAGATACAAAGTAACATCTCTTTTATATAGAAAAAATCAACAAAGTACTAGAACAAAAAACAAAAAATAACATTTTAACTAAAAAAGAAGAATTAAAATGTATCTTTTAATAAAGAATCTAAAAACTAGAAAGAAAAACAAGAAATTATATTATATTAAGATTAAATTATTTTTTATTAAAGTAGTTAAGAAATTAATTAATTACAAACTTAACTTACTTAAGAGTGTTAAAGTGTTTTTAGTATTTTATATTTTATTGTTAGAATTAATCGATTTTAATATATCTATATAGAAAATATTTTATTACAAAGTTCAAGAAGAAAGCAAATACAAAGTAGAAAGAATTCTAAAGCAACAAGATCAAAATTATCTTTTCAAGTAAAAGAGATATTCTATCTCAAAGAATACGTCAAAACCAAGGAAAAATCTTAATAACTACTATAATTTTATTTAAAATTTTTACTAACGTTCGAGAAGTTATTTAGCATAGCAAAAGAAAATTAAAAGATAAAGAACAATTTAACAAAAGCGTTTGCAACAAAACAATTAAAAGATTTTAAAGCATTAAACTCTTTTATCTTTGACAATAAATATTGTATTTTCTGTTTAATTTTAGTATTAATTTTCTTTAAAATCTTTTTATTTTGCAACAATTAAGTTATAACAATTGTTAATAACGCTTTATTCTTAGCAATTTTAATAGGCAAATCTTCTCTAATATTATTAAAAGAAAATCAAGATATATTTACGCAAAGTTTATTAACACAAATATATTTCGAACACTTTAGATAAGATAACAAGTCGTCTATTGCGATACAAGAATAATTAAAGAAAGAGCAATATTTGCAAGCAAAATCTATTAAAATATTGTAATATATAATTTTAAATATAAGACAAAAACAACTTTGTTGCTAATAAAATATAATAGAAGAGACAATAACTTTCGAGACAAAAAGCTTTAAAAAAAGAGATAATATTACAATTCTAATTCCAAACAATATAATATATAATCTACAACACAATATATAGTACAAAGCACAACTATTTGTATATTTGACAACTTAACAAACAAGCAATATTCGATATATTTAACAACAAGCTAAGTAAATAATGTTTAATATATTTAACAATAAACTAAGCAAACAATATTTAATATATTTAACAACAAGTTAAGCAAACAAAAAGAATCTTCTTTAGTATACAGATTTTTAAATACAACTTTTTTATAAATTGTATTTAACTTATTTTAAGTCTTTAATTATTGTTACTTTAATTTATTAAATTATCTATAAAGATTTATTGAACATAAGATTGTCAATAGTTGCGAGTCTTGTTATTAAGTAATTACTTGCATTGTCTAAAGACGTTTACAAATCTCTTTGATAAATTGATCGTCGAATCGAGTTATAATATCATACCTCTAACTCGACTCGACGCCAAGATTGGGTCGTGACGATTTTTTGAAATCGAATCGCTCAAAGTAGTTTAGCGCGAAGCGCGCTAAACTACTTATAGTAATCGACTAAACTACTTTGAGCGATTCGATTCTTCG
>JAABUQ010011171.1_pt1 | contig 11556 bp, 24 predicted proteins | sample 5560001 | NCBI WGS metagenome assembly JAABUQ01 (sample SAMN10711888, study PRJNA513371) | rock metagenome | isolation source: Antarctica rocks | place: Antarctica: Victoria Land, Finger Mt nord | collected 2015-12-18
CACGCTGGATCTCGGCTGCCCTGTTTGCCGCAGTGCTGCTTTGCTTCTTCCTCCCCTTCGCCTCGACGTCGTGCACATTGCCCGGCGGCTACGGAAACGGAGCCCAGGGCACATCCACCGTCTACCATGGAACCGACTTCCTGACTGGCTCTGAGCCGAGCCTCAACCAGAACGGCGTACCGCCCTCGAACCAGCCTGAGTCGGGGGTTATTCTCGGCGTCCAGATTCCAGCCATCCTTGCGGTGCTCAGCTGTATCAGTGGTCTGGCTGCCAGCCTCGTTATCCGCCGCCGCCGCCACCTCACGGCACTTTGCCTGGCCGTTGTAGCCGGTCTGCTGCTGATCTTGAACCAGCTCAGCGTGCGGCAGCAGATCGCCGACCGGATCAATTACGACTTCAAAGCTCGGCTGCTCTTCGGCAAGGTTCCGTCGGACTATGTGAACAACGAGCCGGGCTTCTGGCTGGCCCTACTCCTGCTGGTCGTCGCCGCGATCCTCAACGGCATCGCCGTGCTGCGCGAGCGGCGCAAGCACCACCGAACCGGAGGCGTCTGAGCACCTCCGCCGCCAGACCTATCAGTGCAGCCGGCTAGCTTGCTACCTACCTGGCAGTCGCGTGCGGTCGAGCGCCAGGCGCAACTGCTCTGCGGTGTCGCGAGCTGCCTGAGCCGCCGAGGACTGGCTGACTTCCCCACAGACGCGTTGGATCTCTTGAAACACCGGCGCCGAGATATACGGGGCCTCCTGCACGACCTGGCCGACCAGACGGCTTGCTTCCTGCGGCTCGATGTCGCGGCCGCGCAGGAAGGACTGGGCAAGCGCGAGCAAGAGTCCTGGCCGATCCTTCGGCCGGTCCGGCCCAACTCGCTCGATCGCTCCGGTCAGAGCCTCACGACCATCTGACGACCGAGCTTCACCAGACTAGCTCCCCGCTCGCCTGCGAGCCAGTCGTGGCTCCAGCGATGCGAGCGCGAGTCCTGGGGTAAGGTCGCTCACATGCCAGAGGAGAGCTACGTTCAAATCACCATGACGACGGATTCCCGCGATGAGGCCGACAAGCTGGCCCGTGTTGCGGTGGACAACCGACTTGCCGCCTGCGCCCAGGTCCTCAGCCCGATCTGGAGCACTTACTGGTGGCAGGGCAAGATCGAGACGGCGGAGGAATGGATGATCCTGATGAAGACCCAAGAGCGCCGCGTGATGGAACTCATCGACCGCCTGCGGGTCGAGCACAGCTACGAGACGCCTGAGATCATCGCCACGCCGATCACGGCTGGCAACCCAGCCTACCTTGCGTGGATTGAGGCGGAGACAGCCGCGGGGAAGCGCTAGAGCTGCAGCAGCTGGTCGTGCAGCTGGCGTGCTGCAGGCAGCCGAAGCCAAGGTTTGAGCCGAGGGCTCAGCCGTTTGAGGTGGTCGTAACCGAGCGTGGATTCGGTTTCGCGGGCGGCCTCTAGGGCCTGGTCGGCGAGCTTCAGGCCGGCCTCGGCGGCCTCTACACCCTGCTGCTGGAGATAGACGTCCGCCGTGTCAGCCAGGAAGATGGCGCGCCTCTTTCCCGATTCCAGTCCGCCGAGCACGTTCGTCGCAGCTTGTAGGGCGCTTTCGGTCATGCCCAGGCGGGTGTAGGTCGAGATCGCGAAGCCTGCCATTCGGGTCGAGTCCACAAACCGAGTCCATGTCCTCTCCTGGGCGGGCTGAGACGCCTCGTACATGCGGAAGCCGTGTTCTAGCAGGCGAGCGGCGGCCACCGCATCTCCAGTGAGGGCCGCCTCCTCGGCCTCGCGCCCGTCAATCCATGCGAGCGTTGTCGGGTAGGCGCCGCCGTCGACGCAGCTCCTGGCCGACTGGAGGAGTTCCCGGGCGAGGTCGGGAGGCGCACCGTAACTGGCATAGGCCAGGAGGCAGGCTCGAAGGACAGGGTCGTCACCTTCCCTCGCCGCCAGGGTCGCGATCTTGTAGAGTCGGGCGACCGATTCTCGATTACCCATGTCCCAGGCGATCCAACCGCCGAGCGAGGCAGTGTCGCCGACGGTGGCGATCAGCCGCCGCTTGAGCCCAGCCGGCGCTCGTTCAAGTAAGTCAGTCAGGCGATCGAGGTGCAGCTCAACGCGGGCGGATAACTGGCGTGCGGGTATCTGCCGCTCCAGTTGGTGGAGGCTGGAGGTCTGAGCCTCCAGGTCGGAAATCAGGACGGTGTCGACCGCAGCGCTCCTTCGGATCGCCTTCTCGAGACGCTCCCATTGGTCTGGGTCCGGAGCGGCAAGGGAGAGACCGAGTAGCTGGAGAAAGTGTCGCCGATCGAGCGGCCTCACTGTGCGTACCTCGCTTTCAGCAATCCCCTCTGCCAGTACACCATGGTCGCCTCTTTGCAACCGGTCGAAGGAATCGGAGGTCGTGAACGACAGGGACGGCGCCGAGGTGGAGGCGCCACCGCCAGTGGCGACGATCTCCAGCAACGCTGACTTGAGACCGGGGGCGGCGATCGGACGACCAGACTGGTATGCCTCGACCAAGATGGCGGTTGTAAGGGCACCTGTCATTGCTGTGAGACGATCGGCGAGCGCGCGATTGCCGCCAACGCTCCGGGAGGCTGTGGCGACCAGGGTGCTCCACGCTTGATCGGAATCGGGCATCTGAAGCGCGAGCCGGTCGGACTTCCGCCCCGCAGCACCGTCGAGATAGAGGATCTTCGACACCTTTAATGCATCCCGCTGCTGGCATTCTCCCGAATCTCAGGCGCTCTGTCCAGAAGCGCGACGGGGCGGCTCCGCGTGGGGCGCGAGCCCCGCCTCTCGTCGAACTCTCAGCAGCTCCTCATTTAGGTCGGCGATAGAGGCTATGAGTTCGCGTCGGAGGTCCTCGATCTGACGCTGGAGATCAGAGGCAGCGTCGGGTTCCATCAGTAGGTCCGCAACGCTCGTTCCAGCAGCTTCCGCAGCAGCAAGCAGAGCGGTAGCCGGGATGGCGCGTGGGCTCCGCCGCCACGCGTACCACAGATGGCGAGCTCGCTTCTCTCCCTCAACGTCCTCCATGCGCACTGCTGGCCGAAGCCGTCGCGACATCTCCTCCACAGTGAGGCCCGCCTCGCTCCTGGCTCGCTCCAAAGCAGCCAAGACCTGGCGCTCCAATTCCTCCGCTTCCACACAACAACCGTAGCCGTTATAGCGACCACCCCAAGCCCAGCTTTCGATTGATAGGCTTGACAGATGTTGTCATCACAGCTACATTAGCGTTATGACGGCCCCGCATGTCGCTCACATGGCAACGTCGCAGCCGCCTTGCCGCCTTCGCGACCCAAAGCCAGAACCGGGGTCGAGGGGCAAGGGCTTCAAGGTCGCTTGGACCCGGCGCCCCGACATCCGCGCGACCGCCGCTGCGCCCGAGGGCGATGGTTGATGCCCGTTCCCATCAGGCTCTCGCCAGTTGACCTTTGGTCCGAGGGATCTGACGCCGAGAACCGGGTCGACCTCGAAGTCGAGCTTCGCGACGAGGCCGGCGAGCGGTATCTGATCGACGTCAGGCGGGCTCCACTGAGCGTCGATGACGCCGTGTCAGTGGGAGTCGATGAGGCTCGGCAGCAGGTTGGCGACGACGACCTTGAGCAGACCGATTGGAGCTTCCGCTGATGCTGTCCAACTACCCGCCCGGCGTCACGGGCAACGAGCTTGAGATCGCTGGCCCGGACTTCGACTGCACGGGAGTCGAGTTCTGCCGGCACTGTGACTCCGAGCAGGAAGGTGTCGTAGCTGGCTATCGCGGGGATCAGTGGTTCACGTGCGCTCGTTGCGATGAAATCACGGACCTCGCCGATCAGGAGCCGGCCGTCCCTTGGGGGCACGAGCCCGGCGACGACTGGGAGCGTGGATCCCGGTCCAGCGCCAGAGAGTGTGACTTCTAGTGGCGGTAGCGAGATTGATCCCGACTTTCGACGAAGCAGTGCTGCGGCTGATCGCTTCCCGCGAAGACCAGGGCCTTGCGCCCACTGTCAAGGACCCGACTGCCCTAAGTCAGATCGCGAACGTCATCCGTGCCACCTCGGCGCCTGGCACCGCTCGGCCACCCAGTCGGCGCCGGGCTTCTGCAGTGGGCGCTGCGGTCAATGGGGATGGTGGCCGTGCCTGATCCGACCTGCCTCCAGATCGATCTCCGTAGCTCCGCTGAGCCGGGCAGCTGCCGACCCATCCTTTGCTTCCTCGGCGATCGTGCCCACGCGCACTGCTCCTGCGGGCTCCCCATGCAGGTCGGTGCCGAGTGCTGCTCGCTTTGTGGGTTTGAGCAGATCGACCCGACGCCCGAGCAGCCATCGCGTCGGCGTCATCGGATCAGCGATGATGACGGGCTTCTTGCGCTCGTCTCCGCCATATTCGACCGCGATCGGGCGAGTGGGGTAGCGGCTTGAGCGCGACCACCGATGTCGTCGGCTACGCCTACAAGGCCGACACCTACTGCCCGCACTGCCTCGTGACAGCCATGGACGGGCGGGGTCTCTGGACCCCTCCTGATGGCGGCAACGAGTACCTCGAAGAAATGCTCTCGCGGACTTCGGTGTCGCTCGGCATCGACCGCTTCGACGAGTCGAGCTACGACTCCGGCGACTTCCCCAAGGTCATCTTCCGCGATCAGGCGGCGGACGATCGCTGCTCTGAATGTGGCGCTCGGTTGGCGGACTTCCCGAGTGGGGTGGGCGCGTAAATGGGCAAGCGCAGCTCCTTCAAGCGCAGCACTCCGGCCGATGAGATGCTGACTCACCGCCGGGCCTGGCGGATCGACGACAGTCATTTCAAAGTCTGGTCGCGGGCGGCCGACCACAGATACGAAGTCGAGCTTGAGCCGGACGGCGATCTGGCCTGCACATGCCCGGCCGGGGCGTACGGCGAGCCGACCTGTTGGCATCGAGGTGCCGTGGCCCGCCGCCTACTTCGCGAAGGCTTGCCGCCCAGTCTCGGCGTCGGCGAGCTCGACGACGAACGCGGCGGGAAGCTCGTCGGATTGTTCCCATACGGGGACGGGGACGATGCTGCCTGAGCGTCTCAACGAGGTTGACACTCGCGTCGCTCTCACCCTCACCCCCGCGGAGTGGCACGCCGGCCTCGGTGCTCAGATGGAAGAGCTTCTCGTCCAGGTCTGGCGCTGCGAAGCCGCCGCCGACGAGGCCGTCCGCACCGACGATCGCCTTGCTCTTGCCCTCCGACTGCTCCCCGATCCCTGTCGGGAACGTCCCCGATGAACCCTACCTATCGCTGTCGGGCCTGCGACTGCGCCCTAGACAACGCCGCTGTCCTTCGCAGATCCGACAGCGATCCGGTGGGCCGGGTCGCGGAGAGAGCTGGTCGGGGCGGGAACGCCTCGCCCCGACATCAACGCTTCGCCTTGCCGCCGCGAGGTTTCTGGCGCGAGCAATTCCAAGCCAGCGGAGGGCGCGGCGGTGCCCTCTTCGCAACGTACGAACTGGAGGACGAGCCGTGTCGCGACTGACCTTCGAGATTCCGGACGACCTAGCCGAGGTCGCCTTCGAACATGTCACCGACCTCGCCTACGTTCACGACCTCCGCGTGGTCGAAGGCAATACGGACTTCCGCCTGAGCGAGGAGCGCTGCCGCTGCGGTCGCCAGCTTAGGGAAAAACGGTGGTTGCCCATCGGCCCCTGGATCGGCTACTGCCCCGGCCATGACTTCGACGGTGCCGCATGAAGCCGAAGTCGCGCGAGTACGGCGCGCCACTCAAAGTGGAGCGCTGGCACCGCCATGAGCTGGCGAGGATGCCCTGGCCGGGCCCCTGCGCTGTCTGCGGAATCGCAACGCGCACCGAGATCGATGGACGCCGGCTCTGCGCCGCTCATCTCCGCAAGACTGCGTGATGAAGACCCGACTGGTCGGAGGCTTGGCGGCAGTCTTTCTTCTGGTCGGCTGCGCCGGGACCGGAGGTTCAAGCTCGCCGGCTCAGCGGCATGGCGGCGGGGAGGCTCCCGGTGGGCCACTCGCTCAAGCATCCTCGACGCCCGGTGCCGGCTGCCACTACCGTCAGGCGGCTAGCGGCCAGACCCTTCCCGACCCGTCGTGCACCCCCGGAGTGACTAACCCGACGGTGAGCCAAGCCAATATCGGCTCAACCATCTGCGTCCGTGGCTGGACGAAGACGATCCGCCCTCCCGCCTCCGTAACCGAACCCCAGAAGCTGGAGTCGATGCGACGGTATGGTGCCAGCGGCCCGGCCGGGACCTTCGAGTTCGACCATCTGATCCCGCTCGAGTTGGGTGGGGCGCCAGACGATCGGCGCAACCTCTGGCCCGAACCGGACGACAACCCGCGTCCGGGAGTGCTGAACAGCAAGGACCTGGTTGAAAACGCGGCCAACCGAGCCGTGTGCGCAGGTCGTCTGCCCCTCGCTCAGGCTCAGCAGGAGATGGCAGCCAGCTGGCCCGCCCTGGGGCACGCGTTGGGCGTGAAATGATGGCGCGCGGCCGCTCCTTGGTCGAAGAACTCACGGCCGACCACTCTCTCAGCGAGGCGGATCGCCAGCAGATCCAGGACTTCGCGGTCTGGCTGCGCGCGGAGTCCAAGCGGCAACCGAACCCCGCTGGCGACGAAACCGACATGTCCGCGGTGCGTGCGGAGGAAGAGAGCAGTGAATAGCACTGGCGTCACGTGGAGTGCCATCGCAGACTGTGACCACCGGCAGTTGGTGGCCGAAGTAGACAGGCTGATCCGCCCCTGGCTGTCTGCAGGTGAGGCTTGGGGCGATGAAGGCGACCGCCGGCCGGCGCTTGACCAGTTAATGAGTGCCCTTCTGCGGGTCTGCGGGATGCGCAGATTGCGGCTGGAGCTGACCTTCGACGGCGGTACCTACACGTTGGCCGAACACGGGCGGGCTGTCACCGAGGACTACAGGCTTGCGGAGGCGGCCCTGCGACTGCTCCACCGAGAGCTGCAAGAGATGACGCGCGAGGACCGACCAGGAGGCTCACGTTTCCACCAGCCCTCGCCTGTGTTGGCCCTCACTGGAAGCTCGCGACGACTTCGATGATCCTTCTCGCCGACAGTGGGACCGGTCCGAGCGTCGTTCAGTTTCCACTCGCCCAGCGTGAGCCGGGGGCTCGGAAGGTCGCCGACTGGCGCTCAGGACCTCCCGCCGGTGGCATCCCCCCGCCTGACCGGCCTCCGGCTCGCGCTCAGACGGAAAGTGCTGGCGCAGGAGAAGGGCACGTGAGCCGCGATTTGGAGTCGCTGCGTCGGCTGCCGCTCGCCAGAGTCGAGGAGCTCTACCGCGATGGCGAGGTTTCGAAAGCTGACTTCGACTGCTACCTCGGTGCGTGGAACGCCACTCCCGGTCGACTAGCAGCGCTGGAGTGGCGCGGCGCCCGATTTGGGAGCCCTTTGATGTCGAGCAGGAGGAGGAGTAGTCCTGGCGGGATTCGGTGATGGACCGCGACTACCCTGTAAGGGATTGGGTCAGGTGACTGACACCTCACCGGGTGTCCGACTTCTCCGTGCCCGGCTTCGGGCCGGAGACGCGGCGGTAGCGGAGGGCACCGCGCACCTGCTCCAGATCAACGAAGGTTCGCCGGTCGCCGGTGCGGCGGTATTTGGCCACGACCTTCTTGTCGATCAGGCGCTCAATGGTGTCGCGGCTGACACCAAGATCGGCAGCAGCCTCGGTGATCGGGCAGATCGGCACCCCGATGAGTATGGCCATCACAGCCGCAGGATACCAGTATCTGCCGCACAGCGCCGCGTCTGCCGCTTGCACTTGCCGCAAAGTGCCGCTATAATCAGACGTAGACGGCCGCTCGGATTGGGGAATCGGGCAGCGGCCGCCAGAACCACACAGGAGGCTCCGCTATGAGTTTGACATCCCGGCATCCCGGTTTCGAGGCGTCGATCCGATGAAGGCCGGACGCACGCTTCAAGAGCTAGCAGTCGAGATCCGCCGTCAAGCGGAGACCAAGCGCGACTTCTTGGCCGACACCCGCGAGCTCACGCTGTTGAACGGCAGCGAGCTGCACGTCGGGAGCCAGGGCGAGTTCGCGCTGCGGCCCCTGGCTCACGACCAGATCGCCGACCACCTTGAGATCCCGCGCCGCTACTACGAGCGACTGCGGAGCGGGCATCCGGGGCTGTTGGACGCCAACGTCAACGGCCTGCTCCGGGCGATCTCGAGTCGGCGTCTGGTGCGCACCCTCGACGGGCAGGCTCGCGCATATCTCTCCGACCGCTACCGACGGCTGGACAACGACGAGCTGGCCGAGGCGGTGCTGCCGGTGCTCGGAGATATCCCGGGCCTTGAGGTCGTCAGCTGCGAGATCACGGAGAGTCGGCTCTACCTCAAGGCGACCACAGCGCGAGTCGTCGGCGAGGTCAAGAAGGGCGATCAGGTGCAAGCCGGCGTCCTCATCAGCAACAGCGAGGTCGGGCAGGGCTCGTTGCTCGTACAGCCCCTCGTCTACCGCTTGGTCTGTCTGAACGGCATGATCGCCGGCGATTCCGTCCGGCGCTATCACGTCGGTCGCCAGATCGACTGCGACGACGCGCTCGGCGTCTATCGCGACGAAACGCTGATCGCCGACGATCGGGCCTTCTGGCTCAAGGTCCGGGATGTTGTCCGGGCGGCTGTAAGTGAGGTCCGCTTCAGCGCTCTGCTTCAGCAGCTGCGCCTCAGCAGTGAGGGACCTCGGCTGGAACGGCCGCAGCTCGGCGTCGAGGAGCTGGGCCGTCGCTTCCAACTGAGCGAGGGCGAGCGGGACTCGGTTCTCCGCCACCTGATCGAGGGTGGCGATCTCAGTCAGTACGGCGTCCTCAACGCTGTGACGCGCGCTTCCCAAGACGTGCCGGACTACACGCGGGCGACTGAGCTGGAGGCGCTGGGCGGAACGGTGCTGGCAATGGACGGCCCGCAATGGCGAACGGTGGCGGAGGCGCGACCTCCCATTCCAGCCCCCAAGGAGGTTTCCCGATGACTGCGAACGCGGTCAGCGCCGACTACGAGCTGCCCCAGCCTGAGATAGCACCGCCCACGGCTGCGGCAGCCGACACGCCGTCCCCTCAGAACGGCCTCGCGCCCGCGCGCGACCCACAGAACAGCCAGACGGCTTCAGGTCCCCGACCAACCGTGGAGACGCTCACCGTGAACCTCAAGCGGTCGTACTGGACTACTCAGCCCAATGGCTCCTATGAGGTAGCGGTTGAGGCCACCTTCCAACCGGATCACGCGTTCTCGTCCGCCCGCAATTTGGATGCCGTTCATCGCCTGCTGGCACAACGGCTTGATGTCTACCTGGGCTCGGAGCCCGCAACCCCAAATGGAGGTTCTTAATGGCTACCTACACCCCGCCCCCGCCGCCAGCTCCCGCACTTGAGAATCCGGTCGATCCCAATCGAGTCAAGAACTACGACGCATATCGGGCGCGGATTGCGGACCTGTACTGGACCCGAAGCCGGCCGGAGTACGGCAACGAGCGACAGCTGGTCGTCGATCTGGAGCTCGTCGATCATCGTGGTGCCTCCCTTGGCAACGCCCGGACCTGGCTCAGCCCCCGCTTTGGACTGAACACCAAGACCGGTCAGGTCTCCAAGATGACCGCCTTCCTCAATGCCCTGGCCGAGCGGCCGGAAACCACGGTGATCGCCTGGTTCAACGACGAGGAAGGCGACGAGAACCGTGAGCACCCGATGAGTTGGGGCTACGACGAGACCGGGACGCCCTACCTCTCGCTCAAACCGGGACAGGAAGTCACCGTCCGCGGGAAGGTCGTACCTCGCGCCAATGAGGAGGGCTTGAAGTACCGCGTCGAGGTCTTCGAACCCGCATCAGCGAGCCAGGAGCCAGCCGCGGCTACGCCGCCCAGAGGCGGTGCAAGGCTGGCTACGGCGGTCGCCACGGCGGCACCGCGTCAGGTCGAGTCGGACTCCGACGACTCGATTCCGTTCTGAGAGGAAGTTACGATGGCCCGCTACTCTCGCCCGTCCGGTCCTTTGGGTTCCTCCCTCAGCTGGTCGCAGGTCGCGATGGTCGAACCGAGCTACAAGTTCGCCTGCGGCCGCAAGTGGGGCTACAGCCGCATCCTTCAACTCAGGGAACCTCCGAACGCTCGCTTGATCGCCGGCCGCGCCTACGACGAGGGCGTCAACGCCCTGCTCGGTGCCCGCATGGCCGGACTTTCGGCGCCGGAGGCACTGAACACCGCCTGGAAGGTGGCCGCGGTCTCGTTCGACCAAGGGATAGAAGGCCTCCAGGAGCCGCTAGAGAAGGAGCAGGCCGATAGCTACGCGGTCATGGTCGAGGCGGCCATCGCCTGCTTCCACCGCGAACTGCCTGCACTGGTGCCGGTGGCGCTACAGAGTGACCACGCCTACACGGTGCGCACAGCCGACGGCGCCAGCGTCAGCGTGCGCGGGCGCTCTGACTACATCGAGCCCGACGGCACCATCGTCGAGAACAAGCTCTCCGGGCTTGCCCGCTGGAACCGTGACGGCGAGTGGGACGAGGCCTGGATCGCCGAACACCGCGATCAGCTCGTCCTCTACTGGCTGGCGCGCCGAGCGGAGGAGCGTCGAGGGGTCGCCCAGCCAGCTCCGGTTGTGCCGCGAGCCCGCTTCGACGTACTCCAGGCCCACATTGGCCTCAAGGAACCGAAGCTGCGCTCCCTCGTCCTTGAGTTCGATGTCGCGGACGAACACCGGGCCCTCGCTGCGGTCCGGAATGCCAACGCGATCATCCGCGATGGGCGGCTTGCGGCTCGCCCTGGTCCGGCCTGCGACTGGTGCGGCTTCCGCGACCGCTGCCGAGAAGACGAATTGGCGCGGGGTGCGTCATTCAACGATCTGGTCGGCCTGCGCAAGGAGGGTGCGGCCTGATGAACAAGAGTATTCGGGCCCTCCGTCTTGACGCAGACGGCAGTCTCACCGCGACCGCACTGGAGGAGGATGCCAGGGGTACGCACCTCGAGGTCGCTGGATCGGAACATCGGCTGCGACCTGGTTGAGTGCGTGTCCATCCGCGACGACCTCGACATGTGGATCGACGAGGAGGGGAAGTTGAAGGGGGCGCCGCTCAATAGGGGCGCAACCAAGGCCATGCAACACAACCGACCTCGAGGCCTCCGCTGCCGCCTGGGTTGAGGGGTTCGTTGATGACGAGGTTCAGCGCCTTGGGTGAGTGGACGCACGCTATCTGCGAACGTTGCTGGGCCGCGCGGGAGGGGGACCGGTCGCCGGTCACCTTGGGGGAGAACTGGGAGCAGTGCTGCTTCTGCGGTGCTTCGACTAGGGGCGGGATCTTCGTACGCGCCGACCCTTCGACCGTTCTCTACGGAGGCAGCCAGCACTCTGGCGATAAAGGCAGCGCACTCGCGGTATTAGAAGCCGCCTGCCCGGTCTGCTCACAGATCGGAGCCGGCTTCGGTCCCAGCCACGATGGCAGTCCGCTCTGCCGCTGTGGATCCCTGGCCTCTGGTGGTCATCGGGCGCATTGCAGTTGCGACACCTGCTTTTGACCGTGATGAACCCCACCACGAGCTGCGTGACCCATAGGGTCGAGCACATGGGCAGCAACCCAAGAG
>JAABUQ010011172.1_pt1 | contig 11554 bp, 8 predicted proteins | sample 5560001 | NCBI WGS metagenome assembly JAABUQ01 (sample SAMN10711888, study PRJNA513371) | rock metagenome | isolation source: Antarctica rocks | place: Antarctica: Victoria Land, Finger Mt nord | collected 2015-12-18
GCCAGCCAGATCAACGACTCGACGAGCAGCAGCGACGTGCGTATACCTACGCGACGGAAGACGACGCGCGGCTGAAAGTCATTACGGGCGTTCCGGGGGCGGGTAAGACGCGGCTCATCAGCGAGATCGGCGCCGCGTATCAGGAGGCCGGGTACAACGTGCGGTCCGTCTCGATCGCCAACTCCGCCGTCGACGTGCTGCGGCGCGAAACGGACGTGCCGGCACGCTCGGTCGCGAAAGAACTCTACGAGTGGGGCCAGGACCGCGAGCAGCTCACCAATCGCGACCTGCTTATTATCGACGAAGTCTCGACCCTCGGCACGGCACAGGGCGCGGCGCTGCTGCGCGACGCGCACGAACGCGGCGCGGTCGTCATCGCGCTCGGGGACGACAAGCAGTTCCAGTCCGTTGCGCACGGCAACGCGCTCGAACTGATGCAGCGCGCCGTCGGCGATCGCAGTATCGATTTAGAGAAGACGCGCCGGCAGAGCGAGACGTGGCAGCGTGAGGCAACGCAGGCCGTTCGTCGGGGTGATGTACGCGAGGCGATCGATGCCTATCGCGACCGGGGGTTTGTCTACGAATCCGGCTCGCAAGACGAGGCGCGCGCCGCGCTGATCGACCGCTGGCGGGCGATTGAGCATTCGGGTGTCGAGTGCGGCATCGAGGCGTACACGAACCGCGAGCGGATCGCGATCAACGCGCTTGCGCGCGAGGAGTGGCGCGCGATGGGCCGGCTCGCCGACGACGACCGGCGGCTCGAGACGGTCGACGGCAACGTTCCCTACGCCGTCGGCGATCGCGTGATCGTTCGCGAGACGATCCGTGAGGCTGGACTCTACAACGGCTCGGTCGGCACCGTCCGCAGTGTCGACGATGCGACGTTGCGGATCGAGCGGCGTGACGGCGTGGTCGTACCGGTCGATACGCGCGAGCACCCCGGCGTCCAGCACGGCTACTGCTCGACGGAATACCGGGAGCAAGGGTCGACGCGCTACGCCGAGCTGCAGCTCGTGACCGAGCACGTCAACCAGCGCTCCCTAACGGTCGGAATGACGCGGCACACGGATGAATATGGGATGTTCTATTCGCGCGAAGCCGTCGGATCGTACGATGATCTTGTCACCCTGGGTCTGCGCACGAGGTCCAAAGAATTGGCCAGCGACTATCGTGAACTCGATCGCGCGCAGACGCGCGAAGCGGAGCCCACACGGGACCTCACGATCGGCGAGCTGCGGCGCGAGCTCGAGCCGATCGCGCAGGGCCGCGACGCCGGCTACACGCGCGACGAGCGCAAGGCCGCGTTCGACTTGCTCAATCGAACCGAGCGACTCGATCGCGACGAACGGGTCGCGGTCGGACGCAATTGGCATGCGACGCTCGGGCAGCCACGTGAGGTAAAAGAACAAGTCCGCGAAGCGTCCGAGCGCGTCGCCGCTCGCAGCGCGGAGCGCGAGCAAAGCAAAGAACACGAGCGGGGGTGGAGCTGGTGAGCGTGCGAGAAATTCGTGCACCACGCGGCGCGTCGGCGGGGCCGGTCTTGGGCCTCGCCATCGCGCTCGTCCTTTTTATCGGATTGCTTGCGTACGAGACGCAGCATCTTGCAATGTTCGCGCGCTATCCCGCCTGGTTCGGCAAGCCGCTCTTCGCGCACATCTACAATCCGTTCGCGATCCTCTGGTGGATTCAGCGGATCGACCCGACGGCGTTCTTCGTATTGCCGATGCAGCATTTCCGGCCGGTGAACCCAGGCGTCCATCGCCTCGTTCTTGGCATCATCGACCACTTGAAGTGGGGCGGCGGAGCCTCGCTTGTCGTCGGCTTCATCGCGGCAATTGCACTTGACCGGCCGCAGCGCGGCTCGGGCCTTTACGGTCGCGCACACTTCGCGACGGCGCGCGAACTCGCGCAATCGAGCCTGCGCAAAGCGCAGACGGGTATCGTGCTCGGGCAGACGAAGCGCGGCGAGCTGCTCATCCACGGCGGCACGGAGAACGTGCTCGTGCTTGGACCACCCGGCGTCGGCAAAACGGACGGGACTGCGGTGACGACCTTACGTGGAGGCTGGCAAAGCAGCGCGATCGTCTTCGATCCGGCCGACGAGCTGCGCGCGCGTACCATCGAGGCGCGGCGTCTTCTGGGGCCGGTATTCATCTTTGATCCGCGCGACCCAAAGACCGCACGGATCAACGTGCTAGCCGGCGTGCGCCCCGACGATGTCGACGCCGTTCGCTCGATCATGTCGGCCTTCGTCGCGGACGCCGCCGACTTCGCGGAGATCCCGGAGCAGGCAAAATTCTTCCTCAGCGGCGCGATCGAGCTCGCGACGGCCGTTGTCTTGCGCGTTCTCGAACTCGGCGAGCCGAGCCTCGAAGCAGCAGCGCGTTATTTTTACAATCCCGACTACAAGAACGAAGCGCAGTTCGCCGAGATGCTGCGCGATGCGTCACGCGTCCCTTACGTCCGCGAGACCGGTGCAAAATTCGCCAATATGGACCCGCGCTTGCGCTCGAGCATCGTCGCGACGGTGACCCAGCGTTTTGACATCTTCCGAACCGGCGGCGCCGCGAACGCAACGAGCACCTCGGACTTTAAGCCGCGGCTTCTGCGGCAACGAGCAGCAACGTTGTACCTTGTGGTACGCGAGGCGGATCAAACGGAATATGCGCCGCTCATGCGGATGGTCCTCACGTGGCTACTCGGCGATCTAACGGCCGCCATCCCGCCGACGGACGCGCGTCCGATCCTGTTGCTCCTCGATGAGTTTCCGCTCTTGCGTGCACCCGTCATCGAGCAGAAACTCGCAACCATGCGCAAGTATCGCATCGTCGCGATGCTGCTTGCGCAGACGCTGTCTCAGATCCGCAAGATTTACGGTCAGTACGAATCGGTCACCGGGACTTGCGATGTCACGGTCTTCTTCGCGACGCGCGACCGCCTGACGCAAGACTACGGTGCCGAATTGCTAGGGCAAGCGACGAAATATGCCGAGAACATCAACCGCGATGCGACGTCGAAGACGACACGGTCGGTGCATGAAGTTGGCCGGCCGTTGCTGTATCCGACGGAATTCGCAGATTTGCGCCGGAGATCGTAATCGCGAAGAAGGGAGAGCCGCCAATCCGAACCCGACCGGTGCTAGCGCGTATTGATTCGCGGTTCAATCATTTCGAGAAGACGGCATGATTGGCCGACCTGTCACATCGCCCATTGAAGCGTACGCCGTCGGCTTGCGCGGGTGGGCGTGCGCGATCCCGGACACGACCGTGCATGTGATCAGCGATTCAAGTGGTCCGAACGAACGCAAGATGGAAACGCTGCCGGCGCTCGCCGTGCAACAGCTTTCGATCGCGGAAGCGTATCGCATCGGGCGGACTGTTCGCTTTATTGGCTTCGCGCTCGATCAAGAAAATCAGCGCGTCAAAAAAGGAGAACGTGTCCATCGGCTCCTCCATGAGTATTCGCATAAACGGCATGCCGACGGCGTGCCATATACCGCAGAGGAGTTAACGGATGAGTTCCTTGACGCGTTCGCAGGTCGATTGTCGAAGGATGCGCCGTGGCTGCGCGATCGTATCTTGGCGTATGTTGATACCGCAGTCACGTTTCGTCACTCAGACGACGACCCGAGCGAGCTTAGACCGCTTGAAGCCGAAACGCAGCGCCGTGCGATGGCCGGCTATAGTCACCCAAAGCTCGAGGAGCTAGAGCGACAAGTATTGCCAGTCGTTCCAGCCTTTCATGTTTCTGGGGTACTGTACGGCGATCTCGAACGCTCGAGCTGGACGACCATCGATCGAGGCGTCGTAGAAACTGCGCTGGGATTCGCGATTATTGTCGACGGCGAGCATTTTGTGCCCCTTATCGGTGACGCCGATACGCTTGCGCGCACAGAATATCTGCTTGTCGATGCCAGGGTCCCGCTCTGGGTTGTATCCGAGCGTATCCGGATGCGCGATCGCGCGAGCAACCAAGAGGCCGTGCAGACAACGGGCTTTGAGTGGAACTCGCAGACGTACGAGAGGACGGTGCTTACCGCAGACGCGAGCTATGAAATCACCGGACGTGTTGTGTCGCGCCGCGACCTTTCGCAGAAAGAGCAAGATCGCATGCTCCATGTGGCGCTGGGTTTCATGGTGATGTTGTCGCACACGAAGATCGCTATGAAGAAACTCGCGTCACCACCAGACCGAGGTGATCGATTCCGCGTCGAGCTACCGGGGAGCTATACCGTCGACCAAATCGTGGATGACATCAACCATCGGCGGCACATCCGCTAATATCTATTATGGAACGGAGCGGCGTCATTTGGAGACAGACGTTAGGGACGCGATGAACCGCACGCCGCGTGGGCGCGGCGGACATCGGTACTAAGCGATACGCGCAACTGCGGCAAGGTTTTCTCGATGACGGCGATACCGTCTGCAAGCCGTGGATCGACGCGTTTGCCGAGCGCGTAGGTCAAGAGATTGTGGTGCAATGGGTCGATACGAACAACGGCGTGCAGTTTCGCGTGAGTGACCGTGACGGCACAATTTAGAATGGGCGAGTGATCATCCGCCCGTCACGCGAGGGGGAGGCGTCTCGCTGACCTGCGGCCTGCGACGCCCTTTGGCCCGGCCGGCGCTGGACGGAGCCCCAAGCAGTGGAGCCGAACACCGCACCAAGTACCCGTCGCGGCGTTCGATCGAGCCGATATGGGCGCGTTTTATGAAACGAGGAGCCTGTAGCCTTGTCTCGATTCTCTGACGCCGCATTCGAGTGGCTCACTAAGAAATCGCCCCACTCCGCCGTTACGTCTGCCGTACTATGGTCTGGATTGTGCGGGGACTATCCGAATCTCACCACCCCTAGCGAAAACAGGAAGACGCCTCGTAACACGGCCATGCGTGACATCCGCCTCGATCGCAAACACCGGTTCGTTGTTAGCGGTAAGCGAGTATCGTTAGCAGCCCAAGATACCACGACATAAGCGTAACGCGTCGAAGAGAAAAGCAGCACCTCAATTGGACCGCGCACGCCTCATCGCCGTTCTAAACGGCGAGATTTATCCCGCTCTTGACGCTGGCATACACGTTGGCGTTCAGCCTGAGGCTTGGACTCGCGCAAAAATCATCGAGCCAATTTTATACGAGCTCGGCTATCTATCGCAGTACCGCGAGCCGGAGTTCAAGCCCGGCGTTGCCAGCCCCGGCTGGGTCGATTACCTGCTTAAAGACACTCACCACGAACCTGCTGCTTTTGTCGAAGCGAAGAGCAGCCGAGACAGCGACCTCTGGAAACGGCACAAGGCGCAGGTTCACGGCTACATTCGTAGCTATCGACTTAGCCCCGGCGCTGACGAAGTAAAAACCGTTCGATGGCTGATACTGACAAACGGCGTTGAGTGGGACATCGTTAACACCGTTGAACGCGATGCAAAACCGTTTCGGCCTACCGTCAAACTAACCAGGAACGCCGAACTAGATGCGACCGCCTTGTCCGTGTTCGCGCGCGAGAACCTCAGCAATCTACTGGCGGACTACAACGAGAGCCGAAACATCCCCCTCGGCGTCGCATTCATGCAAGACCTGCGTAGTTGGCGCCAACATCTTGCTCGTCAGCTTCGACTGACGGACGCAAATCTGTCCGAACAGCAGCTGGCCGACTATAGCCAAACCATCCTGGACCAAATCATATTCATCCGCGTGCTCGAGACAAGCGGCCTCCAACCAAGTTTTGGTCTGCTTCGCCTCTACACGATGTACAGCAACGTGTACCGCAATCAGAAAGCGGTACCGTTTGGCCACCTAATGAACACCTTACTGCAAGACCTAGAAGCAGACCTCAACACGGAACTGCTCAAGGCGATTCCCGCAGTTGTGTCGCGCTTACCGCTCGGCACGTTCGGGCCTATCATCGTTCCGGACTCGGCTATGCCGATCGCGGCGCCGATCCAGAATTCGGTTTATAACTACGACTTTAGAGACCTTACCTTCGACCTTCTGGGCGAAATCTACGAGCAGTACCTTAGCCATGAATTGTCGCTCGACGGCGTAGATGTAACGTTAGCAGCGAGCCGCGAGCGACGTGGTAACGAGGGAGCATTCTATACACCGGCGCCGGTTGTCCAATTCACAACGGCGCGTGCGCTTAAGCATTTGCAAGCAACAGAGCATGCAGACGCGCTCGCGAAAAATGCCGCTGCGCTTCGTGTGGTAGACATCTCCTGTGGTAGCGGCGCATTCTTATTAGCGGCATTCCGCTCGGTCACTGCTCTACGGGCGAAATACCAAGACCTCGCATTTGAAGACGGGCGACTCGGTGGAGCACGTCCGGCGCCGTTCCCATCGCACCACGAGATAGTCGCATCTCAACTGTACGGTATCGACAAAGATGAAGATGCTGTCGAGGTTGCGCGATTAAATCTTTGGCTTGAACTTATCAGGATATCGCCGGGCACACTCAATCGAAGTGAGTCCGGGAAGGACAAACTGCCGCATCTCGGTTCGCACATCGTTCGAGCAGACTCGATACAAGACGACGGTCTTGACCGCTATTTCGACATTTTGCTCCGACTGGGCATTCCGAAAGACAACAACGTTGTGGTCGTGGGTAACCCACCGTGGGGTGCGGATCTCTCAGCGTATAACGAACTAAAGGTCGAATACCAAACGTTCGTCGGGTCGCCTCCTGACAGCTCGGCACTGTTTATCGAACGTATCGTTGCAGCGCTGCCTGCCGGTGCAGTGTGTGCGTTGGTCCTTCCGGACAGCGTTCTGAATCGCTCCCAGTACGCTGCAGCGCGGCGACTCTTAACAGAGCAATGCACGGTGCTTGACGTGGCTCGCTTAGGAGAGGGCTTTTTCCAAGGAGTATTTCGTTCTGCCGTCGTCGTTGGGTTTCGGAAGGGAATGCCTGCAGCGGATCACCTCACGAGCGCATACATCTTTGTCAAGTCGGAGCGGACGCAAGCGGTAAAGAAAACCACGGAATCGTATCTGGAGGCTCGCTTCGAGAGCGAGCATTGGAAAATTAGGCAGTCAGACCTAGCGTCAACGTCGGACGTATCGTGGGACATCTTCGCCGATGACAAAGACCGCGTTTTGTTGGCCCGTCTTGCGCGTGATGCGGATACGATCGGGGAGCTGCTAAAAGAGCGCGGGGTTGAACTTGGCCAAGACGGACGCGTTATACAGTGCGCTGATTGCAATGCGTGCGTCCCGTTGGCTCGCAAGGGCGATCCCTGGAATAAGAAATGCGATAACTGTAAACGCCCGATGCGCGTGACCTCGCGGGTCAAGACATTGCTAAACTCGGATGCTACGGACAGCGTGCCGTTTGTAATCGGAAGAGATATGCATCGTCTGACGGTGCGACGTAAGGAGTCTCTTTCTCTCATCGGCACTATGATGGTCCCGGTCTGTCCGAAATGTCGCTACGTCGATAGCGCACTCGGAGCGCGTACAACAGGCGAACGTGTTTGCGTTCATTGTCGCGCGCGCTTCGATGAGGACGCCACGACTAAGAAGCGCGTCGGGATCGACTACAAAGATACGTCGCTTTACGCGGGCGAAAAGGTCCTATTGCGGCAGACGGGTCGCGGCCTTTATGCAGCACTGGACTCGGATTCGTACTGCTCGCAAACGGTATATGTGTTGAGGACGGATGCGGCGGGTCTGGACCCAGCCTATCTGGCTGGTGTCCTAAGTTCTCGCGTTCTGCTATATCTGTATTACAAGCAGATGGGAGTTATCGAGTGGCAGAGTTATCCGCATTTAACGATGGAATTCGTTCGCCGACTTCCACTGCCGCGGCTTGACCTAAGCGACCCGGTTGACAAATTGTCGCATGACCAAATCGCCGCTGAGGCAAGGGCGCTTTCGACATTTCCTGAGGTACCAGCCTCGAAGCAAGACAGCAACGTACTTGAAACGTTGGTGCGCCGCGCTTTTGGAATGACGACTGACGAGTCGGAGCACGTCGACAAAGCGTTAGATTTTATCGAGCAATTTGGGCCACTACTTGGTGTCGTAAACGACGCGACCGCCGACGTGAGCGCAGACTTTGCGGAAGCTGAGGCCGCGGCCGACACGGACACCGTGGAACATTCTACCGACGGTGGCAAGTGACTCACGGCTTTCTGGCGTGCGCAAGAGAGCTGCGCTGATCCCACGAACGCCGGTGCATGTTTCTCGCTTCTAGCGCCGCTGGTCAGAAAACCGATCGCGCGGTGAAAGTGCTCTTCTCTGCGGTCGACGGCACCCAGGATAACGCGTTCAGCCTCGATCTTGAACCGTCTACAAGGCCTAATCGTTGGCGCGCCGTCGACATGGATTGCTGACTAATCTCAGCACGAGATCGGCATAAGGGCCGCGAAGAACGGAGCGATGGCGAAAGACGTACCACTTGCCGACGACTTGCGCAACTTCGCCGAGCGCACGCGTGATCTGTTACGACTGACAATAGAGCAAGGACTGAGAAACGACACACGCCCGAACCGCGACGTCGTCCATTGGTATGTAGGCCTAGGTACGCTCGCCTGGGACGTGAGCGGCAGCATCATGCGGTTGGTGTCGATGAGCGACGTCCGCGCTGCGTCAATGCTAAACCGTAGTCTCTTCGAATACTGGATTCGCATCCGCTTCTATGCAAAATATCCCGACAAGGCGTCACGCGCGATCCGACAGCTGCCGACACGTATTGGGAAGATCGACACCGCGATCGTGGACATTCGTGAACTGGATGCGCTTACTAAAGATGAGCGCGATGAACTTGAACAGTTTGCCGCGACGGGCACAAAGATCGAACGTGAAAACTTCCGTAACGGTGTTCTCGAAAAGGTTATGTCAAAAGATGACGCCGACCGATACTACGACTTCTTTTATGGTAAGGCGAGTGCCTGGATTCACGGATACGAGACGATGCTTGCTGACGTCCTCTCCGATCACTTCCATCGCTTGCCGAACCCGCAGCCGCATTGGCAGACGCGGCGTCTCAAAGCGAATGACACAGCAGCGGTCTGCATTCACAACGTTCTCGACGTCGTTGATGCGATTCGTGAGGCTCGAAGTCTTCCTCGGGAACGCGTACTTAACGAGAAGTGGGTGGAGTTACAACGAGACCTGCAAAGCCGTGGCCATTTATAATGAATCCCATCGTGGCATCAGCGAGGAGCCGAGGTTTTGTTTGCGAGTCAGCATCTTTAGGGCAACTGTAACCGTATGCTGATTAGCCCGGTGCCTCTCAACCCGACGAATTGCCGCAACGATCGCAAGGTCGTCGTCGACGAAGCAATTCGGCCCACGCCTGGGCTGCTGAACAGAAGAAATGTCGGTCGGCCTACTTCTGGCTTCGTTTCTCGTCGATTTGAGATGAGCGTACGGTCTGGGCGCTGGCTCAACTTGAACGAAGGGACGTGGTCGAGTTCTGCGCTGTGGTCGAGCTCCGGGCTATTGAAGCGACACAAAAGATTACAGGATCGCGCGTAAGCTCGCGCCGGCGAGCGTCGCGCCCAACGGCGTGAGGTCGAAACAGCCTAAGCGGCTGCGGCTAGCGATCGGTACTTTGCCGGTCGCAAGCGCAATTGGTTCCGTGTCGAAAACACCGGCCTCAGTTTCGGCGCGAAAGAGCGGCGAGTCCGGTTTACGTCCAAGCCCAGCGTCCATGAACGGCGCACCAAAGGCCCGCATCCGAAACCTGCGAATCTCAGGAACGTCAAAGACTTCTTCTGGTCGGCGAACACGTTGGATGAGGCCTTGCGCTTCGAGATCCTCGAGGTCTCTGACATCGCGACGCGCGTCCCCAAGGCGCCCGAGGGTATGATCGAGCCATGCCAGGTATTGTTGGTCGCCGGCTTCACCACCGACCGCGACCAACGCGTCGAACGCTGGGTCGCCGGTCGCCACGTCGGGATCGGAGATGATGCTGATTAGTGCGAGTAGTCGTATTTGGTTCGGCGACAGGTCACGAACGCGCCGAATTGCGCGGCTCAAGTACTGTTGGTCCGACGACCCCTCAAACACAGTCATGCGATCGGCGAGCAGCTCCGCGAGGAGATCGGTTTTATCAGTGTCGTCGCCCGCGGTGATCGCCGCTTCGGCCGCTTCCCAAAGATCCATATGAACGGCCGGCTCCGCCCTTTTGGCTGCGCCAAGATCAGGCCGCGAACCTCGCGGTGCGAGCCTTGCCAGTACAGCTTTGTATAGATTTTCAAGACGCCCGGCCGCGACGACAAGAGCGGGCGGACTTCTCTTTACAAGCTCCTTGAGGGCCAGGTCACCAGCCGCGTCAGCAGCGCCATCGCCGAGGTGCTGAATAAATTGTTGGATCGCTTCGGCGACGATAGGATCCACGGTTGCTACGCACCCATCTGCAATTTCACAACCGTCGCCACTGTCGTGATAAAGACGCTGCGAAGCGAATGTTGGGCCCCCGAAACGACTCGCATCATAGGCCGAGTCCTGCTGATGCGTTATCGTCCCAGCGCGTGCCGTCTTCGATGTAGCGCTCGAGCATTGCCGTGCTCTTCCAACGACCATGCCGTTTAATCATCCGATCGGGCTTCTTCGCCCGCGCCGCCGCGGTCGCAAAGCCGCGCCGCAGGCTGTGGCCGGCGACGAGCTCCGGATCAATTCCCACGGCCCGACAACGCCGCTTCACCACATGCGCGACCATCCGATCCCCGAGCGCCACCGCCCGCAACCCGCCCTGCGGCGTGAGCCCAACGAAGAGCGGCCCGTCAACGAGCCCGGCCGCAGCGAGCCACGCGCGCAACGCGCGCACGGGGCAGGTCGTCGACTCGCTGCCGTAGGCGACGGCGATCGTCTCGAGCCGCCCTTCTTGGTTCGTCTTCGAGCGCCGGAGCGTGAGCACGAGCCCTGCTTCTTCGAAGCGGACGTCCGCGACGTGCAGCGCCACGAGTTCGCTGCGCCGCAGCGCCGCCGCAAAACCCAAGAGTATGAGCGCCCGGTCGCGGCGGTCGAGCAGCGAGTCACCGAGCGGCGCAACGATGCGCCGCAGATCATCGACGAGCAGCGCCGCCTTTTGATGTTGGGCGGTGCCCTTTTCGCGCCGGATCCCCGCAAGGGTGCGTTTGACCATCCCGTGTTCGGTCGGTGACTCGAGTCCGGCGTCGCGGTGGGCGACGGCGATTGCGGCAAGCTTGCGGCCGATCGTGGCCGGGCGATCCGTCAGCGCCAAATCCGCGAGGTACGCCGCGAGGGTCTGCGGCGCGGCCGGCAGCGCCGTGACGGCGCGCGCCTGGCACCACACCCGAAAAGCGGCGAGGTCCCGGGCATAGCCGCGCCGCGTGCTCGCGGAGAGGGACCGCTCCGCGTAGCTCCGTGCCGCCGCTAGCGCTTCGGCGAGCGCGATCGGCCCGAATTGCCGCTCGACCAGCTCCAGCTCCATTGAAGAGTCTTCTTCGGCTGAGGAGTACCGAGAAATTTCACTTCTCGGTAACGAACATATGTACGTGTCAGATGCGACAAACGGTGTTAACGTGTGAGACAGGACGGGTGGACACGGGGGCGGCGAAGGGTGGTTTGTGCGTAGATTCGCGCCGCTCGATGAG
>JAABUQ010011173.1_pt1 | contig 11554 bp, 4 predicted proteins | sample 5560001 | NCBI WGS metagenome assembly JAABUQ01 (sample SAMN10711888, study PRJNA513371) | rock metagenome | isolation source: Antarctica rocks | place: Antarctica: Victoria Land, Finger Mt nord | collected 2015-12-18
GGGGATGGTGGGCATGAGGACTCGCTCCGTCAGCGCCGATCGAGGGATCACGCACACGATTGCACACGCCTCGACGCGAATTGTCCACCAACGACCCCTGGCGAGAGCCGGTTTTGAGAAATTCCCGAATCGGGGCCGGTCGGGAGAATTCACTGGACTTCGCGGGGGACGGCTGGTTTAATGCCACGCTCACTCGCAGCCATTCATAGATGATGTCGCCATGCAGGGCGGATCAGCCGCCCGGCCGGGCCGGCGATGACCTCCGCCCGGGATTCGCTTCGCTGCGCCCCCCGAGGATCGCGCCATGCGTCGCCGCCGCCCCCGCAAGCCGATGACCCCGCGATTCGACGCCCTGGAGGCGCGACAGCTTCTGACTGGGCCCAACATCTGGATCACGTCCACGGGCGCGCATGCCGCCGACTTCCCCGTCACCGCCTGCCACGGCCCGTCCCAGGATTTCACCTTCCACAACGACGGCACCTCCACCGTCACCGTCGACTTCGAGGTCGACCTCCCCAACACCACCGCCGACGCGGGCGAGTTTTATTTCGGCGGCTACGCCACCTACGGCAACACCCCCTACCACGGCACCATCAGCGTCCCGCCCGCCGGGGCCACCCTCACGCTCTACCCGCAGCAGATCTTCGACGACTACAACCCCGAGCCGGCCAGCTCACAGGTTACCGTCAAGGTCGACGCCGTCATCGGCTGCTGCGGCTTGCCGCCGGTCTACACGGTGACCTCGCCGTCAAGCGCCTCCATCATCATCGACGACGCCGACCAGACCACCGTGTCGATCCAGGCCACCTGCCAGGGCCCCTCGCCCCGCCGCATCGACGACGACGCCTCCAACCAGGCCATCTTCACCGTCACGCGGACCGGCAACACCACCCTGCCGCTGGACCTCGTCCTGCGCGCCTCCCAGGACTGGAACAGCAATCAGGATTTCTACTACGGAACCCCCGGGCCGGCCTTCGCTGACGACATCGGCAGCCCCTCGGCCGCCTTCAACCCCGGTTACGCCGGCTATGACTTCAACGTCACCATGCCCGCCGGCGCCACCACCATGACGGTGACGGTCAACGCGCGGGAGGCCGGCGACGACAGCGTCACGACTTCCGAAGCCGACTCGATCCTGACCGTGACGCTGCTCCACAACGGGGGCTACGGCCGGCCCCCGTCGAACAACAATTACACGATCGGCAATGCCACCGACTCGGTTTCGATCTACGACGAGCCCCCGCCCCAGGTGGTTTGCCCGACCTGCCCCGTCCCGTTCGTGCAGCTCAACCCCGACCTCACCGGCAACTCCGGCGCGTCCTCGCTGGCCGGCTCCGGGGTCAATTACGCGACCGGCGCCCTCAACATCCCCATCCTCTCGGGGCTGGGCTCCTCCGGCATGGGGACCCCCTTCGGCGGGGGCCTGGTCTACACCAACCGCGCCGGGGTGAACTCCCCGGGGAACAACGGCTACGGGATCGGCAACGCCGACCTGCCCTCGCTCCAGCAGACCGACGCCATCGGCGCCGGCACCGCCGGGATGATGGTCAACCTCGGCGGCAGCAACGCGCTGTTCTACAACCTGGTCAGCGGCGCCTATGTCCCGTACTTCTTCTACCAGGTCGCCCTGGCGGCCGACCCCGGCGCCTCGGGCGACTACGTGCTGAGCGACACCGCTGGCGACGTCGTGCGCTTCCACGGCTTCGGGCCGGGCATCAAGCCCTCCCAGCAGGGGCAGTTCAAGAGCTACACCGACCCCGCCGGCAACACCACGACGACCAACTACGACGTCACCAGCGGCAAGTTGACCAACCTCCAGCGTTCCGACGGGACGGCGACCGAGACCTACGCCTATTCCTACGTCGCCTCCGGGCCCAACGCCGGGATGGTGCAGTCCACGACCCTCCAGCGCACCGTCGGCGGGACGACCTCCACGGTCCGGCAGGAAGTCTACGCCTACTACGACGGCACCCAGCCCTACGGCAACCCCGGCGACCTCCAGCTCGCCCAGATCCAGGACGGCTTGGGCAATCTCCTGGACACCGCCTACTACCGCTACTACACCCCGGCCGACGCCGACCTCGCCAACGGCTACGTCCACGGGCTGAAGTATTCCTTCGGCGCCGCCGCCTATACCCGCCTGCTGACGGCCCTGGCGGCGGCCACCCCGGCGACGACCCCGGGGGCCGCCACCGACATCCAGGTCGCCCCCTACGCCGACACTTACCTGCAATACAACGCCAACCAGCAGGTCAGCCAGGAGGTCACCCAGGGGACCGGCTGCTCCTGCGCCGGCGGCCTCGGGACCTACACCTACGCCTACTACACCAACCCCACCCCCGGGACCGGCCCCAACGCCTGGGTGACCAGGACCATCGAGACCCAGCCCGACGGCAAGAGGAACATCGTCTACACCAACGCCAGCGGCGAGGTGATGCTGTCGGACCTCAAGGACGTCACCGACGCCATCAACCCGGCGCTGGTCAACCTGGACTGGATCACCTACAACCGATACGACTCCTCCGGGAGGATGATCCTCACGGCCCAGCCCTCGGCCATGCTGTCCTACAGCGAATCCTACGCCGACCTGACCAACAACCTATCGGCGACCTACGTGGCCGCCGCCGCGGGCGTGATCAACCTCACCGACTACGGCGCCAGCACCACCGCCACCGCCACCGTCCCGGGCGACGTCGTCGGCTACCTCAAGGACCACAAGGTCCAGAACGGCTCCGCCGGCACGCCGATCCTGCTCGACGCCCTGCAGTACTTCGCCCGCAACTACACCGTCGGCGCCGTCACCAGCGCGACGATCTACCCGGTGGCCAGCACCACCGCCTACCGCAACACCGACGGCACCGGCGCCCAGACCACCAGCCTCGCCTATACCTGGTTCCCCAACACCAATCAGGTGCAGTCCACGACCGTCAGCCGCCCGGTCGTCTCGGCCGCCCAGAACGGCCCCGGCACCGCCGACGTCGCCACGACCGTCAACGACGCCTACGGCCGGCCGATCTGGACCCGGGACGCTGGCGGGTTCCTCAACTACACCGCCTACGACAACAAGACCGGATCGGTCACCAAGACGATCGTCGACGTCAACACCGCCCTGACCGGTGATTTCTCCAGCCTGCCGGCCGGGTGGTCGACCCCCGCGGGCGGGGGGCTGCATCTGATCACGGGAGTCGCGGTCGACGGCCTGGGACGCCCGACGGCGGAGACCGACCCCCTGGGCAACGTCACCTACACCGTCTACGACGACCTCAATCACACCGTCCGCGCTTACCGCGGCTGGAACGCCATCACCGGCACCGCCACGGGCCCCACCGAAGTGACCCGCCAGGACCGACTCCGCAGCTACACCGAGTCGCTGACGATGTCGGCCACGCCGGTTGTCTCGGGCCTCGCCGGCAGCTACGCCCCCACCGGCGCCGAGGCCGTCTCCGGCATCCAGACGCTGTCGCGCAGCTACACCGACACGGCCAGTCGCGTCATCGAGTCCGACCAGTATTTCTCGATGGCCGGGGTCACCTACTCGACCGCGGCCCGCATCGGCACCTCCGGCACGAACTACTACGCCACGACCTACGCGTTCGACCGCAACGGCCACCCGGGCGAGGTCAGGGACGCCAACGGCACCGCCACCGAGACCCTCTACGACGGCCTGGGCCGCGTCACGGCCGTCTACGTCGGCACCGACGCCTCCAAGACCAACACCAGCCCCTGGACTCCGGCGAACGCGACGACGGCCTCGCTGGCCAACATGGTCCAGGTCGCCGCCTACCAGTACGACGGCAACGGCGGCGGCGGCGACGGGGTCCTCACCAGGGCGACCCAGTATCCCGACGCCGTGGCGGCCAACGCCCGCGTCACCGCCTTCGCCCACGACTGGCGCGACCGCCTGGTCGCCACCAAGTCCGGCGTCCAGGCCACCGAGGACACCGCCACCCATCGCCCGATCGTCTACCGGGACCTGGACAACCTCGGCGAGGTCACCGCCGTTTCGCGGTACGACGGCGACGGGGTCACGCTCACCAGTTCCAGGCCGTCGGCGTCGCAGCTGTGGGCCTACGCGGCCACCTCGTTCGACGACCAGGGCCGCGCCTACCAATCCCAGCAATACAGCGTCGACCAGGGCAACGGCACCGTCTCGGCGAACGCCCTGACGACCCGGACCTATTTCGACCACCGGGGCCACACCATCGCGGTGTCGAACCCGGGGGGGCTGGTCACCAAGGCGACGTATGACGGCGCCGGCCGCCCCGTCGAGCAGGCCCAGACCGACGGCGCCGGCGGGTCGGCGTGGTCCGCCGCGGCGAGCACGGCGGGGGACCACGTCCTGAGCGAGTCCCTCATCACCTACGACGCCGCCGGCAACACCATCCTGACGACGACCAAGGACCGCTTCGACAACGACTCGCAGGCTGCGGGCACCGACACCGGCGAGTTGGGCAACCCCACCACCGGCCCCAGGGCCCGCGTCCGCTACGCCGCCGCCTACTACGACGCCGCCAACCGCATGACCGACTCCGTGAACGTCGGCACGGTCGGCGGCTCGGCCTACACCCGCCCCTCGTCGCCGCCGACGCGCTCCGACACCGCCCTGGTCACCTCGCAGCGCTACGATGCCGCCGGCCGGGTCGACCAGGTCACCGACCCCCGCGGCCTCGTGTCCCGGACCTCCTACGACCTCCTGGGGCGGGCCACGCAGACGGTTGCCGATTACACCAACGGGAACCCGACGGCCTCCAGCAACGCGACCACCAATTACACCTACGACGGCAGGGGACACACCCTGACCGTCACCGCCGTCATGCCCACCGGCACCCCTAGCCAGACCACCCAGTATGTCTACGGCGTCACCACCGCGACCGGCAGCGGGGTCAATTCCAACGACGTCCTGGCCCAGCTCCGCCAACCCGACCCCGCCACCGGGCTGCCCAGCACCGCCGTGGCCAACCAGCAGACGTACACGACCAACGCCATGGGCCAGCGCATCGGCCTCACCGACGGCAATGGCAGCGTCCACGCCTACGCCTACGACCTCCTGGGCCGGCGGGTCAGTGACGCCATTGTGACCCTGGGCACCGGCGTCGACGGCGCCGTGCGGAGGCTCCAGACCGCCTACGACACCGCGGGCCGAGCCTCCCTCTTCACCGGCTACGACGCCGCCACCGGCGGGGCCGTCGTCAACCAGGTCCAGCGCACCTTCAACGGCCTGGGGCAGCTCACCGGGGAGTATCAGTCGCACTCCGGCGCCGTCGTCACCGCGACCACGCCCGAGGTCCAGTACGCCTACACCCTGATGGCCGGCGGGGTCAACAACAGCCGGCCCACCAGCATGACCTATCCCAACGGCCGCGTCGTCGATGACGTGTACAACGCGGGCATCGACGCGGCAATTTCCCGCCTCAGCGCCCTGGCCGACGACGCCTCCGGCTCCCCCGGCACGACCCTGGAGGGATACGCCTACCTGGGCCTGGGCACCCTCGTCACCTGGGCCCACCCCCAGACGGGCGTCGACCTCACCTACGTCGGGCAGTCCCCCGACTCCCGCGCCAACGCCGACGGCGGCGACCGCTACACCGGCCTGGACCGCTTCGGCCGCGTCATCGACCAGAACTGGGTCACCGGCGACAACACGACCTCGTGGGCGTCCACCGACCGCCTCCAGTATGGCTACGACCGCGCCGGCGACCGCCTGTATCAGAACAACCTGACGGCCCCGGCGCAGGGCGAGCTGTACCGCGCCAGCAGCACCGCCGCGGGCGACTCCAACACCGCCTACGACGGCCTGGGCCGCGAGGTCGCCTTCGCCCGCGGCACCCTCTCGTCCTCGGGACACAACGGGACGCAGCTCGACACGATCGCCACCGCCACGCACGGGCAGTCCTGGGCGCTGGATGCGCTGGGCAACTGGTCGGCGGTGACGACCGACGGCACGACGACGACGCGCACCGCCAACGCGCAGAACCAGACGACCTCCGTCTCCGGCGGGACGGCGCCGACCTACGACGCCAACGGGAATACCCAGGCGGACGGCGGCAAGACGACCGTCTTCGACGCCTGGAACCGCCTGGTGGCGGTCAAGAACGGGGTGGGGACGACGCTGGAGTCGTATCAAGTCGACGCGCTGGGGCGGCGGATCGTCGAGGACACCACCGGGTCGGGCGGGTCGGCGAACCACCTGTATTACTCCCCCCAGTGGCAGGTGATCGAGGAGCGGGTCGGCGGGACGGCGGCGTCGAACCTCAAATACCAGGAGGTCTGGGGTGCGGGCTACGTCGACGACCTGGTGCTGAGGGACACGTACGCCTCGGGGGCGCTGACGCAGCGGCTGTACGCGGAGCGCGACGCCAACCACGACGTGACGGCGATCCTGAGCACGGCCGGGGTTGTCCAGGAGCGGGACCTGTACGACCCCTACGGCGCGGTGACCTTCGCCAACGCGAACTACACGCCGATCGTGGGGAACGCCAGCGGTCTGGGGTGGCAGTATCTGCACCAGGGGGGCAGGCTGGACGGCGTGACGGGGTGGGAGGCCTTCCGGAATCGGGACCTGATCGTGTCGGAGGGGCGGTGGGCGGAGAGGGATCCGATGGGGTTGGTTTCCAAAGGTATTAACATCTATAGATACGAAAATACAAACCCTGAGAATGCCACAGACTCCACAGGCTTGTATACAATAACTTTTGGTGGCAGCAATGCATTAAGCTATATGTTGGAAGGTGACAATTGGACGCCTGCACAAAAAGCGGCTATTTTCGCTCAACTTGCTAGGTTTTCGACCAATATCACTGGATTAATTTCACAGATATACGCATTTAGGGCCCAATTGACTCCATGTGAGCTTAAAGTAATTGGTCGAGACACCATGGATTTGATCGGGATCCTGCAAAGGATGGGGGGAAACATTGCTGGTACGAGCGACCTACACCTGGCACACTCAATTAATCACTGGTACAATCGAGGCACGTCAGGTCTAGCACAAGCCGGGCTTGTGAGAACCTGGATTTGGCTCAGCGATGATGCCGGCTGGGAATCAAATCCATGGATTCTTTTTCATGAGTTAAGTCATTTGGCGGGCACAGTAGATACTGATCCCCCCAGCGAAGTGTGGGATGCATCTTTAGTGCAAGGCTTAAATAACGGACACTTCTTCGAGGACGGCATGTCTACATCGCAACTTGCAGATATCTTGATTAAAAAAGCCAAGGCAGGCTGTGCCTGCGGAGCAACACGATGATAATGAACAGCATATTTCACTCAAAGAATAAAAATAGTAAGAAATTTAATTTTATAGGCATATTTTTAATATCAATATTTTTTGTGTCTTCTATTTTAACTTTACTAAAGATTGCATCTCAATCAAGAATGTATCTAAAACAAAAAGATGTAGATATTAACAGTGGGAGAATTAGTAATAGATTTTTTATTATGTGGCGTCTCCAATACATGTATATTGAGGAAACATCAATATCGAAGACGTTATTCCAAAGGAACGGTGGCCTAATGCCGACGCCGGACTGGCAAATCGTTTCCTCGTCTTCGCCGTGGCAGCAGAACTCTCCGCACTATGCTTATCACGCCGCAGCCAAGCAGATGCTAGATCTGGAATTGCTTTTCGATCGACCTGTCTTCGACGAAAGTTTTAAAGCGACATCCGCAAAATATGTACTATTTTTATGGAGAAAGGATAAGAATTATCACAGTGCGGAAAGGTATTTAATCGATTTAAGAGATAAAATTATTGAATTAGAAAAGGATCGTTTGAAATTTAAGCAAAACCGGGTCAGAACGATTTGCTCTCATACTGGGAAAGAGGCGGCGACGGGGAAAGGCCCATGAAACCTCAGCCTGACCATGTGAGGGAACGACATCCGGCCGCCTTCATCAGCCTGTCCGACGGCAATGGCAACGTCCACGCCTACGCCTACGACGTCCTGGGCCGACCCGTCAGCGATGCCATTGTGACCCTGGGCCCCGGCGTCGACGGCGCCGTGCGACGCCTCGCCACCGCCTACGACACCGGCGGGCACCCTTATCTCTTCACCACCCACGACGCCGCCACCGGCGGAGCCATCGTCGACCAGGTCCGACGCACCTACTGGGGCCTCGGCGAACTCATCCGCGAGTACCAGCAGCATGGAGCCGCCGTCGACGTCGCCACCACCCCCGTCCTGGGATACCTCTTCACCTCCATGGGCAACGGCGACAACAACGACCGGCCCATCGCCATGTTCTACCCCAACAGCCGCTACGTCGACTACCTCTACAACCCCGGCATCGACTCCGCCATCTCCCGCGTCAGCGCCATGACCGACGACTCCCAGAGTCGCCCCACCACCGTCATCGAGGCCTACACCTACCTGGGCCTGGACACCATCGTCGCCCGCGCCCACCCCCAAACCGGCGTCGACCTGACCTTCCTCGCCCAGACCTCCGACGCCCTCGCCATCACCGACGGCGGCGACCGCTACGCCGGGTTGGACCGCTTCGGCCGCGTCGTCGACCAGAACTGGGTCACGGGCGCCGGCACCCCCTCCTGGGCCGCCGTCGATCGCCTCCAGTACGGCTATGACCGCGCCGGCAACCGCCTCTACAAGGCCAACCTCACCGCGCCGGCGCAGAGCGAGCTGTACCGCGCCAACAGCACCGCCAGCGGCGACTCCAACACCGCCTACGACGGCCTGGGCCGCATGGGCGCCTTCGCGCGGGGCACGCTCTCGGCCTCGGGCCGCAACGGCACCCAGCTGGACACCATCGCCACCGCCTCGCGCGGCCAGGGCTGGGCGCTCGACGCCCTGGGCAACTGGTCGGGCGTCACCACCGACGGCGCCACCGTCACCCGCACCGCCAACGCCCAGAACCAGACCACCGCGGTCTCGGGCGGCACCGCGCCGACCTACGACGCCAACGGCAACACCACCGCCGACGGCGGCAAAACCTTCACCTACAACGCCTGGAACCGCCTGGTGGCCGTCAAGAACGGCGTCGGGACCACGCTGGAGTCGTATCGCGTCGACGCCCTGGGTCGGCGGATCATCGAGGACCTCACCGGCTCCGGCGGGCAGGTCAACCACCTGTACTACACCGTGCGACACCAGGTGGCCGAGGAGCGGCTGGGGGGGACGGCGGTCGCCAACATCGTGCACGAGTACACCTGGGGGCTGGGGTACGTCGACGACCTGGCGATCCGCGACGACCTGGACGCCTGGGGTCCCACGCGGCGGCTGTACGCGCGGCAGGACGCCAACTACAATGTGACGGCGATCACCAGCGCCACCGGCGTGGTGCTGGAGCGGTACCAGTACGACCCCTACGGGGTGGTGACCTTCGCCAACGCGAACTACACGCCGATCGCGGGGAACGTCAGCGGATTGGGCTGGCAGTACCTGCACCAGGGAGGTCGGCTGGACACGGTGAGTGGGTGGTATATCTTCCGCAACCGCGACCTCATCGCAGGCGAGGGAAGGTGGGCAGAAAGGGATCCGGAAGGACTTAAAGCTGGTGACAAAAATATATACAGATATGTATCTAATTCACCATCAAATCGTCGCGATCCTTCCGGCTTGATCATAACTCCTCCGGAGGCCATCGCAATAGTCGCGATTGGGCCGGCGCTACCGTCGGATCCCCAAGGGCAGCAAGGTCAACCTGGCAAGGTTGATCCAAACCAGGACACGCCGCCGCCGCCGCCACTCCCGACAACGCCTCGCCGAAATCCCCGACCAGGCGATGCAAATGCTTGCCCAAACTTTCCCGTGAACGAACCCGGCTTCCCGTTCGTTGTTGGACCAAGTAACCCGATATACCCAGGCTATCCTATCGTTATTAGGCCTAGTGGCATTGAGAATCCTCCCACGTTCACTTTCGTGCCAAAAACGCCTAGCCCTACTCCGATAAACATCACCATAATACCAGGGAAAAAATATAAACATCCAAATGGGGCACAGTGGATCATGTATGATCCCGCTGACGGCGCGTGGGTTGTAGGTGGACTAAAAAGATGACGGCTCGCGATGGATTGCAGGGTGGTGGTCCGATCGGAGCTCTCGGTGGTTACAATTGGCCCGGCTTATCAGGCCCCCGTCAGCTTGAGTCACCCCTCCGCCCGGCATCCGAGACGTCGAACGATTGTGAACATCCAGGACCTCCTCGACGATGCCAAACGAGAGACGCGTTGGCCCGACGGTGTGGCCAGCCCCCATTGCTCCTCGGATTCGGTCATCAGGGATGGCCGGGATGACACCCAGCCCAATCGCCAACGCTACGGGTGCCCGGGCTGCCGCCAGCGATTCGATGCCCTGACCGGCACGATCTCCGCCGGCCATCACAGGCCGCCGCGGACCAAGCGGACAATCGCCAAGAGGCCTCCGGTCTACACTGATGAATACGACATGTACAGCTAGCTGGTCGGGTGGGGCTACGATCACGAGACGGTGTGCCATGGGGCGGCCGCGACGCTGACGGGGGAGGATTCTGCGAGGTGCACGTCAACACGCTCGAAAGGTTTTGGTCGCTGCCGTGTCCCTGGCTATGTCCCCATCGGGGGATCCCCCAGGAGAGCATGCCGCCGTACCTAAGATCCCTCGAGTTCGTGCATAACTTCTGGTCTCGGGGCAGGAAACCGTTGGGGTCGCTGATTGGCCTCTTGCTCGAACCACCCTGCAATCCATCATGAGCCTTCTCAGATACGAAGCAAATCACCAATTCCGTGGAGCTTGCCGATGGACAATCTAAGAAATATGCCAACCTTGACAGGGAATAGGTTCGCTATGTTTTCGGTGTGTGTGGCTATTTTGGCTTCTCTTTCTAGCGATGCCGTTACTGCTGAAAGAAAAGAGCCCGGGGGAGATCGGCCCGCGCTAGGCCTCGAGGCCCTACCGGGCGGCCAAATACGGATCACTGTCTCCGGCGTCGAACCCGGAGTGGTCCCATTTGAGATCAAGGCGTCCGCCGGAGACGACCAACTCCATCTGACTGACGCAGACGGGTCAATTACGCACGTAAAAAAAATAAGGTATCAACTGAACCACCGACCGGCTTGAAGCCGGTGGGTTCACCCGTCGGCTACAAGCCCGACTTAAAAGCGGAGGAAGTAGACCCGACCTTCCCCCCCAATCCGACCCTTCTCGTTTCCTGCACCGGCGACGATCCGACGGACCCGCTCCGAAAGTGCCACGCCCTCCCCGACGTACTGAAGTGGTCGCCTGGAAGGCGAGGGATTTTAGATCCCAGAACTAGGACATTGATTTGCCGCTGTTTGTAATGTTTACTTTTGTTTTTCATCACCGTCATCACTTGCAAGGAAGTTAATCATGTGGTTTTCTGCTCATTTAATTTTTGTCGTCGATTTTTTAGACGGAGTTCAGGATGTATATCCTGTATTAGAAAGAGTCGTAGTCATCGAGGCTCTCGATGAGAACGAACTGAAGGAAAAAGCAAAGCAGATGGCCGAAGGAGAATCAAGTACACCCAGCACAAGATACAGACAACGCGCAGCATCTCTACGTTTCGTGGGAATCAGCAAAGCAATCCATATTTCGCATAA
>JAABUQ010011174.1_pt1 | contig 11553 bp, 13 predicted proteins | sample 5560001 | NCBI WGS metagenome assembly JAABUQ01 (sample SAMN10711888, study PRJNA513371) | rock metagenome | isolation source: Antarctica rocks | place: Antarctica: Victoria Land, Finger Mt nord | collected 2015-12-18
CTGTCAGCATCATCGCCACCGGGCGCCTGCATGGGCTGACCGCGTTCGGGGCGCTACGGGCCGCACTGGCCGGAGAAGCTGTTATGCAAACCGCTTGAGCAAGCGTGAGGCAGGTGAGCAGTTACTCCAGCCGCGCGGCGCCGCCCATCCGGCCTGAACGCCACGTCCCGCACTCCATCGCCACTATACGGCGCCGCCTGGCAGCCAGCCTCGTCAGCAGCCTGCCACGCTGCCCGTGCTGCCTGCAGATCCAGAACCATGAGCAAAACAATAAAATGACACAGTAAGACTAACCGCGACACCGTCCGCGCCGGAGCCGTTCGCTCATCCACCAGCCTTGGATCGGCAAGCAATGCCGTCAGTGCAATCCCTTCCGGGAATGCTGAGACGTTCGCTGAGTGCTTGGTCGATAGCTCGTCGAACTGCTCCTCAACTGAACGGGCAAGTTCGCTGTCCTCCGGAGAGGACAGATCGAGGGCAACGGCCACGCTGGCCTCGATGTTGTTGTTCAAGCCGCCGGTGGTGAGATTGGCGGAGCCGACCAGAAGGCGGGCGGCCGTGCTCCCCCGCGCGTAGTAGAGTTTTGGATGAAACACGAGGTGGGCGGACCCGGTGTCCACGGCCTTGAGGTCCACCCCCAGGTCGAGCAGTGCTTTGATGGCCTGCGCCGACGTGATGCCGTTCCGGATGCCGATAAAGGTGGTCGTTCTGGCGGCGTGGGGCCGGATGTGACTGGCCAGCAGGTCCACGCCCGTCGAACTGACGAACGCCACGCTGATGAGGACCCGCTCAATCCCATCAACCTGCATGACGTCCGCCCCGGCCGAAATGTGGTTCTGCGGCGTGAGGCCTTGAAGGATGAACGTGGCTGACACGGCGACTCCGGCGCGAGTCGATATCGTATGGCTCCCTTTATGCCAAAGCCAGTCCCGGGTCCCCGCGAGTCCCATCCGGCACGGGATAGGGAAAACGCCTTCAACGACGTTGAAGTCGCCGGGTTATCCGTTGCTCGGCCGCCGCGATAGCGCCGCCCGGAACAGACCAGGCTGGATCAACCCGCAACCCGACCGGATGCTTGCACGTTGCCGGGCCAAGGAGAGGCACATGGCAAGCTCGGCAGAACGGTCCGACCCGGCGCTTTGGGAGCGGGTGAAGCATGAGGTCACGGCGGGCGGCAAGGGCGGCGACCCCGGCGAGTGGTCCGCCCGCAAGGCGCAACTGGCGGTTCAGCGCTACAAGGCGGAAGGCGGCGGCTACAAGGGGCGCAAGACCGCCGACAACCACCTGACGCAGTGGACGCGAGAGGAATGGGGCACCAAATCGGGCGAAGCCAGCAAGGCGACCGGCGAACGCTATTTGCCCAAGCACACCCGCGAGGCGCTGTCCGACAAGGAGTATGCCCGGACCACCGCGAAGAAGCGGGCCGACACGGCGAAGGGCAAGCAGTTCTCCGCCCAGCCGCCCGATGTCGCGGCGAAGGCCGCAGACGCCCGCCTGGCCGACCTGCCGCGCGCCGAGCTGCTGAAGCGGGCCGCGCAGCACAAGGTCGCCGGGCGCTCCCGGATGAAGAAGGCCGAGCTGGTCAAAGCCCTCAGCCACCACGCATCGGGCCACCACGCATGACCGCCGCGCACGACCCCAAGGAAACGCAGCGCGAGTTCCGCGAGGTCATCAACATGACCCCAGCGGCGCTTCGGCGTTGGCTGGAGACCGATGAAAGCAGGTCGGTCGGCATGACGCCCGGGGGAGAGCGGGTCACGGAGCCGGGCCGTGGGGAGTCGGTCGGGTATCACATGGGCGAGCGCATCCTGGAGCTGAAAGAAACGCCCGCCGCCAAGCTGACGGCGGACGACTACGCCGACATGCGCAAGGTCGTCGGCTACGTGCACCGCCACATGGCGCAGCGCCCGTCGGGCGACATCGAGGATTCGCGCTGGCGTAAATCCCTGATGAACTGGGGCCATGACCCGATGAAATAGTGGGCTGATTCCAAAAATCCGGCTTGCAAACTGTCCCCCGAGTCCGGACGGTGCGGGCCGGGACAGGGCCGGCCTGTTCCTCAACGCGAAGCCTGCCGAACGCGGGCCATATTGGGGGGAGCCGCCATGGATCTTGAAACCCGCACGATTGCCCGCGTGACCAAGCGGCTCGTGCCGTTCCTGATCCTTTGCTACTTCGTGGCGTACCTCGACCGGGTGAACGTCGGCTTCGCGGCGCTGACGATGAACAAGGACCTCGGGCTGACGTCGCAGGCCTATGGCATCGGCGCCGGCATCTTCTTCCTCAGCTACTTCATCTTCGAGGTGCCGTCCAACTTGTTCCTGGAGCGGTTCGGCGCCCGGAAGTGGATCGCGCGCATCATGTTCTCCTGGGGGCTGCTGTCCGGGTTGACGGCGTTCATCCCGCAGATTTCGGCGGCAACCGGGCAATCGACGACGACGGTGTTCTACGTGGTCCGCGTCCTGCTGGGCATCGCGGAGGCCGGGTTCTTCCCAGGCATCATCTTCTATCTGACGCTCTGGTTCCCTGCGGCGTATCGCGGGCGCATCATCGGCTACTTCATGGCGGCGATCCCGCTCAGCAGCGTCATCGGCTCGCCGGTCTCCGGCCAACTGCTCAACCTCGACGGTTGGATGGGCCTGGCCGGGTGGCAATGGCTGTTCGTCATCGAGTCGGTGCCGGCGCTGATCCTGTCCGTCGTCGTGTTCTTCTACCTGACCGACCGCCCAGCCGACGCGAAGTGGCTGCCCCCAGAGCAGCGCGCCTGGCTGGCCCGGCGGCTCGACGACGAGCACCGCCTGCGGGTCGCGGCCAAGCATTTCTCGGTGCTGGAAGCATTGGGCAACACGCGGGTGCTGCTGCTGGCCTTCGTGTATTTCGGCGCCGTCGCGTCCAACTACAGCCTGGGCTTCTTCCTGCCGCAGATCGTGCGGGACTTCGGCCTGAGCTTCGGCTGGACCGGAGTGGTCACGGCCATTCCCTACGTGGTGGGCACCCTGGGCATGGTGTACTGGGGCCGGCACTCGGACCGCACGGGGGAGCGGCGGGAGCATACGGCGCTCGCAGCACTTGTGGCGGGCGCCGGCATCGCAGCCTCCACGCTGATCGACGATCCCACCGGCAAGATGATTGCCCTGTCCATCGCGGGATTCGGCGTGTTCGCGGTTCTGCCGGTGTTCTGGACGCTGCCGACCACGTTCCTGAGCGGGACGGCGGCGGCGGGTGGCATCGCCATCATCAACTCCATCGGCAACCTGTCGGGGTTCGCCGGGCCGTTCGTGATGGGCAAGATGAAGGACGCCACCGGGTCGTACTCGGTCGGGCTGCTGGCCGTGGCGGGCGTGGTGTTCCTTGCGATGCTGGTCGCGCTGTCCCTGCCGCACGAGGCGAAATTGGAGCATGTCGAGGCGGAGCAGGAACCGAACCCGCTGCAGCAGGCGGCGGAGTAAAGGAAGCTATCGCCCGACGATTTGTCCATTCAGCGTGAGCGCCGGGTCGCATAGGTCCGCCAGCGGCCCGGCCACCTCCTCGGGCTTGGCGAGCTTGGTCCGGTCCTCCCCCGGCATGGCCTCGGCGCGCAGCCTGGTGGCGACGACGCCGGGGTCGAACAGGTTGACGCGCAGGGGGGTGGTCGCGACCTCCTGCGCCCAGCTCATCGCCAGGTGCTGCATCCCCGCCTTGGTCGCGCCGTATGCGCCCCAGTAAGCGCGGGGCGCGGAGGCGATGTCCGTCGTGACAAACACGGCGCGCCCGGCCGGAGCCGCCAGCAGCAGCGGGCCGCAGGTGCGGATCAGCCGCCAGGCGGAGGACAGATTCACGGCGACCACTGTGTCCCAGTCCTTGGGCAGGATATGCGGCGCCGGGGTCAGGCGGCCGAGCGCCCCGGCGCCGTGCACCAGGATGTCCAGGCGTCCGAACCGCTCGAACAGGCTTGGACCGATGGGGTCGAGCGCCGGGCCGTCGGCGAGGTCCATCGGCAGCAAGGTCGCGGCGCCGCCCAGCGCGCGGATCGCGTCGTCGGTTTCCTCCAGGCCGCCTTGGGTGCGTGCGGTGACGACGACGTGCACGCCGCGCCGGGCAAGCTCAATGGCGGCCGCAGCGCCGATGCCGCGGCTGGCGCCGGTGACGAGCGCCACGCGGCCGGGAGCGCCCTCCATTCAGTGCATCTCGGTCAGCAGGCTGAGCTGCCGGTCCGAGTTGTCCGTCATGTCCGGCAGGGGAATCGGGTACTCCCCGGTGAAGCACGCATCGCAGTAATGCGGCTTGGCGGCGTCCCGGTCCGCCTTGCCCAGCGCGCGGTACAGCCCGTCAAGCGACACGAACGCCAGGCTGTCGGCGCCGATGATCTGCGCCATCTCCTCCACGCTGTGCCGGGCCGCCAGCAGCTTGCCGCGCTCCGGCGTGTCGATGCCGTAGAAGCAGGAATGCGTGGTCGGCGGCGACGAGATCCGCATGTGCACCTCCGCCGCCCCGGCGGCGCGGACCATCTCGACGATCTTCCGGCTCGTGGTGCCGCGCACGATGCTGTCGTCCACCAGGATCACCCGCTTGCCCCGGAGCACCGAGGGGTTGGCCGAGTGCTTCAGCTTGACGCCCAGGTTTCGGATGCTGTCGGTCGGCTCGATGAAGGTGCGGCCGACGTAGTGGTTGCGGATGATGCCCAGCTCGAACGGGATGCCGCTTTCGGCGCTGAACCCCATGGCGGAGGGCACGCCGCTGTCCGGCACCGGCACGATCACGTCGGCGTCCACGTGGCTTTCGCGGGCCAACTCGGCGCCGATGCGCTTGCGGGCGTCATAGACCGGCATGCCCTCCATCACCGAGTCCGGCCGGGCGAAGTAGATGTACTCGAACACGCAGAACCGGCTTTGATTGCTGCCGAACGGCTTGATGCTGCGCACGCCCTGGTCGTCGATGACGACGATCTCGCCGGGGTCGATGTCGCGGACGAACTCGGCGCCGACGATGTCGAGGGCGCAGGTCTCGCTGGCCAGCACCCAGCCGCCGGCGCCCTCGTTGCCGATGCGGCCCAGGATCAACGGACGCACGCCGAGCGGGTCGCGCACGCCCATCATCGCCTCGTTCGAGAGTGCTACGAGGGAATAGGCGCCGACGACCTGCTTCAAGGCGTCGATCAGCCGGTCCACCACGGTGGAGTACAGGCTGATGGCGATGAGGTGGACGAAGACCTCGCTGTCCGTCGTGCTTTGGAACAGGCACCCGCGGCGGACCAGTGCGCGGTGCAGCGCGTTGGCGTTGGTCAGATTGCCGTTGTGCGCCACCGCGAAGCCGCCGAACTCGAAGTCGGCGTACAAGGGCTGCACGTTGCGCAGGATGGTGTCGCCGGTGGTGGCGTAGCGGTTGTGCCCGATGGCGTTGGCGCCGGGCAGGGAGGCGATGACCTTGGCCTGGCTGAAGTTGTCGCCGACGAGGCCAAGGCCGCGGTGGCTGTGGAACCGGTGGCCGTCGTAGCTGACGATCCCCGTCGCCTCCTGCCCGCGGTGCTGCAGCGCGTGCAGGCCCAGCGCGGTGACGGCGGCGGCGTCGGTGACGTTCCATATGCCGAAGACGCCGCATTCCTCATGCAGCTTGTCGTCGTGGCCAGTAGGGTCATCGTCGATAGGCTGGGGGGTCTCGGTTGGGGTCAGCACCATGACACTCTCCTACTCCCGTGACGGGCGGGCACCCAAGGCACGGCCCACGGGGCTGGCGCGCAGCAGGCTGGCGGCGGTGGCCGACCGGCCGGGCGGCGGGCGGGCCACGGCGGGCCGGTACGTCGGCGGGAGCTGGTCGGCAAGCCATTCGGCTCCGTGGTGGATGGCGGGCAGGCTGCGGGCCTCCAGGACCGGGGCCGGCCATTGCTCGACCGCCAGCCCGATGCCCAACAGGATATAGGCCACCACCAGCAGCGCCGCACCCCTGCCGATGCCGAATACCAGCCCCAACGCCCGGTCGAGGCCGCCGAGCGCCGACCCGCGCACCGCGTTGCTGAGCGTGCGGACCACCAGCCACAACAGGATCAGCGTGAGCAGGAACACGCCGCCGAACGCGGCCATGTCGGCGATGCCGGGGTCCGAGAGATGGCGGCGCACCCAGGGCGCCACGGCGGGGAATGCGCCATACGGCCCGGCGACAAAGGCCGCCGCCACCCAGGCGGCGACCCCCAGCACTTCCCGCACCAGGCCGCGCATGACGCCCAGCAGGCCCGACACGAGCAGCAGCGCCAGGACCACGAGGTCCACCCAATTCATGCCGTCGTCCCAAGCCGTGCGCCGCGGGTATAGCCGTCTCCGGCCAGATACGCCAACCGTGTCGGATTTATTGCGGCAGCCCCTTGGCGGCCGGCTTGCCGCTGAACGCGGCCACGAGGTCGGTCAGGTGGCCGATCTCGTCCAGCTTCAGCCCGTCCGGCGGGCTGCTCTTGCGCCCCCCGCGGGCGAGCCGACGTGGCAAGCAGGCGATCTCGAACCCCATCTTGTGCGCTTCCTTCAGGCGGGACTCGGCCTGCGCCACCTGCCGGATCTCGCCGGACAGCCCGACCTCGCCGAAATACACCATGGCGGCGCTGGTCGGCGTGTCGGTCGCGGCGGAAGCGAGGGCGGCGGCCACGGCGAGGTCGGCCGCGGGTTCGTTGACCCGCAGCCCGCCGGCGATGTTGAGGTAAACGTCTGTGCCGCCCATCCGCAGCCCGGCCCGCGTTTCCAGCACGGCCAGCAGCATGGACAGCCGCCCGCTGTCCCAGCCGACCACGGAGCGCCGGGGCGACCCGCCGCTGTTGGGCGCCAGCAGCGCCTGCACCTCGACCAGGACCGGGCGTGTGCCCTCCAGGCCCGCGAACACCGCCGACCCCGCGATGTTGCCCCGGCGCTCCGCCAGGAACAGCGCGGACGGGTTGGGCACCTCCGCCAGGCCCTGCTCGGTCATCTCGAACACGCCGATCTCGTCGGTGGCGCCGAAGCGGTTCTTGACCGCGCGCAGGATGCGGAACTGGTGGCCGCGGTCGCCCTCGAAGTACAGCACGGCATCGACCATGTGCTCCAGCACGCGTGGCCCGGCCAGCGCGCCTTCCTTGGTGACGTGGCCCACCAGCACGAGGGAGAAGCCGCGGGACTTCGCGAGCCGGATCAGCTCGAAGCTCGTGGCGCGCACCTGGGCGACGGTGCCGGGCGCGCTCTCGATGGCGTCGAGCCACATGGTCTGGATGCTGTCGATCACCACGAGCGCCAGATCGCGCTCCGCTTCCAGGGTGGCGGCAATGTCGCGCACGTTGATGGCGCTGGCGAGTTCGAGCGGTGCGTCGGCGAGGCCAAGCCGCTGCGCGCGCAGGCGGACTTGGTCGATGGACTCCTCGCCCGAGATGTACATGACCCGGCGCCCGGCCCGCGCCAGCGTCGCCGCCGCCTGCAGCATCAGGGTCGATTTGCCGATGCCGGGGTCACCGCCGACCAGCACGGCGGAGGCCGGGACCAGCCCGCCGCCCAGCACGCGGTCAAGCTCGGCGATGCCGGTGTTGGCGCGGGGCGGCGGGGCGGTGGTGCCCTGTAGGCCGACAAAGGCGACACGCCGCCCGGCGCTGGCGCGGCCGACGGGGCCGGGCCGGGCCTCGACGGTTTCCTCGACCAGCGTGTTCCACTCGCCGCAGGCGTCGCAGCGCCCGGCCCATTTGGGATACACGGCGCCGCAGTTCTGGCAGACGTAGCGGGCGACGGGCTTAGCCACGCCGCGTCCAGCGGTCGGCGAGCAGCAGGGCGGCGAGGAAGACGGTGGTTTCGGGGAGGGATTGGATGGCGTCGAAGTCGGCGAGGGCGGTTTCGGCGAGGCGGACCAGCTCGGAGGCGTACCGAGGCTCAATCGCGGTCGAAAGGTCGTAGTCCGCCGAATGGCGACCTTCCTGCAATCGAGTGAACGCAAGGGCTATCCCGATCAAGCGTCTGTCGGGTGGAGCAGGGCTCAGCTTCTCCAGCCCTGGTGGAAATGGGCGTGCCGGAGAGCGGACGTAGGCGTCGCAAACCTTGCGCATTGCGGTATGGCTGAATGCGCGCGCCGCTTGGAAACGGAGAGGTTCGCCACCCGCCGCGAAGGGCATGGAACCCGCGGTCGTCAGCCGGTGGAACAGCCCGTAGTAGGCGGACGACAATGCCCGTCGCAGCATGACCTCATTGGACGCGCTGCTCGGAGGGCCATACTGGCCGCCAATCAGCTCACGGGCATGCCTGACCAGCTCGGCAGCATGGGTCACTCTGCGACGGGCTTCATCTCGCGGTCAGTCTCGAACCGGAAGTACGGAAACCGGTCCTCGAACGCGTCGAGCAGATCTGGCTGTACTGCGGCGATCAGGGCGCCGATGCCGTCCACATGCCGTTCGAATGTCGAACTCCCGACGGGCGGTGCGGGCAGGGTCTTGAACACGATCCACATGGCGGGGTCGCCGTCGAACTCGCCCAGCCGCACCTCGAACCGCGTCACGAAGTCCGGCAGCGGGTGGCGGCTCACGATCTCCCGGGCCGTCTTGACAATCCGATCGTATTTCATCGGCGCAGCATACTCCAAGTCACCGCCGCAACTCCATCTGGATCGGCCCCTCCCGCCGTCCATGGGTGAACTGGTCCACCATCTGGTTGCCGCTATGCAGCAGGTCCGCCGCCGGTCCCTGCCAGACCAGCTTGCCGCGGAACAGCATCGCCGCCCGGTCGCCGATGCGGGTGGCGCTCGCCATGTCGTGCGTGATCGCGACCGCCGTGCTGCCCAGGCGCTTCACGCAATCGACGATCAGCCCGTCGATCACCGCCCCCATGATCGGGTCAAGCCCGGTCGTCGGCTCGTCGAAGAACAGGATGTCCGGCTGGCCGGCGATGGCGCGCGCCAGGCCCACGCGCTTCTGCATCCCGCCCGACAGCTCGGCCGGCGACAGGTCGCCGACGCTGGGATCGAGGCCCACCTGCGCCAGGATGGCGCCGGCGCGGGCGCGCGCCTCGGCGCGGGCCGCCTTGTGCTGGGCCAAGAGGCCGAAGGCGACGTTCTCCCACACCGTCAGGCTGTCGAACAGGGCGCCTGCCTGGAACAGCATGCCGATGCAGGCGTTCACCTGCTCCCGCTCCTGCCGGGGCAGGCGCAGCACGTCGCGCCCGTCGATCTCGATGCTGCCGGCGTCCGGCTCGATCAGCCCGAGGATGCATTTCAGCAGCACCGACTTGCCGCTGCCGGAGCCGCCGATCACCACGGTGGACGTGCCGGCCGCCACATCCAGGTCGATGCCGTCCAGCACCGTCTTGGCCCCGAACGCCTTGGTCAGGCCACGGATGCGGATCTTGGGGTCGCTCGCCGGGGGGGCGCTCATCGGGCGAAGAACAGTTCGGTCAGCACGTAGTCGAACGCCAGGATCAGGATGCTGGCGGCGACCACGGCGCTGGTGGTCGCGGACCCCACGCCCTGCGCGCCGCCCTTGCTGTTGTAGCCGTGATAGCAGCCCATCAGCGCGATCAGGAAGCCGAAGGTCGCCGCCTTGGCCAGGCCCGCCACCACGTCGGCGGTCGTGAGGATGTTGAACGTGTTGGTCAGGTAGCCCGACGGGTTGAACCCGAGCTTCACCGTGCTGACCAGGAACCCGCCCGCCACGCCGAGGATGTCCGCCACCACCACCAGCAGCGGCACCGCGATCACCCCCGCCAGCAGGCGCGGCGCCACCAGGTACTTCATCGGGTTGGTGGACAGCGTGCCGAGCGCGTCGATCTGGTCCGTGACCCGCATGGTCCCGAGTTCTGCCGCCATCGCCGCCCCTACCCGGCCCGCCACCATCAGCCCGGCCAGCACCGGCCCAAGCTCCCGCACCACGGACAGCACGACGATCCCCGCGATGGCGCTCTCGGCGCCGAAACGGGAAAAGCCTGTGAAGGACTGCAGCGCGATGACCGCGCCGGAGAACACCGCGGTCAGCGCCACGACCGGCAGGCTGAAGTAGCTGAACTCGACCAAGGCCAGCAGGAACATCCGGCCATAGAACGGCGGGCGCAGCAGGTGGGACAGGCCCGCGGCGCCGAACAGCGCCACCGCTCCCGTCGCGCGCACAGCCCCGAGCGTGCCGCGCCCGACGGCCGCCACCGCATCCAAAGGAGCGATCATGCCCCGAGATAGGCCCGGCGGTAGCGCGCCCCAAGCTGCGTCAGGATTTCGTAGCCGTTGGTGCCGGCCCGCTGCGCCACCTCGTCCACCGTCATGCGCGGTCCGATCAGGTCCAGCCAACTGCCCACGGTGGCGCCGGGCGCGTCGGTGATGTCAAACGTCGAAAGGTCCATGGAGACACGGCCTACCAGCGGGACCGCCTGTTCGTCAAAACACGCCGCCGCTTGGTTGGTGAGGATGCGCGGGTAGCCATCGGCGTAGCCGACCGACACCGTGGCGATCCGGCTGGGCCGCCGCGCCGTCCAAACGCCGTTGTAGCCGACGCGCCCGCCCGGCGGTACCTCCCGCACCTGCAGGATGCGCGCCCGCAGCCGCACCGCCGCCCGCATCGGGTTGGGCTTCCCCGGCATCGGGTTCACGCCGAACAGCGCGGCGCCGGGCCGGGCGAGGTCGGAACCGAACGCCGGCCCCAGGAAGCAGCCGGACGAGTTGGCGAGGCTCTGCGGCGCCGCGGGCAGCCGGGCGCAGGCCTGGGCGAAGCGGTCCCGCTGGAGCGCGTTCACGGGATCGCCGGGCATCTCCGCTGAAACCAGGTGCGTCATGACGTAGAGAAGCCGCACCCCGTCCAGCCGGCCCGGCTCCGCCGCCAGCACGTCCACCTCCTCTGGCGGCAGGCCCAGGCGGTTCATCCCGGTGTCGATATGCAGCAGCGCCGGCAGGGGGCGTCCGCGTGTCCGCGCGTAGGCGGCCCAGTCCTCGATCTCCGCCAGCGACCCCAGCACCGGCGCGATACCAGCCTCGGCATAGGCGGGCGCGTCGCCGGGCCACAGGCCGTTCAGCACCGCCAGCATGGCCCCAGGCGGCAAAGGGTTGGGCATCAGGGGGCGGATCGCCTGCGCCTCGCTCAGATGCGCCGTGAACACATGGCGGCACCCGGCGGCGAACAAGCGACGCGCCACGGGCACAGCACCCAGGCCGTAAGCGTCGGCCTTGAGCACCGCCGCGACCGGGCCGGACGGGTGACGGTGGCAAAGCCTCTCCCAATTTTCGGCGATGGCATGGAGGTCGATGTCCAGCACGGCACCGGCGCTGGCACCCCCAGCGCTGGGCTCCGGGGTCAATCGTCGCCCGTGTGGATCACGTCAAGGTCGGCGAAGCGGGTGTACTCGCCCTCGAACAGCACGTCGATCTTGCCGGTCGGGCCGTGCCGCTGCTTCTCGATCAGGATCTCGGCCTTGTTGTGCACCTGCTCCATGTCGCGCTGCCACTTGTCCAGAGCCGACTGGAATTTGTCCTCGCTGTCAAACGCCATCTGCTTGGGCGCGCGCTGCTGCAGGTAGTACTCGTCGCGATACACGAACAGCACCATGTCGGCGTCCTGCTCGATGGTGCCGCTTTCCCGCAGGTCGGAAAGCTGCGGGCGCTTGTCCTCCC
>JAABUQ010011175.1_pt1 | contig 11552 bp, 5 predicted proteins | sample 5560001 | NCBI WGS metagenome assembly JAABUQ01 (sample SAMN10711888, study PRJNA513371) | rock metagenome | isolation source: Antarctica rocks | place: Antarctica: Victoria Land, Finger Mt nord | collected 2015-12-18
AACGGCGTTTCCCCCGGCGTCGTGGACACCGATATGCAGTCGGCTCTGCGCGAGGCTCCCATTGAGGAGATAGGCGCGGCGACTTCCGAACGTTTTCGCGCCTTCCATGCGCGCGGCGAATTGCAGACGCCCTCGCGCCCCGCCCGCCTGATTGCCGCCGTGGTTTTGAGCGATGCGCACGGCGAGACAATTAGCATCCGCGACGAACGCGCCCAAGCACTGCTGGCTTTGCTGCCCGAGGCCAGCGCGTCTTAACGGTATTTTATGGGCTTTGCCCAAGCGTTTTGAGCGTGTATCAACGACGGAACAAATCCGTCCGTCGTTGGTTGGGGCTTGAAGTGCCTTGACAAGCCCTAAGAGTGTGTCTAGCAAGTGCTAGGAAGGCCCCCCCGCCCCAATTCTGGGGAGCCAGAAAGAACCTACCACCAGCCCCTCCCGCCCTCCGGGCCTGCCAGTGCAGCAGCGGAGAGGGAGCAGAGTAAGCCTCTCCTACTCCCTGTCCGTTGCGGGGAGGGCGGGGAGAGATTATCTGGCTCCCCAAAGTTGGGGGGGGGGCCTTCCTAGTTCCCCAAAGTTGGGGCAGGGGCCTTCCTGGCACTTTTGGTACATACTCTAAGCCACACGACGGGTCAGACGGCGACAGCGCCGGTGCGGGGGCGCATTTCGTAGGCGCATCCGTGGGCAGTCGGCAGCACTTTGTTGGGGTTGCACAAGCCGTCCGGGTTGAATGCGGCGCGGACAAGCGCCATCGCGTGCAGGGTCTGCGGCGAAAACAGCAGGGGCATAAAGTCGCGCTTTTCCACGCCAATGCCATGCTCGCCGGTTAGCGTGCCGCCGACACCGATGCATAATTCTAAAATGGCGCGCGAAGCCTCCAGAACGCGGGCCACCTGGGCGGGGTCGCGCTCGTCAAACAACACGACCGGGTGCAGGTTGCCATCCCCGGCATGAAAGACATTGGCGATGCGTAAACGATGCTGTTTGCCAATCTCGCCGATGGCGCGCAAAACGTGGGGCAGCTGCGAGCGGGGGATGACGCAGTCCTGAGTGACGCATGACGGGGCCAAACGCCCCAATGTGCCCACCGCTTTTTTGCGGGCAGCCCACAAGTTCGCGCGGTCCTGCGGGGACTGGGCACGGCGCAGGTCGCGGGCATGATTTTGGGCGCAAATCTGATGCACCTGCGCGGCGACAGCATCCAGCCCGGCTTCCAGGCCGTCCATCTCAATAATCAGAATAGCCTCGGCATCGCGGGGAAAGCCGAACGAAAACGCGTCTTCCACGGCCTGCAGGATGACGGCATCCATCATCTCCAAAGCCGCCGGAACGATGCCTGCGGCGACAATGTCCGAGACGCACTGCGTGGCATCATCCACGGTGCCGAACACGGCAAGCAGAGTCTGCACGGCCTGCGGGGCGCGGGTGAGCCGGACAGTGGCCTGGGTCACAATGCCAAAGGTACCTTCCGAGCCAAGCGCCAGCCCCAGCAGGTCGTAGCCATTGGCATCCTCGGTCTTGTCGCCCAGCATAACAATCTCGCCGTCAGGCAGCACAATCTCTACTTGCAGAACATGATTGGCTGTGACGCCATATTTGAGCGTGTGCGGCCCGCCCGCATTGTTGGCGATGTTCCCGCCTAATGTGCTCGCGCCCTGCGACGAAGGGTCAGGGGCATACAAGTAGCCATCAGGGGCAACAGCTTTCGTCAGGGCAATATTGACGGCCCCAGCCTGCGCGGTCAAGCGCCGGTTGCGCAGGTCAATTTCCAGTATCTTGTTCATGCGCGCCAGGCCAACAAGAATGCCGCCCGCGCACAATGTGCCGCCCGCAAGCCCGGTTCCCGCGCCGCGCGGGGCGAACGGCACACGGTGCGCGGCGCAGGCGCGTACCACCTGCGCCACCTGCTCGGTTGTGCGCGGCAGGACAGTGGCAAGCGGCAGGGCGCGCTCCAAGGGGTAGGCATCGCCCTCATATGTGCGCCGCTCGCCGGGGGCATCCAAAACGGCATCGTGGCCCAAGAGTTGTTTCAGTTCATCCAGAAGCATGGCAGATTACCGGGGAAGAAAATGGATGGAAGAAAATGGATTAGCGGCGAAGGCGGACAAGCGCAGGCGCGGCGGGAGGGGGAATGGGCGGGGCAGGCGGAGCGCGGTTCGTCCACAGCCACAGGGCCAGAGCGACCAAGACAACGGCGGCAATCCCGATAGCGCTGCGCTGCCGGGAGCCATTGTCCAAAGGGCGAGGTTCAAACACGCGACGGTTCAGGGGCATGGTTCGTGGTACTATGATGTGGTTCTATAATCAAGAGCCGCACAGACAAAAAGGAAGCTAGAGGGCAACAGCCTTCAAGGCCAGGACGCCAGGCGCAAGGCCCGGCGCAGTGGCGGTAATGCGAATGGCTCCCGGCGCGCTGCCCGCCCGCACAAGCGCCATGCAAAGGCCGTTAAAGGCGTGGCGCTGCGTGCCGTCGTCGGCTTCATGGCTGCTGGGGTCGCCATTGCCGACACCCGCCACCTGCCCAGCCCCGCTCACACGGAACGTTATCAGATTGGAAGCATCAGGCACGACGCGCCCCTGCGCATCCACCACGGACACGGCAACCGGGCTGATGTCCTCGCCATTGGCAGCCAAAGCCATCTCGTCAGAAGACAGGCGCAGGGCAGCGGGCGGGCCGGTGGTTTGGACAGCATCCGACGTAACCATATCCCCATAGTCGCCGCGCGCTTCCAGCCTGCCGGGCGCATAGGGAACCTGCCATTCCAGATGCCCATTGCGCGGCATGTCTTTGGTGCCAAGCGCGTGTCCATTCAGTGTCAAAGCAACATGGGCGCAGTTGCTGTACACCCAGACCTTAATCGGCTGCCCCTCTCGGCCTGCCCAGTTCCAGCGCGGGAACACATGGACGATAGGCTTTGCGCCCCACGCGGCTTGATAGTAATAGTAGGCATCTTTGGGAAAGCCGCACGTATCCATGATGCCAAAGTGCGACGAGACGCAGGGCCAGAGATAAGGGGTCGGCTCGCCCCGATAGTCAAAGCCTGTCCACACGAAACCACCGGCCACAAACGGCTGATCGGCGATAGGCTGCCACGCCTGCTCTGCCGTGTTGGCCCAGCCGCCGCCCGGCTGCGTATCGTAAGCATTGACATAGCCGCGCGGAGCGTCGTTGGCATAAATGCCGCGCGTCCCGACTGCGCTGCCGGTCTCGCTGCCGAACAGGGGCATTTGCGGGTGTGCGCGGTGGAATGGCTCATAGCTCTGCGGGTTGTAGTTGCCGCCTTGCAGGTCTTCCACCGTGGAGATGCCCTGTCCCCAGCTTCCGTTCATAGCGCAGGTGATAGGGCGTGACGTGTCGTACTGATGCACAACCTGCATCATGTGAGCGAAAATGCGCGTGCCTTCGGGCGTGCCCTGCAAGCCTTCCTCGTTGCACAATGACCACATGATAATACTGGGGTGATTGCGGTCACGCCGCACCATGTCGGCGAGGTCATGCAGATCGGTGGCCGGGGTTCCGGGGGGCGTATGGTCGCGATAGGTGTCGCCCAGGTGCCGGTTTTCGTCCATGACCAGCATGCCGAGCTTGTCGCAGGCGTCCAGCAGGGCAGGCGTGGGCGGGTTGTGCGACATGCGCCAGGCATTGCTGCCCATTGCCTTCAGCTTGCGCACGCGCCAGTACTCCAAGTTGTCGGGGACGGCGACCCCGATGCCGGCGAAGTCCTGGTGGTTGCAGGTGCCTTTAATCTCCACATGCTTGCCGTTCAAGTAGAAGCCCGTCGCGGCGTCAAAGCGCAGAGTGCGGATGCCGAAGGGCGTGTCGGCAGTGTCTAGGAGGCGCGTGCCCTGCCGTATCTCCGTGTGCAGGTGGTACAAGCGTGGCGTTTCCAAAGACCACAGCAGGGGGTGTGCCACGGTGAACGTCTGCGTCCTTTGCGGCTTGAAGTCCAGCAACGATGATGTACGGGAGGCGACAACGAGGCCCTGCGGGTCAACAACGTGCTGGACAAGAAGGATGTCTGGCCCGGCAACCGCAAAAGGCGATGGGTAAGCCACACTCGTTTGGACGGCAACACTCGCGGCAGACGCTGTGCCGTCCGTGCCGGGTTCAGGCAGGGACGCGGTCACAGCCACGCCGTCCGGGGCAATGTGCAAGGGGTCTGCCACATGGAGCCACACATGGCGGTAGATGCCGCCGCCCTCGTACCACCATCCCTCAAAGCGGCGCGGATCAACGGAGACTGCCAGGACATTGACGCCGCCAAAGTGCGCGGCCTGGCTGATGTCGTAGCGAAAGGACGTGTAGCCGCTGGGATGCTCGCCCAGCAGGGTGCCGTTCAGCCAGACTTTGCTGTCACGGTACACGCCGTCAAAGTCCAGCCATACGCTTTTGCCCTTGTCACTTGCGGGCAGGGCAAACGTCTTGCGGTACCACGCAGGCAGGGCAGGCCGGAAGCCGTGCCCCGCGCTGCCATTGGGGCCAAACGCGCCTTCCACTAGGTAGTCATGGGGCAAATGCACCGTGCGCCAGGCCGTGTCACGGAATGCAGGCCGGGACGGGTCAGCATTGAATGAGGCAGGCGCGGTGCCCAAAACGACGGGGCCACTGATGCCGCCCGCCCCGCCGGTGTTTTCCACCAGCACAGCCAGAGCGTTGGGGCCATGCGCGTTCCAGGCCGCATCCAGGCTGACGTCAAACGGGTCATCCCAGCCCTCGTGGTGCGCGAGCCTGTGATTGTTGAGATACACGGTCGCGTTGTCGTCCACGCTGGCAAAGTGCAGCAGGCGGTTCGGCCCGGCAAGCGCGGGCAGCGTGGTGCTCAGCCAGGCGGCGCCGGGTTTTCCTGCAAATATGTCCGTGCCGATAGGAACCCGTGGCCCGGTTTGCGCCAACGCTCTGTCAGCGGTCGGCGGCAGCGGGCTGCCGGTTCCCTGCGTGGCAGGAATCATGTGCCAATCGGTGACAGCGACGGCATGACCCAGCGCAGCATCCTGCTGAAGATGGAACCGCCAGCCATCGTCAAAGGGCACGCGCCGCCGCGCAGACACTTGGCCCTGGGCGTGGGGCAGGAGCAAGCTTAGCAGGCAAATCACGAGCAAAAGGCGACGAAGGGGCAGCATAAGTTCTCCTGACCGCCGGGGTGCGGAATTGGCTTTATTGTAAACCATTCGCGCTTTTCTGTCAACAAGGTGGCAGCTACTCGCCCTCACGGGCAGGCCCCCGCTTTGCCGCTCCCAACGATACGGTTTTGGCATTGACAAACGCCCGAATGCCCGGCACGGACAACTCCCGCCCAAACCCAGAAGCTTTGATGCCGCCAAAGGGAAGGCTGGGGCTGGACGACACCAAGCTGTTGACAAACACCATGCCGCATTCCAGCTCGCTCGCTAAACGCTCCTGCTCCGCACCCTCCGCACTCCAAACGCTCGCCCCCAGCCCAAACTGCGTATCATTGGCAAGCGCGATGGCATGGCTGGTGTCGCTGGCCCGCAGCAGCACAGCCACCGGCCCAAACAGCTCTTCCGAGTAGGCCGGCATGCCGGGGAAAACGTCGCACAGCACCGTGGGCGCATAGAAAAAGCCCGCACCTTCCCCTTTCTGCCCACCCGTGAGCAGGCGTGCGCCCCCCGCGATGCTGTCCTGCACCTGCCGGAGCAGGGCGGTGCGGGCGCGCACGGTGTGCAGCGGCCCCACCTGCGTGTCAGGGTGCATCGGGTCGCCTACCTTCAGGGCCGCCATGCTTTGCACAAAGCGTTCCGCGAAATCGTCATACACATCTGTGTGAATGATAAACCGCTTGGCGGCAATGCACGACTGCCCGTTGTTTTGTGTCCGCGCCTGCACGCCCACCCGCACGGCTTCTTCCATGTCTGCGCTGGGCAGAACGATAAAGGGGTCGCTGCCCCCTAGCTCCAGCACGACAGGCTTGAGGACAGCCCCGCACTGCGCGGCCACGGCCCGGCCTGCCGCCTCGCTGCCGGTCAGGGTCACCCCCGCGACACGCGGGTCACTGATAATTCCCGGCACGGCCTCGGTTTCTATCAGCAGGGTTTGAAAAGCGCCCGGCGGAAAGCCTGCCCGCGCAAACACATCTTCCAAAGCCAGGGCGCAGGCGGGCACAGTTTCGGCAGGCTTGAGCAGGCCGACATTGCCCGCCATCAGGGCCGGGGCGGCAAAGCGCACCACTTGCCATAGCGGGAAGTTCCAGGGCATAATCGCCAGGATCGGGCCAAGCGGCTGATACCGAATAAAGCTCCGGGCGGACTGGCTTGGCAGTGGTTCATCGGCCAGAAACCCCAGCGCATGGTCGGCGAAAAAGCGCAGGGCGAGCGCGCACTTGGCGATTTCATCCCGCGACGATTGCAAAGTTTTGCCGACTTCCTCGGTCATGGTGCGGGCGAGGGTTTCGCGTTCGTCGTCCAAAATCTGAGCGGCCCGATGCATCCACGCCGCCCTTTGGGCAAACGATGTCTGCCGATACGACAGAAAGGTTTGGCGGGCCAAAGCCAGCTTTTCTTCCAGCGCGCCGGGCGAAAGGGCGGGGTACGCGCGCAGAGTTTCCCCGGTGGCCGGGTTGGTGCTGGAAATCATCAGCGATTCTTCCTAAAGGATCAAGGACAAAAAACGCCGCCGGACGCTGAGTGGTCAGCATCCGGCGGCGTTTGAATTGGAGCCGTTGGAGGGATTCGAACCCCCGACCCGCTCTTTACGAAAGAGCTGCTCTACCCCTGAGCCACAACGGCTTACGGCTGTTATTATAGACTCCATTATACAGTCCCGCCGTGAAGTTGTCAACCCGCCCCGGCCTCCAGAGCAGCGCGGATTGGGCTTGGCAGGCTTTGCCGGTCTTTTCTAGGGCAGTGCCAAAGCGTTTTAAGGGCGTTTAGGAGGCATACCAACGACGGACGAGTTTGTTCCGTCGTTGCAACACGCTGGAAAAGCGCTCAAAGCACCCTGAGAAAGCGCATGCAAGCCCACAAAATATAGTGGCGTGGCCCCTGCAAGGCTTGACAGCAAAGCCGGGGCGAGGGTACACTGTTTTCTGTCGCCAATTGCGGGTGTAGCTCAATTGGTTAGAGCGCTGCCCTGTCAAGGCAGAGGCCGTGGGTTCAAGTCCCATCATCCGCGCCAGCCCCAACCACCGTTCCCAAGCGGTAAACACGAAGGAGCCTTATGCAAATAGGGTTCCTTTTTGTTTTGCGCTGGCGGCTGTATTGCTTTGCGCTGGCGGCTGGCGGCTACTGCGCGGTCGCGGCCTGGAGGCGGGCACGGGCCACTGCCAGGCCGGCTTTTGCCTGTGCCAGAGCGCCTTGCGCCCGCACCAGGGTAGCCAGCGCATCCAGGCGCTCCGCGGCGACAGACTTTCCGGCATTGTAGCGCAGGGCGGCCAGCGTGTAGCTTTCCTGCGACGCCGACACGCCTGCATTCGCGGCCTCCACTTGAGCGGCGACGGTGGCAAGCGTCAGCCAGGCCGATGCCACCTGCTGGCCGATTGTTTGGCGGGCTTGCAGCAGGTCAATCCGTGCCCATCTTAGCCGTGCCTGCGCCCCGTCCACGGTGGCCTGCCGCTGCCCGGCATCGTAAAGCGGGACGCTGGCAGTGATCCCGACAGTGTATCCCGAGCGCCCTGTCCCCTGCCCAGCCGACACATCGCCCATGGCGACCCCATACACTTGCGGGGCGTACTCGCCGCGCGCCGCATTGACCATCGCGCGGGCGGCGTCTACCTGACGCTGAGCGGCGGCGAGTTCAGGGCGCTTTGCTCCCGCCTCCGCCAGTGCGCTTTGCAGCGTCGGGGGCAATGCAAACGGCGCGAGCAGCGTATCCAGCGTCTCGGAAAGCGTCAGCAGGGACGATTGGGACACCCCCAGCGTGGTTTTAAGCGTCACCAAAGCCAGGGCTTCATTGTTCTGGGCGGCCAGCAGGCCCTGCCGGGCATCGGCCTGCTCGGCACGCTCGCGCAGCAGATCAACCGGCGCAGACCGGCCTGCGGCCACCTTCGCCTGTGTTGTGCGCACCTGTTCTTCTTCGGCAGTCAGGCGTGCCTGGGCGACACCGACCAGGACATGCTGAAGCACGGCGTCCGCGTAGCTTTCGGTGACTGTCTCGGCAACAGTCAACCGCTCTGCCTGGACAGCAAGCTGGGCCGCATCGCCCTGCCCGCGCGCGGCGGCGGCAGTGTTTGCAAGACGCCCTGCGGTTAGAAGAGGCACCATCAGCATCAGGTTCTGGTCGGCAAAGCCGCGCGGCGGCACGCTGAAGATGTTCTGCGGCAGCACGCCGGGCGAGCTAGTCAGGATGTTGGCCGAATCGCCGGTGGCGGCATACGTGGTGGTGGACAGGCTGGGCTTGGTCTGGCTGCGGGCAGACCGCGCAGAAGCAGAAGCCATGTCGGCATCAGCCTGCGATTGTTTCAGCATCAGGTTGTTAGCGGAGGCTATGCCCAGCGCGTCCCTCAGCGACAAGTGCGGGCAACTCAGCAGGGGCAGCGTGTCCTCGCTTTGCGCGTGCAACAGGCCCCCTGGCAGCGCGAAGCCGGCGGCCAGCGCGAGGGTGAACAGATGGCGTTTCAACAGCGTTTCCATAGGGTTTTAATCGCGTTTCAAGAGTAACTCAGCAGCCGAGGCACTCAACTGCCTGCCTGCCTGCCGACGCCTGCTCCACCGGCCCAGATCATCCACCAACGCGTGCATGACGGGAATGACCAGCAGCGACAACCCTGTCCCCACGGCAAGGCCCGCCACAATCACTGTGCCCAGGGGCTGGTAGGCATCCATGCCGGTCTTGGGGGCCAGCGCGACAGGCAGCATTGTGATAATAGTAATCAGCGAAGTCATCAAAATAGGGCGCAGGCGGTCGCGGCACGCCAGCGCGATTGCGGCATCGCGGGGCATCTCGGGGTGCTCGCGTCGTCGTCGCCTGATCTGGTCAATCAGCAGGATGGCAGTCGTGATGTCCATGCCTGTGAGTATAATCACGGCCATGATAGAAACGCTGCTGAACGCTTGGTGGGCCAGCCACAAGCCGAAAAACACCCCGCACAGCTCCAGCGGGATAGACAGAACCATCTGCATCGGGGCTAAAGGCCCGCCGAACTGCGCCACCAGCACCAGGAAAATGAGCAGGACAGCAATCTCCAGGCCGCGCAAAAGCCGGGCAAATGAGTCCATCATCTGGGTCATGTCCCCACGCATTTCCAAGCTGTAGCCGGGCGGGAAGTTCAGCGTGGCAGACGCTTTGGTGATAATCGCCATCGCCAAATCCATCGACGGCGGCCCGCCTTTGCGGTAGTACGCCAGCACGGAAATAGACCGCTTGAGATTGTCATGCTCGATGAGGGTCGGCGCAAGACGGGGCACAGTGGTTGCCAAAGTCTTGAGCGGCACCTGCAAAACGCCTCCCGCGCCGCTTTTCCCCGTGATCGGCATCTGCATCAAATCATAGACACTGCGCCGCTGCCCGCCCCCATAGCGGATATTAATCGTATCCTGCCGGACATTGGGGACGCGGTAAAACTCATTCGTCAATGCTCCTCCCATCGCATAATACGCCTGGTCTGCGACATCGGCGGGGGTCAGGCCCACCTGGGTCGCCCGGCGCGCGTCCACATGGAGCGTGTATGACGGCTTTTCCACAGCCCAGGAAGTGGCAACTTGCGTGGCCCCCGGCACCCCGCGCGCTACATCGGCCACCTGCCCGGCGAGCTTGGAAAGCACATTCATATCCGGCCCCGTCACCAGCACCGTCACAGGCGCTTCCGACGATGCCATGACGTCAGACCCCATCTCTTTAATCTGCAAGCGCCTGATATTGGGAATAGTTCTGAGCGCTTCGTCCTGCACATCGTCCATGACCTGCCACACAGTGCGGGCGCGGGCGTCTTTATCCGACAGCGTAATCATCAGGGCCGCGCTGTTGACCTGGTTCATCGCATAGCCAGTAAAGTAGGTGCCGCCCGGCTCTTCGCCCGCTTCGGCAGAGACTTTGCGCACTTCAGGGTGCCTAAGCATAATCTTTTCCAGCCGTGTTGTGGCGTCCTGTGTCTGGGCAAAGCTCGCGCCGGGCTGCATTTCCAGCACGCCATACGCCTGCCCCACATCCGCGAGCGGCATCATCTCGCTGCCGATGAAGTTGTAAAAGCCAAAGCCCGCCACAATCGTACACACGGCCCCGGCCACCACCGAGAACTTGTTGCGCAAAAGCAGCCGCACCCAGCATTCGTATCTGTTATCCAGGCGCTCTAGGCTGCGCTGCGCGGGGGCCAGTACCAGCCGCTGAAAGACACTGCGCCGAGCGAGGGCATCTTCGGCGCTGAGCAGCCTGGAAGCCAGCAGTGCGGTCAATGTCAGCGAGACCAGGAACGATGCGATCAGCCCAAAGATAATGGGATACACCAGCCCGACAAACATCAGCTGCGTGATGCCTCCGCAAAAGACCAGCGGCAGCAGCGCCAGCACCAGCATGATCGTGCTCGCCGCCACCGCAAGCCGCACTTCGGTAATGCCGTCTATGGTGGCCGCTTTAGGCTCCTTGCCCATGCGCAGGTGGCGCTCGACTGCATGAATATCAATCACCGAGTCGTCCACCAAGCGCCCGATAGAAACAAGCAGCCCAATCAGCGTTGATGAGTTGAGCGAGAAGCCGAACGGCACCATCAGCAGGATCGCCATCGCCAGAGACACAGGAATAGTAATTACCGAGATGAGTGTCGCGCGCCCGCTGCCTAAGAATAAAAGCACTGCCAGCCCGCACAGCGCAATCGCGAGCGCCAGCTCTTCGCCCGTATTGCGGAACAAGATATTGACAAAGTGCGCATTGTCGTAAGCCACATGGAAGTGCAGGCCCAGATGGTCTGCCGTGAGCTGCGCCACTTGTTTCTGCACGGCGGCAATGACAGGCGGCGAGCCTGCCGAGGGGTTCTGGATCACCGCCATCTCTACCGCGCTGCTGTTCAAGCCTTCAATCGTATGCCTCTGCCCGTCCACGAAGCTGTAGCCGCTGCGCTGCTCGCGCGCATCATCGGTGACAGTCGCCACGTCTTTAATAGAGACCACCTGCCCATTCTTCGCCCCCAAGGGGTAGTCTGCAACCGTCTGGGCGTTCTGCGCCAGGCCCGACACGCGCACAATACTCTCGCCCGGCCCGCTGGTAATCACGCCCGCAGGCTTGGCAACACTGTTCTTGTCAATCGCATCCCGCACATCGAGGATTGAGTATCCCGAGGCGGCCAGCCTGTTTCTGTCCACAACAACACGCAATTGGCGCTTTGATCCGCCGTACACTTCCACCGACTGCACATCGGGCACCTGCTTGAGCGCCGCCACGCCTTCGTTTTCGGCAAACTGGCGCAGGGCTAAAGGCGTCCAGCCTTGAGCGGCATCCCCCGTGACAGACAGCGAAAGCACAGGGATATTCAGAGGGTCAATGGGCAGCACCCAGCTTGGCTTGAGGTTTGCGCCGGTCTGCGGCAGGTCGGCCTGGGCGGCATTCATCACCGACTGCACATCGGAAGTCGCCTTCTTCATGTCCGTGCCGTAGGGAAACTCCAAAGACA
>JAABUQ010011176.1_pt1 | contig 11551 bp, 14 predicted proteins | sample 5560001 | NCBI WGS metagenome assembly JAABUQ01 (sample SAMN10711888, study PRJNA513371) | rock metagenome | isolation source: Antarctica rocks | place: Antarctica: Victoria Land, Finger Mt nord | collected 2015-12-18
ACCCGCAGCCCTGGCTCCATTCGTGCTCATCTCCAACATCCCAGCAGTCTCCGTTCTCGCCCTCAAGGTTCATTGATTCCTCGATGGTGAGCGTCTCACCGGACGTTGACAGAGAGGGCGAGCAGCACGCTCTCCGACGAGCGCGTGGAGGTCCGATCCGCAGATCCCCACCGCCTCGCATGCACCCGAGCCCCCACGGCTCAGGCCCGAGGAGGGCCCTTCCCCGATGCTGACGTTGCCGGCGGAGATCAGCACGACTTGGCACATGCGGCACACGGTCGATCCTCAACGAGCCTCTTCGGACGAGTTGGCGGCACGATTCCGCTGGGGGGCGATACTGCCGAGATGTCGTCCCAGGCCATTCAGCTGGTTGCTGGTGCGCTCGTGGTCCTGGGTTTCGGCGGTCTTCAGTTCAAACGCCTGGATCCGTTCCGGATTCCGTACCTCGCTCTCAACTTCATCGGCACCGCCGGACTGACCGCCGTCGCGCTGCACATCCGGCAGTTCGGCTTCGTCTTCACAAACGGTGTGTGGGCTGGGGTGTCGCTGCTCGGCCTCGTTCGTCTGCTGAGGCACCGACGCAGGGCAGCGTGCCCGTAGTCCCTCAGTCGGGATGGCGACAGCTGTCTTGGCCAAGCAGCGGGACATGACCGTGTTGTCCACCAACCGCGGCCCGGACAAGACCGCAACCCTGACCGACACCGGCAAGACGTCTCCAGCGTTTCCGCGCACGTGGCCGCGCGACGCTGCCAGAGCTCAGGCCGCCAAAGCCCGCACCGCGACGACGTGTTCGATACGCAGCCGGACGAGCAGCTCGCCCTCCACGGCGTTGCGTCGCCCAAACTCATCGCCTCGGTCGGCGCCCATGTAACGCGCCGCAATCCGAATCGACCACGGGAGCATCACCTCCAGATCGCTGCTCAGCGTGGCCGTGCCGCTGAGCGAGACGAATGAGAAAGGCGGCTGCTCGTCATCGACGCACAGGCTCGCCCGGCCGTCACGACGCAGCGTACGTCCCTTGACCGTCTCAGCCAGTCATGAACACGATCTCGTGATCGCTGAGCACGAACCAAACCGGCATGACGTGCGGACGTCCATCCTTGCGCACCGTGGCCAGCTTGCCCGTCCGAGTGCCCTCGGCCAGGAATCCTCTCCACTGCGACTCACTCATCGCCGGCATACAGCGTCCCTTCCCTGGCGCCCGGCCACCTCCAGATATCGCTGGCGGCTATAAGCCCCGAGCATGGGCGATGTCGCCAAGGACGGCGCCGGACCGATCAGTGACCATCAATGTCATGTGGTTGACCAAACTCAGCTTACGCTTCGCCAGGCATCCCTGGTCGTTTTGCGGTCGTCCCGGCACCCTCGCGGCGACCCGGCCCAAGGGGTCGTCGGGCCAAGGCGCGGCCCTTCAGCTTGTTGTCCTGTGCTGCTCGGTCGCGGCCGCTCGCGGCTGAGCGCGGTCGCCAGGACCGGACGGCGCGCGCTATCGGAGATCAGGACTCGGCCATCCCGCCGATGAGGCGGGTGAGCACCGCGCGCATCTGCTCGCGCGCCGCAGCTTGGTCCTGCGCCCTCGCTACGTACATCGCGGCCTCGTCAAGCGCGCCGACCAGCACGTGTGCCAGGGGAGCAACCGGTTGGCGGGGAATCCGGTTGACCTCGATCGCCTGGGCCAGCACACCCTCGACCAGCCCCATCCCGTACCGCGTCCCGATTTCGCGCCAGCGCTCCCAGCCGAGCACGGCGGGGCCGTCGAGCAGCACAATCTGCTGAACCTCGGGCTCGGCGCAGGCATCGAGCCACGCGTGCGCGCCTAAGGTCATGACATCGATCGGATCGGCGATCCCCTCGGCCGTGATCCGCTCGTCGATACGTGTGGTGATGTCGTTTTCGATCGCCTCGTAGACCGCGGCGAACAATTCGCTCTTGTTGGCGAACTGGTGGTAGAGCGCGCCGCGAGTGACGCCTGCTGCGCGAACGATCGTCTCGGTCCCTACGCCTCCAAATCCCCGCGCAGCGAACAGGGGGCGGGCGGCTTGCACGAGGGCGGCGCGAGTTGCGACGGAGCGCGCGATTTGAGATCGCCGATTGACTTTCATACCGATGGTACGTAAGTTACGTTCAGGCTGCACGTAAAGACTAGACCAAGGAGCAGACATGACGACCATCGATCTCCCCCAGGGAACCGTGCGCTACCGCGTCGCCGGCCCCGAGCGCTCGGCCGCACCGCCCGTGGTGTTCGTACACGGCTTTCTCGTCAACGGCAGCCTCTGGACCACGACGGCCGACGCATTGGCCACCGTCGGCGTGCGCTCCTACGCCCCCGACTGGCCGCTGGGGTCACACACCATCGCCCTTGGCTCGGGCGCCGACCAATCGCCTCGTGGCATCGCGCGCCAGATCGTCGCCTTCCTCGATGCGCTTGACCTCGACGACGTGACGCTGGTGGGAAACGACACCGGTGGGGCGATCTGCCAATTCGTGCTCGACGGCGATGCGGCGCGCATCGGCCGAGTAGTGCTCACCAACTGCGACGCCTTTGACAACTTCCCGCCTGCGCCCTTCGACGCGCTGTTCAAGGCGTTTCGCAGCGCGACAGCGATCCGCGGGCTGATGGCCCCGATGCGGGCGACCGCCGTCCGCCACTCTCCCGCCGGGTTTGGGCTGCTCGTCAACAAGCCCCTGAGCGCCGAGCAGACCCGCGCGTGGGTACAGCCTTGCCTGGCCGACGCGGCGATCCGACGCGACGTCGCTCACTTCGCTCGGAAGGTCGACCCACACGACCTCCTCGCCGCCTCCAACCGGCTTGGTAACTTCCGCCGCCCCGCGCTACTGGTCTGGGGAGCCGCAGACCGCTTCTTCAAACTCGACTTCGCGCGACGACTCCGCGATGTCTTCTCAGACGCACAACTGGTCGCGATCGAGCACGGCCGCACCTTTATCCCCCACGACGAGCCCTCACGACTGGCCGTCGAAATCGCCGCGTTCCAACCCGCCTGACATCGCCGACCCTCCTCCCTCCTCCGGCTTCACAAGCGACAGGGGTCCCATCGGACACTCACGAAGCGCCAAGCCGTCGCGTCCTGCGAGGACAGAGCGCCGTCAGGTTGGCCCGCCCAAAGCCGAGGTCGGACACGCTCAGGCGCTGCCAACGCCGCCTCAGAACCAGTGAGGGTGCAAGAAACGCGGTCGTGCCCGCGCGGCCTCCTCGTCCGTGAGAAGCTGACCGGACACACGAGGAATACGAGAGGGAGAACCACATGGCCGAGAGCGTGTATCGAGTGAGCGAGATCATCGGGGTCAGCGGCGAGTCGTGGGAGGCGGCCGCGCGCAATGCTGTCGAGACGGCGGCCAAGAGCGTGCGCGGCCTGCGGATCGCCGAGGTTCTCCGGCAGGATCTCGCGATCGAGGACGGCAAGGTGAAGAACTTCCGAGTGCGCCTTGCCATCTCGTTCAAATACGAGGCCGGCGAGTAGCGATGCGGGCGCGGGATGATCTCAGTCGTCCCGCCGCCTGTCGTCTCTCCGCCGTCTCTGCACTGAGGCCGGCGATAAATACGCCGCCCACCTACGTGCAGATTGACGACCTGCGAGGGCTCGACGGCAAGCGGATACTCGAACCCGGCGAGGCCATCGCGTGTCCCGCGGGGCGCCACGGTGCGCACCGCGTGGACAACCGCACCTCTGAGGCCGTGCGCCTACTCGTCGTAAGTACGATGATCGCGCCAGAGTTCAAGGAGTACCCGGCAGCGGCAAGCTTTGGGGATTCGACTTCGCCCCGGGCGGGGAACACTGCCCGGACACGCCCGAGATCGTCGGCCGACCGGAGGACAACGTCGACTACTTCGCCGGCGAACGCTAGGGCGACGCCGTACCGCTGTGTACGCATGGGCTGCACGCGAAATCCTCGCCCGCCGCCTTTCCGAAGAGCGGCCGGCCGATCCCGGAGAGTACGCGGAGTTCGTCTACCGCGAAGCGCAGACCCTGCGCTACGGAACTCATGACAAGCTCATGCGCGCCTTCCTCGACGAGGAGGTGTTCGACGGACGCGTCCGACTCGAGGGCATACCTCGTCAGCCTGCGTCGCGCCAGATCTCGCTGCTGGGCAAGGATGGGTGACGGATTGAGGCGCTACCACCTGTCGCCGCGCCAAGCTCGCTGAAACCGCTCATCGCGCAAGCGCGACGCGTCTTGCGTGATTCGGCGGAAGGCTGATGACCAGACGACCAATCTCGACGGCAGTTGCGAGCTCGTCCAGACACGGCTCGGCGTGAATGAGGCGCGACACAGCGGCGGCAAGGTCGAAACATCCCAGGGCCAAGACCTGGTCTGAGAGCTCGTCTCTGGCCAACGGAAACTCGCGGTTAGCGAGAAGGAGCCATCGAGCTACGGCCGTGACCGCCGCTCGAGTTTGGTCTTGCGCGGCGTCGAGATCACCCGTCGCGATGATCCGCTCTGCGAACCCGAGCAGCTCGTCGGCGCGATCACGCTTGTGTTGCGGGTCAGGCCAACGACCGGTCTCAGCGATCTCGGTCAGAGCCTCGCGGAACACACCCCGATCGCTGAGGATGCAGCCGAAGCGCAGGGTCCACTGGATGAAGTCGTCGCCACCCCGTAGACGTTCCCAGAGGACTTCCGACGAGGTTGCGTACAGGTCTAGGCCTTCGTTCAGATCCTCGAAGCGCGGACGTTGACCCACGATGTGGATGTCAAGATCACTCGTCGCCGTTCTGCGGCCGCGCGCCGTCGAGCCGGTGAGCGCGACCCCCTCGGCTCCAGCGCTGAGGGCACGCTCGATTACGGTGGCGCTCACGAGACGTTGGGAAGGAGTCTGGTTGCGTTCGGCCCGGACCCGGTCAGCCTCGAGCCGCGCGACCCAAACGGCATCGTCCCGCCAGTTCCGTGCTATGACGGGAAGCAGGGGGTGCGCGTTCGTGGTCACGTCGCCGCCTCCTCGGCCGCAGTGACGATCGTTTCGATTCGCGCTGAGAGCGCGTCGAGCTCTTCCTCGTTGAAGTCCGGATCCTCGCCTTCGTAGGTTGCGTCTTTGCGGGACTGGTTCAGCGAGCGCAGAGACTCACTCAGGTCATCAGCGAGTATTCCGCGGCGGAACAGCTCGTGGGCGGCATCGGCCTTCCGGTCATGACGCTTCTTTGTGTCGATGCCTTCCTGCTCGGCGAGTGAGACGACGGCCGCCTCTGCTGCGAGATGTAGGAACATGATTGCTGGCACGATCGCTCCTTCGTCGAGTTCTCGCTGCGCGGTCGTCAGATGCTCACGAGCCAACTCGTGCTTCGCCTTTGGCGACACGGCGCCGATGGTAACTACCTGATCGGCGCTGGACGAGGGATGGGCGTCGTCGACGGTCGAGGAAGTGGCAAGCCGAGATCGCTCCCGATCACGGCTCGACGCCTCGTGCGCGCTCTATGCCGTCGCTCTGGTGCTGGTCGCCGCTGGTGCACGGCCCGCTTGCCGCTCGGCCGACGAGAAGCTTTCGCCTCAATCGGGTAGGGGCCGGGCTCACCCCGGCCCCTCCCACACCACCCGGCGTGCGGGTCCGCACCGGGCGGTTCGCGTTGCATCCCGGAAACGGCGGTAAGGATCGGTGAATCCCTGGAGGCCGTGGCTGGTCCAGTAGCCGTTGGTCAGGCTGCGTTGGAGTGGGGCGGAGCCCGCGATCCGCCAGTAACCTTTCCGCGTCCCGGCCCATTCCCGGGCCGTGTGCGGTTGGATCCCGAGCGCGATCAGGTTGCGCCGTCTCGCTGACGAGCGCTTCCATTCCTTCCAGCGCACTTGCCGTAGGCGGCGGCGCAACCATTCGTCGAGCTCCTCGAAGATCGAGGGAGTGTCAGCCAACTGAAAGTAGGCCGTCCACCCGACCGTGAAGCGGTTGATCGCGAAGATCCTCCGTTCCATCGGCACGCCCCAAGTGCGGGCGGTGAGCTGACGCAGTCGGTCCTTGGCCCGCTGACGGGCCTTCGGATCGATCCGCACCTTGATCTCGCCACCGCGGGCGAAGAACCCGAACCCCAGAAGGGGCCGTCTCGTCGCCCGGTCAACCACCGACTTCTCGCGGTTGACACTCAGCTTCAGGCGCTGCTCGATATAGCGCGTGATGCTCTGCATGACCCGTTTGCCCGCCCGCCGGCTGTGAACGTAGACACGTCCGTCGTCGGCGTAGCGCACGAACCGCAGCCCGCGCTTCTCAAGCTCCCAGTCGAGATCGTCCAGCATGACGTTCGAGAGCAGCGGCGAGAGAGGAGACCCCTGCGGAGTTCCCTCCTCGCTCGCATGCACCAGCCCGTCATCCATGACCCCGGCCTGTAGGTAGAGCCGGATCAGCTTCAACAGCCGCTTGTCATCAACCCGTCGCGCGACCCTCGCCATCAGCGCGTCATGCTGAACCCGGTCAAAGAACGAGTCCAAGTCAAAATCGACGCACCACGCCGCGTCATCAGCGATGAACTGGCGTGCCCGCTCGACCGCGTGATGGGCCGAGCGCCCCGGGCGAAACCCGAAGCTGTGAGGATGAAAATGAGGATCAAAGACAGGCGTGAGCACCTGCGCGATGGCCTGGCAGATCAACCGATCCACCGCAGCCGGCACCCCCAGCTTCCGCAAACCGCCCGAGGGCTTGGGGATCATCACCCTCTTGACAGCCTGCGGTCGGTAGGTGCCCGCCTCGAGCTGCGAGCGGACCTGGGACCAGTGGTCATGCAACCACGGCCGCAACTCCTTTGTGCTCATCCCGTCGATGCCCGCGGCACCGGCGTTCCGCTCGACGCGTCTGAGCGCCTCGGCAAGGTTCCCACGGGAAACGACCTGCTCCCACAGGCCCGCCTGGGCGGGGTGAGCGACGGTGGCGTCCGGCGCCGGATCATGGCTACGCTCTGACCGGGAACCCTCGGGCTTCACCCTCAGACCTCCCCGGCCAGGCCCCTCGCGGGGTTGGCTACGGTCATCACCACGATCGCGAGCACGGACGTCCTCCCGCTCGGCTTCGCGTTCGGCCCTTCCCAGCGACTGCGATCCCGCTGGTACTACGGCCTCTGCTGACTTCTCCGCGGTGAGCGACAACCTCTCGGCCGACGCCGTCCCTTCCCACCCGACGAACAGCATCAACGATGCTGGACGGGCATCCCGCGACACCCACGGAGATCTCCCGGGATAAGCCACGCCACCTTCTCCACACACCCACCGCATTTACGTGACGGCCTCTTGATGACGACGGGCTTCGCCAGGTCGTGCAAGCTCGCCCAAGCCGCCGCGCCTCAGATGCGGTTTCTGTCCGTTGGATCATGGATTCGCCTCCGGCTTCCTTCCCACCACGCCTCACAACGCAGCAGTTGCCATCGACTTGTGGTTAGCGCCATCTCCGCCACAGGGGACTCTCACCCCCAAGCGACGCGGCATGCCCGGCGTACACGACGAAGGCCGCCCTCGCGGACGGCCGTCGGGGTCTCGCTCGGCCTCCGTGCGGGGCCCTTGCGGGCCTCGCGCATCGGTCGGCCTCTATAGCGGGGGCGGGATTCGAACCCGCGACCTTCGGGTTAGTCGCCCGGGCTAAGGCGTCTAAGGCGCCTAAGGGGCTCGTCTATACGCGCTAGGCGCCTTAGCGCCTCTTAGCGAACGCCTTAGTCGGTGGTCCATGTGTCCGGCGGTGCCGTTTGCTGCTTTCTGGCCGGCGGCGTTTGGCAATGCCCGCGGCCGTGCCCGGGGTGAGCTTCCTGGCGGGCGGCCAGGGCGCCGACCTGGCCACGGAGCACCTGCAGGCCATGGCCGAACGCGGGCCACAACCGTGGCAGCTCACCTTCTCCTACGGCCGCGCCCCGCAAGACGATGCGTTGGCCGCCTGGGGTGGCGATGAGACGCACTTCGCCGATGACCGCGACGCCTTCCTGCGTCGCGCGCGGACGGTCGCGGCGGCACGCGACGGGCGTTGGGCCCGTGACCGCGCACCCGTGGCCTGACCGCGGTTTACGTGGCGATCACGCTCACCCAGCTGCGGGCCTTCCTCGCGGTGGTTCGCACGGGATCGATCCGGGCCGCATCGGACGAGTTGGTGGTCACGCAGCCGTCGGTGTCGGCCGCGCTCTCGGCGCTCTCGCGCGACGTCGACGCGGAGCTCACCGAGCGGGCAGGGCGCGGCATCAGGCTGAGCGCCGCGGGAACGGCTTTCGCACCCTACGCGGCGCACGTCGTCGGGTTGCTCGAGGGGGGGGACACGAGCGGCCAAGGAGGCCGAGGAGCTGGACGCACGCGAGCTGCGGATTGTAGCCGTGACCACGGCGGCCGAACGGATCCTGCCCCCGCTGCTGCTCGGCTTCGGAGCTCGGGCACCCGATGTGAAGATCGCCGTGGAGGTCGGCAACCGCGACCTGGTCTTCCGGCGTCTGGCCGATCATGATGCCGATGTAGCGATCGCGGGCCGCCCGCCCCAGGACTCAGAGCTGCAGTCCGAGCCCTTCCTGGAGAACACCATGACTCTGGTTGCGCCGGTCGACGATCCGCTCGCCCTGTGTGATGAGGTCCGCCCCGCCGAGTTGGCCGATCGCACGTGGCTGCTGCGCGAGCAGGGATCTGGCACCCGCCTGCTCAACGAGGCTTTCCTCGCGCGCCACGAGCTGCGCCCACGCATTCTCATTCTGGGCTCGAACGGTGCGATCGTCGAAGGCGTCAGGGCAGGGCTCGGCGTCTCGATCGTCTCCCGCATCACCGTCGCGCTGGAGCTGGACGCCGAGCTGCTGTCCACCCTCCCGGTCGCCGGTCTGCCTGAACGTCGCTGGTATGCACATCGCTCGGCGGTGGGTCCGGTGCGGCCCTGCGTCGCCGCGTGGTTGGCCTACGTCTGCAGCACCGATGCGCGCGATGCGCTGCTCAGCGCGCGGCGCGCGCGGCTCCCCCAAGTCGCTCGCGCAGGGGTGCAACCGTGAGCGTGCCCGCGCAGTATCGTCTTACCTCTCGGGTCTCTTTGACCCGGGGGGGGTCGCTCCCGGGACCAGACCGGTCCCTCTTCCCAGCAGCACCAACGACCAGGAGCTCAGCCATGACCGCAGCGCACCCCGCCTTCGCTGTTACGGGAGGAAGCTTCATCATCGTCGGGTTCATGATCGTGTTCTTCTTCGCGATCGTGTTCGGGTTCTACACGATCAAGGGAAGCGCTATCAACAAGCATCCCAGCGACGGACTGGACGGGTCGCCCGGCTCAGCAGGGCCGAGCGAGGCATCCGGCAAGGGCCGCAGCACGGGCGACACGAGGGACGGTCACAGCGCGGGAGACACCTTCTCCAAGCGTGGCACGGGGTGAGCGCTTCGGGGAGCGGCACGGTCAGGGCGGTCATCGTCAGCGGCAGGGTTGCGGCGCTGGAGGCGGGGCTGGCGCTGGCCGATCTGGCCGGCGAGCGCGTGAGCGTGACCATGGTGGCCCCCGAGCCCGAGTTCGTCTACCGGCCGATGGCGGTGCGCGAGCCGTTTGCCTATGCACCGGCGCAGCGCTATCCGCTGAGAGACATAGTCGCCGACATGGGCGCCCAGCTCATCGTCGATCCTTTCGCTTGGGTGGATAGCCCAGGTCGCGTCGTCCACACCAACACCAACGGGCAGATCACCTACGACGCGCTCGTTCTGGCCTTGGGGCCCACGCTCACGAACGCTACCGATACGCCCTGACGATCGACGATCGTCACATTGACGACCAGCTGCACGGCCTCATCCAGGATGTGGAGGGCGGCTATGTGCACTCACTGGCCTTCGTGATGCCGCCCACAAGCCTGGATTCGCCGATAGCGCGTTGAGTCGGGGTCGGCTTGGCGTCCTCCCTGGCCGGAAGAATGCGGGTTTCCGAGGCTCGCAATCCCGACCAGGGGAGGACACCTTGCAGGTGATGCCTACGACTCGCGTTGGAACGATAGAAGTCACGGCGGACGGCGTGGGGTTGGTGTCGCATGCGGGCGTGGTGCTGCTGGTGGAGTTGGCTGACCGGACCGGGCTGACCGGCGGGCTGTCGGACGCGTTGGCAGCGACCAGGGAGCGGCGCTCGGCGCACGATCCGGGGCGGGTGCTGCGCGATGTCGCGGTGATGCTCGCTGACGGCGGCGATTGCGTGACCGATAACGATGCCTATGGTGGCCAGGAGCGGCTGTTCGGTGCCAGGGCGTCGGAGACGACGACGCACCGGGTGCTGAAGTCGATCGACGGGCAGTTGCTCGCACAGATCCGGGTGGCCCGAGCCAAGGCGCGCGGGCGGGTGTGGGCCGGAGGCGCGCGCCCGAGCACGATCACGTTGAACATCGACGCGACGCTGCTGAGCGCGCACTCAGATAAGGAGTCGGCGGCTGGCAACTACAAGCACGGGTACGGGTTCCATCCGTTGGGGTGCTGGCTGGATGAGACCGGGGAGGCGCTCGCCGCGATCCTGAGGCCGGGGAACGCCGGGTCTAACACGGCCGAGGATCACTTCACCGTGCTCGGGCTCGCGCTGGAGCAGTTGCCGGCCGAGGACCTGGACCGCGAGATTCTGGTGCGCACCGATATCGGCGGTCAGACCCACGCGTTCACTGGCGACTGCCGCGAGGCGAACATCCGCTTCTCGGTCGGCTACGAGCTGAACGACACCGTCCGCCAAGCGATCCTCGGGCTCCCGGAAACGGCGTGGATACAGGCGATCAACGCCGACGGCGAGAACCGAGACGGCGCCTGGGTCGCCGAGCTGACCGAGCATCTGAACCTGTCCGCGTGGCCGGAAGGGTCGCGGCTGATCTGCCGCCGAGAGCGCCCGCATCCCGGCGCGCAGTTTCAGATCTTCGACGAGCATGGCTACCGCCACACCTGCTTTCTCACCGACCAGGACGGCCGGGACATCGCCGCGCTGGAGTTGCGTCACCGCGGCCGTGCGCGGGTCGAGGACAGCATCCGTGCCGGCAAAGACACCGGCATGCGCAACCTCCCCCACCACGCTTTCGAGCACAACCAGACCTGGCTGGAGACCTCGCTGATCGCCCAAGACCTGCTCTGCTGGATGAAACTGATCTGCCTCACCGGCGAACTCGCGACCGCCGAGCCGAAGCGCCTTCGTCACCGGCTGCTGCACACAGCCGGCAAGCTCGTGCGTCACGGACGCCGGGCCCGCCTCAAGCTCGACCGCGACTGGCCGTGGTCGGGCGCGCTCGCCGCAGCGTTCCAACGGCTGCGCGCGGTCCCCGGGCTCTGCTAAACGCACGCCGCGTTCTCAGCCCGCGATCCCGACCACAAAGGCGCAGCACCGCCCACGTTCGCCTGCCCGAAACGACCGCCAACGGCATCGTCGCCGCGACGCGACCAGCCCAACCGCCGTTCCCCGGGTCGCTAACCACGCTCCTTACCCGTTACTCACCCGCCGCGACCAGGCCACGATCACCATCACGACGCTAACGGCGCCTCGAGGCAAGGCGTGGCCGCTGCCGATGTACGAGCTCGCATTGATGACCGCCGAACGTGCCCATGACACGAGCGCGGAGCTCGCGATCACCGTGGTGACCCCCGAGGACGCACCGCTGGCGATCTTCGGCCAG
>JAABUQ010011180.1_pt1 | contig 11545 bp, 11 predicted proteins | sample 5560001 | NCBI WGS metagenome assembly JAABUQ01 (sample SAMN10711888, study PRJNA513371) | rock metagenome | isolation source: Antarctica rocks | place: Antarctica: Victoria Land, Finger Mt nord | collected 2015-12-18
GCCGCTGTCCGCCCGCCTGATGGCGGTGGCGGACGCCTTCAGCGCGATGACGACCGACCGCCCGTATAGGAAAGGGATGGACCGCACGAAGGCACTGACGAACCTGGAGGCTGGTGCAGGGACGCAGTGGGATCCCCAGTGTGTAGACGCATTTTTCAAGGCACTGTCTCGTCACCCAGTACGGGGATAGAGGCCCAAAGGGACGCGAGCCTCTCCCCCAAGTGGTCGCAAGAACGGGTCGCGGCCAAATGTACCTGGCGCATGAACTCTAACGCAGAAACTCTGGTACATGAACCCGCCGTGACCCAGGCTTTGGTCACGGCGACAGTGCCTCAAGGCCGACGCCTGCAAAAGGTCCTGCCCGATGTACGGATACATCATCCCGCTGTGATCCCACCCGCCGCCAACTCGATTTGCATGTCCTTGTCTGCACGCCCCTATCTGCATGTCCCTATCTGCACGTCCTTATCTGAGGACAGGTGGAAATTGGCGGAGCTTTCCCCGCCCGTCAAGATGAATTACAACCGTAAGCTCTTGTCGTGATGCTTGTCGCGGCAGGCCTGCCTACTCTTCTCCGTACTGTCTCCTGCCCGTCTTTGTCTCCTCCCCACCACCTGAAGATTCCTTGGTCAATCTCCATAATCATACGGGGATACCACCGGTGTCACGACTTCTTCCGACTACGCCGAACACCTATGCCGAACATCTTGAAAAAATATGAGCACCGGCCCTGGACCCTGGGAATCGACCTCGGCCACCGCTCCGTCAAGGCGGTCCTGCTGGAGCGAACGGACGAGACAATTGTAGCCCGTTATGCGGGCTACTTCCCGACGCCGATGGATGCGCTGCACAAAGGCGTTTTGGTTGAACAGCGGGCGGTCGCCGCGCAGATCAGGCAGATGGTGCGTCAGTGCGGATACAATGCCTGCGCCGCGTCGATCGCAATTCCCATCGAATATCTGGTAGCACGGTTGATTGATCTGCCCGCCATGGATGACGAGACGCTCCGCACGGCCAGCCGATTCGAGGCGCGCAAGTACCTGCCGTACCCGGTGGACAAGGCCGAAGTCGTCATCATCCCGGTGGGGCAGACCGTGGACAGTGAGGGCGCCCCGCGCATGCAGGCGCTCCTCGCCGCCGCCCCGCGCGACGTGGTCCGAAGCCGGGCGGAGACGCTGGAGATGGCGGGGCTGGAAGTCGCCGCCATCGAGATCGAGCCGCTGACCCTGATGCGGGCGTTCCGCTCCGACGGCGGCCCACAAAACACCATCTGGGGCGACCAGCCGTCCGTGTACGTTCACTTGGGGCAAAACTCGTCCGGCATGTGCGTGGTGCAAGGCACCCAGCTCCGCTTCGTCCATGCGATCTCCTGGGGCAGCAGCCGGCTGACCCAGGCACTCGCGGCGGGCATCGGCTGCTCGTTGGACGAAGCTCGCCAGATCGAGGAAGACCCGAGTGCAGTCATCAGTGTCAACGGCAACTTCTCGTGGGGGGAGGGGGAAGAACGCCGCGAGACCGGCGCCCTGATGCCGGAGATGGAACGCCTGGGGCGTGAAATGCAGCGGCTGCTGAACTACTACCGGTCTCTCTTCCCCGAGCGCAGCTACGAAGGGATTCTCGACCGGCTCCTCGTCTCCGGGGGGCGGGCAAACCTGAAAGGGCTGCACCATTTCTTCACCGAACTGTTCCAGCTCGAAGTGGAAGTGCGGAACCCCTTTCAGTCTTTGGAGACGCACCTCTCGCTGAACGGATTTGCCGCCATCAACGGCCGCAACCATAGTTTCGCCGTCGCGATCGGCTTGGCACTCGGCAACCTTCAGCGGGAAGCCCGCACCAGCCAGGCCCAGGCCGGACGGCCACGCGATTTTGTCTGGCGCAGGAGCGCGGCATAACCCATGGCTGCACTCGAAACACATGCCGCCGGGGCACCGCTTCTCCCCGTGATAGACCTCAGCCGGGAACGGCGTGAGGAACGTCGGGGCGTGCTCCGGCGCAGCCGCCGTCACACGGCGGCGATCCTGGCGGCCATCGTGCTGACGGTCGCGGTCCCCCTGACACTGACGCTTCAGGCCCTGACATTCTACAGGGAAAGTCAGAAGACCGAGCGCCAGGCGGCGGGAGTACAGCAGCGGCTGAAGCTGGTCATGGCGGACGGCGGCGAGGTGGACGCGAAGATCAGCCGCTGGACGCGGCTGGTCAAGTCGCAGCAGGCCCGTCACGCATGGGGGGGCACGCTTCCCGCCCTCGCCGCCTGCCTGCCGGACGATGTTTGTTTGCAGCAGGTGCAGATCTCCTGCAAAGGCCGAGGCACGCAGGTCCAGCTTCAAGGGACAGCAAGCACGATGACCGGGCTTCATGCTTTCACCGCCGCGCTGGCGCACTCCTCCGTTTTCGCCCACATGCACCTGGATGAGACGACGGTGAGTTCGAGCGGGGCGACCTTCCGAATAGCGGGTCCCTTGAGCGGCGCGATGGCAGGCGGGGTGGGGCCGAGCGCCCCCTAAGGATGGTTTCGATGCGTTGGAGTCTCTGGCTGGCACAACCGGAAACGGAGCGTTCCCTACGAACGGTCTCGCAGATCATCGCGGCGGCGGCTGCCCTCTGGACGGTTGCCGCCGCCTACGGCGTGTGGAACACCCGCGCGGTGCTTGCCGCCGCGCAGGTGTCTGTTTCATCGCAGAGTAATCAGGTGTTACAGATCACTCGCGACCTGCCGGGGAAACGCCGCCAATCCCTGAAAGCCGCCCAAGTCAAGGTGATCTCGTCCCAGGGTGCCGGCAGCGCCGACATCACGGAGGAACTCGCCGGGCTCGCCCGCGAGGCCGGGGCGGAAGTCCGGGGCGTGCGGATCGGCGACGGCGGGCAGGCGGCCGTGCCGGCGCAGGCCGTGCCGCCCCCCGCCGGGGCAGGAACGCCGGGAGCGAACGCGGATGGCCTGCCCAATGTCGCACCCAGCACGACGGCGAAGGCGGCCGGGTCCGGTGATGGGAGCAGCGAGACGTTTGAGTGCAACATCATGGGGGAGTACCCGTCGCTCACGCGTTTCCTGAGTGGACTGGCCGCCTCGCGACATGTCCTAGACATCACATCACTCCAGGTAACGCAGGGTGACGGCAAAAGCCCGTCAGACGCCCCGCGCCTGGAGATGAAGATCAGTGGGACCGTCTATGAGACGCCGGAAAAATCATGAAGATCGAAAAGTCGAATAATCCGGCCGCCGTGGGAGTGCTGGTGCTGGTGCTGGTGCTGATCGTCGGCAGAATCCTATGGATGGTGTTCGGTCACGGCGGGCCGGTGGCTGCGGCGGCGACCGTCTCCGCCAACTCGCCGACGCCGAGCGCTCCGACCGCGGCGGTCACCAAGGCAGCGCCTACCACGGCGGGAGCGCCTGCGCCGGAAGCCATCGGGGATTCTCCAGCGGTGACGACGATCACGACGCGCAACCCCTTTTCCGTCGCAGTCCGTCCTGCACTCGCCGTGTCCCGCCTAGGCGGCCTGCCGCAGTGCGAAGCCGTGCATCGCGCTGACAGGGGGGCGGGGGTCGTGCCGCTCACGTCCATGCCGCCGTTCCCGGTCCGGCTGAAACCCGGAACAGGCGTAAAGCGACTACAAGCGCCTCACGGTCTGGCCGCCCTGCCTCCACACCTGAGCGCGGCCCAGGTGCAGGCGGAGGCGCTGCTGACGCTGAAACTCACGGCGACCGTGGGGGGAACGGAACCGTTAGCCATCGTGCAGACGACAGACCCGGAGCCGGTCATTCTGCATGTCGGGGACTCCCTTGACGGGATGCACGTCGTCGCCGTTCACGAACAGGATGTCGTTTTCGCGCGCGGGAATGGCTTTTGGACGCTTCCCTTACAATCGGCACAATCGGCGGCGGACGGCGTCGCTGCTGATGCCGCTTCCGTGACTACTCTGCCGCCGGCTCCTCAGCCGGTGATTTCCGTCGCGCCGCCCGAGGAGAAAACTGATGATCAGGAATAAAAGCAGGACTAACTTCGGGATGTTTGGGGTGGGCCTTGCCCTTCTCACGCTCATGGGAGTACCCGCGGCCGCGCAGAAAGCACCGAACGTCACACTGCGGGAGACAGGGCTGGGCAGTGTCCAGCCGTTCATCCTCATGCTCGACCACTCCGCCGAGGGCAGGCTGCTGGCCGGGCCGGACAAGCCGATCGTCCGGCTTTACAACGTCAACGCATACAAGTCGGACCTCACGGGGGTACTCAAGTCACTGGCACAGGACTCACACGTCAGCGTCGTCATGACCGGTTCTGTGAGCGGCAAGGTAACCATGACTCTGCGGCAGGTGCCGCTGGAGAAGGCGGTTGATCTGCTGACTAAGGCCGCCGGGATGGGATATCACCGGGAGGGCGACATTTTCGTGATCGGGGACATCAAAGACCTGGCCGCCGCCTATCCCGCGCCCGTCCCCGCCGTGACCCAGACCATTTACCGGTGTCTCCATGTCACCGCCGCCGACCTCGTGGCCGCGCTCCGAACCATGTTCGATAAGGACAAGCTGCGTGTTTCCGTCGGAGCGGCCCCGTCCTCGCCGCGCCTGGACGATGCCACGACATCTGATGTGACCGGGGTGAAGGCCAGCACCATGAAGGGGGCGGGCGGCGACACCGGCGGCCTGAGTTCGCACCTCGTCGTCCTCGCGGGCGAGCAGGGCGTCGTGGCGCAGGCCCTCGACCTTGCCCAAAAGCTGGACGTGCGCCGGGCGCAGGTGAAGATCGGCGTTCAGATCACCGACATCAACCGCAACGCCCTCAAGAACCTGGGGCTGCAGTGGAGTTTCGGCGGCACCGGCTTTCATGAGAGGCAGCCGATGGGGATTGGCTTCGGCTCGTTCACGCGGGACCCTCTCTCGGTCACGGCGACGATCACGGCACTCGAAAATAGCGGCGACGCCAAACTCCTGGCCGCGCCCAACATGTCCATTCTTGATGGTGAGCGCGGATTCATCCTGATCGGCGACCGTATCCAGTACCCCAAGCTCACGGGCTACACGCAGGCGCAGACTCCAATCTACGATGTCATGGAGGAACGGGTCGGGATCTACCTCCAAGTGGCCGTCCAGATGGAAGACAACGGCGAGATGACGCTGACGGTCTACCCGCAGGTCTCGACCGTCTCGGGCTATTTGAACGTCAACGGCGCGAGCTATCCGCAGATCAGCACTCGGGAGCAGCAGACCACGATCCGGGTCAAAGACGGCCAGCAGATCGTCATCGGCGGCCTGATCCGTGACGAGGAGATCAAGAACGTCCAGAAGGTGCCGATCCTGTCGAGTATCCCCCTGTTCCGCGAACTGTTCACCTACCGGAACACGACTAAACAGCAGTCCGAAGTGGTCATCGTCATCACGCCGCAGATTTTGAAGGATTAGCAGGCCGCCAGATCATGCATATCACCTACCACGACCAGTCGTTCAGCGAGATCCTCATCGAAGAAGGCCTCATCACGGCCCCCGAGATCGCCCGCATCCTGGGCGAGCGCGAGAGCACCACCGAGCCGCTCGGAGACATCCTGGTCCGGCTGGGCGTACTGACCGAAAAGGACAAGGCCCGCTGTTTCGGCAAGCAGAACCGTGTCCCGTTCGTGGACCTGTCCAAAGCGGAGCTGTCCCCTGACATCTCCCGCCTGATCCCGCACAATCTTGCCGCCCGCCTCTGCGCCGTCCCCATTGATCGGAGCGACATGGCGATCTCGGTCGCGATGGCCAACCCGCTGGACATCATGGCGATCGACGAGATGCACGCCCACACGGGCCTGGAGATCGACTCGGTCATCGCCACGGAGGAAGACATTCGGGAGGCGATCTTCCGCACGTTCGGCGCCTATGACGACCTCGGCGAGATCGTCGGGGCGGCAATCAAGGGCATTGACCCGACCGAGATCCGTCAGGCGGAGGAGGCGGACGAGGCGGCCCTATCCCTGAACCAGCTCAAGGAGATGAGCGAAGGGGCGCCCGTCGTCCGCCTCGTCAACGCCATCATCACCCGCGCCATCGCGATCCGGGCGAGCGACATCCACGTCGAGCCGGAGCGCTCCCGTGTTCGCGTGCGTTTCCGCGTTGACGGCCTGCTGCAAGAGGCGATGATCATGCCCAAGGATCTCCAGCATCCGTTCGCGTCCCGCCTCAAGATCATGTCGTCCATGGACATCGCCGAGCGGCGTGCTCCCCAGGATGGGCGTCTGACGCTGCTGACGCCGCAGGGCGAGTTCGACTTCCGCATCTCCACGTTCCCCGCCGTCTATGGGGAGAACATCGTCATCCGTATCCTCGACAAGAACGCCGGGCGAATCGGCCTGGAGCGGCTGGGGATGCAGTCCGAAATGCTGACCCGCATCAAGGCAATCATCAACCGTCCGCACGGCCTGTTCCTCGCGTGCGGGCCGACCGGCTCGGGCAAGACGACGACGTTGTACGCCAGCCTGAACACCCTCAACTCGGTCGAGCGTAACATCATGACCATCGAGGACCCGGTCGAGTATCAGGTGCCGGGCATCATCCAGGGCAACGTGAACGCCAAAGCCGGCGTCACCTTCTCGACGGGCCTCCGGACTCTGGTCCGGCAGGACCCCGACGTAATCCTCGTCGGCGAGATCCGCGACGCCGAAACGGCCCGCATCGCCGTCGAGGCCGCGCTGACGGGCCACATGGTCTTCTCCACCATCCACGCCAACGACGCCGCCGGCGCGGTCACGCGGCTGCTGGACATGGGGGTCGAGCCGTTCCTGGTCGCCTCGGCTCTGGTCGCCACCCTGTCCCAGCGCCTGATGCGGGTCATCTGCCCGAAATGCGCGGTGACTTATGAGCCGGACCGCCAGGTGGTCCTGAGCCTCGGCTGCGCCGACCTGCTGAATGACCCTGAGTACCAGTTCCGCCGGGGCCTCGGCTGCGAGGCATGCAGCCGGACGGGATACAAGGGCCGGGCGGGCGTGTACGAGCTGATGGAGGTGACGGACACGGTGCAGCGTCTTATCCTGGCGCAGGCGTCCAGCCAGGAGATCAGGGACGTGGCCTTCAGCAAGGGGACGACCCTGCGCGATGACGCCATCCTCCGGCTCCGGCAGAATCTGACCACGCCCGAAGAAGTCGTGCGTGTCACGGTGGCATAAGACGGGCTCTGATTAACATGGACTTTACCTACACGGCCCTTGACCCGCGCGGCGCAAAAGTCTCCGAGCGTGTCCAGGCGGAGGACGACGACCAGGCCCTCCGTCGGTTACAGAGTCAGGGCTTGGTCGTGCTGTCCCTGGAACCCGCCCGCGCGGCTCAGGCGGCCGGCGGCTCCGCGAAGTCGCTTCTGACGTCACTTGGCCTGACGCGGACCGCCAAACTGGAGCAGGTGGTCATCCTCTCCCGCGAACTGGCGATCATGATGGAAACCGGCGTACCCATCGTGGAGGCCCTGGAAGCGCTCCAAAAGCATGCCGAGGACAAGATGATTCGGGAGGCGCTCGCCCAGGCGCACGCGGATCTGTCACAGGGCAAGACCATCGCTCAGGCGATGGGGGCCCAGCCGCATGTGTTCCCTTCGGTCTACGTCAGCATGATCCGCACGGCGGAAACGGGCGGCAGCCTCGACGAGACGCTGGACCAGGCCGCCGAGTACCTGGAAGCGTCCCTGGAAATGCGCCGCAAAGTCTCCGGCGCGATGACCTACCCGGCCGTCCTGATGGTCGTCGCCACCGGCGTGCTGGTCTTCATGATGACCTACCTGCTGCCCCGGTTCGGCCCCCTCTTCGACCACATGGGCGCGGAGATCCCGGCAACCACCAAAATGCTTCTCGGAGCGAGCGCCTTCCTCCAGGCGCACTGGTGGACGATCCCCCTCACGCTCGGCGGCAGCGGCTGGGGCTTCCGGATGTTCGCACGGACTCCGTTCGGGCGTAACTCCGTGACCCGCCTGGTCCACCGCGTCCCCGTCGTCGGGGACGTCGTCAGGAAAGTCGCCCTGTCGCGCATCCTGCGCGCGCTCGGCACGTTGTCCGGCGCGGGCGTTTCCCTGCTCCTGGCCCTGGAGATGGCGGGACAGACGGCCCAGGACGTCATCTTCGAGGCCGCCCTTGCTCAAGTCCGGCAGGACGTTGAGCATGGGGTCTCGATCTCGGAAGCCGTCATCAAGACGAGGGTCTTTCCCCCGATCGTCTGCCAAATGATGGCGGTCGGCGAGAAATCAGGGCGACTGAGCGACGTTCTGCTCCGGGTCGCCAAATTCTTCGAGCGGGACGTGGACGCCCGCCTGAAGATGCTCTCCAGCGTGATCGAGCCTTTCATGATCGTCTTCCTGGGCCTGGTCATCGGCTTCATCGCGATTTCAGTCATCGGCCCGATCTACTCGCTGGTCGGGAGCGTGAAATAACTGCAGCCTTACGGAGAGATTTCCTTGGAAAGCCCGTAAAGTTCCTGCACCGAACACCCGATACTAGAGCAGTATATTAACCGCCGGCAAATACCCCTTCACGGGCCGCCGGTCAGACAGAACGTAAAGGATTTTCAACCATGTCCGCAAAGGTCGCCGCAAAACGTCGCGGGTTCACCCTGATCGAGCTTCTCGTGGTCATCGTCATCATCGCCGTGCTGGCGCTGATCGCGATTCCCAAGTTTACGGATGCCGGCAAGCGCAGCAAAGAGTCTTCATTGAAGAGCGACCTGTCGCTGCTCCGCTCCGCCGTCGCCACCTACTACACCGACACGGGCGCCTACCCCACGACGCTTGCCGACCTGTCGGCGACCACTGCGCCCGCTAACGGCGTCAGCAGCGGCGGCGTGGCCACCGCTATCAGCGCCTCAGACTGGCATGGGCCGTACATCCAGGGCGCAGTCCCGACCGACCCGGTTCTGCCGGGGAGCACGCAGTTCGCCTACACGGGAACCGGCACGACCAATATCGGCGCCGTGAAGAGTACGTCAACGGCGACGGGCCTCGATGGAAACGCTTACAACACCTACTAAGTCCGAAGCCCGGCACTTCCCATGCCGGGCTGCCGGCAGCGACGGGAAAATCCTTTGCAGCGAACGTCTTTGCAGCGAACCTTCCCGGCCCGGCGCAAGACGCCGGGCCGGCGCGGCTTGACACTGGTCGAAGTGCTGGTGGCGATAGTGATCCTCTCGTTCGCTCTCCTGGCCTACCTCACCGTCACCCAGGCGTCGAACGCGGCCCTCAGCGACGGCAGCGAGTTCACCCTTGCCTCGCAGGCCGCCACAGACCAGATCGCGCAGGAGCGGGGACTGGATTACCGGGGCCTGACCAGCGGCACGACCACCTCCAGCGTGTCCGGCCTCACAGGAGGCATGCTGACCATGACCGTCGGGCCGCTCGATGGAAACTCGGCGAACGCCGGCATCAAGCAGATTGATGTCACGGTCACCTGGTCGCCGCGCAAAGTCGGTTCCTCGGCTCCGACCACCTCAATCAAGCAAACAGCCTTGATTAGCGACCGTAAATCCTGGTGACACAGCGACCATGAAAAAATGCAGAGGCGTGACGCTTATCGAGCTTCTGATCGCCGCGACCGTTTCGGCGCTCGTGCTGATCGCGGTGCTCGGCATCTTCAATTTTTCCACCCGGCAGCTGGGCGCCCAGACGAGCCGCGCCAAGGCGATCCTGATCGCGAATCAGGCGATGGATGCAATGACGAAAGACATCCGCAATTCCATCTCCGTGCAGGCGGACGCGAACGGAGTCCTCTCGGTCTACACTCTGCCGGGGAACACGGACGCCGCCGGCAATTATGTGCCGGTCTGGCAGAACGGGAGCCTCGTCTACACGCCCGGACTCCAGATTCACTACCGTCTTTCCAACTGGAAAGGCAACGCTCCGAGCGGCACCAGCCTGTGGCGCGAGTACTGGCAAACAGGCGGCCTGCTGGGGCTGGGCAGTTCCTGGACGCTGGACAATGCCTGGACCCTGCTGCCGGGCGGCTCGCCGGCAATGCCCAAATTCCAGAACGTGTCTGCCCTTGCCTTCAGCAACGCGGGACTGCCGGCGAACATGGTGCGGATCTCGCTGACCATGGCCATTCAGGAAGGCCAGCAAACTTCCAATTACACCGTGAGCCGCAGTGTCTATTTATCCAACCACAATTAACCCTCTGGGACGACGCGGGCAGCGTGGGAGCGTGGCGCTGGCGGCGCTGACGGCGCTGGTGATCGTCTTCATCATCAGCATCGCCCTGCTGACGCTGGGCGGCAACGCGCGCCTGAGCGGCAAGCGCAGCGTCCGCCTGAGCGCCGCGCGGTCCCTGGCCATCGCCGGGATCGAGTACGGCTACTGGCAATATGCCTTCAACAATCAGCCTCTGCCCTACACCGGCAGCCGCAGCCTGGGCAGTGGCGCCTTCACCGTCACCGTCACCGACAACAGCGCCAGCGTCCCCGGCACGATCAAGCTCGTCAGCGCCGGCAGCCAGAACGGCGACAGTGTTAAGCTGACGAAGGTGATAAAGTGGGGTCAGAAGACGATGTACGATTACGCCCTGTGCTCAAACGCGACCCTCAGCCCCAGTCAAGTCGTCGTGACGGGGGCGAGCGGAGCGAACGGCGATACGCGCGTCAACGGAAACATTTCCCTCCCCGTGTCCTCGGTCATCAACGGCGACGCCATGGCGACGGGCACGATTCTCGGCGGCATCGTCACCGGCGCGACAACACCCAGCAGCGCCCCGCTCACCTTTCCCCCCATTGACCTGACCTACTACCAGACCATCGCGAACCGGACCTTCAGCAGCAGCCAGGTGTGGAGCGGCTTCACCTTCCTGACGGTGAATGAAGTCGTCTATGTGCAGGGAAGCATTACTCTCCAGGCCGGCAGGATTTCCGGCACGGGAACCCTGGTGGCGTCAGGTTCCGTCACGATTCAGGGAAACCTGTCCTATTCGAATGCGACGACCGACAAGCTGGCCGTGCTGTCCACCGGCGGTCTCACCGTTTCGGCATCCAATGTAAGCGCTGTCGGCTTCTACTACATCCATAACAGCAGCAGCAATGCCACGGCGACAATCTCCGTCACCAAGTTTAAGGCAGCCGGCGGATCGCTGGCGGCGGATCAGTTTAACCTCTCGGGACCCGGTCCCCACACCTTTATCCACGACCCGGCCATGAATCCGTCACTGGCCCAGCAGCTTCATCTCCCCTGATGCGGCGGCTGTTCTTTGCCGTGTTCTTTGCCGCCGGCGAACAGCGTTTGCCTGCATTTTCCTGCCGGAAAAGCCGATAATCCCTGGGTAGAAGTACGGAGGAAGTGGAGAACGAATGGAACAGAGCCGGAACATAGAACGCCGATTGGTTCTCCTGCGCTGGCTGGTGATGGTCGTCGCCGGCCTGATGCTGGCGGGGGCCGTTCCCTGGCAAAAGATTGCCGCCGGCATGGCCTTCGTGGCCGCCTACAATGCCGCGCTGATGCTCACGGCGGGCTTGCCGCGTCAGGCCGTCTGGAACGGACGATTGAATGCCCTGGCCTGGGTCTTCGACGTCCTCGTTCTCTCGGCGGCGGTCGGCGTGAGCCTGCGGAGCGTCCCCAGCCTGTACGTC
>JAABUQ010011181.1_pt1 | contig 11542 bp, 9 predicted proteins | sample 5560001 | NCBI WGS metagenome assembly JAABUQ01 (sample SAMN10711888, study PRJNA513371) | rock metagenome | isolation source: Antarctica rocks | place: Antarctica: Victoria Land, Finger Mt nord | collected 2015-12-18
GGTCCGATCACCTCGTCCCTGATCGCGGCCACGGCGCAAACCTTCGGTTTCGCCGAGGTCGCCGACATCGGCGTGTTCCAAAGCGCCCGGCACTTCGCCGCCTGGCTCGGCCTGGTGCCGCGGCAGCGGGGGCCACGTCGATGGTGCATCGAGCTGCGGGGTGGAATAGCGCCGCCGGGGCCTGGACCAGAGGGGTCCTGCAACGCCGTCCGGTTCGGTTGGGCGTTGTTGCAGGGACCAGCGCAAAGCTAAACGGCCCCTTCCCGGGCGACGCCTAGGCGACCCGGACGGAGACGGGCTTTGCCGTTCGGATCATCGTGTTCAGCACCGCGACGGCGATGGCGACCTCGCCCCGTTGCGCTGGCAGGCTGCGGGCGCGCAGCTTGGGGCCGATCAGGTGTTTGTATCGCGCCATTGCTGTTTCGGCCTGGTTCCTCCTGCCGTACCCGGTCACCCTCTGCCAACCTATACGGCCGCGCTCGGCCATGAGCTGGATGTGGCGGTCACGCGGGCTCTGGCGGCCACCATCGCCCTTGTCCGCGCTCGGCACCGCCGACGCCCGGGGCGGCACGACGACGTCCGGCGGTGGATGGCGCTGCCGTGCAGCCACGGCGGCGTAAGTGGGCTCGCCATCATAGGCGCCGTCCGCGGTCACGGACGCGATCACGCCCTCAGCCTGCCCAAGCAGGCCCGGCACCTGGGCTGCGTCATCGGCGCAGCCCTCGGTCAGCACATGGGCAGCGATCTCGCCCGTGTCGGCGTTGACGGCAAGGTGTAGCTTGCGCCACTGCCGGCGTAGCCGACCGTGCTTCGCGGCATCCCACTCGCCCTGACCGAACAGCTCCAGCCCAGTGCTGTCCAGCACAAGGTGGACCGGGCCGTTGCCGGCCTGGACACGCGGCTGGCGCCCTGCGAACGCCCGACCACGGCGGCTCAATGTCGAGTGGTCCGGCACCGTCAGCCCGAGCCCGAGCAGGCGCAGAACGCTGCGGCTGAACGCCTCTGCTTGCCGCAGGGCCAGGTGGAACACGAGCCGCAGCGTCAGCACGAGTTCAATGGCCAGCTCAGAGTAGAGCGGCTGCCCGCCTGGCGTGCTCCGCTTTGGCGCTGCCCAACCTTCCAGCGCCGCCTCGTCCAGCCACAGCGTCAGGTCGCCGTGCCGCCGCAGCCCGGCCTCATACACCGGCCAGTTCGTGACGCGGTAGCGGGCCCGCGGGATGCGGTGGCGGCAGGCGGCATTGTGCTTGAAGGGCATGGAAGGAAAGTAGCGCCGCAGGGGCCAATAGGCCAACAGGCATGTCTATGCACCAACACCCTCGCGCACCAATACCGGCGCGCATTCCGTCCAACCGGTCGCGATGTCGGTCAGCGTCAGCGTCTGCACGTAGCTGCCCTTCGCCGTCGGCCCGCTATGCGCCACCAGATCCGCCTCCATGAACCCGGGCGGCGGATCGTTCCAGCCGCTGAAGGTGCGCACCGCGACGCTGCGCCGGATCGCCGCCGACGGAGGAGAGCGGCGGCGTGGCCGTCCTCCCGTAGCGCCTCGCGCTTCCCGTAAAGCCCGATCCATCGTCGCAGCACTCATCGTCAGCAAGCCCGTCAGCACCTCCGGTGCCAGCTGAAGGTGACCGTGCCGCTCCATCGCCGAGACCAGGATCGGCACCAACGGGCGCAGCCGTTTGCCGCAAACCCGGTCCGATGCCTCCCAGACCACGATCAGCGCCTCGCGCGTGGCCTGGTCATACACCCGCCGCTCCGGGCGCGGGCTGGACCGTCCGCCCGGCACGCCGGCACGCAGCAGGCGCATCGCGTGCTTGCGGTGATGCCCCGTCAACGCCGCGAACTCGTCCAGCATCCGGCCACGATCCGCCCGGCTACCCAGGGCATACCGCGCCGCTAATGCCACAACCAACTCGTCCTGTGTCGTCATGCTGATAAGCCTCATGCTCGCCACCGCCGGCAAACACCGGTGGGGAGCAGATTACGTGAGGCAACAGGTCACCCGTCGGGAGCATTTCAGGCGAGGCAATGCATCAAGGTTCCAGATTGACGCGCTACAAATTGGCGCTGCCGCTCGCAGATGCGTTGGGCAGCTTGCGGGACGTGCTGACCCCGCCGGCAGTGTTCGACCCGGCGCACAGCCGCCGGCTGTTCACCGTTGCCATGAACGACAACGCCGCCATCATGCTGGGCGGCGGACTTGCACGTGCGGTCCAATCGGCCGGCAACAGAATGCGGCTTGCCATCGTCCAGCCCGGGCCTGATGCGGAGGCCCAGTTGGAAGCTGGAAACCTGGACCTGCTCATCGGGTCCGACCGCAACGTCGCCAGCACGCTCATACGCCGGCCATTGCTGCGGGAGACGTTCGCCACCGCGGTGCGCCGGGGACATCCGCGAGGAAAAGGACCGCTTGATCTGGACGGGTTTTGCGCCCTGGATCATGTCATCGTGTCGGCCACGGGGCGGGGTTTCGATGGCCCGGTCGACCGTGCCCTAGCCGAAGCCGGGCGCCAGCGGCGTGTCGCGGTGTCCGTACAAAGCTATGCGGTCGTGCCGACCTTGCTGGCACAAACCGATCTAGCCTGCACTCTGCCGCGGCGGCTCTTACAGCGGTTTACGGCCGAATTATACGTCACCGAACCACCATTGGTGCTGCCGGAGTACATTCTATCAGCTATCTTCCACGCACGCACCAGGGCTGACGCTGGCCATCTCTGGCTGCGTGACCGGCTCGCCGAAGCGGCCGAGAGTCCCAGCCAACACTCTAATCTCTGAGCGGAGCCTTGATCCGCAAACGGGGCGAGGTACTCCGGATCAAGGACGACGATGTTGCGCTGCCTTGCATGGCTAGAATGCACACTGACCAATCCTGACCAGCCCCCGTCGAGTGGTCCAGGCAGAATGTTAATGCAGCATTGTAGCTGACGGCGGAGTTGAACCGGAGCGGCCGGGCGGCATCGGCATGCCTGACAGCAGGACCTCCGGCGCGGGCGGCCGGTAAGGGCGCGCCGAGTCAACGGTCGAGGCCGGGGCGCTCAGCAGGCGCTTGGCGGCCCGCGTGTCGCGCCGGCTCTGCGCCAGGATGTCCAGCACCATCCCGGTCTGGTCGACCGCGCGCCACAGCCAGTGCTTCACGCCGGCGATCGTCAGCACGACCTCGTCCATCTGCCACTTGTTCCCGGCTGCGGGGAGCCTGCGGCGGATCTGGTTTGCGAATGCCTGCCCAAACTTTAGCGCCCACTGGCGCACGGTCTCATGGCTGACCACGATGCCACGTGCAGCCAGCAGCTCGTCCACCATGCGCAGGCTGAGCGGGATGCGGAAGTAGAGCCAGACGGCGTGGCTGATGATCTCAGCCGGGAAGCGGTAGCCGGCGTAGCTGGGAGTGGCGGACGTTGTCATTCCGCCCAGCTAATTGGCTCAGCTCCATCTCACAAGCCGGCCAGCCCCCAAGTTGACGGTGCCGAACAGAGTGTTCCGCCCGATCTCGTCACGGCTGAAGTCCTTAAAGCCCCAGCCGCTCCACGATTGACGTAGCGGGTTGATAGTGGTGGCCGTCAACCTTACTATCAACCAATCAAAGAGGGTTCAAATCAGCATGGTCGACACGCTTGGGGCATGGACCGTTTCCGACCCATCCTCTGCCGCGATCAGGCGGTTTGTCTGCCAGGTTGAAGGTGCCGCGGCGTACCTGACGATTGCGCATTCCGGCGAGAAGCGACGGAGCGCGCCGGCCAAGGCGCATGCACGTCACACCACCCCCGATGACGCGCTGCGCCGAGATCATGGCTGGCATCGTTCGCTCGTGAGCATGTCGGCGAGCCGGTTGCAGGGCCTGGTTGTGGTGTTCGTGGAGCATCCGGTGCAAGGCCAGGGGGCACAGGCCGAGTTCGAGGCGTTCAAGATGCTGCTGGAGCTAACCCCGGCAGGTCCGCCCTTGCTGGCGCTCGCGAATCGCGACAAGAGGCGCGCGTATGGGGAGCTGGCCAAGCACATGGACCTCGTATGCCGTCAGTTTGAGGCAGCGGCGGCCCTGGCGGACAGCCTGACGTCTCCCGAACCGGCAAGCAGTCCAGCAGCGACAACCGAGGAGCCAGCCTGCGCCGACTTCACGGCGGTCAGGGACGCGCTCCTGGACCGTGCCGGTGGCGCGCTGACGTTGACTGAGGCCGCCAGGCGCCTGGGCGTTTCCAGGCAAGCGCTGCACAAGCGGATCTCCGCCGGCAGCGCGCTCGGGATGATGGTCGATGACGAGATCGTCGTGCCGAGCCTGCAGATCGCAACTGGGGCCGGCCGGGCGGCGATCCTGGGCGGCGTCGGGGACGTCACGAAGCTGTTCAAGTCGGCGGAAGCCGGCCCCTGGATGGCACTCCAGTTCCTCGTCGATCCCGATCCGAACTTGGGAAGGGCTCCAGTGGAGGCGTTGCGCCAGGGAGAGATCAAGCCGGTCCTCGCGGCGGCCAGGGCGCACCTGCGCTGCGACGAGGGGTAACGTTTGCCGCTCGTCGCCTCGTCCGGTGCCATCGCGCCAACGCCTATGTTCCCGAGGGGGATCAAGACCGAGATCCTCGAGGCCGGGTCCGAGATCATCCGCATCCATCACCAGGACCAGGGCGCGGTTTGGTTCGGGCCGAAGCCCGGCTTGCCGCCAGCCTATCGCTTCGACGCACCCAGCCAGGAGTATCGGACGTTGTACGCCGCCGCAGCGCTTGATGGCGCGTTCGTGGAAACCATCCTGCATGGCAAGTCCGCCAGCCAGATCGTCAGCCTGGCGTACGTGAACCAGCGGGCATGGACGGCCATCTCGGTGCTGCGTCCGCTGACCCTGATGAAACTGTACGACGAGGGACTGTTTTGGCATAGGACAGACGCGCGCGTGAGCGCGGCTGACGACTACCGCGAGCCTCGCCGGATCGCCCTCGCTGCGTTTAAGAAGGTGCCGGGCCTGGACGGCGTGACCTACCGGTCGCGGCACGACAACGGAGAACTCTGCCACGCGCTGTTCAACCGGGTCCGGACGACAGACTTGAAGCCAAGTTCCGGAAAACCATTCCAAGACCATCCGGCTGAGCTGAACGCCATGATGACCAAGTATGGTGCCGTGTTCGACATCAGCTCACCCGTGCACCATGCTTGAAAACCTGATGTCCAGCCCCTTGTCGCCCGTTCGCCAGAGTAGGGCTGCGATGCAGCTTATGAGGTCCGGCCCCGCCGAGGTTGGGGTCGAGCCGATTTGGCCAAGAAGGGTCTCCCCGGCCCGGAAGAGGGTGCGGCCGTGACGTCGCATCCTGACGCACCTCCGCTTGGCGAAGGAGGGGTGCACATGCCCTATGACGGCCTGGACTGTTCGCGCTTCTGGGTTTTGCAAACCGACGTGCTTGACCTGTCGGACGCCGGCTTCCTGCGCGATCCCGCCGGCCATGCGGGCCGAGTCCGGACTCCCGTGCTGCTCGCAGCCCTTGAGGACAAGCCGGCGCTCGCGCTTCTCGGCGAGCCCGGGATGGGCAAGACGAGGGCGCTGAAGGCGGAAGCGGACCGCGTCACATCCCGCGGCCCTGCCCTGGGCCAAGTTTCCTTCCACGTCGATCTTCGGGCGTTCGGAAGCGATGCCCTGTTGCACCGCAAGATCTTTGAGAGTTCGATCTTCACAGAATGGCTCAATGGACGGCATCGGCTGTTCCTTCACCTCGACAGCCTCGATGAGGCGCTCCTTCGGATCGACACGGTCGCGAACCTGCTAGCCAGCGAGCTTTCGACAATACCGAGCGATCGCCTGTCCATTCGCATCGCCTGCCGGACTGCGGTCTGGCCAGCCAACGTGCTGGGGGGCGCCCTCAAGCGGGCATGGGGGTCGGACGGGTTCGCCGCCTATGAGCTGGCGCCGCTCCGCCGCCAGGACGCCCTTGCCATTGCGCGCTCTGAGGGCGTGCAACCTGCTGAGTTCCTGCAGGCCGTGTTCGTCGCGGGCGTGGTGCCGTTTGCGATTAAGCCGCTGACGCTGCGCTTGCTGCTTACGATCTACCGGCTAGAAGGCCAGTTGCCGACCAGCAGCGGCGAACTCTTCAGACAGGGTTGCCTCGCCCTGTGCGAGGAGACCAGCGACAGCCGCAGGGAAGCAGGGCGCCGAGGCCTGCTGGGTGCGGAGCGACGCCTGCGGATTGCCGGCCGCATCGCGGCAGCCACGTTGCTGGCCAACAAGTACGCTGTCTGGACGGGACGGGACTCCGAGCGGCCGCCTTCGGACCTGGTGCCGTCCGAACTGGCAGGCGTCCGGGAGGGAGGGCCATCCGGCCCGTTCGAGGTGACCGATGCCGGCGTCCGCAAGGTGCTGGACACGGGCCTATTCAGTTCGCGTGGCGACGGCCGCCTCGGATGGGCGCACCAGAGCTATGCCGAGTACCTGGCTGCCCTTTATCTGTCCGACCGGAGCGTGGAACCCGGAACCATCTTGAAAGCCCTCCGCCACCCCTCGGGCGGACTGGTCCCGCAGCTCTCCTTCGTCGCTGCCTGGTCTGCATCGCTGAACGGTGAGGTGCGAGCAGGCCTTATCGCAAGTGAGCCGCTGACCCTCATCCGCGGCGACCTCTCATCCTGGAGCGCCACGGACCTTGCCGCATTGACCGACTCGCTCCTCCGGTCCTTCCAGGACGAGCGGTTCCACGGCGAGCATTTCGGGTTGGCCGATGCCTATGGCAGGCTCAAGCATCCCGGTCTTGCCGCCCAGCTTCGTCCGTTTATCACGGAGGCCAGGCGTGGCGCTGCAGCCCGGCGGGCCGCCATCTTCATCGCTGAGCACTGCGACCTTGCCGAGCTGCAGCCTGAGCTTCTGGAAGTCGCGCTCGATGCGGGCGCAGACCCCGACGTGCGCTCCGTTGCCGTCTCCGCCCTCAAACGCTGCGGCAACCCATCTGTGCCAGCAAGGCTTGTGCCGTTGGCACGGGGCGAGGCGGGTCCGGACCCTCGCCAGGACATCAAGGGCAACGCTCTCGGCCTTCTTTGGCCGGACTACCTGAGCGCCGCCGAGCTGTTCCCGCTGCTCACGCTGAGCGACGACAGCTACTTCGGTGCTTATGCCCTGTTCATGACCGAGTTACCTCACACGCTCGCGCCAGAGCACCTCGGGCCGGCCCTCGCCTGGGCGAACGCGCTACTGGAGAGTGTCGGCCACGACGGAAGCTACCGCGAGAAGACGCTGGCCGACGCCATCATGGCCAAGGCTTGGAAAACGTTCGAGCGCCCGGAACTCACCCGTCCGTTCCTCGACCACGTGGGGCTGCGCCTCCGCGAGCACCAGGATCTCTGGCGCGGAACTGACGACGAGGCCCGCGCCGCATTCACGGCCAAACTCGCCTCCGACTTTGAACGGCGTCGCCGGTTCCTGACGGCGGCATGCGCCACGCCCATCGACCCGCTTTGTGCATATGACTACCGACGTGCCGGGCTGCTCGTCGTCGATGACTTCCAATGGCTCCTTGCGGCCTGCCCCGGGGGCTTAGCCTGTGCGGGCGCCGTCATCCCCGCATCCGTTTTCGAATTGATCGTGGCGGTTTGCGATCCGAACATCTCTGTCCATTTCGAGGAGCTTCATGCTGCCGCACAACGCTGGCCGGCATTGCGGGCTCGCTACGCATGGGTGTTTGACGGGGTCATGCTGGACTCGGCTGAAGCCGCGCAACACCGCGCCTGGCGCGACCAGCGTCTCGCTATCCAGCGAGACAAGCGGCCGCCGCTGGTGCCTGAACCTGAACGGAAAATCATGGAGGCGCTGGACCAGGCCGAGGCAGGAGACCTCGACGCGTGGTGGCACCTGAACCTCTACCTTGCCGTGACGCCGGAAAGCCGGTTCATCGACAACGAGCTACAGTACTTCATCACGGCGGCGCCTGGATGGGCACAAGCCGACGCCGCGCTGCGCCGGAGGATCGTCGAGGCCGGCGAGCGCTACGTCGCTGAGGCTGACTCGACGGCGGCAAGCTGGCTCGGCCAGAAGCCCATGACCCTGTCGCGGAGGGATCTTGCTGCCTTCCGCGCGTTCGTCTTGTTGATGCAGGAAGCGCCGGAACAGTATCGCCGTATCGCCGTCCCTACGTGGCGCAAGTGGACCCCCGTCATTGTCGGCCTCCCGAAACGCGCCGTTGCTCCGGACTCGGCCGCTCTTGCCCAGCTGATCCAGGATGCCTTGGCGAATGCCAGCGCCTCATTCGTCGAGACGGTCGTCGCGCTCATCCGCGCTGAGAAGGGAAGGCTCCGTGCCGCCGCAGCGGGAGCGTCGCCGGCACGGGTTGCGCACTTCTCGATCCTGCATGACCTTCCGGGTTGCTGGCATAGCGATGCCCTGAAGCTCGCACTCCTTGCCGAGATGTCTGACCCGGGCAACACCCCGGATGAGACGGCATCGATCCTCGACAAGCTCCTCGAAGCCAACTACGCGCCCGCCTACGATCACGCGGTCGCGTGGGCTACGGCGCCCTCCACGCCAGCCGTGTCGCGCGGGCTTGCCGCGGGCGCGCTCCTGACACGGGTTCCTCTTCGCGCCTGGCCAGCGCTGCGCGCAGCCTTTATCCTGGACGATGAGTTCGCGCGAGAAACGCTGCTGCGGGTTGCCTCGCCTTCCCTCATCGGCAAGCCTTTCTACCTCGGCCTGGGCGAACGGGACCTGGCGGATCTTTATTCGCTGCTGTCGCGACTGTTTCCGCAGGCAGCCCCGCTTTCGACTATTTCAGGTCTCGTCTCTCAGTTCGATGCGGTCGGGCATCTCCGGGACCGCTTGCCGCGCGACCTGGCCAACCTTGGCACAGTTGACGCCGTGGCGGAGTTGCGACGGCTCGTCACCACCTGGCCCAGCCATCCATGGCTGCAATACGAGGTAGGCGTCGCCGACCGGGCCATGCGCATCAAGACATGGTCGCCATTGTCGTTGAAAGAGGTGTTCGCCACGACCGACAAGCGCAACGCCGGGCTGGTCACCTCCACCGACGACCTGTGTGGGGCCCTGGTTGGCTTACTGGCGCAGTGGCAGGCAGAGCTGCATGGCGCGCAGAACCCAGTGCGGGCATTGTGGGATCGGCAGGCTGACGGGACGTTCCGCCCGATCGACGAGGACGGCCTTTCCGACCAGATTCGGCTCTACCTGCAACGGGAGTTGGTCACGAGGGGAGTCTTCGCCAACCGCGAGGTCGAGGTCGGGCGGGTACCTGGCGCGCCGATCGGCAAGCGCACGGACATCCTGATCAACGCATTGCGAAAAGGAGAGGACGGCGAGACGCTGGACTCCATCACCGCCGTAATCGAAACGAAAGGCTGTTGGAACGCCTCGTTGTGGACCGCCCTGGAGACGCAGCTCTTCACAGACTACATGCAGCGCCTGCAGGCGCCACTCGGGATATATCTCGTCGGCTGGTTTGATCTAGCGAAATGGGATGGCAGCGACACCCGGAAGCGCAAGGTGCCGCAGTTGACGCTGGAAGAGGCAAGGACAAAGTTAGCAGTCCAGGCGTCCCGCATCCCGGCCAGCTTCAGAGTTGAACCTATCGTGCTGAATTGTCATGCGCCTTGACGTCGTCCGGGCGACTATAATTTCCGTTTTCCGGAAATCTAAAGGTTCCGGCGCTGGTGATCAGGCGGTGGTCGTCTCCGGACAGCTGCAACAAGGACATCGAGGCATGGACTTGGTAGGTTTCGACGATGGACTTTGACGCTTCGGAATCGTCCCACAAGCAACTAGCCATCGAGCGTGCCTTCGCTGAGGTATGCGTGGATACGTCAATCGGCACGAAGAAGCAACAACCCTCACGCCGGCGCGGCTCGCCGTCACCGCTGGCTTGGTTGGACCTGCTACAGTCGGCCCGGGTCCTGGTGATCTCGCAAGCAGGCTCGGGGAAGACCTATGAGTGCCAGCGCAGCCAGCGCCGGCTTTGGAATGAAGGTGAGCCTGCCTTCCTCGTTGAACTGGCCGAGCTGGCGGCCAACAAACTTGAGGACCTGCTTTCCCCTGAACAGGAGCAGCGGCTGGAGGAATGGCGCGTGTCGCAGTCCGGCGTCGCCACGTTCTTCCTGGACTCGGTTGATGAACTCAAGCTGACACAGGGCAGCCTCAAGACGGCACTCACCAGGCTGGCAAAGGCGATCAACGGTCAGCTCGCCCGCGTTCGCGTCGTGATTACCAGCCGGCCAGTCCCGTTCGACCGCGACCAGGTCGCGGCCATCTTGCCCGTGCCGAGTGCCCGGGAGGTGCAATCCACCGCAGCCGACTTTGCCGACATCGCGATGGGCACGGCCAAGACGGACAGCCCGAACGAACAGGCAAAGCCATGGCGGACTGTGGAACTGCTCCCGCTGTCGGACGAGCAGATCATGCTGTTCGCGTCCGGCCAAGGCATTGGCGATCCAGAGGACTTCCTGGCCGACATTCATCGCCGGAACGCCATCGAATTTGCGGAACGGCCGCAGGACCTTATCGAACTCTGTGCGGAGTGGCGCGACCACCAGCGGATCAGCAGCCACCGGGCGCAGGTTACCGGCGCCATCTCAGCCAAGCTCAGGCCCCGCACGGACCGCCGCGAGCGGGGCGAGTTGTCGCCCGACCGGGCCCACGAGGGAGCAAGCCGGCTCGCGCTCGCTGCCATGCTCATGCGCCGGCTCACGTTCCGGCACAGTCCGGAGGTAACTGGGGCAAATCCCCGGGCAAAGACGAACCGCCTTCCAATCTATATCACTAGAAGAACATATAAAGCCGCATAGATTCAGGGTGGTAGAGTTACCGACCCACTCTGACCTTTGTTCTGCTGCAACTGCGTGCCCGGGGTTTTGCCCCAGTTACGTCCGGAAGCCGATGTAGGAGGCCCTCCAGGGACGGCGATAGACCCTGCGGAGATCCTCCCCGATTGGACGGCTGACGAGCGTGCCACGCTTCTTGAACGCGCACTGTTCGGATTTGCCAGCTATGGGCGGGTCCGCTTCCACCATCGTTCCGTCCTGGAACACCTTGCGGCCAAGCGGCTCGGCCGGCACCTCGCCACGGGCAAACCCATAGCGGCGGTAAAAAGGCTGCTGTTCGCCGAGACGCCGCAAGCCGACAGGATCGTCAGGCCCACGATGCGGCCCGTCGCAGCCTGGCTCGCCCTCGAAAGCGAGAGCGTGTTCACCGACGCCGTCGAGCGTGACCCGACGGTCATGCTGAACTTCGGCGATCCCGACGCGCTGTCGGACGCCCAGAAAGCCCGAGCGCTGTCCGCCTACGTCGCACGGTATGGCTCTGGCGGTTGGCGCGGCTTGCACGTCCCGGCCATCCAGATCCATCGCTTTGCATCGCCTAGGCTCGCGCCGGTGGTCCGAGAGCTGTGGCCGACTGTGGAGAGCGCCGAGGTCCGGGAGTTGCTGCTCGACCTCATCGGAGCGGCAAGGATGGAGACCTGCGCTAGGGGGTGTCCTCAATTGAGCCAGATGGTTGCTGCGGCGAGGTGGATGCCGGCGAGGAAGTTGCGTGCGGTTTTGTCGTAGCGCGTGGCGATAGCCCGGAACTGCTTGAGCTTGGCGAAGAAGT
>JAABUQ010011182.1_pt1 | contig 11541 bp, 8 predicted proteins | sample 5560001 | NCBI WGS metagenome assembly JAABUQ01 (sample SAMN10711888, study PRJNA513371) | rock metagenome | isolation source: Antarctica rocks | place: Antarctica: Victoria Land, Finger Mt nord | collected 2015-12-18
CGCATCGCGGTGACGCCCATTCACTTCGACCTCACCGACCGTCCCGGTATGGAGGCGCTGCGGGGCCTTGACCTCGACAGCCTGTTCGTGCCGGTGACCGCCGGAAACTAGTGAGCGCTGCGGCGCCGAGCGGTCCCGACGCTCACGGAGCCTCCCAGGGGGAGGAGACGATGGCCGCGCGGGCGCGCGAGCTGCGCGAGCAGCTCGACCACCATGCCCACCGCTACTACGTGCTCGACGACCCCGAGGTGGTCGACGACGTCTACGACGCCCTGCTGGACGAGCTGCGGCGCATCGAGGCCGAGCACCCCGAGCTGGCCAACCTCGACTCGCCCACCCGTCGCGTCGGTGCCGAGCCCGTCAGTCGTCTGGAGAAGGTCACCCACCTTGAGCCCATGCTCTCGCTGGGCAACGTGCGCGCGCCGGCCGAGCTGCGCGCGTGGGTGGCGCGCATGCGCACCCATCTCGCTCGGGAGGGCATAGCGGACCCCGACTTTGAGTTCGTGGTGGAGCCCAAGATCGACGGTCTGGCCATCAGCCTGCTCTACCGCGATGGCGTCCTCGTGCGAGGAGCGACCCGGGGCAACGGTGAGGTGGGAGAGGACGTGACCCACAATCTGCGCACCATCGGCTCCATCCCGCTGCGGGTCCCGGGAGCCCCGCCGCTCCTGGAGGTGCGGGGCGAGGTGTACATGTCCCTGGCCGACTTCGCGGCGCTCAATGAGCGCCGCGCCGAGCGCGGCGAGTCCACCTTCATGAACCCGCGCAACTCGGCCGCCGGAACCGTGCGCCAGCTCGACCCCGCGCTGACCGCCAAGCGCCCGCTGTCCATGTGGTGCTACCAGGTGGGCGTGACCGAGGGATTGGCCTTCTCAACCCACTGGGAGGCCCTGCAGTGGCTCACAGTGCACGGCTTCCGGGTGAACTCCGACGTGCGTGTGCTTCCCGGCGAGGACGAGGTGGTGGCCCAGTGTGAGGAATGGCAGCGGCGGCGCGGGAGCCTGGACTTCGAGATCGACGGTGCGGTGGTCAAGGTGAGCGACCTGGCCCTGCAGCGGCGCCTGGGCGCGGTGGGACGCGACCCGCGCTGGGCGGTGGCGTGGAAGTTCCCCCCGACCACGGCCCTCACGCGACTGCAGCGCGTGATGTGGAACGTCGGCAAGTTCGGCGACCTGCATCCCTTTGCGGTGCTCGCGCCGGTCGCCGCGGGCGGGGTGGTCATCAAGCTCGCCACCCTGCACAACGAGGAGGATCTGGCGCGCAAGGACATTCGTGCCGGCGAGGACGTGATCGTGCTGCGCGCGGGCGACGTGATCCCGCAGGTCGTTTCGCCGGCGCCCCATGTGGTGGAGCGAGCGGACCGTCCCGATCCGCCGCTACCCCCCAGTCACTGTCCGTCCTGCGGCACGCAAACGGTCAAGCCCGAGGGCGCCGTGTTCACGCGCTGTCCCAACCGTATGTGTCCGGACCGCCGCTGGCAGTTGCTCAAGCACTTCGTCTCTCGGGGGGCCATGGACATCGATGGCCTGGGGGAGAAGCAGGTGGCTCTGCTGCTCGCGCGCGGGTTGGTGCACACCGCGGGAGACTTCTACCGCCTGACCGAGGAGCAGCTGGTGGCTCTGGAGGGTTTCGGCGTGGTCTCCGCCCGCCGTCTGCGCAGCGCGGTCGACGCCTCGCGCGAGCGTCCGTTCGCACGCGTGCTGTTCGCCCTGGGCATCGAGGAGGTGGGCGAGGTCACGGCCCGCAACCTGGCCATGCGCTTTCGCACGATCGACGCGTTGCTCGATGCGTCGCCCGAACTGATCACCGAGACCCCGGGCGTGGGGGAGAAGATGGCGGTGGTCATCGCGGCACAGCTTGCCGACACGCACATGCTCGAGCTGATCTCAGACCTGCGCGCGCAGGGCCTGCGACTCAGCGAGGAGGGCCCCGCCCCCAGCGAGGGCCCGCTGGCCAACCGGACGCTCGTGCTCACGGGCACCCTGCCCGAGTGGTCGCGCGAGCAGGCCACCGAGCGGATAATGGTCGCCGGAGGGCGGGTCACCGGTTCGGTGTCGCGCAAGACGGATTACCTGGTGGCTGGCGAGAGCCCGGGCACCAAGCTCGAGAAGGCGGAGCGGCTGGGCGTGGCGGTCATCGACGAGGCGGCGCTACGCCGGCTGGTGGGGTGAGGGGCGCATCGCCCCTCACCCTCTAGCGCGCGGCGCCGAAGCCGCCCGGCAGCGCTCGGGGCGGCGGTGGCACGGGGCCACTGGCGTCGTCATAGCGGGCGACGGCGACGGCCATGCGGTCCTGCAGGACGTGCGCGGCGTGCAGGCTGATCCCGTCCATCTCCAGGGCGAACACGATCGTGTGGCCACCCGCTGCATTGCACCAGCCGGCCAGGTTGGATACGAAATCCAGCGTCCCCGTCTTGGCCTGGCAGCGGCCAGCAGCGGCCGTGCCGCGCATGCGGGTCTTCAGCGTGCCCGCACGGCCGGCCACGGCGAGGCTCGAGCGCAGCACCTGCCCCGTGGGCGCATCGCCGGAAAGCTCGGTCAGGAGGGTGACCACCGCGCGGGGGCTCGTGCGGTCCGCGCGCGACAGGCCCGAGCCGTCCACCACGCGGGCGGGGATGCCCAACCGCCCCAGCGTCCGTCGGACGACGCCGGCGCCGGCCGCCGTCGTGCCCGAGCCGCCAAAGCGCGCACCCAACTCCTTGATCAGTGTCTCGGCCAGGTAGTTGTCCGACGCGCGATTCTGCAGACGCAGCAGCGTGCCGAGCGGCGGCGAGGCGACCGCGGCCAGGGGGGTGGCCGAGGCGGGGGTGGGCGCGGCCCCCGTGGAACCGTCGACCCGTACGCCCACCCCGCGCAGCGCGGCCGAGAGCATTTCCGCTGCGTAGGCCGCCGGAGCGTGCACGCCCCGCTGGTGGCCGATGTCGCCGCGGTTGAAGGCCAGCGCGCTGAGCGTCCCCTCCACGTCGCTGTCGGCTCGTCCGCCGGTGCGAGGGCCGCCGCGCAACACGTCGAACAGTGACTCGTCTCCCAGCACCCGGCCGTGCACCGCCGTGATGCCGCGCTGGCTGAGCATCATCGCCAGATCCGAGACGCTCGAGCCCTGGCCGGCCCCGTAGAAGCTGCGGATGAAGTCCGTGGTCCCGAAGGTCGGGTCGCCGCCACCGCGCAGGTAGAGGTTGCCGTTCCACGCTCCGTCCGGCCCCTGGGATCCCACTCCCAACACGGAGGTGCTCAGCTGAGCGCCACTTCCCATGAGCAGCAGGGCCGTGGTGGACGTGTAGAGCTTCTCCACCGAAGCCGGGGGACGGGCCGTGGTGGCTCGGGAGGCGAACAGCGTGCGGCGCGCGCTTGCGTCGTAGACCAGCGCGCCGGAGCTGCGGCCGGCGTGGGACATGTCGCGGCCGAGCTCGGCGCTCAGGGCTCGCGGACTCAGCGCCGCGGTCGCTCCAGCCAGGGGTGCACGCACCAGGCCGGCCGCCCAGGGCACAGAGGCCGCGGCCAGGGCGGCGAGGGTAAGGATGTCACGACGCAAGGTCAAAACCAGAGGACGCCACAGGGTTCCGGGGCACGGTGCGCGGCCCGTCCCGCACGTGGAGCGGCGGCTCCCGCGCACCGGGAGGACCACCGTACAATGAAGCGTCCATGGGCAAGGTTGTCAAGCTGGAGCCAGGGTTCAAGGACCGCAGCTCTCGGGCGCGCCCATCCTCCCGGCGAGCCGCGTCGGCCGCCAAGCGACGCGACCGGACCGCCCTGGTCCTCGGCGGCGGCGGGTTCACCGGCGGCGTCTATGAGATCGGCGCGCTGAGAGCCATCGACCTGCTGTCGGTGAACCGCACCGTCAACGACTTCGACATATACGTGGGCACGTCGGCTGGGGCGTTCATCGCTGCCCTGTGCGCCAACGGGGTCACTCCCGAGGAGATGATGCGGGTGGTCACCCGCCAGGGCCCGCTCCCTTTCCGTGACCTCGACATCGGCGACCTGCTGCGCCCAAACGTGGCGGAGTTCGTGCGCTCGGGGATAAGCCTTCCCGGCCGCGCCCTGGGCCTTGTGCGTCACCTCGCGAGCCACTTCGGCGAGGTCTCGGTCATGGACCTGCTGCTGGGACTCGGTGAGGCGCTGCCCTCCGGGGCGTACACGGGAAAGGGCCTCGAGACCTACGTGCGCAGGGTGCTCTCCGACCCCGACCGCAGTGACGACTTTCGCATGCTGGACGCCGAGCTCTACCTGGCGGCCACCGACCTGGACACGTGCGAGCGGATCGTGCTGGGCGGCGAGGGCTTTGATGACGTGCCGATCTCGCGCGCGGTGCGTGCCTCCACCGCGCTGCCCATGGTCTACGCCCCGGTGATGATCAAGGAGCGCGAGCTGATCGACGGGGGCATCGTCTCCACCACCAACCTGGACATCGCTGTGCAGGCCGGCGCCAAGTTGGTGGTGGTGCTAAACCCGATCGTGCCCTTCGTCAATGACTTCAGCAAGGAGGTCATGACGCTGCGTGGTCCGCGTCCGCGGCGTGTCTCAGATATGGGCTTTCCCCAGATCGGCTACCAGGCCTTCAAGCTGCTGGCCTACCAGCGACTGCACGAAGTGGCACGCCAGTGGGAGCAGCGCTACCCGGGGGTGGACATCGTGCTCATCGAGCCCGAACCCGACGACGAGCTGATGTTCCAGACCTCGATGATGAACTTCAGCTCACGCGTGGACATCGCCCGCCATGGATTTCAGTCGGTCACCTACCAGCTGGCCGGCGACTATGAGCGCTTCAAGGCCACGTGTGACCGCCACGGCATCGAGATCTCCGCTACGCGGGTGCGCAAGGTGATCGAGCACTTCGGGGCCGAGCGCGAACGCGTTGGCGCCTGGCGCAAGATCCTCGAGCAGACGACCGGCTCGCTGCTGCGCCAGTCCTCGGCCACGGGCGACTAGGACGCCTTAGGAGCAATCCTGGGCCCTAGCGCTAGGAGCGATCCTCGGCCGCCACCGTGTCCAGGGCGCCCAGCAGGCGCTCGCGGGCGCCGGGGTCGCGAACGCTGATGCGGACCCGCTCGGGCGCACCGAGCGCCGCCCCCGCCGCTACCAGCACGCCGGCGCGGGCGAGCCGGTCGGCAAGTTGAGCCCCGTCGAGGCGCGGATGCGCGGCCCACAGGAAGTTGGCCTGGCTGGCCTCTGAGTGCAGACCGCGGGCGTGCAGGGCAGACCTCAGTGCCGTGCGCTCGGTGGCTACCGCGTGGGCTCGTCGTGTCACCTCGGGAGCTCCGCTGCGCAGTGACTCGAGCACCCCGGCCTGGGCCAGCTCGTGGACACCCAGATCGGGCTCGATCGCGTCCAGCAGCTGCTCAGAACCCGGGCCGCCCATAGCGTAGCCGCAGCGCAGTCCGGCCAGGCCCCACGCCTTGGAGAAGCTGCGAACGACGATCAGGCGGGGATGGTCCTCCAGCAGGTCGACGGCCGCGTCGGTGGGCTGGGCATCGGCGAACTCAACCAGTGCCTCGTCGAGCAGTACCGCGACCTGCTCGGGTACCGCCCTCAACAGCCGCTCGAGGTCGGCGCGCATGAGCAGCTCGCCGGTAGGGTCGTTCGGGCTGGCCAGGGCGATTACCCGGGACCGCTCGGTCACGGCGGCGAGCAGGGCGTTGACGTCACCACCGGCGACGGGCACGGCGTGACCGCGAGCACGCCGGGCGGCGATCGGATAGAGCGCGTAGGAGGGCCACCGGCAGATCAGCTCCTGCCCGGGCTCCAGCAGCGCGCCGATGGCCGCACCGATCAGCTGAGCCGCGCCGTTTCCCACCACCACGCGCTTGGGCGCCAGCCCATGACGGTGGGCCAGCTCGCTGCGCAGCTCGGCACTACCCTGGGGCGGATAGAGGTGCAGGCCACGGCGAGCCGCAAAGGTCACCGCGTTGACCACGTACGGGTGCGGCAGGGCGGGCCACGTAGTCTGCGACAGATCGAGCGTCTGCACCCGCGCCAGAGCGCGGCGCTTGCGCTCATCGGCCTGCCGTCGCTTGCCCAGGTTGATCTCCCGCTCGCTCAGCCCCTCGAACTGGCGGTAGTAGGCGAGCAGGCCCACTCTGACGTCAGTCAGGCGCGCGGCGAAAACAGATTGGAGCCCGGCCCGTGCAGGATCAAGAACCAGAGCAAGAACGCGCTGACCCCGATGGCGGCCGTGGTCGCGAAGATGACACTCAGCATGCCCGTGCGCTGGTCGTACCCGGCCGCACGACGGACGAGGATCCACGCCTCGTCCAGGCGGCGCATGAGGCTGAGGCCGACCAGCAGCATGAGCAGCAGACCGACAAAGGCGACAAGGATCCCGAAGCTGACGCTGCCGGTGTGATAGTCGACCATCGAGCCCACCCACAGCCAGAGCACCGGGATCGGGCCCCAGAACATCAGGCTGATAAGGGCGATTCCCGCCAACAGCGCCGCGGCCAGGGTGCGGTCCGCCCGCCGGCGTCGTTCTGAGCCGTGCTCGGGCAGGTCCCGGTAGCGCACCGGGGCGGTGCCAGGTCGGCGCCCGATGAACAGGCCTCCGTTGTCGGTTGGGTCGGTGCGCATGGTTGACGGGAGCTACGCGGCAGATGGCGCGGTGACCGACACGCTAGCGCGCCCGCCTGCACGCTCCACGCCACGGCGCGGCCGCCGATCGGCCTATGCGTACAGCGAGTCGAGCAGCTCTGCGTACTTCTCGTGGACGACATTGCGCTTGACCTTCAGCGTGGGCGTGAGCTCGCCCCCCTCCTGCGAGAGGTCGTGGTCGAGGATCACGAAGCTCTTGACCTGCTCGACCGGAGCGTACCTCGCGTTCGCCCGCTGCAGCTCGGCTTCGATGAGCTCACGCACCTGATCGCTCTGCGAGAGGGAGGAGATGTCCTCGGGCAGGGCGTGCTCGCGCGCGAACTGGACGATCTCCTCCTCGTCGAGCGTGATGAGCATGACCGGATAGGGGCGTCGGTCGCCGTGCATCACGGCCTGGGACACCCAGCGGCACTGTTTGAGGTCGTTCTCCAGGTTGGCCGGCGTGAGGTTCTTGCCCGCGGCGGTGATGATGATGTCCTTCTTGCGCCCGGTGATCGAAAGGTAGCCGTTCTCGTCGAGGCTGCCCAGGTCGCCGGTGTGCAGCCAGCCTTCGACCACCGCGCCGAAACTCACATCGTCGCGGCGGTGGTAACCGCCGAAGATGTTGGCCCCGCGGATGAGGACCTCGCCATCGTCGGCAATGCGGATCTCACAGCCGGGCAGCGCGCGGCCCACCGTGCCGAAGCGGTGATGCTCGGGGGTGGAATAGGTGGCCACCGTGGCCGTCTCGGTCATGCCGTAGCCCTCGAGCACGGGCACCCCGCAGGCCCAGAAGAACTCGAGAATCTCCTGGGCGATCGGTGCCGCGCCGGACACGGCCTGGCGCAGCCGGCCGCCGAAGATGGCGCGCACATTCACATACAGGCGCTCCTCGGCCTCCTCGAAGGGCCCCTGCAGCTCCGCGGGCACGGGTTCGCCCCGGGACATGAGGTCGCGCACCCGGACGCCGAGACGGATCGCGGCGTGAAAGCGCTCCTGGTCCTCAGGCGACGACCTTGCCACCGCAGACGTGGCCAGCGTGTAGATCTTCTCGAAGATACGAGGCACCGACGGAAAGTAGGAGGGACGTGTCTCGGCCAGCTCGGGCACGATCTTCTGCGGATCGCCTGACCAGTAGGCGAGCGTGCCGCCCCCGTCCACCGTGAGCAGCTGGATCAGCAGCGCGAACGCGTGTGCGAGGGGCAGGAACAGATAGGTCACCTCCCGGCCACGGGCCACGTCCGCGGCGTGGCACATGTCCAGGACGCTGCGGTAGTTGCGGTGGGAGAGCACGCAGCCCTTGGGTGCCCCCGTCGTGCCTGATGTGTAGATGAAGGTGTAGGGATCGTCAGGGCCGACGGCCGCGGTGCGATTCTCGAGCTCACGCCGCTCGCGCGCCGCCCCACGAGCGCGCAGGGCTGGGAGGGACAGCGCGTTGGGCGCCTCTCCGTCCATGATGATCAGCACGCGTAGATGAGGCAGGCGTTCTGTGACCGCCTGGATCTTGGCCAGCTGAGCGGTGTCCTCGCAGATGACGGCCACGGCCTCGGAGTCCCCTGCCACCCACTCGCATTCCTCGGGAGAGTTGGTCGGGTACACGGTGACCTTGACCGCGCCGATGCTGGCCAGGGCCAGATCGCAGTAGGTCCAGTCTGGCCGGGTGCCGGCCAGGATGCACACGCGCTCACCGGCGCCGATGCCCAGGTCGATGAGCCCGAGGGCGATCTCAGCCACGATCTGCTCCATGTCGAGATAGCTCACGTCGCACCACTCGTCCGCGCGCTTGTAACGCAGAGCGGGCTGCCCGCCGTAGGCCGCCGCGGCCCGGGTCATGAGGTCGGCGATGGTGTGAGAGCCCGAGGAGACGGCGGGCGGCTGAGCGTCGTCGGGCGAGGGAGCGCCCGTCGCCGCTGAGGTGGAACTTGCCTGCATCGACCCTCCTTAAGGGAGCACAGAGGTTGCCGGTGAGCGAGAACCGGCGATTGTAGGCACCCGCGGCGGGTCCGGTGGCAATCGCCCTGAGCGGGTCTCCTCATCCGCGCGAGGCCGAGCTGCCCAGCCGACCGTCAGGGCGGACGTCGGGCTTGGGCGCAAGCCCGAGCGCTGTTGGCTAAACGCCCGAGCGCACAGGCTCGGCGGAGATCTCGTCGGTCTGACGGATACTGGTCAGGAACAGGCTCTTGTCGATGCGTCCCTGAAAGATGGGAACGCCCAGCTCCATGCACTTGGAGATCACTTCGCGCCGGGCGAGACCCGCTTCGCGTGCGAGCTCGGTGGGCGTCAGGTGGTTGGGCATCGGATCCCCTCCTGTGTCGTGTCGACCCTTTGGATGTGGTGCGCGGTCGTGAGCGTAACCTTGTGTATACCGCCGCAGTCGGATGTGGTAAAGGGCGACGGACGAGTTTGCGCCCTTTCACTCACGGTCCACCGTACTCCGGCCGTGAACCGCTCATACGGGATTGGGCACGTCGATGAAGTGGTGCTCGACGCCGAAGAGCCGACTCAGGTGCTCTCCCAGACGCTGCACCCCCATGGTCTCGGTCGCGTAGTGGCCCGCGGCCAAGAAGTGCACGGCGCCTTCGCGGGCCTGTGCCATGACACGCTCGGCCGGCTCGCCGGTGATGAACGCATCGGCCCCGTCCTGGATCGCCTCGCCGAGGTAGCTCGCGCCGGCGCCCGACACTATCGCCACGTCTCGCACGCGTTCGGGGCCGTAGGGGAAGCACAGCGGCTCGCGGCCGGTGACGCGGGCCACGCGCTCGACAAGCTCGTCGGCGGTGAGGCCATCACGGGCAAAGCATCCGCGGCGACCGATGGCCACTCCCCGGTGGAGTCCGAAGCCGCCCGCGTCGGTCGCCCCCAGCGCCTTTACCAGCTGGACGTTGTTGCCCAGGGTCGGATGGCCGTCCAGCGGCAGGTGGTACGCGGTCAGGCTCATGTCGGCCTCGAAGAGCAGGGACAGGCGCCGCTTCATCTCGCGGCTCACGGGGACGAGTCCGCCGCGCCAGAGGATGCCGTGGTGCACGAGCACCATGTCGGCCTGGCGCTCTCGCGCGCGCCCGAACAGCTCCGCGTGGGCACTGACGGCGCTGACCACGGTGCCGACGTGCTCACGCCCGGGGACCTGCAGGCCGTTCAGACCATAGTCCTCGAAGGCTTGGGGTGTCATCAGACGATCGAGCTCTGAGATGATCTCGCTCAGCGGCGTGGTCATGGAGACGCTGGAGATGGTAGCTCGCGATCACGGTAGGCTTCACGGCGCACAGTGCCCAGCCGGCGACGTCCAAGGCACGCGTGAACCTCAGGACCCAGAGCATGACGAACGCCACCGCCGCTCGCCCCGCGAGCGTCACTGCGCCGGACGGCGACAGCTCACGGCGCGCGCTCGGACACGAGAATAGGGCGCGCGGCGGCCGCTTCGTTCGGCGCGAAGACCGCGAGCTCGTCCAGTCCGTGCGAGCGGGCGACGGCCGGGCCTTCGAGCTCGTATACGAGCGTTACCAGCGTCGGATCGGCGCCTATGTTCACGGCATGGTGCGCGACCACGGGCGGGCGGAGGACGTGACCCAGGAGGTCTTCATCTCTGCGCTGCGCAGACTGCGCAGCAGCGAGCAGCCGATCGCCTTGCGCCCCTGGTTGTACGAGATCGCGCGCAACGCCTGCATCGACCAGTTCCGTCGCTCTGCGCGCACGCGCGAGGTCTCCTACGAGCGTGACCCCCGCGAGGCCGAGCGAGTGCTCGCCGGCGTGCCTGCACCGGAGGAGGCGGTAGATACCAAGCAGCAGCTCGACCACCTGCGCGACGCCTTTTGCGGGCTCAGCGACGTTCAGCGCGACATTCTCGTGATGCGCGAGCTCGAGGGCCTGTCCTACCGCGAGATCGGCCGCCGCCTGGACCTCAGCCGCCCCGCGGTGGAGAGCGCGCTGTTCCGGGCCCGGCGGCGGCTCGGTCACGAGTACGAGCAGCTTTCCAGCGGGGCGCGCTGCGTTCATGTGCAACGGGCCGTGCTGTCCGGGCGGCTCCCGGCGCCCACCACCCCCGACCGCGCGCAGGTCGCCGCGCACCTGTCCCGCTGCCCGGCCTGCCGGCACCACGCGCGCATGGCTGCCCTGGATCGTCGCAGACCGACCGAGCGCCTCGGCGCGCTCCTGGCCTTGCCGTTGCTGCCGCGTTGGCTGCGCGAGCTCGGCGCTGGGCCAAGGTCCGCTCCGCTCGTGGATGCGCGCGGCGGGCACCTCGGCGGTTTGTCGGCCCTGCTCGCCCGCGTCGCGGAGCCGGCCGTCGGCCTGTTGACCGCCGGGGCGGCGGCGGTGGCCCTCGCGAGCCTGGGCCCCGCCACGCCCGCGCGGCCAGGACTCATTCGCCATGGTGGGGCGATGTCCACCACCACCACCACCACCACCACCAGCGCGAGCTCGGCAGGGGCGCCTGGTGCGGTCCGGGTCGCCGCGCCGCCCGCCGCGGACCCCACGTCGGTTTCCCTGGACGGGTTTGGACCCCCGGCGTCGCCGCTCTGGCGCGCGGCGGCGCGTTCGCCGTCCTTCGGGCCCGTATCGGGCGCGTCGGCCTCCCCGGGCGTGTCCTCCACGGGCGCGCCTGGCATGGGCCGCCACGGGGTTCCCCCCCAGACGATCACCTCGCCGGCGGCAGCCGCCGCCTCCCGCGTGACTCCTGTTCTGTCTCAGGACGACGCCACGACCATCCCGCTCCCCGCGTGGGGGCGGGTGCTGGCGCGCAGCGGCGTCGAGGTGCTCGCCCAGAGGCACAGAAGCTCGCCGGTCGCTGCGGTGATCGGGGCCCGCAGTCGACCGCTCGATCGCAGCGGAGCGTCACCCGGTGGGGCCGCCGGCACGCCGACGGGCGGTGAGGTGAGCCAGGGCACTGCGGGCCCGACTGCCGCCACGTCGCGGATCGCCCAGCGCCTGGCCGGGACCGTTCAGAACGCAGGTGCCGGCGCGGCGCCGGGCGGGGGCTTAC
>JAABUQ010011183.1_pt1 | contig 11540 bp, 8 predicted proteins | sample 5560001 | NCBI WGS metagenome assembly JAABUQ01 (sample SAMN10711888, study PRJNA513371) | rock metagenome | isolation source: Antarctica rocks | place: Antarctica: Victoria Land, Finger Mt nord | collected 2015-12-18
GATCTCGATTGGCAGCATCTCGGCGCGGATCGCATCGGCGGGTCCACCGGGCGCCATGATCAGCAGCCAGTCCATCAGGTTACGCAACTGGCGGACGTTGCCGGGCCAGTCGTAGGCTTGCAGCGCCGTCAGCGCGTCGGTCGAAAGCTCGCGCCCTGGGATGCCGGAGGTCTCGGCGGAACGGTCGAGGAAGTGGCGCGCCAGTTCCGGCACGTCTTCCCGCCGCTCCTTCAGGCTCGGCATTCGGATCGGCACCACAGCCAGGCGATAGTATAGGTCCTCGCGGAACCGGGCATGGCTGATCTCGGCATGCAGGTCGCGGTTGGTGGTCGCGAGCACCCGGACATCGACCTTCACGCGCGACGACCCGCCGAGCCGCTCGAACGTCTGGTCTTGCAGGGCACGGACGATTTTGCCCTGGGTCTCCAACGGCATGTCCGACACCTCGTCCAGCAGCAGCGTGCCGCCATGGGCGCGTTCCAGCATCCCGGCGCGGCGCGGCTGCGCGTTGGCGTCCTGCCCGGCCTCGATGCCGAACAGCTCCTCCTCGAACCGCGCCGGCGCCAGGGTGGCGCAGTTCAGGGCGACGAACGGGCCGTCCGACCGGCGGGACCGGGCGTGCACCATGCGCGCCGCGACCTCCTTGCCCGAACCGGCTGGGCCGCTGATCAGCACGCGCGATCCAGTCGGCGCCACGCGTTCCACCGCGGCGCGCAGGCTGGCGATGGCCGGGCTGTGGCCCGTCAGGTCCGAGTCGAAGCCCGCACGCAGCCGCAGCTCCGCGTTCTCCCGGGCCAGCCGGGCCGCCTCCAGCGCGCGGCGGATGATCAGCAGCAGGCGATCGGACTTGAACGGCTTCTCGATGAAGTCGTATGCGCCGTACTGGATGGCGGCGACGGCGGTCTCGATGGTGCCGTGCCCGCTGATCATCACAACCGGGACGTGCGGCTCCTCCGAGTGGATCGCCTTCAGAATCCCCAGGCCGTCCAGGCGCGAGCCTTGCAGCCAGATGTCCAGGATCACCAGCGACGGGCGCCGCAGCCGGAAGGCGGCGATGGCGGCGTCGGAGTCCGCGGCTTGGCGGACCTGGTATCCTTCGTCTTCCAGGATGCCTTCGATTAGCATCCGGATATCAGGCTCGTCATCAACGATCAGTACTTCGTGGGCCATGCGCCTGTCTTACGCCGTTGCCGCTGCGGCGACCATCAAGGGAAGCGTTAATGTGGCAGTTGCACCGGGTCCGTCGTGGCGGTCGTCCAGGCCGAGGCTGCCGCCGTGGTCCTCCATCACCTTCTTGACAATGGCAAGGCCCAGGCCGGTGCCCTTCGGCTTATGCGTCACATAGGGTTCGGTCAGGCGGTCGCGGTCGCCCTCCGGCAAGCCGACTCCGTCATCGCTAACCTGCACCACCACCGTGCCGCCCTGGACGTGCACGGACAGCCCGATGTGGCCGGCAGGCTCGCCGGGGTTGCGCGGGCGCATGGCCACAGCGTCGGCGGCATTCTGTAGCAGGTTGGTCAGCGCCTGGCCCAGCAGACGGCGGTCGCATACCGCCATTGGGCCGCGCTCGGGGATGTCGGTAAACCACATGATCTCTGGCCGGGCGCTGCGCTGCAGGATCAGCGCCTCCCGCGCGATGCGGCCCACGTCGGCCGGCTGCAACACCGGCTGCGGCATCCGGGCGAAGGCGGAGAACTCGTCCACCATGCGGCCAATGTCGCCGACGTGGCGCACGATGGTGTCGGCGCACTGCGCGAAGGTCTCGGGGTCGGAGGTGATCTCCTTGGTAAAGCGCCGCTTCAGCCGCTCGGCCGAGAGTTGGATCGGGGTCAGCGGGTTTTTGATCTCGTGGGCGATGCGGCGCGCCACGTCGGCCCAGGCGGCCTTGCGTTGGGCGGATTGCAGCTCGGTGATGTCGTCGAAGGTGACGACGTAGCCCTCTGCCCGGGCACCGCGGCCATCGGTGCCGATGCGGACCAGCAGGGTGCGGCGGCGGGACCCAGGGCCGGTCTGCACCTCCATGGTCCGGGCACGCTCCGGCGCGTCTGCCGCGGCCGCCAGCAACGGGGCGAACTCCGGTACCACCTCGCCCAACGGCATCCCGATGGAGGCCATCAGGTCGAGGCCGACCAACTCGCTCGCGGCGCGGTTCGGCAACTCGATCCGTGCCTCCGCATCCAGGCCGATCACCCCGGCCGACACGCCGGCCAGCACCGTCTCCGTGAAGCGGCGGCGCTCGTCGATCTGGCTGTATGCATCCATCAGCTCGGTGCGTTGCGCGCCCAACTGCCCCGTCATGCGGTTGAAGGCGCGGGACAGCCCGGCCACCTCGTCCTCACTCTGGATCTCCGGCACCCGCACGGCGAGGTCGCCGGCCCGCACCCGTTCCGCCGCCAGGATCAGGCGGCCCACCGGACGGGCGATCTGGTTGGCCAGCACCAGGCCGATCAGCACCGCCGCCGACAGCACCAGCAGCGCCACCAGGGCAAAGATCAACGCGAACGTCACCTGCAGGCCGGAACGGTTCTCGTCCAGGCGCTGGTACTCCGCCACAGCCTGCTCGGTGCGCGACATATGATCGAGGATGGCAGGATCGACGGGGCGGCTGATCAGCAGCATCAGCGGGGTGGGCAGGGTCAGTTGCACGACGGCGCGGACGCGGTGGTCCTCCGGGGAGCCTAGCACGACGACCTCGCCGTTGCGCGCGCGCTCTATGGCGTCCCAGGGGGCCGGTTCCACGCCCTGCCCCTCGACTCCGACGCCGGCGACGATCTCGTCGGTCAGCGGATTGAAGATGACCGCCTCGGTCACGCGGTGCAGCACTGTCTGGAACTGGAAGTCCTGGCCGAACTTCAGCGGCTCGCGCATGAAGGTCGGCGCGTCGTTGGACAGGGCGATGGCCATTTCCAGCGCATCGCTGCGGATGTTGTTGCGGTGCTCCTCCAAGTAGCCGCGCGACGCCTCCAGCCCCTCGTTCAAGGCGGTGCGGACCCGGTCGTTGAACCACGCCTGGATGCCGAGGTTGAAGAACGCCGTCGCCATCACCGCGATCACGATGGTGGGCGTCACGGCCACCACGCTGAACATCATCACCAGCCGCACGTGCAGCCGCGACCCGGCGGACCCGCGCCGCCGCTCCACCCACACCCGCGTCAGCCGCCCGGCCAGCACCGCCCCCAGCAGCAGCAGCACCACCAGGTTGGCCAGCACCATGCCGACCACGACGTTCGGCTTCAGGGTCAGCGACACCCCGCCGGACAGCACGACGAACGTCGCCAGCACCAGCACCAGCGCCAGTGCGGCCAGGGTCAGGGTGACGAACTTGCCCAACGCCGCATCCAGCATCCGCCGCATTAGCGACGGCCGGGGCGCTCCGGGCGCCTGCTTGGAGAAGGCGTTCACCCCCTAGCCGATCCCACGCACGACCGGAATATCGAGGTCCCTGATCTTCTTGCGCAGCGTGTTGCGGTTCAGCCCCAGCATGGCAGCGGCCTTGATCTGGTTGCCGCGGGTGGCCGACAGGGTCATCTGGATCAGCGGGCGCTCCACCTCGGCGATCACCTGGTCGTAGATGTCGCGCATCGGCATCCCGTCGCGGCTGGCGGCCAGGAAGGTGCGGATGTGCCGCTCCACTGCCAACGCGAGCGGCTCCGGCCCGCCGCCGGTGCTGGGCAGGTCGGCGTCCATGCCGGTCTCCAGCAACTCGGTGCCGATCACGTCGTCGCCGATGGTCTCCTGCGGGTACAGGGCGGCCAGGCGGCGCATCAGGTTCTCCAACTCGCGCACGTTGCCGGGCCAGCGGTGCTGGCGCAGGCGGTCCATGGCGGCGGTGTTCAGGGTCTTACCCTGCAGCCCGCTCTCGCGCGCCTTCTCCAGGAAGTGCCGGGCCAGGACGGGGATGTCTTCCAACCGCTCCCGCAACGGCGGCAGGCGGATGGGAACGACGTTCAGCCGGTAGAACAGGTCCTCGCGGAACTGCCCGGCGCGGATCGCCTGGCGCAGGTCGCGGTGCGTGGCGGCGACGATGCGGACGTTGGCGCGGATCGGCTGGCGCCCGCCGACGGTGGTGAACTCGCCCTCCTGCAGCACGCGGAGCAAGCGCGTTTGCGCCTCGGCGGGCATGTCGCCGATCTCGTCCAGGAACAGCGTGCCACCGGCGGCCTGCTCGAACCGGCCCTGCGCGCGGTTCAAGGCGCCGGTGAAGGCGCCGCGCTCATGGCCGAACAGCTCGCTCTCGATCAGCTCGCGCGGGATAGCGGCCATGTTGATGGCGACGAACGGACCCGTGCGGCGGCGGCCGTAATCGTGCAGCGCGCGGGCGACCAGTTCCTTGCCGGTGCCGGACTCGCCGTTGACCATCACGGTCAGGTCGGTCGTCGTCAGGCGGGCGATGCTGCGGTAGATCTCCTGCATGGCGACGCTGCGGCCGATCAGCGGCAGGCGCTCCTCGGCGTCGCGCGGCTCGGCCGGCACCGCTTCAGATACCGGCGGCGGCGCGGCCAGGGCGCGGCCGACGACGGCCAGCAGCTCCTTCAGGTCGAACGGCTTGGGCAGGTACTCGAATGCGCCGCGCTGCGCGGCCTTCACCGCGGTCATCAGGGTGGACTGCGCGCTCATGACCACCACGCGCAGCTCGGGCCGGATGCGCTTGATGCGCGGGATCAGGTCCAGGCCGTTCTCGTCCGGCATCACCACGTCGGTGATGACCAGGTCGCCCTCCCCGTCCTCCACCCAGCGCCACAGCGTGGCGGCATTGCCGGTGCAGCGGACCTGGTATCCGGACCGTCCGAGTGCCTGGGTCAGCACGGTGCGGATAGACCGGTCGTCATCGGCGACGAGAACGGTGGGCGGGGTCATAGGGAGTCCTTCACGCCGGTTCGGTCTCGGTCACGACGGGGAGGCACAGGCGGAAATCGGTCCTGCCGGGGCGGCTGTCCACCTCGACTAGTCCGCCATGGTCGCCGACGATCTTGGCAACCAGTGCAAGGCCCAGGCCGCTGCCGGTCGGCTTGCTGGACACGAACGGATCGAACAGGTGCGGGCGGATGTCCTCGGGGATGCCAGGGCCGTTGTCGCGCACGGTGACGATCAGCGGCAGGTGCAGCCGGTGCAGGCTGCCGGCGACCGCCATCCTCATGCCATGCTGGTAGGAGGTGGTCAGGGTGATCTCCCCGCCGCCGCGGGCCGCCAGGTCCGGATCGCTGCCGACCGCCTCTGCGGCATTCTTCACCAGGTTCAGCAGCACCTGCACCAATTGGTCGCGGTTGGCCAAGGCCGGCGGCAAGGAAGGGTCGTAGTTCTCCGTAATCCGCAGGTGGGCCGCAAATCCGGTGCCGGCCAGGCGGCGCACGTGCTCCAGCACGCGATGGATATTGACCGGGCGGCGCTCGATGGGCTTCTCGCCGAACACCTCCATGCGGTCCACCAGGTCGCGGATGCGGTCGGCCTCGTCGCGGATCAGCACCGTCAGCTCGCGGTCGCTGTCCGACACGCTGGCCTCCAGTAGTTGCGCCGCGCCGCGGATGCCGGACAGCGGGTTCTTCACCTCATGCGCCAGGATCGCCGACATGCCAGTGACGCTGCGGGCGGCGCCGCGGAACATGATCTGCCGGTCCAGCGCCCGCGCCGCCGAGCTGTCCTGCAGGGTCAGCAACACGCAGCCCGGCTCCTCCAGCAACAGGGTGGCCTGCACGGTGATGCCGCGCTTGTGCAGCCGTGGGCTCTCCAGGGTGAGGTCATGGTCGGAGATGGTGGTTCCCTCCCGCCGCACCTGCGCCAACAGGGAGAAGATCGGGTTGTCCGCCGGCACCAGCGTCCCGAGCGTCATGTTGCCAAGCTGCAGCAAGGACAGGCCAAGGAACTGCTCGGCGGCTTGGTTGGCAAAGCGGAAACGGTCAGCCGCGTCCAGCAGCACCAACGGGAGCGGCAGGGCGCCCAGCACGGCATGGGCGTCAAGCTCCGGCGGCGGCGGCCGGGGCGTCAGCCTCTCGACCAGTTTCAGGCGTCCGCGCGCCAGGGCGGCCTTCATGCGGCAATGGCCTCCGGCACGCGGGCGGCACCGCGGGCGATCAAGGGATCGAAGAAGCCGTCCACCAGCAGTTCCACCGCGGCAGGGTCGGCGGCACGCATGACGGCGGCGCGGAACTCGGAGGAGCCGAACAGGCCGCGCGAGTACCAGGCCAGGTGCTTGCGGGCCAGCCGCACCCCCGCATCGACGCCGAAGTGCGACAGCATGGCGCGGTAGTGCTGCATCATCGTCGCCTTTTGCTCCGCGAGCGCCGGCTCGGCGCCGGGCTGCCCAGTCATCAGGAAGCGGGCGACCTGGCCGGGGAACCAGGGCCGGCCGTAGCAGCCCCGGCCGATCATCACGCCGTCCGCGCCGGATTGGCGCAGCGCCTCCGCCGCGTCGTCCTCGGTCAGGATGTCGCCGTTGGCGATCACCGGAAGGCGGACGGCGGCCTTCACCTCGGCGATGAAGCGCCAATCCGCGGTGCCGGTGTAGAACTGCTGCCGCGTGCGCCCATGCACCGTGACCATCTGGATGCCCGACTCCTCGGCGATGCGCGCCAAGGCCGGGGCGTTCAGGTTGGCGTGGTCCCAGCCCATGCGCATCTTGAGGGTGACCGGCACCGGGACGGCCTGCACCGTGGCTTCCAGGATGCGCGCCGCCGCCAGCTCGTCCCGCATCAGGGCGGACCCGGCGGCCTGGCCGATGGCGACCTTCTTCACGGGGCAGCCGAAGTTGATGTCGATCAGGTCGGCGCCGTGGCCGACGGCGATGCGCGCCGCCTCTGCCATCGCGGCCGGCTCGCATCCGGCCAGCTGCACGGCGCTCGGGCCGCCGCCGCCATCGACCTCTGCCATGCGCAGCGTCGCACGGTTTTCGCGCACCATGGCCCAGGATGCGATCATCTCGGACACCACCAGCCCGGCGCCCTGCTGCTTTGCCAGGCGGCGGAACGGCAGATCTGTCACGCCGGACATCGGCGCCAGGATGACGGGAACGTCCAGCCGGACGGTGTGGGCGCCGGTCCCGAGTGTCAACGGAGCCAAGCGGGGTGTGGTATTTGCGTTGCCCATGATTTGGGCAAAGTAGAGGCTGCTTGGCCCGGGCGCAATCATCTCTCGATGGCGTGACCAGGTTGACGGCAAGGGGAACGCATGCGGCGCGAGGACGCTGCCTGCCTTCCCCCTCTTCCGGAGGGAGAGGGAGCCAAGCCGGGGCAATACTCGCGCCATGGGTGACCTCTCTGGGTTGACGGGAGAGGAGGAGCCTGGCCATTGCTGCAGTCATGCGTGTCGCAGCAATTCTGGTCGCTGCCGGGGCAGGCTCCCGCTTCGGTGGCAGCTTGCCTAAGCAGTTCACCCCGATTGGCGGCAAGCCTGTCCTGCGTTGGGCTGCGGAGGCGCTCATGCCCCACGTCCACCTGCTGCAGCCGGTGGGCGACCCTGGGCTCCTGGAGAGCGCCTTGGCCGGCCTGGACCACCTTCCGCCGGTGCCGGGCGGCGCCGCCCGGCAGGACAGCGTGCGGGCCGGGCTGGAAGCATTGGCGCCGCACGCGCCCGACGTGGTGCTGGTGCATGACGGGGCACGGCCCAACCTGGACGCAGCGACCATCCTGAGCCTGATCGGAGCCTTGGCGGAGCATGATGGGGCGATCCCTGCCGTGCCGGTCGCCGATACGCTCAAGCTGGTGCGGGACGGCCTGGTCGGGGCGACGGTGCCGCGGGACGGGCTGCACCGGGCGCAGACGCCGCAGGCCTTCCGGTTCGCCACCCTGCTGGACCTGCACCGCCGGGCCGGGCCGGGCGCGACGGATGATGCTGCGCTGCTGGAGCAGGCGGGGCTGCCGGTCGGGCTGGTCCTAGGGCATGAGGACAACATCAAGCTGACCTACCCGGAGGACCTAGTGCGCCTGGAACGCCTGCTGCTGCCGCCCATGCTGCCGCGTGTCGGCACCGGGTTCGACGTGCACGTGCTGGAGGCCGGGCGTGCGCTGGTGCTGTGCGGCGTGACGGTGCCTCATGAGCGCGGGCTGGCCGGGCACTCCGACGCCGACGTGGGGCTGCATGCGCTGTGCGACGCGATCTATGGCGCACTGGCGGAGGGCGACATCGGCCGCCACTTTCCGCCAACCGAGGCCATGTGGAAGGACGCCGACAGCGCCCGCTTCCTGGTCCATGCGGCCGGGCGGATCGTGGCGCGCGGCGGCCGGCTGGCCAATGCGGACGTGACGCTGATCTGCGAGCGGCCGAAGATTGCGCCCCATGCGGCTGCCATGGAGGCGCGGATTGCGGAGTTGATGGGGATCGGGGCCGGGCTGGTGTCGGTGAAGGCCACCACGACGGAGCGGCTGGGTTTTGCAGGCCGCGGCGAGGGGATTGCGGCGCAGGCAGTAGCGACGGTGCTGCTGCCGCCCTAGATCGTTTTCCAACGAAAATTGTTGTGCAGCGGGAGTGGTCGGAGCGGCGGGATTCGAACCCACGACCCCTTGTCCCCCAGACAAGTGCGCTACCAGGCTGCGCCACGCTCCGACTGCCGGGCGGATGTAGCAGGATGCGGCAGCGGCTGCAACGCACCGTGCCGCCCTCGGCAGCAGGGCGGACGCATACGGCGTAGGTATGTTGCCTGCCCTCCCAGATGAGGGAACAGGCAGCGCAGGAATGTATCAGTGCAGCATCGCGCGCAGGGCCACCAACTCATCTAGAGCTTGCTGCATCAAGGCCCGCAGGCGCTGCACCTCGGCTGCCGCTGGGTCGGCCAGGTGTGGTTCAGCGGACCCGATGAGTTCGGCCTCCGCCGCCGCGCGTTCGATTGCCGGGGCCGGTGGGATATCGTCTGCCAACTGTCCGCCACCTTCCCGCAGCAGCCGCTGCACGCCCTTGATGGTGTAGCCCTGGATATACAGCAAATCCGAGATGCGCCGCAGCAGCAGGATGTCGTCCGGCCGGTAGTAACGCCGGCCGCCGCCGCGCTTCAGCGGCTTGATCTGCGGGAACTTGGTTTCCCAGAACCGAAGGACGTGCTGCGGGATGTGCAGTTCGTCCGCGACCTCGCTGATGGTGCGGAAGGCGTTCGGCGCCTTCTTGGCCCGGGCACGGCTGCTGTCCGCCGCTGACGACTCCCCCGGCGGCAGGTCCCCCGGCGGCAGATCATCTTCTGGATCGTCCGGAATCAGCTCGATACCGTCGCTCATCGCCCGTTACTCACTCGTCGTCCCCGGCGTCGTCCCCTGCCGGGATCGCCGTGCCGTTGACATGCGCCTTCAGCACCTGGCTGGGCCGGAACGTCAGCACGCGCCGCGGCAGGATCGGCACCTCCACGCCGGTCTTCGGGTTTCGCCCGATCCGCTTCCCTTTCTGCCGGACCGAGAAGGTGCCGAAGCCGCTGATCTTCACGGAGTCGCCGGACTCCAGGGCGGTCGACATCCGCTCCAGCACCGTTTCCAGCAGGTCGGCCGAGTCGTTCCTGGACAGGCCGACCTGCGAATAAATCGTTTCGGCCAGTTGTGCACGCGTGACGGTATTCATGACGGCACGCTATGGTCCCGGCCGTCAGGCGTCAAGCGAAGCCGCTGACCTTAAACAATAATTATTTTCGAAACCCGGAACGACCGAGCTGTCCTACAGCCGCAGCAGCGCCGCGCCCCAAGTCATGCCGCCACCCAACGCCTCCATCAGCACCAGGTCGCCGCGCTTGATCCGGCCATCGCCATAGGCCTCGGCCATCGCCAGCGGGATCGACGCGGCGGAGGTGTTGGCATGGCGGTCCACCGTCACCACCACCCGCTCCGCCGGGAGGCCGAGCTTGCGGCCCATGGCGTCGATGATGCGCCGGTTGGCCTGGTGCGGCACCAGCCAGTCCACGTCGCCGTGCACCAGCCCGTTGGCGGTCAGCGCCTCATCGACCACCGCCGCCAGCTTGGCGACGGCGTGGCGGAACACCTCCCGCCCGTTCATCACCAAATGGCCCGGATGATCTGCCCGGCCAACGGCGCCATCGACATACAGCAGGTCGCCCAGCGTGCCATCGGCATGCAGGTGGGTGGACAGGATACCGCGGTCCACTTCCTCCACCGCTGCTGGGCGCAGGAAGGCGGCGCCGGCGCCATCGCCGAACAGCACGCAGGTGCCGCGGTCCCCCCAGTTCATGATGCGCGAATAGACCTCGCTGCCGATCACCAGCACCCCGCTGGCCTGCCCGGTGCGGATCATGCCGTCGGCAATCGACAGCGCATACACGAAGCCACTGCACGCCGCAGAGATATCGAAGCCGAAGCCCCGCTTGATCCCCAACTCCGCCTGGACCCGCAGCGCAGAGGCCGGGAACGCCTGGTCGGGCGTGCTGGTCGCCAGGATCACCGCGTCCACGTCCGCCGCGGTGCACCCGGCATCGGCCAGCGCCGCGGCCGCCGCCCGCGCGCCCATGTAGGCGCATGTCTCCTGCGGCGAGGCCAAGTGGCGCTGGCGGATGCCGGTCCGCTCATGGATCCACTCGTCCGAGGTATCGACCCGGCGCGATAGCTCCTCGTTCGACACCACGCGCTCGGGCAAGTAGCCGCCCAGGCCCGCGACAACGCACCGCGCCGCCATGGCTTAGCCGGCTGCCAGAAGCTGCGGGTCGCGGCCGACCGGGCGCAACGCCTCGATCCGGGCTAGGCCATCGCGGATTTTTTCGTTGAAGCCGTGCACGACCATGTCCATCGCCACGTCCATCGCGTGAGCAAAGCCCTCGGCGTCGGTGCCGCCATGCGACTTCACCACGACGCCGTTCAGCCCCAGCATGACCGCGCCGTTGTAGCGCCGCGGGTCGAGCCAGGTCCGCATCCGGTCCAGACCCGGCCGGGCCAGCAGGTAGGCCAGCCGCGCCGCCAAGCTGCTGCGGAATATCTGCTTCAACAGGTCGCCGACTAGGCGCAGGGCACCCTCCCCGGTCTTCAGCGCGACGTTGCCGGTGAACCCGTCGGTGACGATGACATCGGTAGTGCCCTTAGCGATGTCGTCACCCTCCACGAAGCCATGGAACTGCGGGGCGATGTGGCTACAGCGAAGGGTTTCCGCCGCCTGGCGCACGCGCTCGTCGCCCTTCAACTGCTCGGACCCGACGTTCAGCAACCCGATGGTCGGCGCGGGCAGGCCCAATACGGTGCGGGCGAATACGTCACCCATGATGGCGAACTCGACAAGGTTGCGGGCGTCGCACTGCACGTTGGCGCCCAGGTCCAGCATGACCACATCGCCGCGTGCCGAGGGGCCGATGGCGGCCATGGCGGGCCGGTCGATGCCGGGCAGGGTCTTGATGACGATCTTGGCCAGCGCCAGCAACGCACCGGTGTTGCCGGCCGACACCACGCCGGATGCCTCCCCGCCCGCGACCGCGTCGATGGCAACCCGCATGGAGGAGTCGCGGACACGCAGCGCTGCCGTCGGCTTCATCTCGCTGTCGATCACGGCCGGGGCGTGGCGGATGGTGCAGGACGCTTTCAGGCGCTTGCGGCGCGCGACCATAGGCGCCAGCCGCGCCTCGTCCCCGACCAGCA
>JAABUQ010011185.1_pt1 | contig 11539 bp, 8 predicted proteins | sample 5560001 | NCBI WGS metagenome assembly JAABUQ01 (sample SAMN10711888, study PRJNA513371) | rock metagenome | isolation source: Antarctica rocks | place: Antarctica: Victoria Land, Finger Mt nord | collected 2015-12-18
CTGAAAGGTGAGGAATTCGTTGGGGATCCGCCGGAGGACCAGCCCGACGTTGCCGCGCTGCTTGAAGATGGCCACCCGGAACCGCGCGGCCTCGCCGAAGGCGAAGCCGAAGTCGGTCCCACCGACCTCCTGCAACTCCTGCTGGCACCGCTCCGGCGTGATGCTCTTCATCAGGGCCGAGGTGTCGGAGCTCTCGAGCACCTTGGTGTTCAGGGGGACCATGTGGCCGCCCAGGCGGAGCATCGGCTTGGAGCCGACGGTCAGGTGCAGGTCGCTGGCCCTTTGGGTCACGACCGTCTGGAGCAGCTTGTCGATCAGCAGCGTTCCCATGTGCGTCTCGGTGCCTTTCGCGGGTTCTGCGCCGGTCGCGATCCAAGATCCGAGTCCGAGCCGCCCCGGGATCCCGGGGCGGCTTGATTTTGTCTCGACGACCAGGTGTCTGCCGAAAACGAGGCGAGGCGAAATGGGTTGCGGAGACGAGTTGGAATTTCGTCCCGCACCCCATTATTTCGGGGTGACTACACCCAATCAAGCGCCATCGATCGGTTTTTCGCCTCGCACCGCGGAGGTGAGAGGCCCGTGGTGGCTCCTGATGAGCCGTCGCGTGGACGTTGGAACGGGGTCGAAGGGGCGCCATCGACCCGGTATTCGTCCCTCGGGAGCGGTGGTGGAGGTTAGATCGTGGTGCTCTCGGCCAACGACTCCTGGTGGGTGATCCGGAGGACTTCGTCGAGCGTGGTCAGGCCCTTCAGGGCCTTGATCATGCCGTCCTCGAACAAAGTGTGCATCCCTTGCTTCCGGGCCACTTTACGGAGGGCCTGGGTGGGTTCGCCCTTGAAGGTCATCTCGCGGATCGTGCTGGTCATCCCCATGAGTTCGTAGATCCCCATCCGGCCGCGATAGCCCGACTTGTTGCAGTGCGAGCAGCCCTTCCCCTTCATGAAATTCGCCTTCTTGGCGATCTCCGGGCGGAGGCCGATCGACTTCAAGGTCGAGGCCGGGGGTTCGTACCTCACCTTGCATTTGGGGCAGACTTTCCGGACCAACCGCTGGGCCATGATAGCCATGACCGAACTGGCGACCAGGAACGGCTGGACCCCGATATCGACCAGTCTTGTAACGGCGCTGGGCGCATCGTTCGTGTGGAGTGTCGAGAAAACCAGGTGTCCCGTCAAAGATGCCTGGATCGCCGTGTTCGCCGTCTCTTCGTCGCGGATTTCGCCGACCAGGAGGATGTTGGGGTTCTGCCGGAGCATGGCCCGGATGATCCGCGCGAAGGTCATGCCGATCTTCGCCTTGACCTCGCACTGATTGACGCCGGGGAGGTAATATTCGACCGGGTCCTCGGCGGTGATGATCTTGACGTCGGGCCGGTTCAGCTCGTTGAGCGCGGCGTAGAGCGTGGTCGTCTTGCCCGAGCCGGTCGGCCCGGTGACCAGGAGGATCCCGTTGGGCCGCTTGATGAGCTGCTGGAAGCGCTTCCAGTCGTCGTCGGCGAAGCCGAGGTCGCGGAGGCCGACCTTGATGTTCTCGCGGTCGAGGATCCGCATGACCACCGACTGGCCGTGGCTGGTCGGGAGGATGCTGACGCGGAGGTCGATGTCCTTGCCGGCGACGTGGATCTTGATCCGCCCGTCCTGCGGCCGGCGCTTCTCGGCGATGTCGATCGACCCCATGATCTTGAGCCGGCTGACGATCGCCCCGAGGAGTCGGCGGGGGGCCGAGTCGCGCTCCACGCAGACGCCGTCGATCCGGTAGCGGATCCGGACCCGGTCGGCGAACGGCTCGATGTGGATGTCGGAGGCCCGGCTCATGACGGCCTCCTGGATGATCAGGTGGACCAGCCGGATGACCGGGGCGTCGCCTTCTTCGAGGATGTTGGCGCCCGAGCCGCTCCGGGCCCCGGCGGCGCCGTCGTCGGAGAAGTCGATGGCGGTGTCGGTGAACTCCTGGAGCATCGAGTCGACCGACTCGGTCTCCTGCGACGCCCCGCCGTAATACTTGTTGATCGCCTCGAGGATCGCCTCCTTCGAGGCGAGCGCCACGTCGATCTCGCGGTTGAGGACGAACCGGAGCTTGTCGACGGTCTCGAAGTCGTTGGGGTTGGCCATGATCACCTTGATCATGCCGTTCTCCTGGGCCAACGGCATCACCAGGTTTTCGCGGGCCAGCGACTCGGGCACGAGCTCGACGACCGAGCTGGGGATCTCGATCTCGCGGAGCGCCACGAAGTCCATGCCGAACTGCTCGGCCTTGGCCTTCATGACGTCGTCGGAGTCGACGTAGTTGAGCTTGACCAGCGCCTCCTCCAGCGGGAGGTTGCCCATCCGCTGGGCTTCCTTGAGCTGGTCGGGCCCGATCACCCCCCGTTTGACGAGGAGGTCGCTCCAATCGCGGTTCTGCTTGGCCATCGGGCGGGGCTCCGGGAAGGGCGACGAGGATCGCGAAGGGGACGACTCCCGAGGCGTGCGCCATCGCACGACCCTCGAACCGCGGGGTGTCTTCAATCCAGGTCGAACGGGTTATCGCGGGAGATCGACCGCAAAGCAAAGGAAAAGGCCGAGGGATCGCGATCTTCGGGTCGAGGCCGCCCGGTCCGGGCGAGTTGCGGCGGAGATGATGCGAGGGATGCCGCGATCGAATAGCATCCAGGCTACCACGACCGCCCGGGCCCGACAAGCGACCGGGATCGAAAACCCACATCGACTTGCGCGGAGCCAGGCCAACCCGTCAACCGGACATGAGGCGGCGAGCCTGGTCGAGATGATGGGCTCAGATCCGGGCGAGGAGCGTATCGTAGTCGGCGTGCGAGCCGATCCAGAACCAAGAGATCGTGTCACCGTCCCGGAGGCCCAAGACCCGATACCCTTGTCCGACCCTGGCCGAGTAAACCGGTTGCGTCTGGCTGACCCGCTTGAATTGCAGGCTCGTATGATTCGGGTCAGCCCTCCACATGGCATAGGCGCGGGATGCTTGTTGCCGAACCGGCTCGGGCAGTCGGCCGAGCAGGGCGACGAACCCACGAGTGATGGTCGAATTCATTTCGGGGACTGGTCGGGCGGGAAGACCTCGTCAAGCCTCTGGGTGCCGTGGGCCGCGATGTCCCGGCGGACATCCTCGACGATCCGATCCCATTGCTCGTCGGTCGTCCCGGCAAAGAGGACGGACCATACCCTTTCGTCGACGACTTCTGCAAGCAAACGCAAGGCGATGGCATCCTGATCCTCGGCCGGAAGCTTTTCGACTTCAGCGAATGCTTGTCGAAGGAGTGATGTCATCGGGCATTTCCCTGAGAATCCGCTACAGCGTGCGATCAGGCAAGCACTCGCGGTAGTCGTGACGATTCGGGGACGTCTCGCATAAGATTCATCAACCGGGCGATACTGACTGCATGCTGACCGTTCTTTGGCATCATCTTGCCGCTGACCAAAGCCCAAACCTGGTCTCCTGGTCCATTATAGATCTCATCGAAGCTGCCTTCCTTGCGCAATCTGAACACGAGCAAATGTTGAGGCTCGCTGCTGATGGCGATCCGTTTTTTTTGAGTTGCTTTGATTGACTTGTACAAGTCGATCGCCAACGCGGCCATCGTGGGTTGAGTTCGACGCGGCGAATAATTCGTCGAACCCGTAATAGTAGGCTGCGAGCGCTTCACCAATGCTGCCAACCATAGGTCCATCAGGGGTGAAGTGGCGACTCGGGAACATCGCCTCCAAATCCGCGACGAGGCGGTAGATTTCGCGGATGATTTCAGGCAACCGCTCAGCATCCATCGGTTGAACCTCTTCCGCCTAAATCGGACATCGATCGTGAAGTGGAAGGCATGTCAATGTCCGACGTAACGGGCCGCCGAAATTGGTTCGGCGGCCCTCGGCGGTTTGGGTTTGTTCGGGCTTCGGGTCGCGCCGAGTTCAGCGGTCTCGGCTGATGGCCTGGCCGTCGGCGAGGGCGGCCTGGGCGGCGGCTAGCCGGGCGATGGGGACCCGGAAGGGGGAGCAGGAGACGTAGTCCATGCCCACCTTGTGGCAGAAGGCGACGGACTCGGGGTCGCCGCCGTGCTCGCCGCAGATCCCGACCTTGAGGTGTTCGCCGGTCTTGGCCTTGCGGGCCTCGCGGCCCTTCTTGGTGCCCATCTCGACGAGCAGGCCGACGCCGGTGGCGTCGAGGGTCTGGAACGGGTCGACCTTGAGGATCTTGCCGTCGATGTAGGACGACATGAACGAGGTGATGTCGTCGCGGCTGAACCCGAAGGTCATCTGGGTCAGGTCGTTGGTGCCGAAGGAGAAGAACTCGGCCTCCTCGGCGATCTGGTCGGCGGTGAGGGCGGCCCGAGGGACCTCGATCATCGTGCCGATCAGGTATTCCACTTCGGTCCCGGCCTTCTTCATGCATTCGGCGGCGACGGCGATGGCCCGCTTCTTGAGGAACGACAGCTCCTCGACGGTGCCGACCAGGGGGATCATGATCTCCGGCAGGACGCTCATGCCGGCCTTCTTGACCTCGATGGCGGCCTCGATGATCGCCCGGACCTGCATGTCGGCGATCTCGGGGAACTTGATCGCCAGGCGGCAGCCGCGGAGGCCGAGCATCGGGTTGGTCTCGTGGAGCTGATCCACCCGGCGCTTGACCTTCTCGGCCGGGACGCCGAGCTGCTTGGCCACCTCGGCCTGGCCGGCGTCGTCGTGCGGGAGGAACTCGTGGAGCGGCGGGTCGAGCAGGCGGATGGTGACGGGCAGGCCGTCCATCGCCTTGAAGAGGCCGACGAAGTCCTCGCGCTGGTAGGGCTCGAGGGCCGATAGCGCGGCCAGGCGGCCGGCCTCGTCGTCGGCGAGGATCATCTTCCTCATGTCGACGATCCGCTGGCCTTCGAAGAACATGTGCTCGGTCCGGCAGAGGCCGATCCCTTCGGCCCCGAACTCGCGGGCCTTGAGGGCGTCCTTGGGCGAGTCGGCGTTGGTCCGGACCTTGAGGACGCGGACCTTGTCGGCCCAGCCCATCAAGGTCGCGAAGTCGGGCCCCATCTGGGCGTCGACGGTCGGGACCTGGCCGATCATGACGTCGCCGGTGGTGCCGTTGATGGTCAGGTATTCGCCGACCTTGACGGTGTGGCCGGCGATGACGATCTGGCCGGCGGCTTCATCGATCACCATCGCGTCGCAGCCCACCACGCAGGGCTTGCCCCAGCCTCGGGCGACGACGGCGGCGTGGCTGGCCTTGCCGCCGGTGGCGGTGAGGATCCCCTTGGCCAGGTGCATCCCGGCGACGTCCTCGGGGCTGGTCTCCTTGCGGACCAGCATGATCTTGTCGTCGGGGAACTCGGCGGCGTGCTTGACGACGTCTTCGGCCGAGAGGAGCACCTTGCCCGACGCGGCGCCCGGGCTGGCGGCGATCCCCCGGGCGACCGGCTTGGCGTTGGCCTTGGGGTCGAGCCCGGGCAGGAGCAGGTGGTTGAGGCTGTCGGGATTGACGCGCTGGATGGCGGTCTTCTCGTCGATCAGGCCCTTCTGGGCCATCTCGACGGCGATCCGGACGGCCGAGGACCCGGTCCGCTTGCCGGTCCGGGTCTGGAGCATGTAGAGCGTGCCGTCCTGGACGGTGAACTCGATGTCCTGCATCTCTTTGTAGTGGGATTCGAGCTTCTGGCGGATGCCCATCAACTGCGCGTAGACCTTGGGCATGTCGGTGTCGAGCCGGCTGATCGGCTCGGGGGTCCGGATCCCGGCGACGACGTCCTCGCCCTGGGCGTTGATGAGGTAGTCGCCGTAGAAGACGTCCTCGCCGGTGTTGGGGTCGCGGGTGAAGGCGACGCCGGTGCCGGAGTCGTTGCCCATGTTGCCGAAGACCATCGCCTGGACGTTGACGGCGGTGCCTTTGAGGCCGGTGATCTTCTCGATCCGGCGATATTCGATCGCCTTCTTGCCTTCCCAGCTATTGAAGACGGCCATGATCGCCGCCCAGAGCTGGTCCTTGGGGTCCTGGGGGAAGTCCGAGCCGGTCCCCTTCTTGTAGACGGCCTTGTACTTCTGGACGAGGAGCTTGAGGTCGTCGCCCGTCAGATCGGTGTCGAGCTGGACCCCGCGCTCCTTCTTCAGCGCGGCGAGCTCGTGCTCGAAGTGCTCGTGCTCGACGTTCATGACGACCGAGCCGAACATGTCGATGAGGCGGCGGTAGCCGTCGTAGGCGAAGCGGACGTTGCCGGTCTTCTTGGCCAAGCCTTCGGTGGCGGCGTCGGAGAGGCCGAGGTTGAGGATCGTGTTCATCATCCCCGGCATCGACAGCGCGGCGCCGGAGCGGACCGAGACGAGCAGGGGGTCGGTCGGGTCGCCCAGCTTCTGGCCGAGCTGGTCCTCGACCTGGGCGATCGCCGCTTCCACCTGGGGTCGGGTCGCCTCGGGCAGCTTCTTGCCGTTCTCGTAGTAGGCGCCGCAGACCTCGGTGGTGATGGTGAAGCCGGGGGGCACGGGGATGCCGATGACGCTCATCTCGGCCAGGTTGGCCCCCTTGCCGCCGAGCAGGGCCTTCATGTCGGCCTTGCCCTCGGCCTTGCCGCCGCCGAAGGAATACACATACTTGTGCGTGTCGGGCATCGGTCGTGCGAACTCCCTGAGGCGCGGGTCGCGATGGGGAAGGCGTCGTCCGGGCGTCCCCCTTCGGCACGACGCCGACCGCTCCCCGCGCGGCTTTATTGTGATCCGCTGGAAGGGCGCAAGCTACCGCGGCGACCTCGCGGGCGTCAAGGCGCCAGCCGTCCCGGGCCTCGGCGCGGGGGTAAGCTCAGCGGGTCGTGGGGTCGTAGTCGCGGCGGGCGCCGACCATCAGGCGCCCTCGGGGGTTCTCGGCCCGGCAGGTGGCCCAGGTCTGGGTGGGAACCTGGCCGATCCTGGGGAGGGATTCGCCCCGGCGCCGGCCGGCGACGGCGGCCATCCGGTCGCCCCGGGCGACCCAGAGGCTCTCGGTCTCGCGGTCATAGAGGATCGGGTCGTGCCCGTGGAAGTAGCCCGAGTGGCCGAGGACGACCTCGCGGCCCGAGACCGAACGCTCGTAGGTGGTCACCCGGCCTTCGAACGGGGTGTAGGCGACCAGGACCGGGCGGTCGCCGAGCCGGTCGTTGACGGCCTCGACCTTCTCCAGGACCTTGATCGGGTAGATCGACGCTCGGCCCCCGATCACCACCCCGACGACCGGGGCGTCGTCGGGGATCCTGGCCCAGAGGGCGCCGCCGCTCTCCTCGTGGATCGGCCGGTCGACGGCCTGGATGACGTCGCGGCCCAGCGGGAGCGAGAGCAGCTTGGGGTCGATCGCGCCGGGCCGTTCGTACCGGAACCAGCGGTGGTCCCGGCCGTCCCAGACGGCCCAGATTTTGGCCTGGTCCCCTTCGGCGACGATCCACTCCCGGGGGCGCCGGGCGTGGGACGGGATCGGGTTGATGTTGATGTAACCGATCAGGGCGCTCTTCTCGACCCCGACGCGATCCCGCCGGAGCGCGGACCACTCGCGCCAGAGGGAAAGCCCCCCTTGGGCGATGAAGGCGGCCAGGGGGACGAACGCCAGGCAGATCATCCCCTTGAACCAGGCGGGCCGGGACCGGCTCGGGCGAGGGTTTCGGGAGGGACCGGGGCTTCCGTCGTCGGCGTGCGCCATCGATTGGGGCTCCTTCCGATCGGGTTGTGAACGCAAGAGGGGCGGAGGGCGAGGTGGGGAGGGCGGGTCGGTTATGACGCGCGCCTTCGGCGGCGTCAATCATCGAAACTTCTCGGCCCGAGAATGGGAGGGACGGGCCGGCGCCCGGTCGAGCTTGCCCGGATCGTTCGACCGGCGTACACTAGGCCCAGCCCGGACCGGGCGGGGTCCGGCGCCGTGGGGAGAGGGATCTTCGGGGGCTCGATGTCGATCCAGTTCGCCGTGCTGGCCAGCGGATCCCGGGGCAACGCCAGCCTGATCCAGGCGGGCGACTCGGGCCTCCTGATCGACTTCGGCCTCCCCCCGCGCGCCCTCGCCGGCCGCCTGGAAGGGGTGGATTCGGGCCTCGACCGGATCGAGTCGGCCATCTTGACCCACACCCACGGCGACCACGTCCACCCCGGCACCCTCGGCCTCCTCGCCTCGCGGAAGGTCCGGGTGTATTGCCACGAGGGGCATCGAGCCGCACTGGCCGGCCGGCCGGGCTTCGCCGAGCTCGACGCCGCCGGCCTGGTCCGCCATTACGACGACCGGCCTTTCTTGTCCCCCACCGGCCTGCGGATCGAGCCGGTCCCCCTGAGCCACGACGGCGGGCCGACCTTCGGCTTCCGGGTCGAGGCCCGGACGTCGAGGCGGTCGAAGCCGGTGGCCTTGGGCTACCTGACCGATACCGGGACCTGGTCCGACGCCACCGCCGACGCGATGTCCGACGTCGACGCCCTGGGCGTCGAGTTCAACCACGACGTCGCCCTCCAGCGCGGGTCGGGCAGGGCCCCTTACCTGATCGCCCGCAACCTCGGCCCGCGCGGCCACCTGTCCAACGAGCAGGGGGCCGGCCTGGTCTCGGCCGTCCTGGGCCGGTCGAACCCCGGGTCGCTCCGGCATCTGGTCCTGCTCCACCTGAGCGAGCAGTGCAACCGGCCCGAGCTGGCGATCGGCGAGGCCAGGGGGGCGGTCCGGGCGGCCGGCCGGCGGATCGCCATCCACGCCGCGGGCCAGGGGGCGTCCAACCCCAACCTGCGCGTCCTCCCGGGCCGGCGGCGGCGGGCGGTCGCGACAACCTCGGCCTTTCCCTGGGAGCTGGAGTGAACCCGGCCCCTCGGCCGAACGGCCCCGTCCCCAGGTGATCCCGCCCGTGCCGGACTACTTCCTCAGCGACGTCCACCTCCGCCTGGACCGGCCCGAACGGTCGGCCCGGCTGGCCCGGCTGGTCGACCGGCTCGGGCCGGGCGACCGCCTGACGATCGTCGGCGACCTTTGCGACTTCTGGTTCGCCGCCCGCCAGTACAAGGCCAACCCGATGGGTTGCGCCGGCCTCCGGTCGCTGGCGAGGTTCCGCGACCGGGGCGGGTCGATGGTCGTCCTGGCGGGCAACCATGACGCCTGGCTCGGGCCGTTCTACGAGCGGACCCTGGGGGCCCGGTTCGTCGCCGACTCGCTCGACCTCGTCCTGGGCGGGCTCCGGGTCCACGTCGCGCACGGCCACCGCGTTGGCGCCCGGACGTCCTGGAAAGCGGTGATGGAGAGCCGGGCGTTCCTCGCCGGGTTTCGGAGCTTGCCCGGACCGGCGGCCGATGCGCTGGAGTCGCTCCTGGATTCGACCAACCGGAGCCACCAAGAGGCGTTCGACCGCCGGGGCCTGGATATCTTCCGGGCCTTCGCCGCGACCCTCGGGGATCGGGCCGACCTCGTGGTCCTCGGGCACGTCCACAAGCCCCTCGACACCGGAGAGGGACGCCCCAGGCTGGTCGTCCTGGGCGGATGGCACGAGAAGTCAAGCCACCTGTTCGTGGAAGACGGCCGGGCCGAGCACGTGATCGAGGGCGGTTGAGCCGCGAGTTTTCGCCAGAAAGGGTTGAAAAAGCACGCGATGCGGTAGATAATCGGCCGATCCTTCGAGATTGGCGCCCCGGCTTGTATGAGGTCGATCTTATCCCGATGATGGGCCTTCTACTCGCCCTGTGCCTGATCCCCGACGGCGAATCTCCGTCGCGGGGCGGGCATGGCCCGAGTTTCCTGGTTGCCTCCATCAGCCCGGACCCGATGACGGGCCGGGACGGTTCGCCTCCGCGGGAACCCGAGCGCGATTCGCCGGGGAATCCGACGATCGACGAGGTCGAGCCGGAGGTCGACTCCGAACTGCCCCAATCGACTTGGCTCATCCCTCTCCCGCCGGATCCGTCGAGGACCGGCATTCGTCATCATCATCCCATTTCCCTCCTCCCGCCCCCTTCGTCGCCCATCATCGCCCTTCGATTGCGCTGCTGATGGCCCGCGACAGACGGATCGGCCGAGGCGTGCCCTTCTCCGCCCTCCCGGTCCGTGCCCCGCGTCGTGCCAATCCAGCTCCCGCGCCCTCTCCGGTTGGGGGGTCGGTTCCGCACCGTTTTGGGACCAGGTCCGGTCGCCCGACGGGATATCAGGGGACTTCGCGACCCTCGGCCGCGCCACTTCGGTCTCTCGCGTTTCCAGGAGTGACGGTCCCGCCGATCGCGTCACCGTCGGCCGCGACCCGGGCCGCCAGAGTTTTCAAGCCTGCTTCGAGGAGGGATCAAGTCCATGATTCTCGAATTCTGGGAAAATTTCCGCCATAACCTCTTCAAACCCCTGCTGCTCTTCTTCTACATGGGGTTTCTGGTGCCGATCCTCGGGGTCGAGTTCGAGTTCCCTCACATCATCTACCAGGGGTTGACGATCTACCTGCTGGTCTCGATCGGCTGGCACGGCGGCGAAGAGCTGGCCAAGCTCAACCCCGAGGTGCTCCAGCAGGCCCTGGGTTTCATGGGCGTGGGGTTCGTCACCAATTTCATCATCGGAACCCTCGCCTACCTCGCGCTCCGGTCGTTCACCAAGCTCCGGAGGGTCGACGCGGCCACGGTCGCCGGCTATTACGGGTCGGATTCGGCGGGCACCTTCGCGACCTGTGTCGGCGTGCTCAAGTCGCTCAACTTGGCCTACGCGGCCTACATGCCGGTGATGCTCGCGGTCATGGAGATCCCCGGCTGCCTGGTCGCGCTGTACCTCGTCTCGCGACTTCGTCACGGCGGGATGGACGCCCTGGGTCACATGCCGGACGAAGAGGGGTATGATAAAGATGCGATCGCGCCGCTCTCCAACGTGAGGCAGGATCACGGCGAGGGCCAGGCGGTCCATGAGGTCGCCCCATCCGGCGGCGAGCGGGTCCCTCGGAAAGTCCCCCCGGGAATTTTCAGCCGAGAACTACTCCATGAGGTCTTCCTCAACCCCGGGCTCTTCCTGCTGTTCGGCGGAATCGTGATCGGATTCGTGAGCCAGAGGCAGGGAGGGGCCGTTACCAAGGAAGACGATGAGTTGTTCCTGAAGCTGTTCCAGGGGCTGCTCTGCCTGTTCCTGCTCGAGATGGGGATGACGGCGTCGCGGAAGCTCAAGGACCTGAAGCGGGGCGGCTGGCAATTCATCGCCTTCGGCCTGGTGGCCCCCATGATCTTCGCCACGATCGGGATCAGCGTCGCCCACGCCTACAGCCTGGTGATCCACCAGCCGCTGGAACTCGGAACCTACGTCCTGTTCTCCGTCCTCTGCGCCGCGGCTTCCTACATCGCGGTGCCGGCCGTGCAAAGGTTGGCCATCCCCGAGTCGAGCCCGACCCTGCCGCTGGCCGCCTCGCTCGGCCTGACCTTCTCCTTCAACGTGACGATCGGGATCCCGCTCTACATTCAACTCGCCAAGGTGTTGATGCACAACTTCCCCGCCAGGTAAGCTGGAGTGGACCCGAGCGGAGGTCGCCGGCCCGGCGGCCCCGGCCCGTGGCTTGATGTCGCGTCCCCGGGGGGGAAGACGCGGTGTCAGTCGCGGGCCGGGACCGCCGGGTCGGCCCATT
>JAABUQ010011187.1_pt1 | contig 11538 bp, 15 predicted proteins | sample 5560001 | NCBI WGS metagenome assembly JAABUQ01 (sample SAMN10711888, study PRJNA513371) | rock metagenome | isolation source: Antarctica rocks | place: Antarctica: Victoria Land, Finger Mt nord | collected 2015-12-18
CCGCGCCGAGGGTGCCCACTCGCGTTGGCCGCTCTGACGGCCGCGTGTGCGCGTCAGAGCCGAACCGGGTCCATCGGCGCTTCTGGCACAGCCGGATGGCACCTAGGATGCGCGGCGGGGGCCATATAGGACGGATGTTTGCGGATGCCTGGTGCCCCGCGTTGTGCTGCCGTTTGCTGTTGCTGATATGGAACCACTCGGCCGCGCGTCAGTCCGCGAGCCGCGCCAGGTTCTCGGTGTCCTGCCTGCGCTGCTTCGCCCGGCGTTCGTAGCTCGCCTGGTTCTTGGTGCACACCAGGCTGTAGGGCCGGCCACGGCGGTCCGTGGTCAGGTCCACGTCGCAGTGGGTCCTCTTGACCGTGTCCTCCACATGGCGCCGGTCAGCCTCGGCGGCCTTGAACACCCATGCCTTGCGCCCGGGATCGGCCAGGAACCGGGCCAACTCGCTGCAACGCGGGCACCGGCACGCGAGCGCCGCCGGGCGGCTCCAGTCTGTCGGAGGGGCGAGCGGCTCCGCGATCCTGGCGCGCAGGTGCATAAGGCACGCGCTTCGCAATGCCCCGATCGCAGCCGCACAGGACGGGCCAACCATCCCCAGCAAGGCCCGGGTCGCCGGGACGAGCACGGCGTCCAGCCCGTAGGCATTCGGCCAGGCGAGCAGGTGATCCGCAGCGCGCTGGGCCAGTGCCCTGTCGATCGCGCACAGGCCGGTCAGCAGATCAACCACGACGCCCGCATCCACCTTGAGGCTGTCCTGCCACGACGGGCGCGGGGCGGCCTGCGCCGGACCACCAGGAAGCGCCTCGACCAGCCGGATGGCGGCAGGCACCAGGCCGGGCGTGCGACGGTCTGGCCATTCGGCCGCTGCCCGGGCCAGCAGGTTGGCGCACGCCCCGAAAGAGATGGCGGCCGTGCCAGCGAAGACGCGCTCGATCAGCGACGAGCGCTGCTTTGGGGGCAAGCGGCTTAAGGCGCCGATGACGGCGCCGTTGTCGCCCTTCCCGTAGCAGCCCTCGGCGGTGACGCCGGTCAGGAAACCCACGATCGCGGCCGTGTCGTCCAGCCGTGTCAGCGTCGCCAGCATGCGCGCCGCATCGCTGGGCGTCTTGTGCCGTGCATACTCGCCCCGCGTCGGCCACCGCGCGAGCATGTGCCCGGCGAGGTCGTGCGCTTCGCGCCAAAGCGACGATTGCTGCGTCCCGCTGCCCTCACTCCAGCGCCGGGCGAGATCCTCAAGGTAGGGCAGGGTCACCGGCAGCCCGGCCTGGCTCAGCACCGCGAACAGCCGTTCGCTGGGCCAGAGCACCAAGGCCGCCCGCTTGTAGGTGCGCTCGAACGAGGCGCCCTCGTTGCCGGTCGCCTCGTGGAAGTGTTCCTCGTCGGGCGTCAAATCGTCGCAGGCATCGGGCGGCGACAGTTCCTCCTCCTCGTCAACCGGGATGGGGCCGAGCACGACCTCGTGGCCGTCAGTGTGCCGCCATTCGGAAAGCGTCACGGACCGGTCGAACACCTCGCCGGCCTCGAACGCGTCCTCGTCCTGATCCCATCGGCTCCGTCGCGAACGGTAGCTGTCCGCATACTCCGCCGCGCCGCTCTCCTCGACGGTCAACAACGCCAGGTGCAGGTCGCAACGCGCCTGCCGTGCCGCTGCCGCCAGCACGCCGGCCGCCGCGGCGTCGGCGCCCTTCAGCGCAGCGAACCCGAGTTCAGCCGGCGTGTAGGCGTGGTCCAGCGGATAGACCAGCTTCTCCGGCACTTCGTCATCGGGCTGCGTTCCCCTGTCCCGCCAGCCCCGCAGCAGCGCCGCAATGCCGACTTGCTGTTCCTCGTAGTCGGGCGGCTTGGGCAGGCGGCCCTTGCCCGCCCGCACCAGGTTGTAGGCCAGGGTCAGCCGGTGCCCCTCCGTGACGGGCAGGACCTCGTGCACGCAGTCGGCGTAGAAGGCGGCAAAGGCGGCCTCCGCCGGGTCCTCGGGGCGCAGGGCCAGGCGAGCCTCGCGGCCCCGGTGGCGCACCAGCAGGTCGCCGCCCTCGAAGACCGAAGGCAGCACGACCACCAGGGTCGCGAACATGCCCGGCGCCTTCTCGGTGTCGCGGTGGCCGACAAAGAAGCTGCCGGGGCCATACACCAGCAGCTTGTGGAACTCGGCCTCAACCGGGTCGCTCACCCCGAGGCCCTCGGCCACCCGGGCCACGATCCGGTCCAGGGTCCGCGCCCAATGCCGCCCGCCGAGGCGCACCCGGTCCGGGCCGATCTGCCAGCAGCGCCGCACGGCCGGATCAACGACCGTCTCCTCCCCGCGGCCATACGGCGCGGCTTCGGCCATGCCGACGATCCGCCCGGCCTGCTCGGGCAGCAGCGGCAACGCAACGGGGCCGACACCCTCGATGGCCAGCGACGGTGCAAGAAGCTCGGCTGTGCCGGCGGCGAAGAAGTCGCCGGGACGGCGGACCGTGCCGAGCAATGAGGCGAGTTCGGTGGCGAGGAGGGGCATGGACGGGACAGCCTGGAGGTGGGAACGCGTTGCCGACCTTATGGGAGGAACCCAGGGCCGGTTACAAGATCATGGTGAATCATGTGTCAGAGACGGGTAAGGATAGGCCATGCCTCCATGGGGACGGTATTTCGTTGCCGCGGGTCAGAAAGGCCCGTGGTCTGGCTTGGGGCGCACGCACCGTCCACATGGGGCGCCGCCGTTTTGCTGGAACCCTCGTGTCCCGAATGCGGGAGAATGGCGCAGACGCAGGATGCTCAGCTTTTCAGCGAAATTGCCGCCGGCTTTGCCATGGTGGCAAAAGACAAGGCGAGCAGAAACCGAACGGCCCGGTTCAAGGCTTGGCTGGCCAGCGCGAGGAGAACGGAGTTGAACGCTTTTGTGCGCGGCGTCGATCCTGACCATGATGCGCTGCTGGCGGCCTTGGCCGAGCCCTGTGCACAAGGCCCATCGAGGGGCAAATCAAACCGGTTGGGGTTGCTGAAGAGGGGCATGTCGCCGGGCCAGCCACGACCCGCTCCGCCGATGCGTCGTGGCTGCCGCAGGATGGTCTCGACCTGCCATGGATGGAACAGCGTATTGATCAGCACCGAAACAGAGGATGAACCGAGATCGGAACTCCGTCACATTCTTGGCTGAGTTCGGTCAGCATCGTCAAACGCTGAACCGCGCCATGCGATAGGTCGGCCATGCATTGAGCTTCTCCATGTCGCGCGCTTGGGCTTCCAGCGTTTGCCCGGCGGCAAGGCCCGTCGAAACGAGCACGGAGGAAAGCCCTGCGCGCCGTGCCCCGAGAATGTCGTGCTCGATGCTGTCGCCCACGCAGACGACACGGCTCCTCTCGGGACCATCGCACAACCGGAGTGCGTAGTCGTAGATCTCCTGGAATGGCTTGCCGAGGCGCGTCACTTGCCCGCCCAGTGCCTCGTAGAGATCGGCGATGCTGCCCGCCCCTGGTACGCTGGTTCCTTTCCAGAGCTTGCGGAGGTCCGGGTTCGTGCAAAAACAGGCGACATCCCGTTCAGCCGCCTGTCTCAGGAGCGCGGCATACTCCTCCATGGGGACGCGCTCGGCTTGGCTGCCGGCGATCAGGACAAGATCGGCATCCCTGCCGGTATCGGCCGGCACCATGCCGAGGAGCTCGGCAAAGCGGGGCGCATCCGCGCTCGCGATGGTCAGGCAGCGCCCGCCGGGCTTTGCCGACGATCCAGGGCGCTTGAGGATCGGGAGCCCGACGTCCCCGGACGTGACGAAGTGGTCAAAGCTCGTGCGCTCGATCCCGAGATCGACGAGGCGCCGGGCGTTGCTGTCGCCATTCTTTCCGGAGTTCGACAGGATCACGACGACCTTGTTCGCCGCCTTCAACGTTTTCAAGGCCTGCGACGCGCCTTCGTAGAGTCCGTTGTTGTCCCTGAGAACACCGAACTGGTCGATGAGGAACACGCCGAAGCGCTCGATCAGCTCCGCCACGGTGGTGAAAGGCGTGGGCGTCATCGCGCTTCCTTCAAAGCATCGAGGACAAGCAAGGCCGCGGCTCGAGCCCCGACCGATAGGCAAGATCGCTGATCGGAAAGCGCTCGCCGGGCTTCAGCAACGGGCAGCCGTCGAGGCCGGTTGGCCGGTCGGGACCAAGACGGGGGGTGAGGCTGGAAAGCCGCTCGTCGCCAACCAGGGCCCGGATCACAGCGCCACCCCTGTTGGACGCTCCGCCCACCGGCCGGACGTCGCCGATCCGACGGCTGCAGATGCCGTAACAAGAGGCGCATGCGCCAGTGCTGCACAGGTCGCTCGCCGATCCGGGGCGGGTTGCGCAGCGTGTGCCCAACTTACGGCACATCCGCCGTCGGCCTTCGTGCTTCTGAAATCAGGGCGCTGACGCTTGGCCCTCCAATCCGGGTCAGCCTGTCCCGCCGTCGCTGGGCTTGTCGCTGTTTGCCTGCTCCCTGAGTTCGTCGATCGTCAGGCCAGCCGGTATCGAGCCGGTCGGCGAGCCGTCGCCTGCATCTTGGTGGGCCTCGTCTGTCGGCGCACCTTGGGCCGTGTGCGCGCTGTCCGCGGTGGGAGGCGCCATGTCGGAGGGAGCCGTATCCGCCTTGTCTTTGCTGCCGCTCATCGTTGTCCAGTCTCCGAAAATCAGATCCATGCGTAACTGCCTGCCCATGCTGGCTAAGCCGAGGCCACCGGAAAGCCATTTGCCGCATCAGAACCATGCCTCCCAGCCCACTGCCTCGCCATCGGCAGATTGTAGGCGCAGCCGTGCAGGACGATCAGCTGCAAGCTTCAAGCGATCAAGTCAGGCGTGCCCGCTCCGGGCAGCAAGTCGGGCCCGGCCAGCATCCCGGCCGGCACGGCGCCGCCCGGAAGGAATTGAGGGTGTTACCGAAGCTCGCGCGGCTTGCCGTCCTCGTCCAGGGCGACATAGGTGAACACGCCTTCGGTGACCTTCTCGGGATCGCGGCCGGTCCGGTCGCGTGCCCAGGTCTCGATCCTGACGGCAACCGAGGTCCCGCCCCGGTGCTGCAGCGAGCAGTAGCAGCTCACCTCGTCCCCGACCTCAACGGGCCGCAGAAAGCGCATCGCGTCGATGCTGACCGTGGCCACCCGCCCTCTCGCCTGATGCGCGGCGAAGGTTCCGCCCGCGAGATCCATCTGCGACAACGTCCAGCCGCCGAAGATAGCGCCGCTCGCATTCGCGTCGCGCGGCATGGCGACCGTGCGCAGGTGCGGCCCGCCGGGCACGTCAGGAACTTGGTCCGCCATTGGTCCGCTCCGTGTTGGTCATCCAAGGACAGCGGCTGCGGCCCGAAGCGATCCGCCGATGTCGGGGCAACGCGAAACGGCTGGAGCCGAGCCGCTCAGCCCCGGCCATTCAGAACCGCAAAGGCCAGCACCGCAAGCACGGCTGCGAACACCGCGACGACCATCCAGAGTGCGGGTTGACCAAGTTTGGACACCCTGGCCGATTGCTCGGCGGGCGGCTTGGGCGCATGGCGCTTTTCCAGCGCGCGGGCCATGACCACCTGCTCCGGCGTGTTGGGCGAGCCGGCCGCCTCGTCGTCCGTGCCCAGCGTGGACAAGCCGAGGTCGAACCCTTCCACGACCTTGTCACCGGTCTGGCCGGCGTCGATGTCGGCCTTGAGCTGCTGCGTGGTGGGAGGCATGGACACCTTTCGTCGCTGCAAGCGCAGCGCCTTGTATGCGAGACCCAAGGTATGGCGTCCGCGGCGCCAGTTGCCACCGCCAAACACCAAGCATTGATCCGGCATCGTCTGACGGCCGCCGCCACGCCCTTGTTCCGAGGCGCGGGATCGCCCGGCTGCCATCCTGGACGCAGCAGGTCATCCAGCATCGCGCCAATCCCGTGCTTTATCCCCTCGACCCTGGGCGAGGACGGTGATCCGCTCGACGTGCTGATCCTGCTGGATGCGCCGGTGATGGCAGGACGCCTGTTGACCGTGCGGCTGCTCGACGTGATCGAGGCCGAGCAGCGGGAGCGGGATGGAAAGCCGATGCGCAACGACCGCCTCATTGCCGCGGCGACGCACGCGCATGCCCACGAGCACGTCAAGTGGATCCAGAAGCTTCCGCCCTACCTGCTGCACGAGATCGAGGGCTTCTTCGCCCAGTACAATCGGCTCCGGGGCAAGCAGTTCAAGCCGCTCGGGCGAGGCGAGCCCGAGCGGGCGCGTGCCTTGCTGGATCACGGCGTGACCGCGTTCCGCCACAAAGCCAATCCTGCCGAGGCTTGAGAAACATTGTGCAGCGATCGGCAAGGACTCATGTTAACCGAGCGGGCGAGCGGCTCGTCGCGGCCAACAGACTTCCCAATGAAGTCCGCCGAGTCTGCCTTCATGGCCTGCACTGCCATCGCCACCTCGCTCCGGCCGGTGATCATGGTAGCCGGCATGCGGCTGTTCAAACGGAGGTCGGCCGGACCGTGCCTTTCACGACGTGCCCGTGACCGGGGGTGAGCAGGTGGCGCATCCGGGAAGCAGCCTGCGTCCGTGTCGAAACCATTAAGCACACGCCAGAGACGATCACAGCGGTCGCGAGCATCATCCGAATGCTCACCGGCTCGCCAAACAGCAGCCACCCAAGAGCGATGGCAATGATCGGGTTCACATAGGAGAAGGTCGTCGCGACGCAGGACGACACCGTCTTGGCCAAGTATCCGTAGGCGGTGAACCCGACCACGGCGCTAAGGACAAGCCATCGCAAGCTCAGCCAGGACTGCAAGCTCACAGTGCCCAGCTCCCAGCCCCTCGAAGTCCTGCTGACCCAAAGCCGCGACGAGCAGCACGGCGCCGCCGCCCAGCAGTTCCACCCCGGCCGCGACACGGGGATCGTCGGGCAGGCGAAAGCGCGGCGCGAGCACGGCCCCAAACGCCCAGGACACCTGGCTCGCGACCATGAGCACGAGGCCGAGCGGGTCCAAGTTCGATCCGGGCCGGAGCAGGAGAGCAATGCCTGCGAAGCCCACCACCAGGCCGAGCACGGCTCAGCGCGGCAGGCGTTCGCGGAACAGCGCGTATCCAAGGCAGGCAGCGAAGAGCGGCAGCAAGGCGGACAGCACGCCGGCGACCCCGGAAGGGATCGTGCGCTGGCCGGTGGTGCCGCACCCGGCGCCCCGAGCGAGGATCAGGATGCCGATCGCGACGGCGGGGAGCCATTGCCGACGGCTCGGCTCCCGACTTGATGGCCCACGCTAGCAGAAGCGCGCCGGCTATCAGGCCTCGCAGCGCGACGAGAGTGAGCGGGGGCAGGCTGGCGAGGGCTGCTTGGCGCCGGCCCGGCCGGCGCCGAAGAACGCATAGGTGGCCGCAAGGGCGAGCCCAACACGCCAGTCGAGCTTTCGCAACCAGGACCGCGGAAACCTATTCGACATTGCATCAACGAGTTCCGCACCAGCCTGTGGGAAGCCAGGTCTGGAAGGAGGGGGGATAGCGGCAGCCGGGACCCCGCTGGGTTGCTTGGGACTTTCAGAGGGCATGGCGTCGGTCTGCGCCGTTCACAAGGGCGAGCCCGAGGAACGGTAGGGGGATCATGGGATGAACGCCCATCGATGGCCTTTGCGTGCCAAGGCTGGAATGTTGGCTGGAGCCATCATGCAGACCCGGGCGCCCGCCCCACCAAGCGGCCGAGCCCTTCAGCCGCCAGCGCCGCTGCCGCCCCATAAACAAGGTGGGCGAGGAAACCCCGGGCGTGGGTGAAAACCGGGTAATCCCGATTGGGGGCGCTCAGGCCGAGGGTTGGCACCATGCCCTCGTCCAGGATCAGCGACATGGCAACCCCGCTGCCCAGCGCCGCGCCGAACGGCCCCAAACCGCCGTGCCGCCGCAGGAGGCCGTAAACCGGCCCCCATGCCATGCCGATGCCGAAGTGGATCGCCTTGCCCAGCAATCCCACCTCCTGTTGACCGGGGGAGCAGTCCAGGTGCCGGGCGGCCTTTCTGGCTGCAACCAGGGACGAGGATGCGCCGGGGCGGACCCGCCTCTCCCGCCGCCCGACGCTGTCCGGCGTCATCCGCTGCAATGGCCCTTGTGCGAGATTTGTCACCTGCGTCGCCACCAGTCCGGCGAACAGGCCGACAGCGACGTCGGCCAACAGTGTCTGCGCCCTGCGGCCTTCGGATGCACCTGAAGTCATGGAGGCCGTAACCGGCCGGCCCACCCCCGGTTTCCGTAGGGGCCGTGTCCGGTTTGGAAAACGTGGTTCTGCTTCCCTGGCCAGGAATTCCGAGTGGCAGGGGAGGGAACCATGGACTCCAAACTGGACGCGGTTTGATACTCGTCATGGCGTATCACTCCTTCGGGAGGTTCGGGCACCCTCAGCCCGCCTATGCTGGGCACCACGACGTCACCGGCTTGCCGATGTCGGACGACCTGGCCCGGCGTAGTCAGGCCCTGCCCATCCGCCCCGACCTGGGCGACGTGGATGTGGATGTGGAGCGCGTGTGCGACGCCATGGCTGCGACCTTGGGATAGCGGAACCTATGCCGCCCCGGCGTGTTACCGCGCCATGAACAGGCCTAAAGTTCAAACTGACGTGTCGGCCGAGGGCGCCAGCCCCGACCAGAACCCAACCGGGAAGACGCCATACGGCATTCCCGAAGAGCTTGCCAACGAGGACCCCGCTGGCCGGCCTTCGCCCGACCGGATGGCGACGGAGGTCGCGGTGCTCAAGTCCGGCGACGACTGACCCGCTCCATTTTCCTCGAAGGCTCGTGTTGGGTTTTGGGGTGGTGGGGGCCCGTCACGCACCCAGGGCGTCGAGGAGGACGGCGAGCAGGGCTTGGCCGCGTCGCCGTGCGCTGTGCACGACGTCGAAAAGGCGGAGGTAGAGCAGCAGCTTGTCCCGTGAGATGCCCCGGTGCAGGCGCAGCCAGGAACGCAACAGCGACGAGAAGCCTTCACATCGTGTTGACGTGCACCGAGCAGAGGGGGAGTGTCAAAGCCCTGAGGCGCTACGCCGCAAGCTGGATTGCTTGGTGACCGAAGTGTCCATATAGCGCCGCGGCCCTGACCTGAAGCACGCAAGGAGCGCCTCTGGGTGACCAGCGCATTTGCCGTTGCTTGTTTATGCGGGCACTCACCAGCGGGCCACAGGTCTTAAGCTGGACGTGGCTTAGCTATATTCCACTCGTACGGTGGCACGAAAATCTGTAGGCTCTCGGTTTCATTGCATTCACATAGTTGTTTGCTGGAAACCAAGATGTGCCTTGCACACTTCTTGCTGGGCGTTTGGGTCGCTGAGCATGCGAGGGAGTTTCAACCTGGCACTGAGCCTCTCCGACGCAATCCTCCGCTTAGGTGACAGATGCTTCATATTCATTTCGGGGCTGGTAGGCTCGGCCTCGGTTTGGTCGTGCCGTTCTTTCAAACCGCTCACTCAGAAACCTTCATCGTTAATCGCGCGGTCTCCACCAACAAGCCGACTGGCAGCACGGCGCTGGAACCTCGCCGCCGCAACGACCTCCTCGGCAGCAGTTCCGGTTGCTTGTACATCGTGCAGCAATCAGCGGAAGAGGGCGTGCAACGCCACATGGTCCACTACAACGGCTTCTTCGAATATGCTGACGACAATATCGAAGGCGTCATCCGCTCTATCATCGACGGATCCCGCCAGCACCGGGACGGCGTCGTCGTGACGGCGTCGGTCATCGTTGCTGCCAACTTTCGGCCCGTGCTGCGGCCCTGCAGGTCATGGCCGAGATGCGGGCCCGTGGAGCCACCGGTGCAATCTTCCTCGTCGCGTGCGAGAACACCCTCAGCGCACCTGACGTCTTCGCGGATCCTGAACTCGGCACCATGATCTCTGAGGAGATGCGCCAGCACGTCACCTGCGTGCACGCCCTGGTGGACCGTGTCTGCATCGGTTTGGAGGAAGGTCGCGAAGGACCGCACCCCGTCGCCGTGGTGTCCACCGAGGAATACGGCTCCTTGAAGCTTGAGCTCAAGCCGGAAACAGAAGAGCTCGCCAGTCAACTCCAGGGTCATTCGATTCTAATTACTTCAGGTTCCGCCGTATGCCAGGACGCGGTTGAGGTTCATGGCGTTGCGCCATAGAGCATCGGCGATGTCGTTGACCTTGTTGAACCGCAAAATATTGAGGGCGAAGCTGCGCAGGATGGAGAGGCTGATCGGGCTCTTGCGGACGCGACTGGCGTCCTCGTGCATGGAGACGTCGAGCACGTAGTGGACCCGGTTCTCCACGCCCCAATGACCGCGCGTCGCGGCGGCGTAGCATGCGGCGCTGTTGCCTTCTCCGGTCGATGCATACCATGCGACTTCGTGTGTGCACCGCCATTTCCAGCCGGTAGCGACATCCTGGCGCTGAACCGTGCGGGTGATGCGAACCGCCTCGACGACGTCGGTCCGCCATTCCGGCAGGTCCAGCCGGCGACCTGCCTTGAACACCTCGATCTGGCGCTTTTCCTGGCGGTTGCGTCGGATTTTTCCTGTCTCCACATGGCAATCCTCTGCTTCGTATCGGACCGGGAGCGCTTCGAGCGCCGCTTCGAGGCTGGGCTGGTTGCCCTTGACCTGGAGCAGCGCCTCGCCGCCGGACGCCTTCACCGCCTCGATGGTCTTGGTTTGGCACTGCATGGCATCGGCCGTGCAAAGCACGCCGGCCAGGCCGAGTTCGCGCACCACCGCCTGCATCGCCGGAATTTCGTTGCTCTTCACCATGATGGCGACGTGTGCGAGGATGATCTTCGTGCCGACGGCGAACGCCCTGAACAACTGCGACATCTTCTGGTCATGGGCCGTGTCGTAGCTGCCTTTCAGGCTCTTGCCGTCATGCGCGACCACCTCGCCTGGGCCGCCGCCGAGCGCGCCATGCTGCATCGCTGCATGCCTGCGGAACACCGCTTCCAGTGTCCCGCCGTCAACCAGGCCGATGATCCGCCACAGGGTCGATGGCGCCGGCGCCCGCTTCATCCTTGATGGAAACGCGGCCTGGAGCAGCGCGAAACGCTCCTCGATGAACGAACACAGGGTCTTGTAGGACTTCGCCCCGCACAAAAAACCGAAAATGCAGAATAGAAGGATGTTGGCCAGACTATACCGCTTGGCCTGCTCGCGCCGGACGTCGGTCACGCACGACAACATCTCCACAAGTGGGTCATTCATTGGTGCAACCTCTCGATGGTCGCATCAATGTGGGGCATGATGTCCCCCTAGGATCCGGTTTTGCTATCGCCTCAACCTATGCCGCGCTTCAGTTCATCCAGCTTTCAACAGCGTGAAGCTTGTATCGAATGGCCCTGCAGTCAACTCGAAGCAAGCCGGGTCGAGTTCACTCGGTACGTGGCGACCGAAAAGCAGCTCAAGAGCTGGCTGCTGAACGGAAGCCACTGGCTGCTGGCGCTCGAAGCTTTCGAGGAAAGCCATGGCGACAAGGAACTCAGGCTAGACCCAATACCGTTCATTTAGATGGTTAGCCACCCTATATCACCGGTCGGGTTTTCTGGGATTGGGATCGACAGCGATGGCGGGTGTTCCTGCCGGCCTCCCGGCCGGCGTTCGTGTCAGCGACCACAT
>JAABUQ010011188.1_pt1 | contig 11538 bp, 15 predicted proteins | sample 5560001 | NCBI WGS metagenome assembly JAABUQ01 (sample SAMN10711888, study PRJNA513371) | rock metagenome | isolation source: Antarctica rocks | place: Antarctica: Victoria Land, Finger Mt nord | collected 2015-12-18
GGGTCAGGGTGGTGGGTGCCATGGGTCGCTGCTCAGCCACGCGGCTGCGCTGCCGCTGCCGAGCAAACACGCGCGCGCCGCCGTAGAGCTGTCACGATGCCGAGCGCAGCGCCCCTGGCGGCCAGCGCGCGCGCGGCCGGGGCGCACCGGGATGTCGGAGAGGCCAGGTGTCTGGCACAGGATTTCGATGTCGCGCAGCTTGTCGAAGTAGAAGTCGCGCTCGCGCTCGGCGCCGTCCACCTTGAGCTTCAGGTCCATCACCTGGGCCGCCGGCGCCGCCTGAGGGCGCCCGGCGCGGCGCGCGCGGCCGGCAGGCTGCGGGGCGGGCGCCTGTCCTCGCAGCAGCAACACACGCTGCCCCTGCGCTGAAACTGGCGTGCGCGTCGTGCGGGCCGCCGCGCAGCCCGCACGCGCGCACCTGCTCCTGCAGCTCCTGGAGCCGGCCGGCGAATGCGCCGCCAGCGTCCGCGGCGTCGCCGCGCGGCCGCGGCGCCGCCTTGCCGCCGGGCTCGCCCGCCGCGCCGCCGCCCGGCGCCGCGTTCTCCTTCGCGGTCAGCACGCGCGCGGGGTCGCGCGCGGCCGCCGCGGCCGCCGCGCTCGCGCGCCGCGCGCCGGCGCCGCCCGCGGCGGCCGCATTCGCGGCGGCCAAGCGCGGCGCGCCGCCGGCCGCGCCGCGCACGTCGCCGGTCTTGGCGTGTGCGCGGCGCTCGGGGCCGTCGTAGCCGGGCGCGCAGCCGCCGCGCGAGTCCGCGTACGCCTTGAACCACTGCATGAACTCCATGTTGTCCAGCGGCCGCCCCTTGACCAGGGCGTTGACGGGCACCGGCTGCCGCGCGCGCGGCGCGCCTGGTCAGCGCTGCCGGCGCGCCCGGCGCGGTCCCCAAAGCACTCGGTATGCTCCGTGTTGCTGATATGCGGCGCGCCCTTGAGCAGGATCTTGGCCGACGCGGCCTGCCGCGCGCCGCTAATAGCAGCAGTGCCCTAAAGACAACTGAGACAAGGCGTAACCAGATCAACTTAAGTGGGTGCAGAGCGCCTGCCCAAGAGAGGTTTTCAATCGCCTGCCGCCCAGTGCGCAGCTCGCAGAAGCAGGGCAGCGGCTCAGGCGCGCGTGCTGCGCCGGCTGTCCAGCAGCCCCGGCCGGGCGGCACCTTATTCACGTCCAGCTTCAGGAAGGCGGCCTGCAGGACCTTGTAGTTGTTGATGAAGTCGTACTCGTTCTTGGCGTTGAAGTCGACCTGCGCGGCTGGCCGTGAGTGCGTGCGCGCGCTCCGGCTGCTGACCCGCGCACCAGGCGGGGGCCCACCTTGCCCATGTTGACGACGCCGGGGTGCAGCGCGTCGAGCAGCTGGCAGGCCACAGCGCCTGTGGCCGTCTGCGCGCGGCCGGTTCACGGCCTTGCGTTGCGGTACCGCCCAGGCCATATACCATGAGCAGGCCCACGCATCAGCGCGTGTCGCAGCGCTCTCGCATCACGGTATATACATCGCACCATGCACAGCGAGCGACCTCTGTTTGCTTGCGGCGGCCCAGCGCGCCTGCTCTATCTTTGACAGGTTGAGCGCCAGTGTTGAGTTGATCCAGCCCAGCAGCTCGGCCTTGCCGATGAAGTAGGCGCCGCCCTGCGCCATGCCTGCCTGGCGCGCTGGCTCAGCGCTGCCCGGCCCCACAGCTCGGCGCGCTCTGCAGTGCTTGGTTGGCGAGCGAACGTTGGCACTTCGCCAGTTGAAAACTTCACAGCCAGAATATGACACAAGTAGGTCCAGGTCACACTGGCTGGACGCTGCGCAGGTCCTGGCTCGCTGTTGCGTTTTACCAGCGCCCGCTCGAGCTGATGACAGCTAGGGTCTCGAGGGGGTTACGCCCAGTCTCGATGGCTCGCACGCTTGCTTTCAACAAAGCCCCATCACACCTATGTGCCACCAATCTGGCAATTACTCTAGGTAGGCGTGGTGCTGCAGCAAGCAGCTGTGCCGCCTGCATCCCAAATGCACTAGCCCGCGGCACGCAGGATGCTCTGCCACAGAGTGACCTGCCTCTTGGTCTTACTTTGGGCGTGCACGGCCGCACTCGCTCAGTTACATGGCGGGCAGAATGAGACAGACGGGCATGCACCGCGACCCAATTGTCCTGGCAAGGGAAGGTGCGCCGCCAGCGACGTCCGGGAGCTGCCGGACGATGAGCTGGAGCACCTGGCGGCCACGCTGCGGCGGTGAGCGACACGGCTTCACAGCAGTGCCTCTCTGCGCGTTTGCTCCCTTGTCAGCGGCATGCAAGGCCCTGCGACCAGTGTGCACACGGCGGAAGCGTCCGTGGCACGGCAGGGCGCACAGGGGGCTGGGCAGCGTGCCCGGTGTTGGGTTGCAGCGGCGCGCTGTCGGCATTGCGCACCCACCCGGCGCCACCTCGCGCGCAGGTGGCGGCGGCCCAGCAGCGGCTTCAGCTACCGCGAGCTGTTCCTGGGCGCGGCGAGCACGGTGGCGCTCGGCGCGGCGCTCGGCTGGCTGTTCCGCGGCTCGCTGTCGAGCCTGGTCGGGCAGCACCAGCAGTCGCGCGTGCAGCGGGTGCGCGCGCAGCTTGCCGTCCAAGGTCGCGCTCTGCGTGGAGTGCGGCGCACTCCTGCTTGCGGTGAGCGTGCCGAGCTCCGCAGTGGTGCGTCGAGCATGGCTGGGGCCGTCAGCTGCAGGCGCATCGCGAGCTGGTGTAGCGCTTGTGTTCCCAGCCAGCACTTCTGGGCAGTATCTGCGCCGCCAGCGTGCTGACCAAGTTTCAAACATTGAGGTCACATGCTCCAGCGCTCCCAGACGCGTCTGCTTGCCTGAGCACCCCGGGCGCCTGCGTGGGCGCCCGGCGGTGCAGAGCGCAGCGCAGCGCGGCGTTGCTTGTCGGAGCTGGGCGTGCCTCCGGTGACATGTGTCTTTGGCAAGCAGGCGCTGAGGGACATGGGCCCGGAAGCACTGGGCAAGATGCTGGGCGACGTGGACCTGCCCAGCTGGATCAACTTCCCGGACTTTGAGCGCGTGCGCTGGGTCAACACAGGTGCGAGCGCCCGCTTTTCGACAACCTTTGTGTGTCATGACAAAGTGGAGTGCTTGCTCACCACATCAAGGTGTTGCAACCAGCGCCGCCACAGGCGGTACGAGCCTACCCATGCATGTACCATGCATGGAGCGCCTCTAAAGGGTGTGCGTTGTTATAGGCCTGCCACAATGTGGGTAGACACAATCTGGTGTGTGCCGCACTCGGTACTGCACACCCCAGTACTGGCTGGCCTAGGCATCTAGGTAGGCTCCTGACGCGCCGGTCGCATTGGCATGCCTGCCATGGCTACCTGGCAGGCGAAGTTCCTCAACGTCTGGATCAAGCTTACTTTCATCTTGTAGCACCCATTCCTGACACATGCCCGAACGGGCGCGGCATGCAGTGCTGGACGAGGCGTGGCCGCACCTGTCCAAGGCGCTGGCCGTCCAGGGGCGCAAGCAGCTGGAGCCGCTCCTGGCCGCCAACAAGCCGGCCTGGCTGGCGTCGCTGCAGCTGTCCAGGTGCGGACCCTCCAGCATGCGAGCCCTGCATGCTATCCAGATCATATCTCTGAGTGGAGTGACACTGTGATGACGCTTTACCGGGCACGGAGCATGGTGCGGTCTTGGCTCTCTTCCTGGCTGAGGCACAGGCCATCGGCACACACAAGCAGTTTAAAGCTCGCCTGTGAGATTAGGTTGCCAGCGCAGGCAGCTCGACTCAGAGAGCGCATCTGAGCACCTCACATTTGGCGACAGAGGACTGAAGCGTGAGCCGTGACTGCCTGACCGGGCTGCGGCGCTGCTGGCCGCCGCGCATCTGCCCTCCCGGCTGCGGGCCGGCGGCCGGCCGCGCGGGCGGGGCTGACGGGGCTGACGGGGCCTCGCCCGGGGGTGCAGGTTCGACCTGGGGGACAAGGCGCCCCAGGTCAACGGCGTGAAGGTGTACCAGGGGGAGCACATTGACGACGAGGTCAATATTGAGCTGGACATTATGTGGTCGGGCCACCAGGCACGCCCGTACCGTATCATCAAATTTTAAACCATCCGCAGCTATCAGCGCATGCGCCAGCCTTGGCAGCTGGTCCGCTATGAGCAGTGCAGGGGTAGTGTAGGGGTACAGGGTTGAGGAACCCTGGCCACCGCCTGAGCCCGGCCCGCGCGGCCGCGCCGCGCAGGACGTGCAGCTGGCGGTGCAGCTGCTGCCGGCGCCCGGGGAGGGCGCGCTGCCGCCGCTGCTGACCCGGCTGGGCGCCCGGCTGAGCCCGCTGCACGTCGGCGTAGCGTCCATCATCTTCAGTGGCCGCCTGCGCGTCGCGCTCAAGCCGCTCATGAGCAAGCTGCCCATTGTCGCGGCGATGCAGGCGCGCGGCCCGGGCGCACTGCTGCTAGTCATACCTGCAAAGTCAGACTAACACTGGGGAGCTTGGCCCTTGCGCCGGTCTTCGTTACGGGCATCTGCTGCCAACCCGGTAGTAACCGCAGCACTTAGAAGGGTGCCAGTGTATGCGTAGCATGGCGAGCGCAACCTTTTACAGTGGCACATGGCCGCGCACTACCTAGGAGCGCTTTTGCAAGCTGGTCTCCGCGGCCGCCGTGCGCCGTCGCATGCGCCCGATGCACATCTCGCACGCCGATAGTGCGGCGTGCGTGCGGAGAATTGCAGGGACAAACGCGCTGTTGCAAGCTGGTCGGTGCGGCCGCCGTGCGCCGCCGCAAGCTGACAGCGGCGCATGCGGGGTGGGGTCGCAGATGGCGCTGGTGGACGTGCCCGACATCAGCTTCGACCTCAACTTCCTGGGCGGCGACGTGTCGGCGGTGCCGGGCCTGGAGAGCTGGCTGAACGGGCTGGTGTACCAAAATGTCATCCGGTGCGCGGCGCGCCCGGCCCCGTGGCCCCGCACGGCTCCGAGCAAGTCGAGGCGGCCTGGCGGGCGGCGCGTGTTTGCTGGACCCCGTTCTGCTCTGCGGCGCACGCGGCTGTCATGGGCCTGCCTGCCAGCCCGTGAGCCCGCTCCTTCAAGCCCTGCAACCTGTGATGCTGCCAGGTGGTCGCGCGGCGCCTCCTGGCCGTCCCAGGACATTGACCATCCTGGCTCTCGGCTGGTGTACAGGCCCTCTGGCGCCCACTTAGCTAAACCCTGCAGTATCACAACATGCCGGCAGGCAGGTACATGCTGCCACCAAGTTTGCACAGGACAGTCTCGCATGTGGTGGTTGGTCTTGGCCGGCATGACTCCTCTGCGCCGGCGCCGCGCGCGCGCGCGCAGGCCGTCCGTGCTGCCGTGAAAGTGCAAATGCAGCAACCCAGAGTTGCATGACTTGTGCAAATGTGTATAAATATCAGCCGGCATGCGTCCGGCGCCGACAATGAAGGTCACGCGCGGCCGCGCAGGCCGTATGTGCTGCCGGGCAAGTACGTGCTGCCGCTGGTGTCGCCGGAGGACATGGGCATGCAGCCGCTGCGCGGCATGCTCTTCGTCACCCTGGTCGAAGCCAGCGATGTGCGGGCCAGCGCTGCCTGCGCTGCTGGTTTTGCATCGCCTTGGCGGGTCACACATCCAGCACGCCCTTGTCTTGTTGGTGTGCCCTCACACGCTGTCACCGTGTCAGGCTTGAGGCACCGCTTTACGCGTGGAGCACCTATTTGCCTGCCATATGTCCGACCGGTCTCACTTGTTTCAAAGACGTACTTCCTGTCCTGCTCTGCCTAGCCCGCCTGCAACCCAGGCGACCGGCGGGTCGCCCCGGCCTGCCGCGTCCGACTGGGCCCGCGCCCGCGCGCGCAGGTGCCCAAGATGGACCTGTTCGGGGAATCCGATGTCTATGTCAAGTGCGCGGCCGCGCCTGCTCGGCGCTGCCGGCCCCGCTCAACCGGCAGCTCGCAGTCAGCGCCGATAGCTCGTTCCTTCCCGCGCTTGCTTGCTGGGCAGCCCGCTTTGCTGATGAATGTTTGTGGGCGTCGCTGTCCTCGCACCCGTGACGGCGCGGTCGAAACGGCATGCCACCACCGCGTGCGCCGCGCGCGCGCGCATCTGCACGCGGCCCCGGCGCGCACGGGCTGCATGGCGGCGCCGCCGCGGCCGCGCAGGCTGTCGGTGCGCGAGAAGGTGGAGCTGAAGAGCCAGATCAAGGAGAACTCGCGGGACCCAAAATGGGGTGAGCACTTCCGGCTGCTCGTGTACAAGCCCGACGAGGAGGCGCGCCGCGCCCCTTACCCTACCCTATGACCTGCGCCGCGAGCGCCGCCTTGTGGCCTGCTCTGGCGCTTGCAGAAAGCAGCGCGGCAGCAGAGTGCGGGGTGCTGGAGCCCGGCGCGCGGCCGAGCGCGGCCGCCGCGGCGCTCGCGGCCAGAGCGTGTGCGCTGGCCTGGTTGAGAGCAGGAGGTAGCGACAGCGTCGGGGCCTCCTCCATGTGGGGCCTCCGCTTAGCTCCAGGCCACGCCCCGCACCGTGCCCGGCGCGCACGTGCCGTGCGCCGAGCTCGGCCGGTGCCTGGCAGCGGCCGCCCGGCAGCGGCCGCCCGGCAGCGTCCCCCGGGCTGCCCGGCCCACGGCACGCGCCGCGCGCCGCGCAGGAGCTGAGCCTGACGCTGTTCGACCACGACACCTTCGACCCGGACGACCGCATCGGTGCCGCGCGGCTGCCCGTGCGCGAGCTCGCCAATGGCGAGAAGCGCGACCTGTGGCTGGACGTGGATGTGACGCCCGCGCAGGAGAGCGAAAAGACGGTGCGCACCTAAAACCTAATCCCAACCGCCCCAAATCCTAAGCCCCACCACCACCTCTAGCCTCGGGCAGGGCCTGCCGCGCGCGCGGTCCAGCGGCGGCCTGGCACGCGCCGCTGGTCGGGGTTTTGACAACAGCCTGCGCTTTTGCGCATGCACCCTATTGCAAACGTGCACGCACCCCGCGGCAGGGCCTCCTGCGCATCCTGGTGGCGGCCAAGGACACGTTGCGCGACCTGGCGCGCCGCGCGGCGACGCACCTGCCGGGCGTTAGGCCGCCCTCCGACCGGCCCTGCCGCGTGCGCATCGAGGCGCGTCCGCACGCGTCTGCGCCCCGCCCATGTGCAAGCGGACGTGCGGGTTGCGTAGCACAATACACACTGTGTAAAGCTATACCTCACTGACTGCGAGCGTGCGAGCAAGGTGTGTGTACACGTGCGCACAGATGTGAGGGCGGCGGCGTCTGACACGCGCCCGCAGCGGCTAGCCCTCACTCTCCCAGGCACCAGCAGCCAGGGCGCCGGCGTGCAGCCCGCTGCGCCCAAGAGGCGGTCGGGCCCGGCGCCGCTTGCAGCCACACGCCGGAGCGCGCCCGCGTCGCGCAGGCGCGGCACGTGCAGGTTGAGCGGGAGCAGGTGGAGACCGCGTGCGGCGGACCTAACCGTCAAGAATCCGTATGCTTCACTTGGAACGTGCGTGCGCCGCGCAGGCGCAGTACGTGGAGTTTGCGCGCGAGGAGGTGGAGGCCGCGCGCGGTGGCGAGCTGGTGGGCGGCCCGATCGCGCGGCAGGCGCCTGGCGGAACGCCGGACGACGGCGCCAAGGCGCAGGCGCTTGACGCCCTGCAGGCGCGTCCCAGGGTCTGAAACACAGGTTTTGGGGTGTCTGCGCAGGCGGCGCGCCTGGCGGTGCCGCCGAGGCGCGTCCTCGGTGGGGATCGAAGCGCAAGGTGGGCGCGGCGGCACGGCCCCGAGTGCTGTGGCTGCGCGTGCGCGCGGGAAGCCGCGGCCACCTTCCTGTGCACGGGATAGGGTTGGGGTAGGATAGCCTTGCACCATGCAGGGCGAGCGCCCCGCTGCAGCAGCAGCGCCCCGCACGTCCGCCGCCGCGAGCCGCCCGGCCCGGCCGTCACCGCCCCGGGGCGGCAGGGCGGCGTGCTGTACATGCTGGGCAACCCTGGGGCGGCAGCTTTGTGAGGGGCCCCTGGGCAGCAGCTCTGTGAAGGGGGCCCCAGGCGGCAGCTTTGTGAGGAGCCCCTGGTGCGGCAGGGCGGCGTGCTGTACGTGCTGGTCAAGCGCGCGTCCAACCTGCCGCGCAAGCCCTTCTTCAAGGGCCGCTTCCTGCGGCGCCGCACGGCGCTGCACGTCATCGCGGCCGGCCAGGAGAAGAAGAGCAGGTCGGTCAAGGGCGCCGACCCGCACTTCACGCAGCCGCTCGTGTTCCTGCTGGGTGCGCCGCCCAGCCGCGGGGAGCGCCCCGGAGCGGCGCCCCCGCGGGGCCTTGCGTGCTGGCATGCTTGTCAGGGCGGCGGCGCGAGACCCACGCCCGCTGCTTGCCTGCTTTGTAGGATGCTCGCGCGCGCCCCTGTCCCAGAGCTCGCACACGCAGACGGAGACATGCAGAGCCTCACCTGCAGCGTGGCCTGCGAAGCGTGGAGGCGCATGCTGTGAGCCTGCATGGCGGACGAGCACCTTGCTTGTGTGTCTGCGCGTGCGCGCGGCATCGCATGCCCAGGCTGCGCGCGTGCCTGGTGCAAGGGTTGCTGAGCCGCCGCCGCGGCGCAGGTGGCGAGGAGGTGCGGCGCGCGCAGCGCGAGGACGGCAACATCGAGATCCAGGTGTGAGCGCAAACCTAAGGATCAGGGCTACCCTACCCTAGTCCGGCCCTCCCGCTGCATGCCGGCCCCCGGGGGGGTTGCAGCCAGTCAGAGCCGGCTGCCTGCCTGCCCGCATGCGCTCCGGCCCTGCTCCCAGAGTCCGGGAACGCCTCCCCCCCCCCGAGGGCTGCCGACCGGGCGGCGCGCGCGCGCGCCAGGTCTGGGACGAGCGGCTGGTGCGCTGCGAGCTGGGCGCGGCCACGCTGCGCCTGCGCGACGTGCTGGAGCAGCGCCGCTTCCGCGACCGCGTGCGCCTGGGCGACTACGGCGAGCTGGACGTGGAGGCGCACTGGCTGCAGATCATGGGCAACCACTCCGGCCTGCCGGGCTGACGCGGCGGGGCGCGGACGCGAACGGTGCTTTTGGGTTTGCAAGGCTGTGAAGGGTTAGGGCTAAGGGCCATCGCTGCTATTTTCTAGCAGCAGCGAGCAGTTTGCAGGCAGAGATTGGAGTCTGAAGGCTGCTGCCTGAGGCGCGTTGTGCGTGCCCGAAGGCGCGAGCTGGTGCGGCGCAGCGGGGATTGGGGGAGAGAGAGAGAGAGAGAGAGAGAGAGAGAGCGATATGCTGTGCGTGTGTGAACAGGCTGGAGGACCATCCTCCTCAGCTGCAATGCCTTGGCCAGCGGCTTAGTGTTGAGTCCCGCACGCTGGCCAGCGTGCATGTGGGGCGGTGAGGGGGGGGCCGAGCGGCATTTTTGCTGGACCCGCCGGCTCTGAGGTCCGCGGCGGACCAGCATACAGTGTTTTGCGGCTTTTCGGGTGAGGACTTGCCTCACGAGTGGCGCCTCCCCACGGTGGGTCTACGTCATGGCTCGTGCGCTGCAGCCAGCGCTGCTCCTATGTGAGCAGCTGTCATGCGAGCAGCTGAGGTGCAATGTCAGTGTGTGAAAGCAACACGCAGTGCGACAGCTCAGGCCAGGCACCTCCTCCCTGAAACGCGACACAAGCATGCGGGCGCACGCAGAGCGGACAGGCAGAGGGCAGGACGACAGCTTGCAACGCTGGGACATCACCATTCCAGCCAGGGGACGTTTTATGAGTCTGTGTGGCTGGGCGTCAGGTCCTGCCCGCGGCGCTGGCGGGCGCGGTGATGGACTGCCGTGCCCGCCGCTGGCCGGCCGGCGTGCCCGCATGCTGCGCCTCCATCACCTGCCCGCCAGCATACGGCCCGTCAGTGTCCCTCAGAGCTGGCGGGATGCCTGAGGGCAGCCGCTGGGCCCCTCACATTTCACTGTTCTGCGCACGCTCCAACATGACCGCCCAACAGAGCGCGGCCCTGAGTTGCAGCGCGCCCGCCGCGCGCGCCCGCCGCGCGCCCCCGCCGCGCACACACCTGGACGCACGGCAACGCGCTCGGATGCGGTACGGCGCGCCAGCATCCCAGCCGCAGGGCGCGCGCCTGGATGCACTGCAGCAGGAGCGCGGCCAGGCGCTCGGGCGGCTGCAGCACGCGCAGACGCGGCCGCAGCGGCACATCCGGCGCGCGCGCGGCCGCCGCGGCGCCCTGCGCCGCGCCGCCCAGCACGCCGCGCCGCGCCTGCCGACGATGCATGCAGGCAATCAGCGCCGCCCTGAACTGTGCGCGGCCGCTTGCGCACCGCGCAACATGGCACTGTTGCATGCTGTGCCCGCCCGCTGACGCGCGTGGGACGGATGACAAAGGCCCCTGGGTATAGGTAGGCTTAGCGCGCCACGTTCACAGAGCATGTCATGATGCTGGTAAATGGGGATATTGTCGCCCCGTCAAGTTGACGCCTCTCAACAACGGCGGCGGAATTCCGTGGTGCACGCCGTCTCGCACGCCCACCCCGCCTACGCTCAGCCGTAGCCCGGCTGGACGGGCGGCGAGCTCTTGACGAGCGCGCCTGGTCGATTTTGAGGCGCGCGCGGTGCGCGCGCAGCCGGTCGCGGTACGCGTCCAGCTGCAGCAGTAGCGCCTCGCGCTCGCGCCGCAGCGCGGCCGCCGCCACGTCCGCCCTCACCTCCTGCGCGCACGCCCCGGGACTGCCGCGCTCGGCGGCAGCAGTGCGATCTTGAGCATGCTGTGATCGCCCTGATGCGCATCGCACAGCTGGCAGCGGGATGCAGCAGCAACAGCAGCGCGCCGGCACATGGGCTGACGTGTCGCGCGACCGACGACCGATCGCCGCTGGACACGCGGCAGCTTGCATGGCGCGCCCGCTTCGCGTATGCCGCGGCCCGGCCGGGCAGAGCGGCCAGGCATGCGCAGCGCCATGCGAGCGCAGCCGCGGCGCGCGGCGGGGCGCGCCTTGCGGATGCGGCCCAGAAGGCGCCCGACCAGTGCCTGCGCCTCCGGCGGCAGCGGCGGCGGCGGCGGCCGCCGCGCGCCCTTGGCCGCGCCGCGTGGGCCGCCCGGCGGGCCGTCGCGCGGCGCGGGCGCGCGCGCGTCCCGCTCGCGCCCCGTCACGCCTGACGCAGGGCGCGCAGGTGTGACATCACAAACAGCGGCCGGCGCCGCGCAGCCGTACTAAGTGCGCAAACGCGTGTCTGCACACGCACCTGCTGCCCGATCAGTCCCTGGTGCGACGGACGAGCGTGCCGCGCTCTCTCACCACGTCCCGCGTCAACGCTTTGCTTAAAAACACAACGAGGCTGAAGCAGCATGTCCTCTGAGACGCAACAGCACTTTGGCGGGACAACCCCTGACAACGCATGCAATGCCCCCGCCGCGTCTCGGGCCGGCAGCGCGTGCCTGCGCCGCGCTCGCGGCGGCCGGCCGCGACGGCCGCGCCGCGCGCCGCAAACGCGCCCCACGCCGGCGGCGGCGCGTCCGGGCCGGGCTCGCCGCCGCGCGCGGCCGCCTGCTGCGCGCGCCAGACCTCGGCCTCCAGGCCGCTCAGCTGCGCGGCCAGCAGGCCCGCCTGCGCGCGGCGCACCGCGACCGCGCCGCGCCACGC
>JAABUQ010011189.1_pt1 | contig 11537 bp, 13 predicted proteins | sample 5560001 | NCBI WGS metagenome assembly JAABUQ01 (sample SAMN10711888, study PRJNA513371) | rock metagenome | isolation source: Antarctica rocks | place: Antarctica: Victoria Land, Finger Mt nord | collected 2015-12-18
CCGATGCGGCACGCCACCGAAGGCCGCCGACTGAGGATCGCGCCGACGGAAGGCGAATGCAAGCGGAATCTTGGCATGCCCGCACACCGATGGGTTTAAGCACGCCTAACGACCCAGCTCAGCGGACCGGCCCGCCGAGAGAAACCGTTGCAAGACCGGAAGACGCCGCGGCGGGCCGGGTCCGCTGCAACGCGAGGTTAGGCGTTACCGCGCGGCCTCCGACTTGGCCTTGATCCTCTCCTGAAGCAGATGCCCGTATAAGGCATTATCGTCGGCCGTGGCTACGTCGAAGTAGCTCCGCTGGAACGTGCAGCCGTACGACCCGGCCGAGATCAGGCGGCCGTCCTTCGCGGTGAGCGATGTACCCTCCAAGCTGATGCTGCCCGGCGGCAGGTCGCCGGTCGGGTAGTAATCGATGCTGAGGAACGGCCCGAGGGCGTGGGTGGAATTCGGACGCGACACGGCGATGACGCGGTCGATCGGGTCTCCGGGTCGGATCTCGCCGTGCCAGAGGGTGTGCGCGACCGGCGAGTGGGAGCGCACGTGAAGGTAAAGCGAAAGATCGCCGTAGCCCCAGATCCGCCAGTGTGAGCATGCTGCAAGGAGCGCTGCGAGGCACAGCGAACCGAGGAGCACCGCTACGCGTCGCTGGCGCGTCCGCAACATTGCCCCTCGCATCGCGTCGCCTCCCCGCCGCCTAACCTAAACTGGACGGCCCAATTGTCGTGGAAGATCGCGACGATTCTGTCGTATAGTCCCGGGTCACTGGTCACGATAACGGACACATTCCAGGGTTGCAAAGAAATTTGGGCGCGAAAAACGACCATACTTGCGGCGCGGATTTTGGCCAAACTTCTGGACCGGATACGGGATGGGATTCGCGCGAGGCATTAAAACATCAAGACCGCGGCGTCGCCCCGAGAGGCGACCCGGCAGGCCGGCGCATCCCGGGAAGTCGCGGTTTCCCATCGCCCTCTCGTCGCTGCGCGACCGGCGATCACGTGTTGCCCCGGTCGCCCGCGATCATGAGCCCTCGAACCGACGTCAATCCTCCGACACGCAGCGGACTCGATCCAGGCCCGCTCTCTCGGAAGCCGAGCGGATCTGGGTGAGGAGCCGAAGATTTCCGCGCCTCGGGAACCTCCCGTCACGACGATCATCCAGAGAGCCTTCATCGGCCGGGCCGCACGGCCCGGCGAGGGGGGATGTCGGGGCGAGTCTCGGTGGTGTCGTTGCGCCGCCGGGGGATCGCGACGGGGATCGGTGCCTTGACGAAACGAACCCAAGATTCCGGGGCCCGATCGCGACGCGCCGACTCGCGCTTGCCTGCCCACGGCTCAGGGGCCACGCACCCGATCCGCGGGCGCGGAACGAACCCAACGGCGGCTTGGGCAAGTTGCGTCGCGGATCTCTGGCCCGGGGAGGCCCTGCGAAACGAACCCAACGGCGGCCTGGGCCCTCTGGGCGGGGGAATCGGGCGATTCCCGGCCCGAAATCGGTCCGGAAGACTTGTGCGAAACGAACCCAACACTGGCCGGGACTCCAACCCGCGGTCTGGCGGTCTGGCGGTCTGGGGGGCGGTTGGCCTTGCCAGGGTGGGGGCCGGCGGGTCTAATGGGCCGGGAAAGGCACCCTGGAACCGCCCGGCGTCGACCGACCGCCACCTGGGCCCGGAGGCTTTTCCCGTGCAGGATCGCATCGCGTATCAGGGCATCACCTTCGACGACGTCCTGCTGGAGCCGGGCTATTCCGAGCTGCTTCCCAAGCAGGTCGACGCCCGCACCCACCTCACCGCTAAAATCCCGCTGAACCTCCCCATCCTCTCGTCCCCCATGGACACCGTCACCGAGGCGGAGTTGGCGATCGCGTTGGCGCAGGAGGGGGGCCTGGGCGTCATCCACAAGAACATGGCGATCGAGGACCAGAACCGCGAGGTCGACAAGGTCAAGCGGTCCGAGAACGGCGTGATCGTCGACCCGATCACCCTGCCCCCGGACGCCACCGTCGGCGAGGCCCGCGAGATCATGTCCGGCCACAACATCTCCGGCGTGCCGATCGTCCTCAACGGCCGTCTCAAGGGCATCCTCACCCGCCGCGACCTGCGGTTCCTGGAGTCCAACGACATCCGCATCGACGAGGTCATGACCAAGGACAACCTCGTCACCGCCACGGCCGCCACCACGCTGGAGGAGGCGGATCGGATTCTGACGAAAAATAAGGTCGAGAAGCTCTTGCTGGTTGACGATGATTACCGCCTGAAGGGGTTAATCACGATCAAGGACATTGACAAGCTGCACCGCTATCCCAACGCCTGCAAGGACGGGCGCGGGCGGCTCCGCGTCGGGGCGGCCGTCGGGGTGCACGACTACGAGCGGATCGCCTCGCTTCTGGAGGCGGACGTGGATGTCCTGGTGGTCGACTCGGCCCACGGGCACAGCAAGAACGTGATCGAGACGGTCCGCAAGATCAAGCGTGAGTATGCCATCGAGGTCGTCGCCGGCAACGTCGCGACGGCCGAGGGAACGCGCGACCTGATCGAGGCCGGGGCCGACGCCGTGAAGGTCGGGATCGGCCCCGGGTCGATCTGCACGACGCGGGTCGTTTCGGGCGTCGGCGTGCCGCAGATCACCGCCGTGTACCAGGCGGCCAAGGCCGCCGCTGGCAGAGTCCCGATCATCGCCGACGGCGGCATCCGGTATTCCGGCGACATCACCAAGGCCCTGGCCGCGGGTGCCCACTGCGTGATGATCGGCGGCCTCTTCGCCGGCCTGGCCGAGAGCCCCGGCGACACCATCATTTACCGCGGCCGGAGCTTCAAAACGTATCGCGGCATGGGCTCCCTGGGGGCGATGGCCAAGGGCTCGCACGAGCGCTACCGCCAGGACGGCGGCCACCACCGCCCCGCCGACTCCAAGAACGCCCCGGCCCCCCAGAAGCTCGTCCCCGAGGGCGTCGAGGGACGCGTCCCCTACAAAGGTCCCCTGGCCGAGTACGTCTTCCAGCTCATCGGCGGCCTGAAGGCCGGCATGGGCTACTGCGGCACCCGGACCATCGAGGAGCTTCGCACCAAGTCTCGCTTCATCCAGGTCACCGGGGCCTCCGTTCAGGAAGGCCACCCCCACGACATCGTCATCACCCAGGAAGCTCCCAACTACTCCAGCTTCTCCGCCGAGAACGAGCCGGGGCGCAGCACGATCTGAGCATCACGAACGCATCTCTCGCATCGCTGAAATCCGTCGATCTTTTTTCATGACAGATCGTTTCCCGGGGCTAAGGATCCACCCGTCCGGCCGGCGGAGACCAGGGAAGGTTCGCGGTCCGGGCGTCCGGTTGGTCGTGAATCGCATCGGATGGCAACGGCGTCGCGGGTACGGGCCGGATTGACGTTTCGGGCCGCCGGGTCGCCGGCCGACCCGCACCAAGCAAGGAGGCGAGGCGTGAGTCGTCCCAGTTTGGCCCCCACGGCGATTGTCCTGATCGCCCTGGCGGCCCCGATGGCCTGGGCCCAGCCGCTCGACGGCGGCGGCGAGGCGGACCGTTCCCGGACGCCCGTCGACCCGATGACCGCGGCGCGAGGGGCACGCTACCTGCTCCGCAACGGCCAGGACTACCTGTCCTACCGGCAGTACGAGCGAGCCCTCGCCTTCTTCCGCGAGGCCGAGGCCCGAGAGAAGGATCTGAACGAGACCGATCGGGCCCTGCTCCGCAAGGGCATCCAGAAGGCCCGGCTCGGGATGCGCGAGCCAGACAACACGCCCGAGCCCGTCGCCCTCCAGAGCCAGGGTCGCAACCCCCAGCGCACCGGGACCTTCGCCCTGGCACGGCCGACGACCGCCACCCCCACCCCCACCCCCACCACGGCGGAGTCGCCCGACGAGATCCAGTTGGCCGCCGCGGTCGCGGAACCCCCCAAGCCCAAGCCCAAGGCCAAGACCAGGACCTCGGAACCGGCCGCGGAACCGGCCGCACTCACCGAGCCCGTCGAGGCGGTGCCGACCCTCTCGGCCGAGCCGCTCGACTCGTCGCTCCTGCCCACGGCCCCCCCGCCGCTGCCGGAGCCCGAGCCCGTGGCCACGCCCCCGGCCCTCGACAAGCCGGCGACGACCGCGCCCGCCGAGCTTCCCCCGCTCCCCGAGGCCCGCGTCGAGCCGATCCCCACGGCCGCGCCTCCGACCTCGACTCCGCCGCCGGCCCGGGTCGCGCCCGAGCCGAAGGTGGCCGTCACGCCCGGGCCGAAGCCCTTCACGGCCATGCCCGACGCGGCCGGGTTGCCCCCGCTCCCGGAACCCGCCGAGGACCTCTCCGGGACCCAGGCACCGGCCGTCCCCGCCACGCCCACCGAGGAGTCGCTGCCGCCGCTCCCGGCCGAGGGCCCGGCCAGGCAGGTTTCGGAGTCGTCGAAGCCCGTGGCCGCGGCAAGGTCGTTCCCCAGGGTCTCGGGCTCGACCCTTCCGGAGCAGACCCGGCGCGACGTCGAGGAGGTGGCCCGCCGCCAGGAGAGGGAGATCGAGGCGCGTCGGCTCGCCCAGGGTGCTCCCCGCGCCACCGCCGACACGGCCGCCCCCGGCACCACCGGCGACTACGAGCCGCAGGCCAACCGGCTGGAACTGCCCACGGCCCCGAGCCCGACCCAGACCCGGCCGATCAAGCCGATCCCGGTGCCCGATGAGTTCGTCCCAATGTCGCCCCGGCAGTGGTCGGGCAGCCGCAAGGCCTGGGCCGCCGCCGCCACCTGCCACGGGCCGCTCTACTTCCAGGACGCCACCCTGGAACGCTACGGCCAGAGCGCTGAGCAGGCCCTGGGGCCCCTCGGCCGCTTCGCGTCCTTCCCGCTGGACGACCCCAGGCAGACGAATCAGCGCCAGCAACTGTTGCAGCCGGGCATCTCGTTCCTGCTGTTCCTGGGCCAGATCGTCGCCCTGCCCTACAACATGGTGGTCGACCCGCCCTGGGAGGCCGAGTATGACCTCGGCTACGCCCGGCCCGGCGACCGCATCCCCCCCGACACTTACTACGTGCCCCACCTCGGCGTCGGCCCGCCCCTGAAGGGCCGCAACTACTGAGTCGGCCGCCCCGCATTCCCAACGCCTCCAGCGACGCCCCCGGCCCCACCCGGGGGCGTCGCCGTTTCGGGACCGATTCCCTCCGCGGAGACTCGGCTTGCCCCGCCAGTCTTATTAAACGATGATCGAGAAGCGAGATGGACACCTCAGGAAGACCCGCCAGGGTCGTGGAGTCAGGAGGAGACCTCGATGCCGACGGGGAGCCAGGTGGGTTCAGAGTGGGAGCTGGAGCGAGTCTCGCTGGGCAGACATTTCGTCCGGGACATGGAGGGCCTCTGGGGCGAACTCCTGAAGATGGCCGCGGTCGTCGAGGTCGCGCTCAACACGAGCGTGCGGGCCCTCTGCGACGGCCGCGCCGACCTGGCCGCCGAGGTCAAGGGGGGCGAGGCGGCGATCGATCACTGGGAAGTCCGGATCGAGCGCGAGTGCCTCAAGATCCTGGCCCTCCACCAGCCGGTGGCCTCGGACCTGCGGCGGGTCGCCTCGGCCTTGCGGATCAACAACGACCTGGAGCGCATGGCCGACCTGGCCAACCACATCGCCGGCCGCGCCAAGAAGCTGGCCTCGAAGTACCAGCCCACGTCGATTCCCCAGGAGCTGGAAGACCTGGCGCTGGAGACCCTGGCGCAGGTGCGCGACGCCCTGGACGCGCTGGCCAGGTCCGACGCGGAGCTGGCCAGGACCGTCCTCGCTGGCGACCACCGGATCAACCGGCACCGCCGCGTCGTGCTGGCCGAACTGAAGCAGGCGATCCGCAACGACCCCGACCGGGTCACCACCTGGCTACGTCTGATCAACACCGCCCGCAACCTGGAGCGGGTCGCCGACCATGCCACGAACATCGCCGAGGCCGTCATCTACATGAAGGAAGGCGACATCATCCGCCACGTCGGCGGCTACCGCGACGGGCCGGCGACCGATTAGAGATCACAGGTCGTGCTTGGCCTCGACCAGACTTGAAGAGAGCCACCTCCGAATCCTTGGAGTGATGCGATGGGCAAGGTCCTCGTGGCCGCGCGGGTCGAGAACGTCGGCGACCTCCTCGCCGTGGATCAGGGTCGCCTCGGCCCCGGCGGAGTGCGGGCAGTCGAGGTGTCGGACGCCTTGGTGGACACGGGGGCGACGGGGTTGTCCATGCCCCGATCGCTGCTGAGCACGCTCGGCCTGAAGCACCTGCGGAACCGCAGGGCGTTGACCAGCGCCGGGTCGGTGGAGGTGCGGGTCTTCGGCACGGCGCGGCTGACCGTGCAGGGGCGGGACTGTCCGGTGGACATCACGGAATTGCCGGACGGCTGCCCCGTTCTGATCGGGCAGGTCCCCCTGGAGGCGATGGACTTCGTCGTGGACACGATGTCCCATCGGCTCGTTGGCAACCCCGAACACGGCGGCGAACACGTCATCGAACTGTATTGAGGGCCGCCCGGCCCCTCGTGGTCATGGCCAGGTCCGCGGAGCTTGTTCCTTTAACCGAGCCCCGCCCGGGGGCCGTCGAACGCCGTGAGGTGGACGGCCCGGCGATCATAGGGAACGAACCCCGAGGCGCGATACAGGCGATCGGCTCGCGGGTTCCGCACGTCGACGGCCAGCTCCAGACGGTGGGCGTGGGGGCGGGCCAGGTCCAGGGCGTGCGCGACGGCGGCGCGTCCCAGGCCCCGGCCCCTGGCGGCGGGGGTCAGGCCCAGGTAGGTGACCTCCCAGGTATCGCGCTCCGGGGGGGCCGCCAGCAGCAGGACCGCCGCCGCTTCCGGCTCGCCCGGCAGCAGCCCCAGTTGCCAGCGGACCGGGTCGAACCCGCCGACGGCGCGATGGCCTTCGAAAATGTCCGCCAGCGACCGGACCCCTTCCAGCTCGGGCATGTCGAGGCTGCCGTTGTAGGTGGAACGGAGCACTTCGGCGAACGCCGGGGCGATCTCCTCCCCGTAAGGTTGCCAGCGGAAGCCGGGGCCGCCCGGGTCGGGGTCGGGGGGAGAGTCGAAGTCGAGGGCTTCCGCCGTATCCCGTCCGAGGTAGAGCAAATCCGTCACCCTGGGCAGGCCGCCACGGGTCAGGTCGGCTGCGGCGCCTGGCGGCGAGTCGCCGTCCAGGAGGGCCTGCGCGATCCGCGCGCCCCCGGCGCGGAGGGACGCCAGGGCCGTCCGCACGAGGGCCGCGGCCAAGGGGGCGCGTCCCCAGATCCAATCGACCTCGGGGGCCCACACGGCAGCCACTCGGCCGGCCAGGACCTGCGTCAGCAGAACCCCGACGACCCGCCCCCGACGCCGGGCGATCCAGAGCCCTTCCAGGTTGACCCGGCCCAGGTCGGCCTCGGCGAACGCCCCGGCCACCAGCGCCGGGCGCATTCCGGCCGGGGCACGGCGGTAAAGGAGCGTCAGAGCTTCCCCTCGCGCCGAGGGCGGGCAGGGCCCGAACTCGGGCATCGCAACCACCATGCGGGCCGACCCCTCGGTCTTCGCCCCGAATCCAGGAGCAAAATTGTCCAACGCGACGCGGTCGGCACGCCGTATCATAATCTGTCCACGGAGGATTCGACGATGCGAAAGCCGGTCGACGCGGCGGAACCAGAGACCCAGCCCGTTCCCCCTTCCCTCCTCGACCCCGGTGGGGCCGCGGTCCAGGGTGCGCCCGGCGTGGAGGAGTCCGGGGATGCACGCTTGGTCGAGCGCGCCAGGGCCGGGGACGACCGGGCGTTCGCCGCGCTGGTGTTCCGCTACGAGGCGAAGTTGATCCGCGTGCTGGCGCGGCTCGTCCACGACGAGGAACTGGCCAGGGACCTGGCGCAGGAGACGTTCTGGAAGGTGTACAACCGGCTCGATCGCTTCGACACGGCCCGCCGCTTCGGCCCCTGGCTCTTTCGGGTGGGCGTCAACCTCGGCCTCGACCACCTCCGCCGCCCCGAGGCGCCACCGGCCACGTCGATCGACCGGCCTCGGGGAGAAGACGGGAGGGCACTGGACCTGCCGGACCCCGACCCCCGGCTCCGCGAGGAGCTGGCGCAGGAGGTCCGCTTCGTCCTGGAACGCCTCCCGCTGCCGTATCGGACGATCTTGGTGCTGCGGGACCTGGAGGGTTTCTCCTCCGCGGAGGTGGCCGCGATCGTCGGCCGCCGGGAGGCCACGGTGCGCTGGCGCCTGGCCAAGGCCCGCGACCAGTTTCGCCAGCACTGGCAACGTCGCCAGGAGCATTCTCGACGCGAGGAGGGGGGCGATCATGTGGGGTGATTCTTGCGGATGGGTCCGGGCTCGACTGCCTCTCCTCGCCGACGACGACCTCGTGGGCGCTGACCGCCGCCGGGCCCGGCGTCACCTGATCGGCTGCCCCGACTGCCGGCGGCGCCTGGTCTCGTTGCGAGAGGCGCTGGACATCTTGCAAGGGGCGGGCGCCGTTTCCCCGAGCCGGGCCGAGGCCCCCTCCTTGTGGCCCGAGCTGGACCGCCAGATCCGCGAATCGCGCCATCCGGTCGCGTCGGTGGGTCCCTCCTGGCCCCGCATCGGGTTTTTCTCGGGCGTCGGCCTCGCCGCCGGCCTGGTTGTGGCGGTCGGCCTGGCCCGCGCCCCGAGCACGTCGGCCACCCGGCCTTCGGAGACCGTCGATGTCGTGAAGCGGCCGACTCCGGTCAAGGCCCCGACCACCTTGGTCGTGCATCCCCCGGCCCCCAAGACCACCCAACCGGCCCCGATCAAGCCCGCCAAGCCCGTGCCGGACGCCCCGGTCGTGGTCCAGCAGACGCCCCCGGCGAAGCCCACGCCCGAGGTCGCCGTTCCCCGCCGCGATGAGGCCCCCGATCCCGCCCAGACGACGGAACCAACCCGTTAAGCTCAGTCGGGCGAAGGCGGTGTGCTCCGTTTTCTCCGTCGTGCGAATCCATCCTGGATAACCTGTTACCGTGCGGCCGACGATCGGCAGGGGGACGTTTATGTCGCTCGTCAAGCTGCTGCCGGAAGTCCGCTCCTTGACACGTCAGGATCAGTTGCGCCTGATCCAGTTGCTGGCTGAGGATCTGGCCCATGATGAGGAGTCGGAACCCATCCCGGCGGGCGGGTCCTATCCCCTGTGGTCGCCCGATCGAGCCTATGAGGCTGCGGACGTGCTGCTGCGGGCCCTGGGCGCCGAGGGGGGCCGGCCGTGACGGCCGCCGTGCGGTATCCGTTTGTCGAACGCGATCCGCGATCGGGGGCGGCCAGCCTGGCGCCGATGCTCCCGCTCACCTTGGCCGGAGCCAACTCCGCGGCGGATTCCGGTCGTGCGAAGCTTACCCTCGACGGGTCGGTCCCCTGAGCCTGGTCGTCCGGCGGCGTGGGCGGCCTCAATGGATCATAAGATCGACGCGCATGGCTTTGCGGCCGACCCTCGCGTGCTCGTTCCCGCCGAGCAAAGCGAACTGCGATCCGTGCTCGGGCCCCTACCCGTCGCGGGACGCCGCGGCCTGCTCGCCGTCCCGCTGGTGGCCCGTCTCTCCCGATCTCCGAGGCTCCTCGGTCTGGCTCGCCCGCATCTGCCCTCCGAGCCCTTCCCTGTCCGCGCCCTCTACTTCAACAAGTCTCCCGAGGCGAACTGGCTGGTGCCCTGGCACCAGGACCTGACGATCGCGCTCCGCGCCCGCGTCGAGGCCCCCGGCTTCGGGCCTTGGAGTACGAAGGATGGCATTCCCCACGTCCAGCCTCCCGTCGAGCTGCTGGAGCATATGCTCACCATCCGCCTCCATCTCGACGACGCGGACGAGACCAACGGCGCCCTTCGGGTACTGCCCGGTTCGCACCGCCTGGGACGCCTTTCGCCGCAGCTCATCCAGGAGCTACGCGGCCAGGGGTCCGACGTCTTGTGTCGCGCCGCCGCTGGCGATGCCTTGCTCATGCGGCCCTTGCTCCTCCACGCCTCGGGCCGCTCGACAAGCATGCGGGATCGCCGCGTCCTGCACATTGAGTATGCGGCCTTCGGACTCCCCGACGGGCTCGAATGGAATGAGGTCTGCTGAGCCAGGCCGAACGCTGCTCAACCTCAGGCGGGCTGTTCCCCGCGACGGGCTGTTGGGATCGGATCACCCGGGGTGTCGGAGAACGAACCTGGAGCCTGTCCTGTCCACTTCGGCCGTCAAGGAGGAAGCCCGCCGGCTGGTGGACCGACTGCCGGAGGATGCGACCTGGGAGGACGTCCAGTATGAGGTCTACGTCCGTCAGGCCATCGAGGCCGGATTGAAAGATTCGCGAGACGGTCGGGTCGTCCCGCTCGCGGAGGCCCGCCGCCGCTTCGGCCTCGGACCGAAATGAACGTCCACTGGACCGAAGCGGCCCTGGCCGACCTCGGAGCCGTCGAAGCCAGTCGGGTCAAGACGCGACGTGCCCCGGCGGACGGCAGGAGGTCTGCCTTGTCGAGAACGATCAGCGAACAAACGATCCTCGACTCCTTGCGGCAGGTTTCTGAAGAACGCTGGGTAAGGTGCCGCGCTTCCTCCATGCGCTGAGTTGTGCCGAGCCGGCGATCCGCGCCGGGGCGGACCTGAGTCGTTCGGGGCTGGTTGGGTCGTGGGCCGACCGGGAGGATCTCGGGAGTAGCCGGGAGTTCGCCCGCCACTTGCGGCAGCAGACCGAGACCCGACCAGGGGCGGCCGATGCTTCTGGACGCTGAGATCATGGTGGAAATCCCGCGGGGATATCCAGCCGCGGTGGCCTGGCTCGCCGAATTGGATACCGTTGAGCTTGGTCGTTAGGCGGCTCAAGTTGTCCGTCCCGTTGTGCCCGGCGTCCCGGCCCGCTACGATGGGTAAAGCCTGACCGGATATCCGAGTATGCGATGGTTCAAATGGGTCGAGTGGAACTTGCGGAAAATCGACGCTCACGCCCTCTCGTCCGCGGAGGTCGAGGCCGCGTTTGACAGGGTCCTAAGCCTCCGGGAGCGGCGGGACGGCTCCTTCCGGATGTTCGCTGAGGTGCCGTCCGGCCGCCGCATCTGGGTGATCTGGCGGTACGACCGGGAGGACGACGAGATCCCGGACGTGTTCGGTGAACTGAGCGAGCCGGCCATCTTCGTCATCACGGCCTACTGACTGGGAAGCCTCATGACCGCCCCCGCACCCGACCTCCGCAGCCCGCAGCGGCGAGCCCGCGACGAGCAGATCGCGGACGAGATCCAACTCCCGCCGCCGGACCTACCGCCCGACGCGGCGGCGTCGCCGGTTGAGGCGCACCTTGCCTCCAGACGCCGCCCGGTGGCCGTGGCGGGTGTGGTGGAGAACGGCCTGGTCCGCCCCCTGGACCCCGACGTGAGGTTGCCGGAACACTCGCGAGTCATCATCGTGGCGTCCGAGGGCTGAGGGCCACGCCCATGAGTCGGGCCTGACCTCGCGCCGGAGCGGACCCCGCCCGCCAAAGCGCCCCTCGCACTCTCAACGGTCACCTCGGCGGTCCGGCACACCAATGCTGATGACGCGGACCTCGCCCGTGTAGTCCATCGCCCCCGCGGCTGAGAATCCCGCCTTCG
>JAABUQ010011190.1_pt1 | contig 11537 bp, 7 predicted proteins | sample 5560001 | NCBI WGS metagenome assembly JAABUQ01 (sample SAMN10711888, study PRJNA513371) | rock metagenome | isolation source: Antarctica rocks | place: Antarctica: Victoria Land, Finger Mt nord | collected 2015-12-18
CGGGCGGGGCGAAGTGTGACGCTACCGGCGCTGCCGGTCAGGATGTCGTGCGCGTCTGGCTCGGAAGCGCGCTGACGGCGCGTTGCTGAGCGTCACCAAGGCTGGCGAAGAGCCCACTTCTCGGTGCCGAATACACTCCGACATGGATGCGGAGATTGCTACCCTCGAAGCGCGACGCGATAAGACCATCGCCCTGAAGCAGGGGATGATGCAGGAATTGCTGACGGGAAGGACGCGACTGGTATGAGCAGTGTCGGTCAACTCGAACGCAAGACGCAAGAGCGTGTGGTGCGGCTCTTTCGGGACACGCTCGGCTACAACTATCTCGGCAACTGGCATGATCGCGAGGGCAACGGTAACATCGAGGAGAGCCTTCTGCGGGCGTTCCTGAGTGATGTGCAGGGGTACGACGATGCACTCATCACGCGGGCGATCCACGTCCTCACGAAAGAGGCGGGCGACACCAGCAAAAGCCTCTACGACCGCAACCGCGCCGTCTACGAGGCGCTACGGTACGGAATCAAGGTGCGGGCCGAGATTGGCGAGACAACCCAGACTGTCTGGCTCATAAACTGGGAACACCCCGATCGCAACCACTTCGCCATCGCCGAGGAGGTTACGGTGGTCGCCACTGATGCGGCGGCGCACACGAAGCGGCCCGATGTGGTGCTCTACGTGAACGGCATCGCCCTCGGCGTACTGGAACTGAAACGCTCCACGATCTCGGTGGCGGAGGGCATCCGCCAAAACCTCGACAACCAGAAGAAGACCTTTATCGAGGGCTTTTTCTCCACCATGCAGTGGGTGATGGCGGGCAACGACACCGAGGGGCTGCGCTACGGCACGATCCAGACGCCGGAGAAGTACTATCTGACGTGGAAAGAACCGAGCAGCATCGAGAACCCGCTTGACCGCGCCCTGATCCAGATGTGCGGCAAGGCGCGGTTTCTCGAACTGATCCACGACTTCGTGGTCTTCGACGCGGGCGTGAAGAAGCTGTGCCGCCCCAATCAGTATTTCGGCGTGCGGGCCGCGCAGGAACACGTCGCCCGACGCGAGGGCGGCATCATCTGGCACACGCAAGGCGCGGGCAAGAGCCTGACAATGGTCTGGCTCGCCAAGTGGCTGCGCGAGCATGTATCGGGCGCCCGTGTGCTTATCATCACCGACCGTGATGAACTCGATAAGCAGATCGAGGGGGTCTTTCAAGGGGTTAACGAGAAGATTCACCGCACCACGAGCGGCGCAAACCTGATCGCCACGCTTAACGACGCGAACCCGTGGCTTGTGTGTTCGCTCATCCAAAAATTTGGTGGCAAGGAAGACGGCGAACCGATAGGCGACATCCCCGGCTACATCGCGGAGGTGCGCCGCGCCCTGCCTGATGGCTTCGCAGTCAAGGGTAACCTCTTCGTCTTTGTGGACGAGTGCCACCGCACGCAATCTGGCGAGCTGCACAAGGCGATGACCGAAATCGTGCCCGGTGCGCTCTTTATTGGCTTCACGGGTACGCCGCTCCTCAAAGCCGACAAGCAGCGGAGCATTGAAGTCTTCGGCGGCTACATCCACACCTATAAGTTCGACGAGGCGGTACGGGACGGCGTGGTGCTCGACCTCCGCTACGAGGCGCGGGACATCGACCAGCGCATTACCTCGCAGGCGAAGATCGATCAGTGGTTCGAGGCTAAAACCAAAGGCCTCACTGCGCTCGCAAAGGCGCAACTCAAGCAGCGGTGGGGCACGCTCCAGAAGGTGCTCAGTTCGCAGGATCGGCTGGAGCAGATCGTCGCCGACATCCTGATGGACATGGAGACCCGCGACCGGCTCGCGAGCGGGCGCGGCAACGCGATGCTCGTCTCCGGGAGCATCTATCAGGCGTGCAAGTTCTACGAGCTGTTCGCGCAGACCGATCTCCGGGGTAAGTGCGCCATCATTACCTCGTACCGCCCGTCGCCGACGAACATCAAGGGCGAGGAGAGCGGCGAGGGGCTGACCGAGCGGTTGCGGCAGCACGCGATCTACCGCGAGATGCTCGCCGACTGGTTCGGCGAACCGATGGAGACGGCGGAGCACAAGGTCGAGGAGTTCGAGACGAAGGTGAAGGAGAAGTTCGTCCACGAGCCGGGGCAGATGAAGCTCCTGATCGTGGTGGATAAGTTGCTCACGGGCTTCGACGCGCCGCCTGCGACCTACCTCTACATCGACAAGCAGATGCGCGACCACGGCCTTTTCCAAGCGATCTGCCGCGTGAACCGGCTCGACGGCGACGACAAAGAATACGGCTACATCGTCGATTACAAAGACCTGTTCAAGAGCCTCGAAGGGGCGGTGCAGGACTACACCTCCGGTGCCTTGGACGGTTACGACCGGGCGGACGTGGCGGGGTTGCTCGAGAATCGCCTCGGCAAGGCTACCGAGCGACTGGAGGAGACCCGCGAGGCCGTGAAGGCCCTCTGCGAGCCAGTCGCGCCGCCGAAGGACACTCCGGCCTACCTGCACTACTTCTGCGCACAGGATTCCGGCGACGCCGCGCAGCTCGCGGCGAACGAGCCGAAGCGGCTGGCCCTCTACCAACACGTCGCGGCGTTCGTGCGGGCCTATGCCGACTTGGCGAGCGAGTTGTCGGAGGCTGGGTACAGTGCCACCGACATCGCCGCCCTCAAATCCGAGGCGGATCACTACGAGAAGGTGCGGGTCGAGGTGAAGCTCGCCAGCGGCGACTACATCGACTTGAAGATGTACGAACCCGCCATGCGCCACCTGATCGACACCTACATCCGGGCCGAGGAGAGCGAGAAGGTATCCGCGTTCGACGACCAGTCGCTCATCCAGCTCATCGTGGAGCGCGGGGTGGGGGCCGTGGCGTCCATCCCCGCCGGTATTCGCACGAGCGACGCCGCTGTGGCCGAGACCATCGAGAACAACGTCCGCAAGCTGATTATCGACGAGCATCCGATCAACCCGAAGTACTACGAGAAGATGTCCGAGTTGCTGGACGCCCTGATCGAGCAACGGCGCACTGCCGCCTTGGACTACCAGGAGTATCTGCGCCAGATCGTCGCCCTCGCGCAGCAGGTGGCGGACCCGGGCGTGAGCGCGACGTACCCCGCGACATTGAACACCCCCGGCAAGCGTGCGCTATTTGACAACCTAAGCCGGGACGAGGCGGTGGCCCTGAAGGTGGATGCCGCCGTTCACCATGGCACGCAGGACGATTGGCGCAACAACAGGTTCAAGGTCACGATGGTGCGGAACGCGATTCGGGCCGCCTTGGTAGGAGCGGGGGAGTCATACGGTGATGCGCCGGAGCCGGTTGAGGATCGGGTGGCGCGAATTCTCGAACTGGTCAGGAATCAGGATGAATACTGACGGACGGGTGATCGACGTCAACGGCCTCCCAGTGCGCGTGGTGCGCAAGGCCATCAAGAACCTGCATCTCGGCGTGTACCCACCCGACGGGCATGTGCGCGTGGCTGCCCCACTGCGCGTGACCGACGACGCGGTGCGGCTGGCGGTGATCGGCAAACTCGCGTGGATCACGCGACAGCAGGCTCGGTTCGCCGCCCAGCCGCGTCAGTCCGCGCGCGAGATGGTCAGTGGTGAGAGCCACTACTTCCTCGGACGACGCTACCGCTTGCATGTCATCCCGCATAACGGTACCGCCTGTGTGGTCCGCCGCAACAATGCCACCCTCGAACTGCACCTGCGAGGCGATATGAGCGCGGCACAGCGCGAACAGGTGTTGCACCACTGGTATCGCGAGCAACTCAAGGTCGTGATACCGCCACTTCTCGAAAAGTGGCAGCCGCTGCTCGGGGTGCAGGTTGCGGAATGGCGGATTAAGCGAATGAAGACGCGCTGGGGTACATGCAACATTGCCGCGCGACGCATCTGGGTGAACCTCGAACTTGCGAAGAAGCCGCCGCAGTGCATCGAGTATCTCGTCGTCCACGAACTGATGCACCTGATCGAGCGGTACCACAACGACCACTTCCGCGCCCTGATGGACCTGCACCTGCCGCACTGGCGGCTGTACCGACAGGAACTGAACGCCGCGCCGCTAGCTCCCGAAGCGTGGAGTGTGGAACGGGAAGAGGTCAATGGTGGGCTGAGCTAGCACCGAGACAGGTTCCATGTAAACGAATCGACGCTTCATGTTTCTGAGACCGCGACTAGCGACCCAGAACGCCGATTATGTGCAACCTCACTAACTACTCCAATAACCCGCTCACTCCCTGACTTCACTAAGGCTCTCGCTCTGGCATCAAATGGAGTGGTGGCAAGCCGGCGGGTCCCATCGAACCAGACAAGATACTCACCGTCCACTTGGCAGGTGAAGACCGCGCCGAGACGGACGCTTTCGAAGGCATCGAAACGAAATTGCACGAAAGGGTCGTCACCGTATCGTCTGCGTGACAAGTATCGACGGATCAGTTGCAGTCGTACACTGTCTTCATCCTCATCGGGGAGTAAGTCTTTCACATCGCCTTCGCTAAGCCAGCGCGATATCTCTGCGAGTCCCAGTGGGCGTCCGCTGTCCACGAATACTTGGGCAATGTTGCGTGACGCCGTGCGGTCTGAGACTCCCAAGAGCGCGACGTATGCGGACGCGATGTCAGGCACTCCATATCGGACGAGCAAGGGCAATGCACCAACGTATGGATCTACTTCCTCAATGATGGTCCGAAGGATAGTAAATGCGGCTCCGAATGCCCACGAGAGCCATGTACTCATATCCGAACAATACTTCACCGCATCTGTTACTGTATCTCGTTCGTCGAGGGTGCCGCCGTCGATCGCCACGGCGAGGATGCGTGCATAGGAGTCGCCTGCGAGCCAAGATTCCAGCGCGCGGACATGTGCTGCTGGAGACGCATTTCTTAATTCGCCCTGAGCGATCTCAGGCAACTCAAGCGCACATTGGACAAGGAGCGTGATTTGCGCCTGTCGGCGATCATCGCTGGAACTGGTGAAGAGGTGCAAATTCGTCGAGAGAACGTCGTAGAGCCGCTCCGATGACGATAGCGAGAGTCCCAGGCGCGCCGCCAGAGAGAAGCGCTCCGCTCCAATCGACCTGCGCGCCTCATCCAACGCCACAGTAATCTCTGTCGCGGTTTCAGTCGGGACACGCACATGTTCTTGGATCGACCAGAGCGTGCTGGTTAGAAAATCTGCAATCTGCGTCTCCTCGCCGAGACCTGCCGCTTCGAGCGCTAGGAGGAGGGATTGATTTCCCGGAGTAAGCCTCTGGAATTGTCCGTGACATTGGGCGACGTCATCGGCGACGGCTCGAAACTGTGACATGACGCGGAGCACTGACTCACCTGCCAAGATATATTTCTTACCAGATTCGACGGCACTTGCCTGCACGAGCGAATCGGGGATCAGAATGACACGGCCCTCTGTATCAACCCGGGGACGGCCAGCGCGGCCTGCAATGTTGAGGAAATCTGCCTCCCCTAAATCGTCTTGGCTCTGCGTTGCCACATTGTAGAAGTGCGTTCCGGCCACGATTACCGTGCGTACTGCGGTATTCAAACCCTCGCGCAACGTTGGTGTTGCGAATACCGCCTGTAACCAACCTTCCTGCAGTGCAAGTTCAATCGCGCGCTGAACGTTGCTCGGTAAGCGTGCATGATGGTACGCGACCCCTCGTGCGCAGAATTCAACTAGATCATGTCCTTCCCCGAGCTCCTCCTCAATATATCGCGCAAGCCCGACGCATTCCTCCTGAGACGGGGCGTTGGTAGCTGCAAGAAGGTCGCGGCAGCCTTTCTGCGCGGATCGGGCGTTCGAGACGAAAATGAGGAGAGGACCGCCCATGTGGGACCAAGAGGCGGCAAGTGATACGGCGTGATCGGTAGTCGTAGAGTGTTCCAGAGATGATTCTTCTCGCCATCTTCCCCATCGCTCGTTAAAGCGCTCACGATAGAATCCACGGAATACTGTTGGAAAATCTACTTGGAGGGGCTGCTCCAAATCATCTTCCTCGTGTACGAAGACTAATCCGCCATTGAACCACACCCTGCGAGACAGCCCCCGAGTCGTATTACGTGGGGGATCCGCAGTGACGAGGTCCGTGCGAACAGTGACTCCAAATATTTGTCGGGTTGCTCGCGTTGCGGTCGCTACAACCTGGGTTTGCAATTCCCCGAGCCACGCCGCGATCTCCGTGGCATTCTCCATCAGTCCGCTTAAGACCACGATCTGCGTACCTGGTTGCAACATGACAAACCGCGTCATCAGGCTTTCGAGCATCGCGCCGCGTCCCGCATCCGCGATCTTGTGTGCCTCGTCGAAGATGATAACCTTGCAGGTGTCGAAGAGCTCACGTGCATTCCGATAATAAGCATCAAGCTTCTCAGGTGTGGTGACAGTTACGCTCCTCGTCGTGCCCAAAAGTGACAGCTCCTCATCGAGGATCGCGCTCTGCTCCGCACCGGCGACGATAGTGCGTACCGTTATGTTGCAGCGCTCCAAACGGTGGCGTAGCTCGCCACTTACCTGGCTGACCAATGCCCGAGTGGGTGCAATATATACTGCCCAACCATCACTATCATTGGAGAGGGCATTTAGGATGCTCAACTCCGCGAAAAGGCTCTTTCCGGATCCAGTCGGAACGGAGATGACGAAATGCGTCTCACGATCCGGATTTAGCAAGCCTTTGCGAATCGCCTCGAGTTGCGGTCCCCAAAACTCGTGGTAACCGTCGCGGGCCAAGAGGTCGGCATAAACAGTCGGCAGATGAGTAGGGGCGAGCAGCAAGCGGATATTTGCTCCTATCATGCGCTGTATTGCGAGGATGAGACGATCGGCAAGCCAAAAGATATTCGCGTCGTAGCGCTCCAGTGCCTTGGCTCGTACCTCGTATAATCGCGCGATCGCGTGGCGAAGCAAGGACTCGCTCCCACTGATCATTCCCAGTGCAGCGAGGCCGGACGCATGCCCAACCGCAAGCAAGCGGTCCACATGGAGCTTCTGCGCATTTTGTGCATGTTCGGCTTCCAGTTGCTCGATGATTTCACTAATTTGCGCAGTCAGCTGGCGGCTATGACGAAAGGCTGTTGGAAAATCTCGCGCTAGCAAGGCGGCGATCGCGAGGGCAGCAACGATGCTACAACGCTCAAGTGCGCTAGTGGGAGACAATGATCGTAGTGCCGCTAATACACGGCCGGCGATCAACGTAGATTGCGCCTGAAAGGCAGTCAGGCAAGAGAGGATGGCGCTCCTTAGTAAATCGTTGAGAGGTGCTGTGAAGATATCAATCGGACCGTCGGTAAGCGTGAGTGTCCCCGTAAATTCGTAAATCGATGCTGCGAGAGCACAGTACGCCTCGGACTCCAGATCGCTTTTCATCGCGATACCTTCAAGCCAAAGTGCGTAGTCGCGCAGTACAACGAGGTCGGGTTGCTGACCGAGCGTGTTTGAATCACCGAGTGACGCCCGGACCATCGCGATATGCGCTCGCTTCATAGCCTGTACGAGCGACATCCGACTCTGGAAGACTTCGGGAGTTGGTGCCCTGCGGAGGTCGTCAACTAAGCTGTGCATAAACCTTGCCCGCTAATATATTCCAGAAATCGTTCCAGACAATCCGCACGAGCCGAAGCGTGCGACATTCTGATGTGCCTGGAATTTGCGTCGCAAAGTTGGCGAGGAGCGTCACGCCGTCACGAGCTTCTTCATGCACGGTGATAATACGGTATCGCCGGCGAAGAAATAGCTCATCAAGATTCACCTCGGCGGGCACCATCCGGTCGTATCGGAGGGCTTCGAGATGCGCTTTGAGAACAGAAGCATACTTTCCGCTATGCAGTTCGCCAAATTTCATGGCCCCCTCGCGGCATCGGCCGTAAAGGTTGCTGCGGGTTGCCTTCACCTGGACAATTCGAACAAATTGGTAGTCACCATCGCTGGCAACTGAGAGCACGTCAAACCCGAACTCGCTGTTGTGCGGTGTCCCGCGCTTTGCATAGATCGCGCCCTCTAGCGATTGCTCAATCCAAAGACCAAGGGTTTCGCTCGCTTCCACGACAAATTCCGGTCGACAGGTGCCGTCATCGTTAAATAGCGGCTCATAGAATATCTTCGTGCGATCTCGGGTTGCGATCAAACTGCTTGGGAGGAACAGGGTGTCATCGCTCTCATTGATGCTTTCATAGTGATTCATCACCTTGAAGGCAAGCGCTTCCATGAATGCATCATCAACGTGCAAATCAAGGCCGTCGTTGTGGACGACTCTCGCCTCCCAGAAATCACCCTGCATAATGTGCTCAGGCTCAGAGAGTACACACCAGTCTCGCATCCCAAACTTCCTCTCGCACAAGCTTCTTAATCCTTGAAATCATACCGCCATTAGTTCACGATCCACCAGTCTAAGGAAACATCACCCATGTAGCTCACACTTTGTCAGAGTATGGGGTATACATTCAGGCCGTTGAAAAACCGGTTGCACGGCGAGTAGTGTAGGAGTAAATGTCAGCGCCCCACATCGCTGTCCATGAGACGCGATCGCGCGATCGCAGTCGCGCGCTCAGATCGTCAACCCCGCGATGGAGCGGGAGGGCCAGATTGCCAGCCCGAGGGCTCCGCCCGGATAGGGTCGGTGTCCCCAGCCGCGCGCACTCAGCAGTCGCTTCACATTCTGTCCGCTTGCCGTCAGCAACGCCTCCGTGTTCACTTTCTCCAATCCGCGTAACCGGAACCGCCGCAACCCGTGCCAGTCTTTTGCCTCCCCGAATAACGGTTCCACCCAGACGCCCCGTTTGCGCAGCGCCTTCTGATACGGCTCGGTCCCCCGATATTCGCGGACGCGATCCAGTGATCCCTCGGCGAAGGAGCGTTGGAGCGATCGCCCATAATCGCTTGTTGTGCATTTCATCTTGCGGGGACAGGCGTTGCAGATCGCGGGATCGGCTTGATAGCGAATGATTCGCTGGCTGGACAAGGTTTGCCGACGCGTCAGCACGGCATTCGCCGGACAGTAATAGACGTCGCGATCCAGATCGTAGGTGAAGGCTTCTTTGGGATAGATGCGTTGGCCCGATTGCGGTCGCGGTAACGCGACATAGGCATGGATCCCGGCCCCTTCGAGTGCGGCGACAACGTCTGCGGTGCCATACGTTTTGTCTCCCGTCACCTGTCGGGGATGTAATCGCCAGCGGAAGATCGCCCGCCAGAGCAGATCGAGGAAGGGTTCGTTCTCCATCGTCTCTGCCGGAGTGACCAAGGCATTCAGAATGATCCGCGCCTTGCCGCCGTCAACAAGGTAGTGCGTCTGGTATCCGAGACGCGGTCCGCCATCCTTGTGATGCATGAAGGTCGCGTCGGGATCTGTCGTGCTCATACTGTAATCGGCGGTGCAACGCAGCGATGGTGACGGCAAATCGCGGAGGGGACGACCGTGACGTGCCAGCCAATCGTGCCGCCCTTCATTCGTCGCCGCCAGTGCGGCGGGATCGATGCCGGAAGCGACGGGTAGATCCGCGATAGCGACCGGCACCGTCGCGCCCGCTTCGTCTTCGATCGGTGGCATGTCGGTCAGCGGATCGTCGGCAAACAGCGCGTTCAGGTGGGCCTCAACGAAGAAACGCGGGCGATACGAGGTGTAGGAAGCATTGGCTTGGACCTTGGTCGCGTCGGCGTACAGTTCCGCGCCCCAGACAAGGCCGGCCGCTTGGCACTGCGAGAGAACGGCGTTAAAGAAACGGCGAAAGATGTCGACGCCATAGCGCTCACGGATTTTGGTGAGCGAGGAATGATCGGGCAGGGGTTCGTGGAGTGGAGTTGCGTCGATTCGGTGACTCTTCCGTGAAGTTGGTGAACGGCAGGATTGTCGAGCGAGGCGGTCACGGTTGCGTCAGTCCGCTACGTACAGGATACGCTGACGCAACAGGTCAAACTTCGCGCGCCCGTACATCGCCCGCTTCACCAGCTTCAGCTTGTTCACCCGGCCCTCGGTTTGCCCCTGACTGTAGGGTAGGGTGAGCGCCGCGAGTACCGCTTCTCGGTCCTGCCGGAGTCTCGTGGCGAACGCGCGCATTTCCGCAATCTCGCTCCTTGCCGCGTCCACCATCCATTCGTCCAGTTGCGCCGATGCGTTTCGCCCGTCGTGTGCTCGCACCAACGCTGCGAAGGAGGCGAAGAGTGCGAGGGTCGCGCCGAGATCGGCGTGCAGGTCGCCTAGTTGCGCGAGCATCTGTTGCTCATCCGCGCTGCGCTTCTCCAGGCGCATCAGGGCAATCCCTGTTGCCTTTGTCGGGGTGAGGCCGGTCGGCGCACGCGGCAATGGCTGCCCTGCCCCCACCCGTTTCCGCAGGTATCCCGTGAGCCGCGCCACATTCTCGTACGCCCCCGGATAGCCCTGTGCCGCAATCTCCCGCCACAGTTGCTTCGCATTGCGACAGCCGCTCTGCCACCGTTCGAGTACGTATCCTTGGTAGGGTGTCAGGGTACTCGTCTTCCGTGTGGTGTGCCTGCGTTCGGGCGCGATCTCACTCGCCAAATACTTCTGCACCGTGTGGCGGTGGAGACCGAGGGCGCGAGCAATTGCGGCCCCCTTCATCCCCTGTGTCGCCAGTTGCTGCACGGCCTCGAAGCGATCCTGCATTTCCGCACGCGTCCGTGCCCGCGACGCCTCGCGGTCGAGCCGCAACCGTGAGAGGGCCAGCGGTGCGTGCCCGGAAACGGGCACCTGCGCGATCCGCTTCGTGTGCCGCTTGAAGATGCGCCGCACCACGTCGCGCAGGTTGCGCAGCAAGTGGAAGCGATCGGCGACTTGGATCGCCTGCGGTGCTCCCCGCTTTGCTCCCTCGGCGTACTCCCCGCTCCGGTCGCGGCTGATGATTTCTGCGCCGGGGTGGGCGGTGAGCCACGCCGCGAACGTGCTCCCGCTTCGGTCAGGCAAGAGATCGACGACGCGATGCCGTTCCAAGTCCACGAGAATGCTGCCATAGGTGCGCCCACGTCGCAGGGCGAAGTCGTCCACGCTCAGGACACGCGGGGTGTGGCGAGGGGAGAGCGAGTAGGCACGGACCTGCGCGAGCAACGCATCGCCTGAGACCGTGACGCCAAGGGTACGGAGCAACCGTGCGCCCGCCTCGCCGCCGAGCGCGAAGGCGACATGGGTGAACCAGTCGCGCAAGCGGTCGGTGCGACGGGCATGAGGAGCAGCAACGCCCGGCAGTCGCTCGGTGAAGATGCGACGCGGGCAGGCGGGCGTGTCGCAGAAGAAGCGGCGCGTGCGAAGCAGCACGCGTGCGGGGATGCCCTGCCAAGGGAGATCGGCGAGGGTACGAGGGTAGCGTGAGTGGACGCGTGCGGAAAGCTGGCCGCAAATCGGACAGCAGGCAGCGTCGCTGCAGGTCTGGGCGACGAGGGTAATCCCGTCAGCGGCGGCGGAGAGGGAAACGAGATGGAGTTGGTCGGGGGCTGGCACGAGGGCGTAGACAGACATAGGCAACCTCCACCGAAAAAGCGGACGATTGCACGGTGCCAAGAATAATGCCAGACTCGTTCACCAACTTCACGGAAGAGTC
>JAABUQ010011191.1_pt1 | contig 11537 bp, 5 predicted proteins | sample 5560001 | NCBI WGS metagenome assembly JAABUQ01 (sample SAMN10711888, study PRJNA513371) | rock metagenome | isolation source: Antarctica rocks | place: Antarctica: Victoria Land, Finger Mt nord | collected 2015-12-18
GCGAACCGCCTCGGCCCAGGCCGCGTCGGAGACGGACAGTGCCGCCGGTGGGCGCGCTGCAACTCGGACCTGTGGCATGCACCCTCGCTTCCGCCGCTTACAGCGAACCAGGAGACTTTTCGGGCGAACCTAGGCACCTTATGGAGAACTAGGGAACGCGTAAACAACTGAACTCGTGGTAATGTGCCTCTGGCGATCTAGGATACGCGACAACAGACCCGCCCCTCGGCCCTCAGTCCGCCGTGGACCCTGCCCCGAACACCAACCCTGCCTCATCTCCCGAGGGCCCTCCCCCGCCCCTCCCCACACCGGACGGCGCCTTTCGGCTCGACACCGGCCTGCTGGGGCCGCTGCTGGTGCCCAGCGGTGCCAACCGCGCGGCCGAGCTGGAGGCGCTGTCCGCCCGCGCCGCGGTCTACGCCACCCGCGTCCGCGGGCCGGGCACGCGGCGGGCCTACCGCTCGGCCTGGCACGGCTACGAGGCCTGGTGCCGCAGCCTGGGACGCGAGCCGCTCGACGGCGACCCGGACACCGTCGCGATGTACGTCACCAGGCGCGCCGATCACGGGCTCGCCGTGTCCTCGATCCGGGTGGCGCTGGCGGCGATCCGCACCGCCCACCTGCTGGCCGGCATCGCCCTCGACCTGCGCCAGCCCCGCTTCGCCATGGTGCTGGAAGGCGTCGTGCGCAGCCGCGGCACCCGGCCGCGCCGCCAGGCCACGCCCGCGGTGCCCGGCCTCCTGCGGCGCATGCTGGGCGCCCTTCCCTCACCCACCGCCCCGCTCGGCGTGCGCAGCCGCGCCATGCTGCTGGTGGGCTTCGGGGCGGCGCTGCGCCGGTCGGAGCTCGTCGCGCTGCAGCTCCGCGACGTCGAGGCCGTTCCGGGCCGCGGCCTCCGGCTGCTGGTGCGCCGCTCCAAGACCGACCCGCACGGGCGCGGCCAGGAGGTGGCGATCTGGGCCAACCCGGCCGAGCCCCCGCTCTGCCCCGCCGCCGCGCTCGAGGCTTGGCTGAGCTTGCGCACGAAGGCGCCCGACCTGGCGCCCGCACTATCGGTGGCGGAGCGCGTGGAACGGCCGCTGTTCTGTGCCGTGACCAAGTCCGGCCGGCTGACCGGGGCGGCGCTCTCCGACAAGGCCGTCACCCGCCTAGTCAAGCAGGCTGCCGCAGACATCGGGCTCGACCCGGCGCAGTTCTCCGGCCACTCGCTGCGGGCGGGCCTGGTGACCGCGGCCGGCGACGCCGGCGCGGGCTTGGCCGACCTCATGCGACAGACCCGCCACAAGAGCACCCAGGTCGCCCTCGGCTATCTCCGCCCCGCGGACCTCTGGCGAAACAACGTCACCCAGCGGGTGTTTGGGATTACGAAAGAAGACGAAGGTTGAGCAAGACAGCCCAAGGGTGAGTCGCACGAACCAGGAGCTATCCGGCGAGTCGCCCGAAGGGTGGGCGTGGGCCGCACGATTCGGGGAACACACCAGCCGTGAACAGGATCGACCACAATCCGCCAGTTCTCCCCAAGGTTTGAGAACATGGCGACACATAGCCACCTTGGGGTAAACTGGCGTTTCGGGTTGAGGTAAACTGGCGTCGATTTGGGGTAAACTGGCGTTCAGAGCTAACGCCTAAACCACTGTTGCAACAGGATTAATCAGATTATCCTCTGGGGTTAACTGGCGTAGCTTTTCAACTTCAATTAGATTCTTCAACTTGGGCGGATGAGAGCGCCAGTTGTCCCCAAGTTGACGAGATCGATCCGCCGCCGTCAGTCTGTCTGGCATTATCGCTGGTAGGAGATGATGGACGATCTGTTCAGACGCGAAATGCGCGTTTCGGCCCTGGTGGCGGAGCATGGAAGAGTAGCCGCAAAGCGGATGCTAACCGACGAGCGTCGGCGCCTGACAGATATTGCTGCAGCCGTGCTCGAGGACGAGCACCAAGAGGTCGGCTACACGTATTCTGGCCTATGTTTGGTTGGCCTACCACACAAGAAGCTTGCAGACGACGCCATATGGAAACGCGACGGCCATACTGTTCGGATGGCCGTCGAACCAGGACGCACAGATGGTGGTGGCTTCATCGGCGTGCCATACGGTGCCCGCGCGCGTATTGTGATGATCTACTTGATGACCCAAGCTGTCCGGTCGAAATCACGTGAGGTCGAACTTGGCCGCTCTATGAATAACTGGATGGTTCGCATGGGCATTCCGGTTGGGGGCGAGTCGGCCGAGGCGATACGTGACCAATGCCGACGCATAGCTGCCTGTTCATTGCGTTTTGCATGGCAAGGACAAGGTGCTCGCGGCATCTCCCATGCCCGGATCGTAAGTCGAGAGATGTCGTTTTCCGCACCGCGTCCGGAGCGCCTTTGGGAAGATTGTGTAACGCTCGACGCCGACCTGTTCGAAGCTCTGCGACGTCACCCTGTCCCGGTAGCGGAGACAGCCGTACGACAACTACGAGACCGCTCTGTGAGTCTTGATGTCTATACTTGGCTGAGCTACCGCTTACACTGGCTGGACAAGCCGATACATGTTTCCTGGCCAGCACTGGAACTTCAGTTTGGCGCTGGTTACACGCGACCGCGAGCATTCCGCGCCAACTTCCCGGCTGCACTCGCCGCAGCCGTTGCCGCGTATCCGGACGCGAAAGTTGCGTTAGATGAGACCGGGGCTACCCTGCACCCATCCGCGCCACCGATCCGCAAGTTGGCTTAAGGCTCGGGACGACTTGGGGTTAACTGGCGTCCCAGGTTACCGTGGCGAGCAAGCGCCGCTTGCAGCGACATTTGCGAGTGGGCCATGAGAACGATCGCACCGCCGTTACGCGCATCGTACATCTTCAGCTTGCCTTCTGATTGAGTCGGCAAGCCTGGGCAACTTTATGCGCTGGGAAGGCTGGACGCCTTACAGAACCAATTGGATGGCGTTCGGAGCTGTATCACTCTTCCTATCATTAATGCGGCTAGACGCCGCGAGTCGCCGTCCCTTCGATGGCGATGCCGACCGTCTCGACCGGCAAACCGGCAAACTCCCCGAGCAAGCTGCTCGCCGCCATCCAGCGTGTGCGGTCACCAACGACATACAGGCGGCGCTGCGCCCGGGTCACGGCCACGTTTAGGATGTTCGGCGTGCTGCATGCCCACTCGATGGCGCCGTCGGTCGCGCCACCCAGCGCCAGGATGACTGTTTCTTTCTCCTTGCCCTGGAAGGTGTGCACCGTGCCGACGGATGCTGTCCCCCAAGCGCCCACGGCCTTCGAGGCATGCCCCCGCGTTTCCAGGTCGGCGCAGAGTGCCTTGCGCAACCCGTCCGCCATGGAACGGAACGGCGAGACCACGAACAGCGCGGGGAGGCCATCCTCGCCGGCGAAGCCCCGCTCCGCATAGGCCTGCACTAACCGGAGCACGACCTCCGCCTGCTCGCGGATGAAGTGCTTGGGGCCACCCTGCTTGCCAGCCACATCGAACCACCGGCTCTCACCCAACAAGGGCCGGAGCTTCGTCAGTTCGTCCTCCTCGGCCATTTTGCCCCGGGCCAGGACCATGCCGCCGGCATACGCCAGCCGATTGGAAATGCCGAACATCGGCTCGACGCAGCGGCGGTGGACCTTGAGCGGGCAGCCAACCCAAACCGGCCGGCCCACGCGTAGCCGGGCCCATGCCCCGAACGGGTTCGCCGCATCTGCCAACGTCTGCGCCGAAGCCAGCGTCGCCCGGTGACGATCCGGCGCCCCACGGCGTGCGGCCAGCTTCGCGTCGGCGTTGCGATCCATCGTCATGACCGGCTCGACTTGGAACGGATCGCCCACCACGACTGCCCGCCGCGCCCGCCAGATCGCGCCGAGCGCTTGGTGCGGGACCGCCTGGCCCGCCTCGTCCACGAGCAGCCACGGGATGCTTCCAGCACCCATGTGGGCAAAGCCGCGCGACAGGGAAGCAAAGGTGGTTGAGACCACCGGGGTCACCAGGGCCAGCGTGGCCCACAGGTGCTCGGCGGCCTTCTGCACGACGGGCTGGATCTCACCCCTGCCCCGCAGCATGGCCAGCGCCGCGCGCAGGTTCCGGTCGAAGAGGTCAGGTCCGGCAGCGCACACAAAGGCAAGGTGCACTCGCATCGCCGCCGCAAACAGGCGCGCCCTGGCATCCTTGAACGCCTCGCTGTTGCCCGGAAGCATCTGCTCGCGCACCTCAGGATCGGCCGCGTCCGCCACGTCGGCGACCGTGATCAGCCCTGGATGCAGGGTCGCCAAGAGGGCCGCTGCTTCCACCAGCCGCACCGCTTCCCGCTTGGCAATCGCGAGGTCCGATGCCATGCGGTCGACCGATGTGGAAACGACCTCTCGGATTCGGCGTGCCTCGCGATGAGTGGCCTGCGCCGCCCGGAGGCGCCGATCCGCGTCGGCCCGCAGCGCCGCCATGGCGGACAAGTCCTGCTTCCACCGCGCCGACGTGTGCCACCTGAATACGCGGAGGAGGGCGGACGGCTTTGTTTCCCTGACGAGGTCGACGCTCTTGTCGGCTCGGTCGAAGGCCGCGGACGCTTCGGCAAGGTCTGCCGCAGCCGCCTTCAGGGCACGATCCGCCTCCTGGAATTCGCCCGCCAAACGTCCGGCCTCGCCTTCCAGCGCCGCCACCCTCGCCTCCGCCGCGGCCCGGCCGTTGTCGCCCTCGGCAGCGCACACCTCGTCGCGCAGCGCCTCGACCTCGGCCACAGCGCGCTTGAACGCGGCCCTCTCGGCGTCCCAGTCCATGGTCGGGCGCGCTTCCTCGAGCAGGCGAAAGACGTTGCAAGCCGAAGGCTGGCCCTTGCGCGGTCCCGTGCGGTCGTGCCGGTCAAGAATGGTGGCAAAGCGCCCGCGGTTGCTCTTCTTGCCCAGGGCTGCCGAGATCAGTCCCCAGGCGCATCCGTCAGGCTCCGGGTCCTCGCCCTCGTCGTCAGCATCGTCCTCCGGCTCGTCCTCGTCGAGCGGACGCGCCAGCAACGCGTCGGCGGTCGGTATCAGGAAGTCGAGGCCGTTCAGGTAGCGGCGGTCGACCTTCATTGCGCTGGGCAGTTCCTTGGTGACGTTCTCCACGGCTGCGTTGTTGCTGCTCGCCACCACAATCAGGTGGTCACGCAGGCTCGGGTGCAGGGCATGCACGCCACCGGACGGAGTGTTCCACCTGTCCCGTTCAAAGGCCTCGGCCGGATGTCGGAAAACGCACAGCGCCTCGGCACGGCGCAGCACGACCGCCGCGACAAGGTCCATGAGGAGCGTCGTCTTGCCGGTCCCGGGCGGGCCGTTCACGGAGAACAGGCCACCCTTGGCGAGGGTGTCCATCGCAAGGTCGATCGCGACCTGCTGCATCAAGGACAGGTCGTGCGCCGATGGCCATCGGGCGCGGGGGTGCGACGACGCGGTGCAGGCCCTGGCGACAAAGGCCCGGTCCGTGCAGTCGATGCGCTCCGTCGTGCCTGCCAGGAAGCGCGGCACCAGGCCGCTGTTCCCGTTGCGCACCGCGCGCATCACGAGCCGGATGTCCTCGAAGTAGAAGCTGTCCACGGGCGGGAGTTCGGCCTTGCGGTACCGCTCGCGGCGGACCTTCACGGGCCTCCCGGCGGCGTCCTTCCCTTTCTTGGACTCGACCTCGACGAAGACGCTCGCCACGGCGGACCGCACCACGGCCAGCGGCAGCCCGCGCGGCAGGTCGCGCAACCACGTCAGGGTGTCCGACGCGACCTCGCGCATCGCGTCCACGAAATCCTCGTCGGCCCGGCGCTCCGCTCCCGCGTAGGCCTCCACGACCTCGTTGAACGTGGCCCTCATGCGGCGGCGGAACGCCTCGAGCTCGCCGTCGAGATCAGGAGCGGTGCCCGACCGCAGGCTCTCGAATGCCACTCCGAAGGCGGGCATCAGAAGGCTGTCAGGAATGGCCATGCCGTCGTGGTCGACCGCGAACACGCCTGCGAAGCCGAACCGTTTGGCCGTGGCCGCGGGCCGGGTGTCGTGATCCACCTCGGGTGCCGTCGAAAGCGCGCGAATGATGTCGGCCTGGTAGCGCTCCCGGCCGAAGACGCCGAAGCGGACGAAGTGCCTGTAGCGCTTGTCGGGGTCACCGAACGTGCCATCGCGCCACGGGAACTCGCGATCCGGCACGTGGCGGGCTTCGAACGTGCCTCGAGCATCGGTGTCGCGGTCGTCCTCCGCGCCGGGCGGTGTCAGTGCCTCGACGTCCATCCAGTACAGGAGTGTTCGGTCGAGGTCGTCACCGGCTCCAACGCGCCCAAGACGAGTGCCGGAAGGGTTGAGGTCGTCAGGAGGTGCCATTCCTTGCCAATCAAGCCGGGCCGGGGCGCTCCCGCATCGCCGCGACAACCAAAAGCCAGCATTCACGACGAGATCCGCGTCGGCTGCAAGCGCCGTCATGCGTGCAGCGGGAATAAGCAAAATCGTCGGGGCTCGCCTCCGATCGAGTCAGTCGCCAGCTTGCCGAGCGAGCAAGGAGCGATACCGGAGTTGCTGCCACTGGCCAAGCTCACAGTGGACCTGCTGTTGGATGTCCTGACGGAAACCAATCCCGTAATCTTGAGCGTTCTTGTTGGCGCGTTCTGCGCGGCAACACCAGCCGGTCTCATCCAAACGGCGTTGGCACCGCCCTTCTACACCCAACCGCGCTCGCGGAACGGATCGAGCCCGACGCCCGGCGGCGCATACCATCCGCCGGCCCCATAGCGTGCGCCGAGCTTCTGGGCAGCCTCTTTGTTGCCGAACGGAATGCGCAGCGGCGTGCCGCTCGCCTCGGAGCGGCCGGCAGCACTTGACCCGATGCGGGGCCGATCCTCGACTGCTGGCGACGGCGTTGTCCTGCGCCGAGCAGATCTTGTCTTGCGAGTGTTTCCCGCCGGCCCCCTCCCTTTCCGGTTCCGGGGCGGAGCTGAAGATGCCTGGCCATCGGCAACGACTGTGCCTGGCCGCCCAGCACCCGGCTGCTGCAGGGTTGGTTCATCAGCCGCGGGCCATGCTGCCGTCGGTCGTGCGGCGCCCCCTCCTGCCCTGCCCTTGCTGGGCGCATGCTGGTCCAGGAAAGCGCGGCATACAGCGCCAGACTTGGCATATCCAGCGGGTGGCGCGATGCCTTTCTGCTGGCTCAGGCTGACAACGTAGCGTCTCATCGCCTCGGTCGGCGGCAGCGTCCCTGTCCCGGCCACCCTGCCTCGCGTCGTTTTGCCATGAGACGGTGTATCGCCCGTGGGCGGCAGTGCCTGCGCGTCCACCCCGTCCGTGAGCCGGCCGATGATGCGCAGCGCCTGCGCGCATACGGCATCGACGGCGCCGGCCATCTCCTGGGTGCCGACCACGACGTCGTCCAGCAGCAGTTCGAGTTGCGCCGTCACGCCGGGGTCCACCAGCGCCGGGTCCGCCCGCTCCAAAACGTTGAACAAGGCCAGCCCACGCTCGGTCGGCACGATGTGCTTGCCATCCAAAGCCAGGAACTCCTGCGCTTTCAGGCCGCGGATCACCTCGGCCCGGGTCGCCGGGGTGCCGATGCCCTTGGCCTCGCGCAGGCGGTCCCGCAACGGCCCGTCCGCGACGAACCGCCACGCGTTCTGCATCGCCTCGACCAAGGTGCCTTCGTTGTAGCGGGGCGGTGGGCAAGTTTCCTTGTCCTCGACCGCCGCATCCGTCAGACGCGCCGTTTCGCCATGGCGCAGGACAGGCAAGGGCTGCGCGTCCTCGCCCCGCTCCTCGGCTGGGCGCCAGTCCGGGAACGCCGCACGCCAGCCCGCCTCGATCGGCTGTCGTCCCGATGCAAGGAACACATGGCCGCGCACGTCCAGCGTCACTGTCGTTTGCCGATAGCGGTAATCGGGCATAAGCGCGGCCAGGTAGGAGCGGGCCACCACGTCGAACAAGCGTCGCTCGTCGCCCGACAGGCGCGGCCAGATCGCCTTCAGGTCGCCCACCGTGTTCGCGTTCGGGATGACGGCGTGGTGGCTCACGCCGGCCAAGCCCTTGTCATGGAACGTGCCGCTCACCCCCCGGCGTATGGTCAGCGGCTCTGGCATGGGGATCTGGCCGAAGGTCTGGCCGGCCCGCAGCGCGGCGACGATCCCGGGCGCGTCCGGGATCAGGCTCTCGGGCAAATAGCGCGTCTCGGCACGGGGATAGGTGATCACCTTCTTGCCTTGGCCGTCATATAGCTCCTGCGCCACCTCCAGCGTCTTGGACGCCGACCAGCCGAAGCGCGAGCCGCACAGCCGCTGCAGGCCGGGCAGGTCGTGCAGCCGCGGCGGCCCCTGGCGCTTGTCCTGCACCTTCACCGCGAGCGGCCCGGCGAAGCCCTCCGCCAGGGCAGCGACTGCATCGGCGTCCTCGCGCTTGAGTAGGCGCGGCTCCGGCGCATGCCGCATGCGGAACTGCCCGGCCTCGACCACAGCCGTCGCGACCACCTCGAAGTAGGCCTGCGGGACGAAGTGCCTGATCTCCAGCTCGCGCTTGCAAACGATGGCCAGCGTCGGCGTCTTCACCCGTCCCACCCCGATCACCGTGCGTGCACCTCTGGCCAGGGTGACGGTTGCGGTCCGGGTGAGCGACAGGTTGTAGATCTGATCGGCCTGACGCCGGGCGACCGCGGCGGCATACAGGCGGGCATACTCCCCGTTCGGCTTCGCCTGCGTGAACGCGTCGCGGATGGTTTGCGGGTCCTGGGCGGTGAACATGACCCGCCGCACCTCGCCCTTGTAGCCGAAGTGCTCCAGGATCTCCTGGCCGATCAGCTGGCCCTCGCGGTCGCAGTCGGTCGCGAGCCACACCCGCCTGGCCGTGCGCAGCGCGTCGCGGATGGCCTGGAGCTTGGATGCCTTGTTGCCGCCCGACGCGGGCCGGGTGCCATACAGCCCGTCAGGCCGCAGCAGGGTGGCCGTCCAACGCTTCCAGGCCGGCACGACGTCCTCAGGCTCGAGCAGGTCGATGAGGTGGCCCTCGGCCGGCAGAACCGGACCGTAGCGGCCGCCCACCGCTGCCCGCACATCCCGCGCTTGGCTGGTCTTCTCCGTGATGACGAACTGGTCAGCGGTGGGCATCGGTCGCGGCTGCGCCTGCATGGATCGGAGTTCGTTCCCTACACGTTCTCTGCCGCACGTGCCAGCGTCGTCCGGCGTGCGGCCGACCTTATGTCGGCGTCGGGCAGCAGCCACTCGCGCAGCTTGGACCATCGCCGCCGTGCGCCGCCGTTGCGGACGGCCATCGCCAGCGCCTTGCGGCTGCCCACGACCACCACCAGCCGCTTGCCGCGGGTCACGCCCGTGTAGAGCAGGTTGCGCGCCAGCATGGCGTAGTGCTGGGTGGCGAGCGGGATCACCACCACCGGATACTCGGACCCCTGCGCCTTGTGGATCGTCGCCGCATAGGCCAGCACCAGCTCGTCCAGCTCGCCGAAGCCGTAATCCACCGCGCGCCCCTCGAAGCTGACGGAGAGCGTGCCTTCCTCCATGTCGAGCGCGGTGATCAGGCCGAGGTCGCCGTTGAACACGTCGCGCTCGTAGTCGTTCGCCACCTGCATCACCTTGTCGCCGGGACCGAAGGTCCAGCCGAACCGCTCGACCCGTTCCGGCCCGGGCAGGTTCAGCGCGCGCTGCAACTCGATGTTGAGCGTGCGTGCGCCGAGGCTGCCCCGGTTCATCGGGCACAGCACCTGGATGTCGCGCACCGGGTCGAAGCCGAAGCGCGCCGGCACCCGGGCGCTGACTACGGCCAGCAGCTTGCGCGCCGCGTCCTCCGGCTCCGCCGCCTCCACGAAGAAGAAGTCGGACCCCTCCTCCGCGACCAGCTCCGGCATCTGCCCGCGGTTGATGCAGTGCGCGGCCGTGACGATGCGGCTCGCTGCCGCTTGGCGGAACACCTCGGTGAGCCGGATCACCGGAACGCCCCCCGAGGCGATCACGTCCGCCAGCACCCGGCCCGGCCCCACGCTCGGCAGCTGGTCGGCATCGCCCACCAGCAGCAGCGCCGCCCGGTCCGGCAGCGCCTGCAGCAGCGACCGCATCAGCGGCACATCGACCATGCTGCACTCGTCCACCACCAGGAGGCCGCAGCCGAGCGGATGCGCCTCGCCGCGCTTGAACCCACCCGTTTTCGGGTCGGCCTCCAGCAGGCGGTGGATGGTGCGCGCCTCCAGCCCGGTGCTCTCGGCCAGGCGCTTGGCCGCGCGGCCTATGGACGCGCACAGCGCCACTTGGACGCCCTTGGCGGCGAGCACCTTCAGGATCGAGTTCACCAGCGTGGTCTTGCCGACGCCGGGGCCGCCGGTGATCACCAGCGCCTTGGCCGTGACCGCCCGACGCAGCGCCGCCGCCTGGCTCGGCGCCAACGCCAGCCCCGTGCGGCCTTCCACCCAGGGGATCGCGCGGGCCGCGTCGATGGCGGGCCAGGGCGGCAGGCCCTCGGACAAGGCGCGCAGCCGCCCGGCGATGGCCTGCTCCGAGCGGTAAAGCCCGGCCAGGAACACGCAAGCCTCGCCGTCCACCGTGTCGGCCACGAGGTCGCCGTCCCGCAGCTCCAGCCGCAGCGCCGCCTCGATCAGCGGAGGCGTCACCTCGATCAGCTCGGCCGTCGCCCGGGTCAGTTCGGCCACCGGCAGGCCGCAATGGCCTTGTCCCGTCGCCTTGGCCAGGCCGAACGACAGCCCGGCGCGCACCCGGATCGTCGCCGTCTTCTCGATGCCGAGCTTGGCCGCGACCTGGTCCGCGGTGCGGAAGCCGATGCCACGGATGTCGCGCGCCAAGCGGTATGGGTTCTCGCTGATCAGCGCGATGGCGTCCTGGCCGTAGGTCTTGAAGATGCGCACCGCCCGCGACGTGCCGACCCCGTGCGCGTGGAGGAACAGCATGATCTCGCGCACCGCCTTCTGCTCGGCCCAGCCGGCGACGATGCGGGCCGCGCGCTTCTGGCCGATGCCCGTCACCTCGTGCAGCCGACCCGGCTCCTGCTCGATCAGGTCGAACACCTGCTCGCCGAACGCCTGCACCAACGCGCGGGCATACACGGGGCCGATGCCGCGGATCATCCCGGACCCCAAATACTTCTCGATCCCCTCCGAGGTGGTCGGCTGCGTGGTCGTGACCTGGGCCGCCTTGAACTGCAGGCCGTGCTCGCGGTCGGTGGTCCACAGCCCGGTCGCGCTGATGAACTCGCCCGCGTTGATCGCGGCGGCGTGGCCGACCACGGCGATCAAGTCCCGCTGCCCACGCGCCTTGACCCGCAGCACGCAGAAGCCGTTCTCAGCGTTGTGATAGGTCACGCGCTCCACCAGCCCGGACAGCGTCTCGGTCGGCGGCGCCCCCCTGTTCCCGACCGCCTGATCCAGCGCCGTGCTCCCGATTGTCCGTGCTAAGCTCAATACTGTTCACTTTGCGATCCGGATGGCGGCCAGGGACTTCGCACCAAAAGTCCTGTCGTGCTGAGATGCTTGCCAAGCATGCGGCAGCGCTGGATCTGGCGTAGCTGAGCAACGTTGTTCGCGCATGTCAGAGGGGTGCGTCATGGTTCCTTCCGCT
>JAABUQ010011192.1_pt1 | contig 11537 bp, 15 predicted proteins | sample 5560001 | NCBI WGS metagenome assembly JAABUQ01 (sample SAMN10711888, study PRJNA513371) | rock metagenome | isolation source: Antarctica rocks | place: Antarctica: Victoria Land, Finger Mt nord | collected 2015-12-18
TCGGCGCCACCCTACATGTTTGCTTGCATCTGACGATGGCCGACTTGAGCCAATTTGACGAACCGATCGACCCTGGAAAGGGGCGCGATCCTCGCCGGTTTTCGTCGGACCGGACGCCCGGGATCGGGCGGCGAAGTCGGGGCCGATCGTCCGGTGCCGGCGACGTCGGCGGCCGGCGCCGGCTGGCGCCGGTCCGTCCGATCGGGTATACCTGACGAGTCCGAGCAACGAGCCGCTCATCCTCCCCGACGTCGGCGGCCAAGCCCCTTGGTGTCCCCGGAATGATCGCCGGATCGTCCCCAACCCTGACGTGGCGCCCGAATCCCGATGGACAGGCCCGGACGATCGAGGAAGCGATCGAGGTCGCGAAGCAGAATGGGGTTCGGATCCCGGCGGACATCGCCTTCTTCGTCGATGAGTTCGCGGATCTCGGCCCGAACATCACCGCCCGTGGGCCCAACGTGACGAAACCAACCGGCGGCCAGGTTGTCTGGTCCGATCTCGTCCATGACAGGACGGGCAAAGTGCCCTTCCTCATCCGCCCCGACATCCCGCGGAGCGACGAGGCGATCGTGGCCGTGATCGCGCACGAGGTGCACGAGATCCAGGAGTTCCGCAAGGTCGTGGGCCGGCGAGGCTGGATCACCATCGAAGAATTCATCGCCCATCATGCCCCGGACAACCCCGGAAACCTCCATGACGAGGCTTGGGACCTCGCCGACGCCTTGGTTCGACGGATGCGAGGTGAATCGCCATGACGATCCAACAGGTTCTCGCCCGCTACGAATCCGGGGCCATCACCGCGCACGAGATGGTCGTGGACTGCCTGGGGAGGGTCGACCCGGGCGATCCGGCGGCGATCCTCGATCAGATCCCCCCTCGCGCCCTACCTCAGCTCGCGGAATTCCTCGCCGCCTACAAGCCCGGAGCGATGCTCACCTTGCATGACCGGATGATCCCCTCGTCGGCCCAGGTGCTCGCGGCGAGGCGGTGGCTGGGCCCGGCGAGCGAACAGGTGCTCGCCCCCGTCGCGGGCGACCGGCGGAAGGGAGGATAAACGATCGGGGCGGCGGGCGGCTTGGAGTTCGATCCCAGGTCGGCGACAATTGACCGGCTCGATCTCGCCAAACCCGACGGCAAGGAGGCCCGGCCCAGGGGATGCACCCCGGAGGAACCGCCGATGCCCCGAATCCTTCGACGCTCGACCGCCTCGCCCTTCGGGCTGGGCGCGATCCTTTGGATCGTCATCGCCGCTTCGCCGGCGGCGGAGGACCCTCCGGCCCGGAAGGGGGCCCGCTCGCCGGCCGAGGCCGCCGCGAGGCAGCAGGCGGGGCGGGCCGCCGAGGCGTTCCTCGTGCTCGTGGACAAGGCGAAATACTCCGAGAGCTATGACGCCGCCTCGTCCTGGTTCCGCAGGGGGATCACCCGGCGGAAGTGGGTGGACGCCCTCGGCTCCAGCCGGACGCCGCTGGGGCGGGTCCTGGGCCGGAAGCTCGACCGGGTCGAGTTGCGGAGCCTGGGGGCCCCGGGCGTGCTCGATCAGGCCTGGATCTACAGCAATGTCCGGTTCGAGTCGAGGGAGCCGTGCCCGGAGCTGACCGTCGTCTTCATCGAGGAGGGGCGCTGGCGGATGTCGGCCTACTTCGTCGGCGACCCGTCGACGTTCCCCAAGCCCTCGCCCGCGCCCAAACCTGGGGCCAACCCGGTCGGCCCGTAGGCCCCAATCCCACCTCGCCCGCGGGGTCGCGAGACCGAGCGACGCCCTTCGGTCGGATCGCCTTCGTCCTCCATCATTTCCTCCGAAGTCTGTAAGAAACCGGCGGATGGGCCCGTATCCCTCCTGACGACTCGCCCAAGCGGGCTGGATCCGAGCCGCGGACGGGACGCCAGCAGCGGGCGCGGGTCTCCCAGACGGCCCCTCGACCTCCGGGGAAATCAGCGACCGGCGAAGGATGGATCCGGCGGACTTGTCCCAGCCCCTGGGGATTCGCCGAAGATCCCAACCGGGCCCGACTCGCCGGACGAGCACCTTTGAGGAAGGAATCCGACGATGCTTCACGCACGATCCCACTTCGCCCCCACCATCGAAGCCGCCACCTCAGGAGGCGGCGATGCCGCCGTCGGGCCGAAGCGGACCGGCGGCCTGGTCCTGGCCCGGCACGCCGATCAGAGCCTCATGATCGGCGATGAAGTCGCGGTGGAAGTGGTCGAAGTCCGGGCCGGCGCGATCCGGCTCCGGGTCGTGGCGCCCCGCGAGGTCCCGGTCCACCGCCGCGAGGTCTTCGACGCGATCCGGTCCGCCCCCCGGGCCGAATCGGACCGCCCCGGGCCGCCCTCGAATCGGGCAGGCGGCGGCGGTGGCCTGGTCCTGACCCGCCACGCCGAGCAGAGCCTCATGATCGGCGACTCGATCGAGGTCACGGTCGTCGCCATGAAGGGGGGCACCGTCCGGCTCAGGATCACGGCGCCTCGCGAGGTCCCGGTGCATCGCCAGGAGGTCTACGACGCGATCCGCGCCTGAAAGGTTCCCGGCCGATCCGGGGCGACCTGACGCCCCTTCGACCCTGGCCTCCGGGCGCGATATGATGGCGAGCATCGCCCAGGCGATGCCCCGACATCGACCGCCCGGAGTCGCCCGATGCCTCCTCAGCCGCCTCCCAAGGGGCCCAAAGCCTCGAATCCCGCGCCGTCCGCGCCACCACCGGCGGCCGGGCCCGTCCCGAGGCCGGCCCCGCGGCCGACTCCCAGCTTCGACGGCCGGCCCAAGCCGCCGGCCGGGGGCTCGGCGATGCCGGGCATCCCGCCGATCCTCAACACGCCGAACTCCTCGGGCGACATCGGCCTGGGCGTCGCCGTCTCGGCCGACTCGGGCTCGGGCGGGACCGTCACCGCCCGCAAGGCCGGCGGGCTCCGCGACATGGCGATGGGCGTGGACCCCGACGAGGTCGGCGTCCGGGTCGCCTTGCAGCATCTCGCCAAGGCGATCAACATCGCCTTCCAGTCCGACTACGGCGAGAACTACCTGGAGGCGGTCTATCAGGCCGCGCTCGTCCGCAAGGACGAGATCCACGTCATCCACCGCGACTACTTCGGCTACCGCGAGACCTGGTTCGGCCAGTTCGGCCGCCTGATCCGGTCGATGGAGCTGACCCTGGAAGGCCCCGACCCCGCCTCGCCCGAGGGCCGCAAGCTCATCGCCGAGAAAGGACCCGCCTCGATCCGCGGCCTCCTCAACCTCATCGGCCGCAAGCTTGACCTCACCGCCGAGTTCGAGGACCGCGTCCCCGCCTACGTCGAGCAGATGTTCGACCGGCTCGAAGCCTCGGGGATCATCACCGGCTGGGACCGGAGCGACTGGGAGGTCTGGACCACCACGATCGGCCTCGATATCCGGATCCGGGCGGTGGTCAAGCCCCCCGCTTGAGTCGGGCCGGTATCCGCCGATCCCGTCACTCGCCCCCCTTGGGCTTGGGGCCGTCGAGGAGGCCGTCGAAGGAGCCGTCGTCTTTCGCCTTGGCGGCGGGCTTGTCGGCGGCCTTGCCCTGGGCGGGGTCGCCTTGGGCGGCGGCATCGGCCTTCTTGGCGTACTTCTCGGGGTTGTCGTTGAACTCGTCGCGGCAGCCGGTGCAGCAGACCGGGTAGGTCTTCCCCCCGTGGCTGACGGTCATGGTCGAGGCGCCGCCGGTCATGATGCACTTGGGCAGGTTCGACGCCCCCCCGCCCGCGGCGAACGACTCGCCCTCCTTGGTCAGGCCGACCTCGATCACCTTCTTGTACTGCGGGGCCCCCTTCTCCTGGCGGTCGAGCTGGAGGGTGTAGCGGATCTTGTTGCCGTTGGGACGGAGGACGAGCCGCTCCTTGGCCTCGGCCGAAGGGGCGACTCGGTCGAGCGTCAAGGTCTTGCCGTCGGCCGAGAAGGCGCCGACGAAGGCGATCGGCTTGCCGAGCGGGTCGGAGCCGTCGAGGTGGTACTTCTTCGAGGCCGGGTCGAAGCGGAGCTGCCCCTTGGCGATCGTCTTGTCGCCCTCGAAGGTCAGCGACATCCCGACGGGAACCCCCTGGGCGAACTTCCAGGCCCAGCCGTGCGACTCCTGCCACCCCTTGACCCGGTTGGCGACCGGGGCGGCCGTCCCCTTCCAACCGCCGACCATGTGCTCGAACGGGGCGAAAGGCGCCGGGACCTCATCCACCGGACCGGCCGTCGCCGGGATCGCCACCGCCCACAGGGTCAGACCCAGCAGACCGCTCCGCATCGCTCGCCCCCCCTCCAAGACCGCCCGACCGGACCTCAACCACCCATCATCTTACGAGGCCGGGGAGGCGTCGTGTCGTGATTTTCGCGGATCGGCGGGCACTTTCCCGCCGGGTGCGAGGGAGGACCCTCCAGTCCGTCCCGGCCGTTAGGGCGACGGCAAACCCACCCGATCCAGATTGCCGTCCGTCGAATTTTTCGGAGGGACCTCCCTGGTTGGGTACTCGCCTCGTACAGTGGATCGGGCCGTCGAGCGGTGGTGAGATCGTCCCCTGGAGGTTTTCATACCGGCCCTCTTGCCCTTCGAAATCCCCTTCGGCAGCTATGCCCTCGACGAACCCGCCCGCTCGCCGTCGAAGCTCGTCGCCGACTCCCGTGAAAGCCGGACTAGGCACCTGGAACGCATGATCGTCCGGGGGAATTTCGCGTACCAGATGATTACCGCCACGGACGCGGAATATCATTCGATGATCTTCCGGGGCGACGATCCGATCCCGGAAGTCGAGGGGACGATCATCGCCTGCTACGAACGGTGGCTCGCCCCGTCCGACGGATTGCTCGCCAAGATCGGGGCGATGGAGGCCGAAGGCGGGGAAGTCGAGGGGGCCGACGAGTACCGGGCCAACGTCCGGGCGGCTCGGGGCGTCTTCATGGGTGATCCCGAATTTTTCGACCTCGGGGCGATGGCCGAACTCGCGGACCGCGCCGTCGAGGATCATCGAGAGGGGCGGACCGTCGAATTCGATGGACCTGGGCAGTAGGAACGTCCGCACCGCCAGCTACCGGGAGATGTACGACCTCCTGCCCGTCGCCGTGCGGAAGGCCGCGATGGGCGCTTTTCGGGCGTTCCAGCGAGATCCCGGCCACAAGGGACTCGCCCTCCACGAACCTGCGGACACGAAGAACAACAGGTTCCCCCCGGGCAGTTTCTCGGCCCGCGCGACGATGCAGTTCCGGGCCGTGGCGAGGGTCGACGGCGACACGAATGTCTGGTACTGGATCGGCCCCCACGGCCTTTACGATACGATGGGCGGCCGACGATGAAGCCGCCCTCCCCACCGGCCGAGGTGCTGTCCATCGTGCGATCGAAGTCGCCGGGAAGCCGGGCAGACGTCGCCCGCCGTCGAGCCCGGGGTCCACGACATCGGGCCGATCGGGAGGTCGTCGCCGGCCCGCTCGGGCGATTTCGGGGCGCCGGCGCGGAGATCCGGTCTGGCGGGAGGGGGTGGGGGGAGTTAGAGTGAAATCCATGAAAGCGGGCGGCGGCTGATCTGTCGCGGCCTCGCTTCCGAGGATGCTGATGGGACGGGGTTCGCCATGCGTTTGGAGGCAGTGGTCCTGCCCGAACTGGGGACCGGTCCGGACGTGCCGATCGTCGTGAGCCACTGGTTCGCCGCCCGGGGTGACGAGGTCTGGGAGGGGGATCGACTGGTCGAGGTCCTCGTCGGCCCGGCGACCTTCGACGTCCCGGCGCCGACCTCGGGCCGCCTCGCCGCGATCCACGGCCGGGAAGACGATCGGGTCACGCCCGGGATGGTGCTCGGCCTGGTGGCGGTGGTCGAGGACGGCGACGCCCAAGCCGCCGACGGGGAGGACGCGTCGTTTGACCGCCACTCCCCATGACCGCCATCCACGAAAACTCGGCCGGGGTCATCCCTTATCGCCGATCGGGTGACCGGGAGCCGCTGTTCCTCGTGCTCCACTCCGCCACCGTCCGGAACCCCCGGGCCAAGTGGGAGTTCCCCAAGGGGGGGATGGAGGTCGGCGAGACGACCCGGGACACCGCCGCCCGCGAGTTCCTCGAAGAAACCGGCCTGGTCGACTGGGCGTTCCGCGACGGCTTCGAGCGGAGCCTGACCTATACCTACGTCCGGCGGGGGCGGAAAGTCCTCAAGACCGTGACCTACTACCTCGTCGAGATCCTGAACGACGCGGAGCCGGTCCAGTCGTTCGAGCACGTCGACGACCCCAACGGCCGCTGGTTCCGCTGGGGCTCCTTCGAGGAGATCAGCCGCCTGCTCTACCACGCCAAGATCCGCCAAGTCTTCGTCGAGGCCGAGCGGTGGCTCCGGGGCTGATGGGCCGAGGCCGGCACTCATGCGTCGCGAGGTCGGACGATTCGTCGCAACTGGTGGTAGACGAGGCCATTGGGATCCTCCTCGCCACGGACGGACGATACCCGATATTTGCCGCGAGGTAGGGCGAACTCGGTCGGCTTCGTCATCGGGTCGCGAACCGTGTCGCCCGAGTCCATCAGGAGCACCAGGCCGCCGGGGTGGCGCCACTCGACGGAGTCTCCGTCCGTCGTTCGAGCACGGAGTTCATGGAAGTAATCCAACAACTCCGCTTCCGAGTTGGCGTAAATCCACCGCAGCAGGAAATGTTGGCCTCGCGGAGTTCGAAGATTCCTTGACCCAAAACCAACGCCTGACCACGCCCGACCGAGATGGTCTCGATCGGATCGCTGACGCTGCCCGCGCGATCATAGTCGGTCGCGGGCCCTTTCGGATCGCATTGGAAGGTTGCCTCGACGACACGCCCCCCGGAAGGAGGAGCATTGCCCTCCCAGTCGCCGGCATACTTCGCGGGCAGGATGAGGTGGGGACCGCCCGCGGTATCGAACCAGTGGAGGCGCTTCGGCGGTTTGGACATCGGCAAGCACCTCAACGCGGCTGGTCGCGAGGGCGGATCAATCCTCCTCGGGCGGCTTCTCGCCGAGCTTGCGGAGCCTGGCGGCGACGTCGCGATAGGTGTAGTCGTTGGCGGCGACCTCGTTGTAATGCTCCTCGGCGATCGCCTTGTTGTCCGTGTCCTCGGCGATCCGCCCGAGGTTGTAGTTCAGCTCGTTGAGCGAGGCGGTGTCGTTGGCGTCGGCGATTCGGAGCGCCTCCTGGTAGTTCCGCTCGGCCAGCTTGAGCACGCCGGTGGCGTAGAACGACAGCCCGGCGTGGAGCAGGGCCTGGACCTTGAGCGTGGCGTTGCCCCGGGCCTGCTGGAACTCGGCGATCGCCTCGTCGTGCTTGCCCCCTTCGGCCAACTTCTTGCCGTAGATCATCCGGAGGTTCATGTCCTCGGGCTGGACGTTCACCTTCCGGCGCAGCTCCTTCAACTCATACTGATAGAGGGCGACCTTGAGCTGTTCGAGCTTGGCCTTGGGCTCGGGGTCGTGGGGCTCCTTGGCCACTTTCCGGGTAAACGCCTCGATCGCCCGATGGAGCCGGCTGATCTGGATCTCGGCGTAGGCCCCCTTCATGTACTGGTCGTCGGGGACCGCCTTGGTCCCCTTGGCCAGGATCTGCTCGGCCTCGTCGAGCCGGCCGGAGTGCTTGTAGTTCTCGGCGAGGGCGAGGTAGGGCCCAATCCGCTCGGGGTTCTCCTCGATCTCCTGGAGGTAGCGCTTCTCCGGCGAGACCATGTTCGCCCGGAGTTCCTCGGCGTCGGGCGGGAGGTCTTTCTCCGGCCCCGAAGACCCCTTGGCGTGCTGGTTGATCTTGTTCTCGAGGCCCGACTTGGCGATGGTGGCCTTGGCGGTGAGGTCGTTGACCTTCTTGCGGGCCTCCTCGTCGTGGGGGACCAGGACCCTGAGCTTCTCCCAGCAGCGGATCGCCTTCTGGAAGTCCTCGGCGAACTCCTCGAAGTAGGCCGCCGCCTTGAGGAACCGGGGCTCCTTCTCCCCCTGGGCGAAGACCGACTCGATCATGTACTGGGCGACCTTCTTGTAGCCCAGGTTCTCGGCGGCCTCCGCGGCGTCGACCGCGGCGGTGGTGTCCCACGGGCTCTGGGCGAAGACCTCCTCGCAGAGGTCGAGCATCACGGCCCACTTGTGCTTCGACTTGGCCGAGCCGATCTTCATCCGGAGCGGCTGGAGGCTCAGCATCACCATCCGGCCGACCTTGGCCGGGTCGTTGTTGAACTTCCGCCGCTGGACGCCGCGCAGCGACTGGCGGTAGACCAGATTGTCGGGCGCGAGCTTGCACGCCTCCTTGTACATCTGGGCGGCGTAGACGTCGTTCCCCTTCTGAGCGGCGTCGTTGCCGTAGCCGAAGAAGGCTTTCGCCTTATCGACGCTGTTCTGTTCCGCCGTGGACATCGACGCGACCCTTTCCGAGGAGCGAGGGCGGGGAGGCGACCTGGCCGAAACGAGCCCGGGGGGCCGGCCGCTCGGCGGGCGACGCGCGATCTCGCTGCGCAATTGATCCTATTTTATCCACTAGACTAGCAAAACCGGGGACCGAGTCAATCGGTCGAGTCGCCCCATCGTGGTCATCTCTCCGGGCCTTCACCCGAGAGTTAACGCACTTATTCTTGCGGAAAGTGCGGAAATAGCGGCCCGGGGCGATGGACGGTCGCCGGACACCGCCCTACAATGAGCGGACCAAAGGGGAAGGGTCGCGTGGTCGCCCGACAGGCGATCTGGGCCGCCCCGGGAGGGGATGATGAACGACTCCTCCGATCGCCCGCTCCTCGACCTGATCCGCCGCCGGGGGCCCTTGACCGTCGCCGAGATGAGCAGGGCCCTCGCCGTGACGCCGACGGCGATCCGCAACCGCCTGGCCCGCCTGGCCGGCTCGGGCATGGTCGAGCGCGAGGCCGAGGCCGGCTCGCGAGGCCGCCCCCGCCACGCCTACCGGGCCTCCGTCGCCGCCCACAAACGGCTGGGCCAGAACTATGCCGATCTCGCCGTGGCGCTCTGGGACGAGCTGATGCACTCCGTCGAGGACACCAAGCTCCGCCGCCTCCTCTTCGGCCGGGTGACGGATAAGCTCGCCGAGCTTTATCGGGGTCAACTCCGGGGCGACGAGTGGCAAGGCCGGATGGTCCAGCTCGGCTCGATCCTCCACGACCGGGGGATCGAGGCCGAGGTGACAGGCGGCGACGGCGGGATGCTCCCGGTCCTCCGCCAACACTCCTGCCCCTACTTCGAGCTGGCCGAGGCCGACCCGACGATCTGCGCCATGGAGCGCAAGATGTTCGAGAAGGTCCTCGGCCACGCCCTCCGGCTCAGCCAATGCAGGCTCGATGGTCATCGCTCGTGCGACTTCGAGGCCAAGCCGGTCGTCGCCCCTCAATCTGGGCCAACGACCTGAGATGAACAGTTTTCGATTTATCCCCGCCAGGCTCAATGGCCCGGCGCCCTCCTGAGTCTCCCGCTGGAGATCCCGAAGCATCGGGTCCGCATCCATGAGCAAGGTCCTGAAGATCGAGAACCTGCGGGTCGGGATCGACGGCAAGGAGATCCTCAAGGGGGTCGACCTGACGATCCGCGAGGGGGAGGTCCACGCCCTGATGGGGCCCAACGGCTCGGGCAAGAGCACCTTGAGCTACGCCTTGGCCGGGCACCCCAACTACGAGGTCTTGGGCGGCACCGCGACGCTCGACGGCCAGGATCTCCTGGAGATGGAGGCCGACGACCGGGCCAAGGCCGGATTATTCCTCGCCTTCCAGTACCCGACCTCGATCCCCGGCGTCACGGTGGCCAACTTCCTCCGCCACGCCGTCTCCAACGTCCGCAACCCCGACCGCAAGGAGGGGGAGGAGCTGATCTCGATGCGGGACTTCCGCAAGGAGATGCGGCGGGAGATGGACGACCTGGGCATGGACCCCGACTTCGCCCGCCGCTACCTCAATGAAGGCTTCTCCGGCGGCGAGAAGAAGCGGGCCGAGGTGCTCCAGCTCGCCATGCTCCGCCCCTCGTTCGCGATCCTCGACGAGACCGACAGCGGCCTCGACATCGACGCCGTCCGGGTCGTCTCCGAGGGGGTCAACCGCGTCGCCCAGAAGATCGGCACCGGCGTCCTCGTCATCACCCACTACGAGCGGATCCTCACCTACATCAAGCCCAGCTTCGTCCACATCCTCTTCGGCGGCAAGATCGTCGAGGACGGCGGCCCCGAGCTCGTCACCCGGCTCGAAGCCGAGGGTTACGACTGGATCCGCGAGAAATACCCCGAGGCCGCCCGCGAGGAGGAGGCGATGGAGTCCGCCCTCGACGATCCCGCGAAGGTTGGAGGATGAGGAGGCCATGCCGACAGTCCTTCGGCGAGGGCCTTTTCGCTTCCAGTTTTTCGCCGGCGATGGGTCCGAACCGAGGCACATTCACGTCGTCCGCGACGGGGCCGACGCGAAATTTTGGCTCGACCCCGACCCGAATCTGTCTCGCGATCGCGGCCTTTCGGTGACGGAGCTTCGCGACGCCCGGAAGATCATCGAAGCGGAACTACAGGCACTGAGGGATGCTTGGGATGACTTCTTCAACCCTTGAGCTTCAAATCCCCGCGATCCGCGCGGTCCAGGTCTCGAGCACCACGTTGACGTTCGAAGTCGAGGACGGGCGTTCCGTCTCCGCGCCGCTGATTTGGTATCCGCGACTGGCGGACGGAACGCCCGAGGAACGCGAGAATTGGCGCTTGATCGGGGCTGGCTATGGAGTCCACTGGCCCGATCTGGACGAAGACATCAGCATCGAGGCGCTCCTTCAAGGTCGTCGTTCCCTGGAATCCGATCGCTCCTTCCGAGCCTGGCTGGATCGGCGCCCCGGGCGCCGCCGGCCGGGACTCTGACAATACCGAGGCAGACATCGATGGCTACCGATCTCAATGCTCAGGTCGAGGGGATCAAGGACGAGTACAAGTACGGTTTCCACGACTCGGTGGAGAATTACTCGTTCCAGAGCGGCAAGGGGCTCAGCCGGCAGACCGTCGAGCAGATCTCCGAGATGAAGAGCGAGCCGGACTGGATGCGCCAGGTCCGGCTCAAGGCGCTCGACGTGTTCTGGTCGAAGGCGAACCCGCCCTGGGGCGGCGAGCTGGCCGAGCTCGACTACAACTCGATCCGCTACTTCATGAGGGCCGCCGACCGCCAGGGCAAGACCTGGGACGACGTGCCGGCCGAGATCAAGAACACCTTCGACAAGCTCGGGATCCCCGAGGCCGAGCGGAAGTTCCTCGCCGGCGTTGGCGCCCAGTATGACTCGGAGGTCGTCTACCACAGCCTCCGCGACGACCTCCAGAAGAAGGGCGTCATCTTCACCGACATGGACACGGCCCTCCGCGAGCACGAGGACCTCGTCCGCCAGTACTTCGGCACCATCATCCCGACCCACGACAACAAGTTCGCCGCGCTCAACACGGCGGTCTGGTCGGGCGGGTCGTTCGTCTACGTCCCCGCCGGGGTGAAGGTGGACATCCCGCTCCAGGCCTACTTCCGGATCAACGCCGAGAACATGGGCCAGTTCGAGCGGACGATCATCGTCGTCGAGGAAGGGGCCCAGGTCCACTACGTCGAA
>JAABUQ010011194.1_pt1 | contig 11535 bp, 11 predicted proteins | sample 5560001 | NCBI WGS metagenome assembly JAABUQ01 (sample SAMN10711888, study PRJNA513371) | rock metagenome | isolation source: Antarctica rocks | place: Antarctica: Victoria Land, Finger Mt nord | collected 2015-12-18
GCAGCAGGGGAAGGAGAAGGAGGAACGGGTTCGCTTTTCGACGTTTATGGCTGTGGAGGTTAGGGGGAGGAGTGTGCTTGTTAAGGCGCCGGTTTATGTTCGGGAGGTGTGAGTGGGGGGGGGTGTGGGAAGGCAGAGTGGGTTATGTGGATCGAGCATCCGCTGGAGGTGGGGGGGTAGGGGAAGTGACGCTGCAGGCGTGCGTGCAGGCGATGCGCGGGAGGGATTAGAATGTTCATCATACATACACCCACCCAGCTTCCAACCTCGCCGGGCTGGCACTTCACCGGGCTGGCTTGCTACGGAATCCTTCTTTGGGCTTTTTTTGTCGGATGGGTCTGGGAATCTTTTGTACCTGTACCTACCATGTCGAAGCTACCTTGTCTACCTACCTACCGACCGAGCTATATGATCAGAACCACTACCCCTAAACGGGCACAAACAAATTCATCGCACGGGGATTTTTTGTGGGAAAATGCGGTTGGCTTGTAAAGAGGATGAGCGGGTTATAGGTAGAGTTAAGGATATTCGAATGAAAGGGCTATCTGCTACCGAGTACATATCTCGGTGGGTTTGGCAAGGTGCCCCTTACTACAGTACACCCAATTCTGGTGGTGTATTTAAGGTATATATTCATGACCTAAGGGGTAAAGGTAAGGTGGTTTGGTTGTGGTTGGATGGTGGGAACGAATGACTTGGGGGGAGGGTATAGCTGTATAGGGCCGGTGGGATAATGAGGTTGGATTTAACAATCCCCGTAGAAGGCAAGGCTGAAGTAAATGAGCCAATCCACTCCATCCCTTGCAAAGCCAATATAATCTACTCCGGATCAATCGGTCCACGCCACTCCTATCCAATCCAATTTCTAAAACCAAACACCCCCAGCCTTTTTCCAATGTCGACATAGAGAGAGAATTAGATATGATATGTCCGTCATCGTCATCGAGAGGCCGCAGGCGGTAGTTGCGGAAGGCAGGGTCAGTAGGGGCAGCACGGGCAGCACGGGCGCGAGATGTAGGTCGGTTGTAGGCGGGGTAGTGGTGTGACCCTGGGTGTTGCCTAGGGAAGGACGAACAACGCTCGAGAGCGTGGTGAGGCGAGCGGGGGAAGGGGAGGTAATGGCTGCGTCTGTTAGGTTAAGCGCTGGGGAAGAAGGCTCGGTCGGGAGCACGGCAGGGCAACGGCTGAATGCAGGACGTTGACCGCTGGCGAGGAAGGACATCGTGACTCCACATCGACGCGGTCCGGCGGGGACTCTTGGTCAATATGCTTGTGGATTCGCGGCCGCTCCGCTTTAGGTTATATCGCCACCCCAACGCCAGCTTCCCTCCCCCGATGCCCCCCCACCGTATCCGGACCAGCACCAGCACTAGCCATCTCCTTTCCCCTCAGGAACCCGCTGTCCAAGCGCCACGGCGCCTGATCCCCACAATTAATCTCCTCGCGCCGCTCCAAATCCTCAGGCGCGTAATCCCTCGCATCCCTGGGGCGGATGGGGTGTCTTATGACCTTCTGGCTCACAGCGGCGGGGTCTTTGCACCAGTGGACGAAGTTTGTGAATTCATCCATGAGGCCTCTGTCTGATTGATTGAGGGGATGTGATAAGGTTGCGAGGAGGGCGGGGATGTGGGAGGTGAGGGATCTGGTCAGAGGTTGCTTTGGAGGGGGTTGGAGGGGGGTGGCTGTGGGGCGGGTTGGGGATGAGGTGCTGAGGAGAGGGGGTTTGAGCGCGGATTCAGCGTCGGTGTTGGCTGAGTTGACTGTGGATGGACAGCCGTGATCTGGGGAGAGGGGCCGGTGGCGGTGGAGCGTTCTGCAAAGGGTGTAACGGTAGCAAGAGGTCAGGGCGCTGATGACTTTGTCGTGGTAATGAGCGATTAGGGCTGCGAGGAGCACTTGGCATGTTATCGCCCACACGTTCCACTGGCCTACTGCGTAGAGGGGCTCCGAGTCGGGTTGTTCGACCCAGGATTGCCATTCCTGCGCCAATGTGGTGAGGATGAAGAGGGGAGGGCAGAGAAGGACGACCACGACGGCGGCGATGTATGAGAGGAAGGCGAGGAGGCGGGCGAAGTAGTCTTGCGGAGCGCGGATGCTGGGTTTGGACGAGGGGCGTGACTTGAATAGGGTCATGTAGATAAAATCCCTAATCTCGCGGGCGTCGCGGCGGCCGAACAGGACAGGCACGAAACCTTGAACCAGGATGAAGGGGAGTGTCCAGGCGTTGATGTCGAGCAGACGGTTGTCAGCGGTCTGTATCTTTTCGGCGGTTTGGTATTTGGGGCCAGGGAGGGTGAAGTTCCAGAGGAGAGCTTGGGAATGGGACAGGAGTTGAAGCTGGCTTTGTTGGCGGAAGATGGCTGGGATGTCGATTTGGTCGCAAGGGTGGGTGCAGCCGTTCTGTTGGATGAAGTTATCATCAATGGCTCGTCGGTGTGAGGTTCCGTTCTGCGATATGAGCATGCTTGCGTTGGTGCCGGGGCGGCACATGACTTTGCTCATATCGGGGTATTCCAGGTTTGTATCGGCTTGTCCATATTGTAGCTGTTGCCAGATGCATATGAAACCAATCAAGACCAAGAAGGCCCAGTAGACCACAATCGTCCGCGTGCCGACGTCGCTGTTTGTTTCCAATCTCTTCTTATCCTTCATGCTCCCCGCTTTTGCTCCCAGTCTTCTCAAGGTACCGCTCCAATTCAGCAGGGGGACCGTAATCAGGCATGCTGAGTTGAGAATGGTGTACAGAACCCAAGAGTCGTTCTCGATGTAAGGATTCGGTCCTCGCCAAACCAAGAGACACGCATGCACCTACAACAAATCAGTGTCCCTCTAGAGAAACCAAGATGGGTGTCATGAGCCAACGTACCGCAGCGGCACCGGAATAGGTCAGCGCAGCAGCAAGAGCCCCTGCGACAAGCCACAGATGCGCCCTTGAGAAAAGAGAAAACACGAGAACGCAATAGTAGAGAATGCGATTCAGGAACGAGTATGCTCCCTATGACGGTCAGCTTTACTTCCAGTCGATCTGTTTGACATGGAGAGAGACTTGCACTTGTGGGATAGACACAAACGGCGAAAGCTGCTTCATTGTCGAGAACAACCGCAGGCACATTTGAGGTCCCTGTAGAATTGGTAGTGGTCTGCCCATGGACGCAAAGAAGCAGTCCAGAAAAACACAGAAGAGCGAATGCTACTCTCAAGGGGTAAGCCATAATCCCAGGGGTTTAACACCGCGACACACTATCTGGCTCAAGTCGTGATCAGCCTGGTCGACTGTGGCGTCGCCAAAGACGAAGCGGCTGAAAGGCTTCATATTGAATATTGCAGGGTAGCATCAAGAGGCAAAGCCAACGCTAGTACAAATAGTGAGTCGAGAATGTATGCGTAAGCATCTTACTATGCAAGCGAGTAGAGGCTAAGACCTGGAATGGGAGGCCTGATGCTATTCCCCTTTCGTGGCCGGTACCTCTTTGAACTTCCAGAGACCCGAAACTTCGCTAATCGATTTCTGTTGGGTTTTTGACATCTGTTGACATTTTTGTTATTTAGTTGCCCTCGGCGCAAGACACAAAGTAGTACTGCTTGAATGTCGGTGAAAGTTCGGCCCAAATTTCCGCTGAACAGTTCCTGGAGGGTTTCGTCCATCTGTTGTCGTTTTTGCAATTTAGTTCCTCTCGGCATCAGATCTTAAGGTACCTTACCGCTTGAATATCGGTGATACTTCGGCCCGAAGTTTCGCTAAACAGTTTTTGGGGGGTTTTTTTGATTTGTTGTCGTTTTTGCCAACTAGCAGTCTCGGCGGAAGATGTTAATGTGGAGTTGATAGTGAACGGACGGAATGACATGCACTTTGTGTGGATTTCTTCCTGAAGGTCGAACCTTCACCGAGCAAGACGATGAAAATGGGAACTGTAGAGCCAGTCATTTGTACTCATTTAATCCTTCGCGCATGCATGAGCTATGTATATGCTTTTCTCTTCTATGAAAGCTGTAAAGCAATAGGGAGAAGCCATTATGCATCAATCCATCTATACATCAAGGCAAATTATCCCCTCATTTCGCTTTGCGACCATACCCAATACCCTGGCCCACAGGGCAGTTGGGGACACCCGCCTGCCAGTACTTTTTCGCATAGGCGGGGAGGTAGCTATTTGTCGTGAAGCTCTTGGGCAAATAATAACTCACATCGCTCGTTGTGTATGGCGCGCCTAACCCTTTGAGCACGGGCAGGACATCCGGGGCGATGTAGTCAAGGAAGATGAGATCCACGTTCTGGGGTAGTGAGCCATCGGTGGGGAACGACGCGTTGGCTTGAAGATTCTCGGGTTGCCTATACGACGGGATTGCGGAATGGGCAGTATCGTCCCCGTTGGTACCAAAGTCATCTTTCGTGACGTATCCCGGGGTTAGTGGAGCCAACTGGCGACGGGTCATGGGCTCAGAGCGTTTGCTCATGCCGGTGTTGTGGGTGAAGATGCCGACGCCTTCGATACAGGCGTCCACGGTTGGGGGGTGAAAACCGAAGTCTGAGGATTGAAGGTTGCGCTTATCAGCAGGGGCTGCGTTAAGGACTCTGAGAACTTTGGAGGCGGTAGCATAAGGCACGTTGGGGATGAATTGAAATCCGTCTGTGAAGGGAGAGACGATGAAGGAATCGTCGAATGTAAACGGCCCTTTGACCAGATCAAAACGGATGCTACCGGTGTTGATGATGATCAGTCTTGGGGTATTGGCTCGTGAGGAGTTGATCACAACGTCAGCGAGCGCGGTTTCGAGCAGACCAAATATATTGCCGTCGGTACCGAATGGTTTACAGCTCTGGCAATAGGTCGCTGGTGCGCAGCCGTACAGAGCCGTGAGGTTCAGCTTCACACGATCAGCAGCGATCTCACTACTGATACTCAAACCGCTGCTTGTGTCGAACGTCTTGTCTTGGGAACCCTCAGCATGATATGCGAAGGTCAAACGGTTCCAATCGAGATAGCGCCTGGAGTACACCATGTTCGAAGTGACATTTGAGCCGACAGTGCCATTCTTTCCAGCCGCAGAAGCAGCCGAGTTCGTGGAAGTCGTCGTGTTTGTTGATGTCGAGTTGCCAACCTTGACAGCTTTCTGCGTAGGGTGCGGAACCCCTTTTGGATACATTTTCCCATTGAACGTAGTTGAATTGATTCCAGTCATCGATAGGAATCCTAATGTCTCACAGTAGCGACCAGACTCCAAACCTGTCGACATTTGATCGTAGACGACAAAGTCCCTAATATGCGAGTGACCACCAAAAGCTTGGATTGGGATATTGGGACGGAGTCCGCGGATCGTTGAGTAAAGAGTCCCAAAGGTACTCGAACTTGATGACGGCCTGATGGGATTGTGGCCGATGACCATGAACAGATCGATCGCTTTGGGAAAGTTGACAGCATCGAGGAACCAAGTCTCCTTGACTAAATCCGCGGTCTTAATTACCTTTGAGATGTTACTGTTCCCAGTGAAATCAAAAAGCACGCCAAATGCCATGATTCGAAGACCATGCGCTGTTGTGAAGTAACGGTACTGGGATCCAATGTATTCAAATTTGCCGGTAGCAGGGTTCAAAATTTGGACATTACTGGTGATGTACTTGTCACCGTACTTCTTGCTGAATTGGTTGTAAGTCTCTGTTGTGATCTCACTGATGTAAAGCTCATGATTCCCAATCGTCAGAATGTCGTAATCTACATTCTCAAAGATCAAGTTCGAGATGGCTCCATTGGGAGTTGTTGCGTCACTTAGGCCGTTACCATCATGCAAGTCTCCAGTATCGACGAGCAAAAGATCCACCCCCAGATCCTTTGCCTTGCTTTTCATGTCACTGGCAAAGGACACGAAATCTCCCCAATCGGCGCCGTAGTTCTGCTCCTTGATGTGGCCCTCAAGCCATCTGATGCACATTGCAAAGTCAGCTCGACCCTCCCGAGTAAGGACGACAAAGGATGAGCTCTAGTAGGGTGTCTACAGGGCATGGACTCTTTCATAGCAGGGTGTCATTTCTCGAGATATTACTTACCCGTGCGTATCAGTGGTGTGAAGCACATTCAATTGGCCCCATTCCAGCGGTGCTCGAGGTCCATTTGTGGCATTCTGAGCCGTAGGTTGCATACGTCGCACATGGCGTGGATGGGCACCTTCGTTCTGAGGACCATAACAGTTATCACAAGCAAGACATGCTGCCGCAAAAGCAAATAAAGAGGTCACCGCGTGAAAGTACATGGCTTTCAAAGGTCTTGAAGGCTTTTGAGAGGAGGAGAAGAGAGCAAAGTAGACAGCAGTGAAGAAGACAAAGTAAGGACGTTGTCCAAGTTGAACACAGCTTACCTTTGTATATCAGATCTTGAGCTCATCGAGAAACCGACATCTTAGCTTTTGACCAATGAAGAAAAAACGTGCCTGGCGGCAGGGAGCGTAAGGGGGTTAGTCTTGCTATTGCTCCTTCCTTTCGGGGCAGCTCGCCAAGCTTCATCCCACTTGGGGATGTCGAATGGCAAGGCTTTCCGGCCCTCTGTGGGGGAAAAGCATTGCATCAATTCGTAGTCCCTGCACCTGCATTGACCACTCGGCCGACATGAGTAATTTCACTGACAAATATGACGTCAAATTTTGAAGAAGCTCGACCATGAACGTGTTGTTCTAAAGTATTGTACTCCGAGATCTGACACGTTTCTTCGAGATTGAGATTTGTTGGTGGCGAAGCAGAGGTTTCATACGCTTACACTGGGGACCATTTTAGGCGCTGACCCGGAAGAACCCACCCGTAAATCAGTTGTTCTAGGCTTGCTGTAGTGGCCGCTGGTCGATTTCCATCGTCTCATCCATACCCGGAAACCGCCCCAGTTCATCTCAATTCGCATATGTTCAAGCATTGATCGAGGATCCAGCAGCACCTCGACGTCAAAGCACCTGTTGATAATGGAATGCGTTGGTCCGCACAACAAACGCCCAATCACCAAAGCAAGTAGCCGACTCTACCGTCAAATGCGACCTAGATTCTCTGCAAGTGGGTCAGCCATTTGCGAATGATTTCTGCCTTGCCTGAACATACCCTAAGCAGGTCGAACATTCTCCCCGCGCCAAAGATCCTGAGTCGCCCCCAGCAACAGAAGAGTGGCTTGGACGCATTCTTCTATTTTGTATCCAATCGCCTGGATCGTATGAGAATCCTGCTTGGGCAATAAGAGGTTGGCTTGAACGCAGTCTCCGACCCTCTGTCCTCTAGCTGTGATCATTTGAGACTCCGACGCTGTAGACGATATGAGTTCGGTTCGGGTGTACACAGCGAGAAGGCGGCGAATGAGGCCAAGTCGTGACAATACCAGAAAATTTGTCCACAGCGGCGACTGAACCGTACCAGGTGCTCGCTAGAAGAGATTGCAAACGAGCCATCTTTCCCGCGCCCTTCAACATGAGACACTTTGCACAAATTTGATAATCGAGGAAGAAAGCTTGAGACGACCGAGTGCGTTTCGATATGCTGCGCTGTGGGAGAAATACAACAGTAGCCGGTAAGTCGTGATCCTTGCATCTCGTGCCTTCTGAATTAGGTGCAGAGAAGCCTCGTTACTGGCTTTTCATAGTCTGTCACTGCGATTCTGCTACGGCAATCACGCTTTTGAAAAGCCTTTTCCAGCCTTTAATTCCCAGTAGCAGCTACACGATGTCTCATCTACTGATTTGCTTTGATACGTCAACGTATCTTCATGTCCTCAGCTATCGATGCTGCCTGTATGACGACACTGAAGATTTTGCCAAGTCAATCTTACATAAGAAACTTCGAGGCATCGCCAGCGCTCTTCTCCTTCTCGTAGCCCAATAGTGTTTATGCTTTGGAGCATCAGCTGGACCTCATTGGGAGGGCAAGCATGCTTTCGAATACAGACCTTGTCCGTCCTTTCGATCTCCACCCGTTCTATCACACTCTTCCTATACGGTGTTAGCCTGTCATTGCTAAGCTGGAGAAGATCATTCCGAAAAGCAAACCATGTGACTTGGCTCCGTGCCATTTTTGTTCCTCTTCTCCTGCCGAATCTTAGTCAAGCTTCTACTGGAGCAGTTATCGTTTTCATTGACTGACCCTGCTGTAATTGCGTACAAGTTCCACTACCAGTTCTTTGCTGTTTGTAGAGAGTGCGCATCGGACGCTGTCTCCGGCCTTTGCCTTGATGGGATCTTTCATGATGTCTGTTGGGTATGTTCTTATAGTAGTCACTTAGAGCAGCTAGAATTCCTCTTCTTTCTTTTGGCTGATGCTCTTTTACTCAAATCATTTTGGCTGAATTCGTGCTGCTTATCGTTACTTTTGCGACTCGCCGCGTAATCATCGGCAATATCAGGTAGTTTTGGTTTCGGTTTTTTCTCAAACCCAAAGGTTGGTCGAAAGGGGTTGGCTTTCTCTTGTGCAGCTTTCCAATCACAGAGCCCGAGTATTTGCGCCCTGAACTGCTTGTATGTTCCTCCAGGTTCTGCTGCATAAGTATTCATCACACACCTCACTTTGAACTGCCGGATGCCAGCTGTTATTGCTCTCTTGTCGTCGTCTGTCAGGGATGCCAAGAGGGCAGACGGGTGGGCCTCGACCAGAGGGCCGTTGAAATGACCTTCGTAATCTTCCTCCAAAATAAGGGCCAACTCCTCCGGCACATGAATTACTGCTATGTTGGTGCGCTTGAAGCGCACCACAAAGCCTTCCCACTTCTGCTCATCTGAGAGTTCGTCGATTTGCTCTTGGGTTAGGCTTGCGAAAGGTCTGGCTCCAGACTCCGTGTCGCCATCGGAGATTGGGTCGATTTGTCCTTGAGTGACTATGGGGAAACCGTCGGCTCCATATTGCGTGTCGCCGTTCAGGAGGTCGCAAATTTGCTCTTGGGTGGCTCTCAGGAAACGATTGGGTCCAAATTCCAATTCGCCATCCGAAGAGTCTTCCTCATATGGAACTGGAGTAGCAAGTCTTTCTGTTCTGCGTGGAATAACGGTCGGTTCCGAGTCACTGTCGCTGCTTGAAGAATCCACGTCGCCCTGAGTGGACATGGGCGAAGTGGACCTAGGTGGACTAGACAGGGCAGGACTAGACGGGGGCGGACTCGATAAGGGTGAGCCGGACATGGGTGAAGTAAATTGGGCCATTTTGGAATCCACTTGTGAGAATATGCGCGATGGTCTTGCGAGAGAACGAGGTTTCGACGGAAATTGGGTTAGACTTGACAACTTCAGCCGGCTGATTTTGTCTTGTGCGACCTCTTCGGCGTGCTCCGGTGGTAATCGATCTTCAAAACGGCGAGTCCCTGAAAATGTTCCTGGTGGAATGCTGAATCCACCACAAAAATCTTCATAGTTTCCAAATCTCTTTTATACATTGAGGAATACCAGCTGCCTTATTTCTCTGGGCTGGGCTTTCCATGCACCTATCAGCCATGTCGCTCCGCGGCCGCCATTCAGGATTTGTGTCCGTCTTGAAGGAACTCCATCAGCCTGAGAACTCAAGGCCGCCAGATGCCCTCTGTCTGCCCTCTATAGTTGCCTCAGAACTTCTCACCGAATAGGCAACGGAACTCAGTCGGACCTTCATGGATGCCTTTCTATTGTCAGAATTCCATCGCCAAATGCTCTAATTGATTGCGTATGTCGGCCTTCATGCAGATTCTCGCACGTTTGGATTCCTGAAGAATGACTATAGCTTGTATTTACAAATGTACGCTATGTTACAGAATTGAACGACCACTATCAGCTTTCCTCCGTCCGAGCCTTCACCTCCATTCGTTGGCTATCTATTCTATCCACATTTTGAACCCTGCGCCTGGACAGCTCCCAAAACGAGACGAGTAACTGTGCCTAATACACAAACCGCTTCCTGATCAACTCCTACTCGGTAACCAACAACTCAACGATATCCGCCAGATGAACGAGACCTGCTGTGGCGAGCGGAATTCCTGCGTCGGCTAATCCCATGTCTGTAATCCTCCTCCTGAAATTCGTCCTAGGACTTCTTTCGCATTGGCATTGATTAATACGTTTCCGGCCTCGATCGTGATCCGAGGTTCTCACATTGCTTATCTTAGGGGCAGTAAGTCGAACGCTCGCCGACTTTGTACCTGATTCAAATTTGGCTCCGTGTTGGAGAATGGCTGGGGCAGTCTCTCCAGCAGCACTAAGCCAAATCAGGTCTAGCGTATCACAATCCTGGATCACTGTCAGCCAGGCTGTATGCCGAACAATAAGGGCTATACTTAGGGTATATTAGCTCTGCTAAATACCTTATTATTTATAGGGCCTAGATTGATTAGCCGAGTATATAAATAAGCCTATATTCCTAAATAAATAAAGCAATTAAAAATTTTTAAGCTAATAAGTTATAAGCCTAGCCAGTATTTATATATTTATATAAAGAGATAAATTTTTAAATTTTTAATTTATAAATATTATTATCTTATTTACCCCTATATCAAGCTATAAAGGTAATATATAAGAAGGTAATTATTTTAAAAAAGATTTTTAATTATTATAATTAAGCCTTTAAAATATAAACTATTTTTATTAAAAAAAGATCCTGATTAATTATTAATAAAGATAAAAATAATATTAATAATAATTTGCTTTTAATAAATAAAAAGGCCTAAGCTATTATTATTTTAATATATAAATTATATATTAAAGACTTCTTTAATAACAAAAAAAATATTATAAAAATATAAAAACTTCTAAAGAATAAATTCTAAAAAAAGAATAATTATATTATATATATAACCGTTTAATATTTAATTAATATAAATTCTATTATTTTTAAGAATATTAGCAAATATGTTAATTATTTATATTATTAGAATAATTGCTTAGCAATAATAATATAAATTATAAATAAAATAATACTAATTTATTTATTTTTAAAAAGGTTTTTAAATAAGATAAAATTATATTAAATTTAAATTATTCAAATTATAAATAATATTAATAAAAATACTACCTTTAAAGAAATTATTAAAGCAGTATTTATTTATAATAAATAATAAAATTAAAAAGGCTCCTTAAAAGCCTTAAAAATAAGAAACTTTAAAAAATAAAGGAAAATAAAAAGTAATAATAATAATAATAATAAAAAGGGAAATAATAAAAATATTAAATTAAAATATTCTTATTATAAAAAATTTTATATAAAAGAAAAATATTATTATTTAAATAATAACCTTTATCTTAATTAATAGAAGTTAAAAGATAAAAAACTCCTCTTTAAAGATAATAAGGAGAAAACGAAATAAGTCCTAAAGATATATAACTTTAAAATAATTATTAATCTTAAAAAAATATTAATAATATAATTAATATATAAAATATTTAGAAAATCAGATATTTATTTAAACTTAAGAGCTAAAATTTATATTTATTTTAAATATTAATATTTTATTTCCTATTATATATATAATTACCCTATTAATAGGATTAATAATATTATTATAATAACAAAAAAGAAAAATTTTATTATTATAATAATTAATAATAATAAAAAAGTTAAAT